>Ga0209023_10008562_pt1 | contig 10244 bp, 7 predicted proteins | sample LakOneMetagenome_FD_187468 | JGI IMG/M metagenome (GOLD analysis project Ga0209023, IMG submission 187468) | Freshwater and sediment microbial communities from Lake Erie, Canada (SPAdes) (version 2) | ecosystem: Environmental > Aquatic > Freshwater > Lentic | place: Lake Erie, Canada | collected...
TCCTATATCCATTGGAATTTATTAATTTAACAACTTCAGAGGAAAATATTTTATTATAATTTGCTTTAAATTCAGCAACAGAATTAGAAGTCAAAGGCCTTCCAATTTCCGGCATATATTTATAAAATTCTTCTCTATACTTATCTTTAAATGGAATATTTGTCATTTTTGCAACGGCATCTACATCGCCGGCATTAATAGCCTTTTTAAAATCTTCCCAAAAAACTTTGAAGTCAGAATGTGGCGAATTAGGATTATCTGTTACTGGAACTGTTGTTGCAGGGTTTATCTGATAATTTGAAGAATCTTTTTGCTTTAAGGCAAATTCTTTTTCTTTTAATGCCAGCTCTCTTTCTTTAAGTTCTAATTCTTTTTGTTTAGTATCGCTTTGTCCGCACGAGAGAATGCAAATGCTGAGTGTAAGAATTAAGAAATAGTGTTTCATGTAAAACATGTTTTAGTTTCGTATTTATGAAATTCCCGATAAAATCACCGCTAAGATCCGGGGCTTGCCGTAGCCCGGGTATTTGAAGCTGAGCCCGCATCTATGCAGACGTACATAAAGGAACGTATTTTTATTTAGAAAGAGAAGCGAATTATTAACCAGCCTTCCTCTTGCCTAGTCACGGGGAACAGACCCGACGTTCATGAGTTGGGGCAACAGGTTTGCACGTGAATTTGGCCAGGGATTTTTATATTGTAATTATGATTGATTTTTGAATTTAGTGGCCTGTTGTTTGGCATTACAACCAATACCGAGTTACCTGCAGTTACTTTCTTTTCCCTGGTTTACGAATTACTTTGCAACAATTGCCGGCTTTGTTAAGTGGATTCTTCAGATATATACCGTTAAGTTCAATGTCTTTATGCCTGGTAAGTACCGGGTCAAAATAAACCGATCCGTTTCTTATTTCAAAGTATTTTGTGGGGATATAATACATTGAATCTTTATTTGGATAAACTTCTGTTACGTCTGCCCCACCATACTCTAAGAATCCATCATTGTCTAAATCAGCGATCTTTGAAACAACCGCTTCTGACAATAGTTTAGCCCTGCCCCGGGAGATCTTAAAGCCTTCCAGCAAATTTTTATTGGGGCTGTTATCAACGGTTAAAAATAACAGGACTGATCCATTGTTTTCAATAAACTTATTGTATTCACTGTCATATATGATGCCGTCTTCTTCGTATTTATAGATCAAATGCCTGTTATAATATATTTCTCCCTGTGTAACCAGAATTGAGTGCCCCTTCCTTGTTTTATAAACCAATTCGCTTTTGGAATGAATATTTGATTGCCCTTCTGAACTGCTTGCAAAAAATAAAAAAGCAAATAAAAGATATCTTTTCAAGGCTGTAAAGTGTTTAAAAAATTGTGGCCTTATGACTACGGCCTGGCGATGTGTCGTTATTTACCCCCCCCGTCATGTTGCCAAACCGCCTCCTATGTTGTGCGATCGTTTTTTTTAATAGTTCCTAACTGGGCATGAAAAGTTATAAAATAGCTTCATTGCAACCACTTATTAATTTCTTATAATATTAACTTTTACCCTGCGCCTTGCTTCATTACCATTGCAATATTTACAAGGCTTATTATTTACTGTAACAGTGGTAATGGTTGTAATGGGTTTTGAGACAATATTAATGCCGCCTGAGTTGTTGTTGTATACATTGTTTTCATAGCGACCTGTATATCCCACACCTGTATAGGTTGATTTTCCCGGAGCTTTACCTCCACAATAAACACAAACTTTATCAGGATCAGGTTCATATTGGGCTGCCATCCAGTAGCCTTTTAGTACATACCCTATTTTGTTTTTCAAGGCTTCAGAGACCGAAAGCTGGGGATTTATGGGATTAGGAGCAACGTAATCGTTTAACATACCCATTCTATTTACTTCATAAAAAACATCATTGTATAAAATAAAATCTCCATAATTAATCTTATCTGCCATTAGTTCCTGTAAGTTAATTTTACCAAGGGATGATTCTACGTAACTATTTTCCCTAATGGGTGAAAGTTGAACTTTAATTATCTCGATGGATTTCCTACCGGATATATAAGTCATTTCTGCATATTTCGATGCCTGAAATGCATTCATATCTTCTTTAAAACTTTCGGTTTCTATTGCAGCTATCGTTGGCGTTGTATAGCTGTAATATTCAGTAACCCTTGGAAGGGTATTGCCAATTCTGAGATTACATGAAAGAAATACATAGGTCCGGAATATATCATTTTCCCTTAAGCCAATAACGAACGCCTTGTCTTTGTCTTCGTCTTTTATAAGGCGTCTCATGTCTGTTTCGGTATAATTTTCAAAAATGCCAACACCATTAAAATTGCCAATAACGGTTCCTTCAACTTTATATTTAGTTGAATCATAACTTTCTGGATAGGCCGGATTAAAATCCTCTTTACAAAGTAACACCCCCCATCCTTCGGGATTACCATTTTGCTTGAGTTTTCCGAAATAATCTGCTTTTAAAATAAGCTCTTCCTTTCTCGTACCTTTATTGGAAGTATATTCCTTTGTTACTTTCTTTTCAATTCTTTTCATTTGTATCATTGAGCTATCGGCAAGCAGGCTGCTTAGCACTTCTTTTACCGAAAGTCGTTTTCCGGTATTCCAGAATGAAAGATCGTAAAACCCATTTCCATTTTCTATATAACCAATGCCATGGGGTAAATCATCTTTTAAGCCGCCGGTGTACTTATTTTCATTATCAAGATAAATAACCCCTTTTTTAACTTCTTTGAAATTGCCAAACAGTTTCGAAAAATTTTCTGACTTGTTTTGTGTAGAAAGCAATTCACTATAGGTCCATTCATGGTTTACCGGCAGGGTTGAAAAAGTATGAAGAAGCTCTCCTTTGCCTACGATTCCAACCAACAAGTTGCTGAGTTCATTTTTAGACGCATTAAAATTATTACAAATTGCAAAACCTGTATATTCTCCATGAAAAAAATTCCCTGCGTAAAAACCACCATTAATGCCGGGTGATCTTTTTGCCATTTCGCTTCCGGGGCTATTTTTTGATACATAAAGAATTCCAAATCCGTTTAAAACGGGAGTCAGGTTTTTCAAATACAAATCGCCACTGTAATAATTCGTTAATACAGGCACATCGTTCAGTGTATGGTCAGATCTTACCAGGCCTCTTTTTAATAATCCATCTTTAAATTCTGCCTGGCAATACATTTTTACTAAAATTGCCTTCATTTCCCTGGGGGTGTACCACCAGGAATAGTTTAAAAATGCTTTTCCTGTTGCAGCTCCATTTTCAAAATCACCTTCGAAGGTAAAGGTACCCGCCTTGTCATCTTGAAACGGATAGCTATATAGTTTTAACAACAATTTTCCTTTGCCATGAAAAAGACCGTTTTTGAACTCCCCAATGTACTGTACGGTTTGAATCAGTATCTTTCTGCGTTCTACTTTATTTGCATATTCAATGAAAACACTATCAAAAGGCTCTGGCTTATAATTTTTTTTACCTGGCTTTGCAAGCGATTGAAACCATTCGGGATTTGTAAAACGCAAAACATCCTTAACTACATCCTCACTATTTTGTGCTTTTAGAGATAGGCTAAATAAAAAACAAAAAATAAAATAAAAATGTATGTACTTCATCTAAAAATGGTTTAATAAAATGTTCATTTGCTTTACCTTCTCGGTCTATACTTTTAAAAGAGCAAGGCTGATTTAAAAATGACGCACAACGTCGAGGTAGTAGCAAAGGCGTGGGCATTGTTGCTGTGTGCGCCTGGTGCTGAAGCCTCTGAATGTTTGTGAATTTGAAGTTACAACGAAAAAATTAATATTAAACGGCCCGGCCCGGAACAGATATTCGGGTGCTTACCGCTGCCGAATTTGCAATGTTCCGCCCCGCTTTTGCTACCATGTTGGCGGTAGGTACCCGTAATGATCGGTTATTAAGTTTTTATGAAATTGCCTAAGTAAATACCACTCAGTTGCCTGATCTGATAAATGTAGATTTGTTTCCATAAGCTTCTAGAATCAGCGTATTTATATTTTCAAACTTAATCAAAGACTTAATTTCAGTAGGATCTGTAAGTTTAGAAGTTAGTAAAGTGTCCCCTCTTACACCGTAGATTAAGTCAAACCCCTGCATTACGCCATTATCTTCGATATCGTAAACTATTCTCCCGTCACTAAAAATTGTCATTGTTATTTTTTCCGTTTCGTTTTTTGGCTCAGATCTACTTTGATCACATTTCCAGACACCTATTAACTCTTCTTTTATTTTTTGGGAATTAGCCTTTGACTGTGAATCATTCTTCTTATCAGAAGAATTACAGGCAACTAAAAATGAAAATATCAATATTGTAATTAATTTAGTCATAAGTGTCACTAGGCATGACCGCCAAGGTCCGGGGCCTGGCGAAGGCGGGTATTATAATTCCATCTGCCCGGTCGGTCAGCCCCTAAGAATTATTTTGTTTGAAGTTACACGAAAATATGATTACTAAACGGTCATGCCCCGGCCATGGTTTGGATATGCACAAAGGCTGATGTTACAGGGTCAGGTGAAAATGTCTTGTAAATTGTATTTGTCGTTAAATAAATCTTCATTCCTTCACAACTTAAAGAACCAATTGCAAAATGATTTCCAAAATTCAAACTTATAAAAATTAAGAACTGAAAAGTGATAGATCAGGTGTATGATTAAAGCCACGGGAAAAACATTTATGCGTTTACGCGAACGCCAGTCCCAAATGCATAAAGCCAACAGGCAGATATCACCTAAGGTGAGCCCAAAAGCCTGGGCAACCGGACCCTCTATATCCGGAAAGTAGGGCAACAGGAAAGGGAAATATGAATCAATGATGCGGTCAAAAACTGCAGTGAACATTGGGAAAACTGTGCAAATCATATATCGTGCATGAATTGCCGGCTTGCTTTTATAATAAATTGCAAGGCCATAGAAAATTAAAAAAGTAAGTAAAGCAATTAATACCGAGGCTGTAAACAAGTAGTCTCTTGTGCCCAATATTGTAAGTTCACTTAGCCGATACTTGTAGAGGTCAATGGTTGTAAATGCAATTAGCGGTACTATCACATAAGATAGTTTTCCCATCTGCTTATGAAGCGGGTAACGCTTCATTCTTATTAAATACGCCTGGGATATTAATAGCGTGCACCATAATATTAAGGTTACGCCATGTAAATGCATACGATAATTTTCCTGGTCTAATATTTTTGTGAAATAGGTAAGCCAGAAACCCGCTAGCATTAAAAGAAAGAATGTAACAAAAAAGATATAACTTTTTTGAAAGATGGTTCGGTCTGGTTTCATTCTGTATTTATTGATTTACTATATAGCGCTAATAATATGACTTAAAATGAAACTTCTAAAATTGCCGATCTTACCTGAAGTTTATTAAACCACTTCCTTATTAATTCAAGGATATTACTCACCAATGGGTGTTTCCATATAAAAAGCTTCCAGCCATTTCCCACCTCGGTTTACATAGTTTACAGAAGCCCGTACTTTATTTTTAAGCTTATTATTACCACAATAACCATCTTGATTTGCGATGTATGTTAAAAGCACTGTCTTGTCGTTAAGTTTTACAAATTGAAAATTGTCTAGCAAAACAGACTTGACATTACAATCTGTTGAAGTAGATTTAATCATTTGAGCTTTATTATTAATTCCGTCTGAACTTACCCATAAACAATCTTCAGTCGTATTATTTTGAAACCAACTCGCATTCTTGTCTTTCCATGCTTCCCAACCTGCTTTTTCAAGTGCGATAATTTGCGCCTTTAGCTTTGCTTCTTTTGAGATTTTTGTCTGACAAAAAGTTGAGGTGAATATATTTAATGTTGTTATTAATATTATTAGTTTTTTCATTTTATAGTTTTTAAAATAAGCTTCTGTCAAAAAATAAATATAGGAAACAAGATAATAGTAATAATACATTCACTCCAATTATTGGGGAGTAACTTGAAAATTGCAGGCAACGCCCGGGTATTGGCGAAGGTGGGGAAATAGAATTCCGTCTGCCCAACCTGCGTCGCACCAAAGCATTTAGATATTTGAAGTTAAATGAAATTTTACAAAAGAGAACGGTCGGACCACAGCCCCTGCCTGGCATTGCAGGACGATGAAGTAACAACGTCCAGCCCACTTTTGCCAATACTCCTGTTGGCAGCAGTTTTGAATCTTAAAAATAACTGGTTCACGTATCTTTTAAGTGAATCTCCGAGTAAGTTGGGATTGTAACCATATACATCAGTAAACGACGTCTTAAAAGGTATTGCCAAGCACATTCGCACGCTAAAATAATAGTCCGAATAAAAGACTGAATCATTTTCAAAATAGAAAGTAGAATATGCGTTCAAATCATTGAAACGTGGACTTGGTTGTCTGACTGCTGCTGCTACTAGATTGCAATCTTTTAAATAAAAGCTAATATTTAAAACACTTTTACTACTCTTAAAAAAGCTAATTGTTTCTATTTTATTGTTACTTATTTTCCCTCGAACTTCAATACTGTCAAGTATAAGATTTATTGAGTCACCATTCAAGGACAAGGAGTCTACCTTAAATCTATAGTTATTAATAGCTAATATTTTATTTGTGTCAGCAGTATTACCATAGCGGTTGAAATATTGACCAAATAAGTTGGAGTTGAAAATAAGAAAAAGAAGTATGAGATTTACTTTTATCATAACCTATACAGTGATTCAGTTATGATGATGACTTTAAAGCCTCTTTTACATAAATGCTGCTCATAAAATTGCAGCCAACTCATAAATAGCCGAAACCATCATCACAACCCCCTCATTTACAATTCACTTTTATTCTCTAAACTTTCGTTTTTAAATACCTGCAAACATTTACAAACGGGGTTGTGCCGGGCGGTATATATGAGGCAGGTAAATGTATAAATAAAAAACCGTCCCGTCAATAGACGGAACGGCTCAAATAAAACTTCAAAAACAGCTTACCTCACCAACTGCAGTTCATCAATGATATTCTTTGCACCGCCCAGTTTGTCGATGCACCAGAGTACATAACGCACATCTACACAAATGGTGCGGTTCAGGTCTTTGTCGAACGCGATCTTATGGCTAAGTGCTTCGTAATTGCCATCGAAAGCAAGGCCAAGTAAATTACCGCTGCCGTCAATTACGGGAGAGCCGGAGTTACCACCGGTGATGTCGTTGGTGGTAATAAAGGTTACCACCAGGTCGTTCCTTCCCTTATCAATGTATTGGCCAAATTCTTTCTTCTTAAAGAGTTCAATTTGTTTGGTGGGCAGGTCAAATTCATAATCGCCGGCTACATATTTTTCGAGTATGCCCTTGCCGGTACATACATAATCATAATGTACAGCGTCTCGTGGGTTATAGCTTTTTACATTACCATAACTCACCCTCATGCTGAAGTTGGCATCGGGATACATTTTCTTTACAGCGGCAGGGTTCATCTCCATGATGCCCTTCATATAACTGCGGCCCAGCTCATTGTTCTTGTTCACAAAAGCAGTGTAGAGCGGCGCATATTTACCGGTATAGTTTTTTACAAAGGCTGAGGCATAAGAGAAAGCAGGATCTGCCTGCAGGGTAGCCGCATCGGGCTTTTCTACAAAGGCAGCCCATTTGGCGTCGTCGATCAGCATGGTCTTGCTGAATACATCATGCGCCCATTTTTTGTAGGTAGACTCGTCTTTGAGGTCGCCATAGTTGGCCCTGAGGCTTTCATAAAAACCGATGGGGTGCTGGCTCTTGTCTACATCATTGTAAAACATCATGCAGGTTGCAGCCATTATCTTTTCATCGCTCACCAGGTCTTCGCTTTCCAAAAATGCCTTGCGGTTGGCGCTGGCGGCATCGGTTGCTTTTTTAATATCGGCAGCCGGGGTATTGTTCTTCAGCAGTTTATCCTCCAGCGAGATCAAACCCGAAGCAGAACCCGCAAGCGGTGAGCCCACAATACCTTCATTGATGTACTGGCGCAGTTTGCTGTAGGGGGTCCACGCGGCGTAGTTCTTCGCGTAATCGCTCATGATGTTCTCATATTCTGCCTTGCCCTTTGCCCATGCTGTAAATGATCTTTCGTAAGCTTCCTTTTGTTCCTGGGTATGAAATTTAATAAGTTGTTTGGTTTCACCATCAAAGAATTTCCAGTAGTTGGCCACGCCTGCATAATTGCTGGCCAGCTTTAATTTTACTGCGGGGTCTTTGATCATTTGCTCGTACATCAGTTTTAAACGAACATCTCTTAAACCCACCAATGAGGGATTTTCGACTTCGTTCTTCAGTTTAATGCCATAGCTGGTTTCGTAGCGGTTGGTACCGCCGGGGTATCCGTAGATCATGGCAAAATCGCCATCTTTAAAACCCTTGATGCTTACGGGTAAAAAATGCTTCGGCTTCAGGGGTACATTCTCTTTGCTGAAGTCGGCCGGTTTACCGTCTTTGTTTCCGTAAACACGAAACACAGAGAAATCGCCGGTATGGCGTGGCCATTCCCAGTTGTCGGTATCGCCGCCAAACTTACCTACGCTTTCGGGTGGTGCACCCACCAGGCGTATATCCCTGTATGTTTTGTACACATACATGATGTACTGGTTGCCTTTGAACATGCTGTAGATCCTTCCGGCCAGTGCATTTTCTTTATCTGCCACTTTATCGGTGATGGATTTATATACATCGGGAAGTTTCTTGATCCTGTCGGCCCAGCCCAAACCTGCCACACCTGCTTCTACTTCGGTGGTTACATCTACGATCCTGTCGAGAAACTGTACGGTAAGGGTGCTTTGTATTTCCTGGTCCTTGCTGAGTGCATAAAAACCATCTCTTAAATAGTTATGGTCTACGGTACTTGCTCCTGCAATGGCGCCATAGCCGCAGTGGTGGTTGGTAAAGATGAGGCCCTGGTTGCTCACGATCTCGCCGGTGCAGCCACCGCCAAAGATGAGGATGGCGTCTTTGAGGGATGATTTATTGATCGAATACAATTGTTCTTTGGTGAGTTTTAAACCCTTCTTCACCATATCGTTGTACACTTGTTGCCCAAGCAGCATGGGTAGCCACATGCCTTCATCGGCGCTGGCTTTAAAGAGGGATAGCGATAAAATAACGGAGACAAAGATCTTTTTCATATAGCTTGATTTTTTGGAAGACAAATTTAATCTTTCTGAGTCAATAAATCAATTCGCTCCGCGAATAAATGTGTTAACCACAGATGAACACAGAAGATTTAGCCGCACTAAATAAGGTAATGAGGAAGAGTTACACAAAGCAGAGAAAAACGGTTTGTATATATCTGTGTGATCTGTGCATACATCTGTGGCCATCTGTGGTTAAATAGAGCCGCACCGGTGGAATTGGACTTAGGTTTAATTCTTATATTTGTAATCACCTAACCAACGACTGTAAATGGCCATATTTGATATCAGGCTTCCAAAATCGATAGCCAGGGCGCTCAACATTCCACAAAGCGACCCCAGGCGTCAGCAATTGAAAGTGCTGAAAAAGCTCCTGAAGAAGGCCAGGTTCACAGAGTTTGGTCAGCGTTTCCGCTTCGATGAAATGCTGCTGAGCCGCCATCCCGGCAAAAAATTTCAGCAACTGGTTCCCACATATGATTACAACAAGATCTATGATGCCTGGTGGTATAAGGCCAAGGAAGGGATCCCCGATGTGTGCTGGCCGGGGGTGATCAAATATTTTGCCCTCAGCAGTGGTACCAGCGACGCCACCAGCAAGTTCATCCCCATCACCAAAGACCTGATCCGCAGCAATACCATCACCAGCTTCAAACAACTGCTGAGCCTTACCCGTTATGAGAATGTGCCCAAAAGCGCTGTGGGAAAGGGCTGGCTGATCATGGGCGGAAGTACACAATTGCAGAAAGGGCCCACTTATTTTGCGGGCGACCTCAGTGGCATCCAGCAAAAGAATATCCCGTTCTGGTTCCAGGGGCTGGGATTGTATAAGCCCGGCAAAAAGATCGCCAGGGAAAAAGACTGGGCAAAGAAGCTTGATGAAGTGGTAGAGAATGCCCCCAACTGGGACATTGGCTTCATCATCGGCGTTCCGGCCTGGCTGCAGCTTTGCATGGAAAAAGTGATTGAAAGATATAAGCTCAACAATATTCATGAAATATGGCCCAACCTTGCCTTCTATGTGCACGGCGGCGTGGCCATGGAACCCTATAAAAAGGGCTTCGAAAAATTACTGGGCAAACCAATCACTTATATTGAA
>Ga0209023_10008563_pt1 | contig 10243 bp, 9 predicted proteins | sample LakOneMetagenome_FD_187468 | JGI IMG/M metagenome (GOLD analysis project Ga0209023, IMG submission 187468) | Freshwater and sediment microbial communities from Lake Erie, Canada (SPAdes) (version 2) | ecosystem: Environmental > Aquatic > Freshwater > Lentic | place: Lake Erie, Canada | collected...
ACGGTGGCCGTCCCGGAGCTGAAGCCGGTCCGCGGCCCGACCGCGATCGGGGGCGGCTGGAGGCGCTTCTGGGACCTGCTGCTGCTCACCTCGACGACCGACTTCCGATCGGCGTTCTTCGGCACGGCCCTGGGCTACGCGTGGTCCCTGCTTCGGCCGCTGCTCCTCTTCGGCGTTCTGCTCATCGTCTTCACCAAGATCTTCCGCGTGGGCTCGGATTCGATCGAGCCCTACTCGGTGTTCCTCCTGACCAACATCGTCCTCTTCACCTTCTTCCAGGAGGCGACGATGATCGCCACGACATCGGTGGCGGCGCGAGAGGGGATCGTCCGCAAGACCCAGTTCCCGCGGCTCGTGATCCCGATGTCGATCGTGCTCACCTCGTCCTTCAACCTCGGTATGAACCTGGTCGCGGTCGTGGCCTTCGCGCTGCTGTTCGGCGTGACCCCGATGCTCACCTGGCTGCTCGTCCCGCTGAGCCTGGCGGCCCTTTTCGTGCTGACGAGCGCCTGCGCCACCTACCTCTCGGCGCTCTACGTCCGCCGCCGCGACACGGCCATCATCTGGAGCGTCGGGGCGACGGCCCTGTTCTACGGCAGTGCGGTCCTCTACCCGATCACGATCGTGCCGGAGGGCCTCCTGCGCGACGTGATGTTCTGCAACCCCCTGGTCCCGCTCTTCGTGCAAACCGACAGGTGGTTCGTCGATCCGAACGCGCCGAGCGCGGTGGACGCCGCCGGCGGCTGGGCCCATCTGATCCCCGCCGTCGCAATCGCCGTCCTCGTCTGCGTCCTCGCCGTCTGGTTCTTCAATCGCGAGGCGCCGCGCATCGCCGAGGAGCTGTGAGGGCCCTCCCGTATCCCGAGTTCGAGCTGATGGACCGGGTGCTCGAGATCGCCGGTGACCAGGCCGGTGCCCGAGCCGAATACGACGCCGCCGGGAGCGACACGAAGAACGAGCTCCTGCGGCTTCTGCCCGACGACTTCGACCTGGCCGGCAAGCGCGTGCTCGACTTCGGCTGCGGTGCCGGCCGGACCCTTCGTCACTTCGTCGAGGAGGCGGAGTCGGGCACCGAGGTCTGGGGCGTCGACATCGACGAGCCGAGCGTCGCGTGGCTTCGGGAGAACCTCTGCCCGCCGCTCGAAGCGGCTCGCTGCGAAACCGATCCACCCCTGCCCTTCGAGTCCGGGACCTTCGATCTCGTCTGGGCCATCTCGGTCTTCACACATCTCGCCGACAACTCCGCCGCCTGGCTGCTCGAGCTTCACCGGGTGCTCAAGCCGGGTGGGCTGCTGATCGCCAGCTATATGGGGGAGTGGAACTCGGAGCGGATCGCTCGCGAGGCCTGGGACGACTCGCGGGTGGGGATGAACGTCCTCCGCCACGACGCGCCGTGGTCGATCGGCGGGCCGATGATCCTGATGTCGGATTGGTGGGTCGCCGAGCACTGGGGCCGGGCCTTCGACATCGTCGAGACGACACCGTGGTTCTATAATCAGACTTGGCCCCTGCTGCGCAAGCGCGATGTCGAGATCACACCCGAGGAATTGATCGCCCCGGGCGACGATCCCCGCGAGACGGCTGCGCTCCGGCACAACATCGTCCAGCTTCAGTCGGAGATCGAGGTGCTGCGTCGCGACTACGAGGGGATCGTCGACGGCGTCCGGGCCGAATACGAGAACTCGAACAGCTGGCGCCTCACGAAGCCGCTGCGAGAGCTACGCCGGCGCCGCAACCGATAGGGCGGCGGCGGAAGCTCAGGTCTTCCGCAGCGTGACGGCGACCTGGAACATGTCGACGAGCGACGCCTCGACGCCGACCAGTTCGAAGCCCTCCGTCCAGCGCTCCCGGACGTACGGAAGGCTGACCACGGAGTCGCCGTAGGTCATCTCGCCCTCCTGGAATTGCGGGTGGGACTCGTCGACGGGGTGGGGCGCGAACACGAAGGTGGGCTCGGCGAGCGCCGCGGCCAGGTCGGGGCCGAGCTCGTCGCGGGCGGCGTGCATCTTCTCGTCGAGACCGAGGTAATCGGGCGGGCGGATCGTCAGAACGAGGATGCCGCCGGGAGCGAGCGATTCCCGCAGCGCGTTCAGGCAGGTCAGCGCGGCTCGCTCGGAGAGATGGGTGAAGACCGAGAACGAGAAGGCCAGGTCGATCCCGTCCACGGGCAACGTCTCGGGGACGAACTCGGAGCGGTGCAGCTCGGCCGGGACACGGCTCTCGCGGCAGACGTCGAGGATGCTCTCGACCGGGTCGCAGCCGATCAGCGAGCCCGGCGGGACGTCACGTGCGAAGAACCGGGTCAGGCGCCCCCATCCGCAGCCGAAGTCCAGGATCCGGGCGGCGCTGAACTCGCCGCCGTGGTGGCGGGCGTACTGCCGCTTCGCGTGTCCGTAGAAGGAGCTGCTCTGGCTCAACAGGGCGAGCCCGTCGGCGCCGTTCCAGCTCAGCTGGAGGTCGGGGTCGGGCATTGCCGGGAGGAAGCCGCGGATCGCCGGGTACGCCGAGTACTGACCGCTCAGCAGCAATGCCCAGAGGTCGTCGTCGAGGTCCCGGAACAGCTCGTATGCCGCGGGCCCGTCGAGCCCGCCTTCGATTCGCTCCTCGATCGGATCCAGCGTGGCGGCGAACAGACTCGTGAGCCAGCCGTCGACCCGCATCCGGTTGAGCATCTCCTGGGGGCTCGGAGGCGGCGGGGGAGGTGGCGGCGGCGGCTCCGGCGGCGGCGCGTCCTCGCGGATCGCGGCCGCGAGTCGGCGCGCCGGTGCGGTGCGCGCGGCGCGACGGGTGAGCTCGATGCTCCTGCTGCGGAGTTCCTTCTTCACGGCGGGCAGTCTATGGACGGTCAGGCGCCGGGCCGGTGGAGGTCGCCGTAGGCAGCTCGCTCGGCAGCCGCCCAGCCGGGATTCACCTCGTACATCCGCTCGATCTGATCGGGGGTGAACACCCGGTCGACGTCATGGTCGTAGGGCTTGCCGACCCAGGGAACGGCCCCGACGGCCTCGTCGACCTCCGGCGTCAGGACGCCGAGCTCCGAGAGCAGGGATCGGACGTCCTCCTGGAGGTGCTCGGCCCGTAGCCAGCGATCGATCGGCAGCCTTGGTCCGTCGGTCATCCACCTGAGCATGTCGTCGGGCGCGGTGCCCTCGATCATCTCCTCCACGCTGGGCATGGGCAGCGGCTCGAAGTCGGGCCAGAGGCCCGATTCCGCCTTGTGGTTGGCCGCGCTCAACACCCATGACGGCAGGCGGCGGATGTTCATCGCGAGCAGCTTCCCGTCCAGCTCGTCCTCACGGACCCAGAAGGCGTCGTGCTTGGCGTTGGAGTCGACGGGATCGGCGAAGCGGACGAAGCCCGGCGCCGCGTCGAACATCTCCTGCGTCGCCGTCCCGGCGGCCTTCGGGAGGTGCGCCCAGACCATGGTCTCGGTGATCACCACGGTTCGACATCCAATACCTGCAAGGGCGCCATCCTAGGCCGAGTATCCGTAGCGCTCGAGGCGCTCACCGGCGATCTCGGCGACCGTCGCCGCCTCGGCCGGGCTGAGGTTCTCCCGCCAAGCGCCGGGCGTGGCGCTCCGGTTGCGCTCGAGCTTTCCGATCGAGTCACTCGGCAGCGACCCGAAGGCCAGCTCCCCGACCGCCCGCTCGACCTCGGCACGTCCGGTGCCGCGTCCGAGCCAGCTGAGCAGCTCGGAGGTGATCCCGGCGGGGTCGGCGAGCAGATCCTCGTATCGGACCGTCCGCGCGAGGGACGGGTCGTGTCCGGCGAGCGCGTGCTTGGCGACGTCCATCGACATCGCCCACGTCCGCGCTGCCCAGAGGACGCCGTCGGCCCGATCCTCATCTCCGATCGAGACCCCGAACTGACGGGCCATGAAGCCTCCCGGACGCATCGCGTGCATCAGCGAGTCGACGACGTCGCGCGGGTCGCGGGTGAGCAGCAGGGCCCGTGAGCGGGGCAGCAGCCCCATCACGCGGTCGGCGGCATGGCCACTCGGTGTCTCCTTGACCACGATGCCCGCATCGGGCGTGGCAATGCCCATCTCGGCGGCCTCGCGGCGGACCGCCCCGAGCCGGGCCAGAACGAGCCCGCGCATCCACGGTTCCCAGGTTCCGGCGTGCTCCTCCGAGAGCAGGTAGGTGGGGCGCTTCTCGCTGCCGTTGATGATGCTGCCGGGGAGCCACTCCTCATAGAAGGCGACCGGAGCTCCGTCGAATGGCGCGAGGTGGTGGCCGAAGCTCGGTTCGTCCGCGGGGATCACCGCCGCCGGCCCCGTCGATCCCTCCCGCAGGCGGAAGCCCAGGCGGGCGTCCCGATCGACCTGCGCCGGATGGCAGAGGAGCTCCAACAGCCAGCTGCTTCCGGAACGGGGCGATCCCCAGATCCAGGTCAGGCTGGACTCGACTTCGTCAAGTCCGGTCTCGGTGTCGGTCGGCTGACCTGGTGAGGGGTCCACGGCACGCGGGCCTAGAAGAAGGCCCCGCCCTGGTACTCGCCGAACTCGTCGCGCAGCGTCCCGGAGACCTCGCCGATGGAGGCTCCCGCGCGGAGCGCCTCCTTCATCGGCGGCAGCAGGTTGCCGTCGGAGCGGGCGACGACGGCGAGATCCTCGAGCCTCGCATCGACCGCAGCCTGATCCCGGGCCTCCTTGTGCCTGGTGAGGCGCTCGACCTGACGGCGTTCCGCCTCCGGGTCGACCTTGAGGATGTCGACGTCGTCGATCGTGTCGGTGACGAACTTGTTGACGCCGACGATCACATCCTGGCCGCTCTTGTAGCGCTCGTGGTAGCTGGAGGCGGATTCCTCGATCTCCTTCTGCATGAAGTCGAGGGACTGGACCGAACCGCCCATGTCCTCGACCTGCGCCATCAGCTCCTTGGCCCGCAGCTCGATCTCGTCGGTCAGCGACTCGACGAAGTAGGAGCCGGCGAACGGGTCGACGGTGTCGGTGGCGCCCGACTCGTAGGCGATCACCTGCTGGGTGCGCAGAGCGATCCGGGCCGATCGCTCGGTCGGCAGGGCGAGCGCTTCGTCGAAGCCGTTGGTGTGCAGCGACTGGGTTCCGCCGCTGACCGCGGCGAAGCCCTGGAGGGCGACGCGGATGATGTTCACCTCGGGCTGCTGGGCCTGCAGCGTGACGCCGCCGGTCTGGGTGTGGAAGCGGATCATCTGCGAGCGCGGGTTCTCGGAGCCGAAGCGGTCGCGGACGATCTCCGCCCACATCCGGCGGACCGCCCGGAACTTGGCGATCTCCTGGAAGACGTTGTTGTGGCAGTTGAAGAAGAAGGCGAGCCGGGGCGCGAAGGAGTCGATCTCCAGGCCGCGGTCGAGGGCCGCCTCGACGTAGGCGATCGCGTTGGAGAGCGTGAAGGCGACCTCCTGGACGGCCGAACAGCCCTTCTCGCGGATGTGGTACCCGCTGATCGAGATCGTGTTCCACTTCGGCACGTTCTGCTGGCAGTACTCGAAGATGTCGGTGGTCAGTCGCATCGTCGGCTCGGGCGGGTAGATGTAGTTGCCGCGCGCCATGTACTCCTTGAGCACGTCGTTCTGGACCGTGCCGCGGAGCTTCTGCGACTCGACGCCCTGCTCCTCGCCGACCAGTTCGTAGAGCAGCAGCAGCACCGACGCCGGGGCGTTGATGGTCATCGAGGTCGAGACCTGGTCGAGCGGGATCTGGTCGAAGCAGATCCGCATGTCCTCGATCGTGTCGATCGGGACGCCGGTACGGCCGACCTCGCCGTCGCAGAGCGGGTCGTCGGAGTCGCGGCCGAGCTGGGTCGGCAGGTCGAACGCCATCGACAGGCCGGTCGAGCCGTGCTCGATCAGGTAGCGGTAGCGCTCGTTGGTGTCCTCGGGGCTTGAGAAGCCGGCGTACTGGCGCATCGTCCAGAGCCGGTCGCGGTACATGCCGTCGTGGACGCCGCGCGTGAAGGGGTAATCGCCGGGCTCGCCCAGTCGCTCCTCGAGGTCGGGGGCGACGTCGGAGGGCTCGTAGAGCTTGTCGATCTCGATCCCGGAATCGGTGAAGCGCCGCTCGTCGTCGGGGCCGACGATCGGGGCGATGTAGCGGTGCTCGGAACTCTCGATGTCGGGCGGCAGAACGTCGGTCACGGCCCGGAAGGATAGTCGTGGGCGAGGTGAAGGCGGCGCGCGAACCGCCCGTCGCTATTCGCCGTCGCCGGGGCTCGGCGCTTCGACGAGCCGGGCCGGAACCCCGACCGCGATCCCACCGGCCGGCACGTCCTCGAGAACGACCGCGTTGGCGCCGATCTGAGCGCGATCGCCGACCTCGACCGGACCGAGGATCCTGGCCCCCGTACCGATCGTGCAGAGATGCCCGATCGTCGGGCCCCGGAAGTCTCCGGCCACGAGGCCGATCGACACGAACGGGGCGACGAGGGTCCCGGCCTTGATCTCCGTCAGGCCCCCGATGCACACGTAGCCGTGCGAGATGCTGACGCCCGGCCTCACGATGACCGTGTCGCCGATCGACATCTGGGCGATCAACATCGAGACGGCTCTCGCGATCCGCGGCAAGAGCGGCACCCCGAGGCTCCACATCCGCGACCCGAACCGGTAGACGACCTGAGCGAGGAAGCCGTCGCTGTCCCACATCAGCCGGAGGATGGCCAGCGCCGCGCGGACTCGCTTGGAGCTGTCGAAGAGCTGCCCGGAGTGGAAGTAGCTCATGTTCGCGTCGGCCACCACCGCTTCGAAGAACTTCGGCATTTCGCGGCGTCGCGACTGACGGGTGACCCGCTTGGATTGCGTCTCTGGGCTCACCGCGGGCATAGGATAGATGCCGTCCCCCGCCGCTTCGCGCGGGGTGCGCAGACATGACCTCTGCCGGGAGCTCAGACAATCAGGGAGGCCGTCGGCCGGGGGCCGGCGAGCCCGAATCCGGCTGGCTCTTCGGCGCCGCACCCGACTCGCTCCTCTTCCGGCAGACGCACGTCACGTGCGGCGGCAACGTGCTGATCGTGGGCGACTCGCATGTTCTCCTGTGCGGTGCCGACAGGGCCTTTCCCGGGTGCGACGTCTCGGCGCGGTTCGGACGTGAGTCGACCGAGGGCCTGCAGGTCGTCGAGATGGCACTCAGGCCCGATCACGAGGTCGTCGTCTTCGATCTGGCGAGCAACGACGTGCTCGCCCCGGAGGTCCTCGAGGCGAACCTCGGCTCGCTCCTCGAGCTGACCGGCTCCCGCCAGGTCGTCCTGGTCAACACGTGGCGCGCCGACTTCCGGAACCTGCACCTGAAGGTCAACCGGATCCTGAGCGAGTTCGCCGACGGCCACCCCGAGCTCGTCGTCCTCGTCGACTGGGCCGAATTCATCGACGCCCATCCGTCCCCGCACGGCGAGGATCCGGATTACGTCCATTTCTCGACGGAGGTCTACGTCGAGCGCATCGTCGTGGTCTCCGACGCCATCGAACGGGCGCTGGCGCGGGGCCGGGACGTCAGCGCTTGAACCGAAGCAGCGGACGCTCGAGCAGGTAGTAGCTGGCGGCGGCGATCGGGACGGTTATCGCAAGGGTGGCGATCAGCAGCGGCAGGAAGCTGAGGTCGGGTCCCCAAAGGTCGAGCGCCTGGATCGCGGCGATGTGCCAGAGGAAGATCCCGTAGGAGACCAGCCCGATCCAGGCCAGGATCCGGTTACCGGCCAGCTTCCTCGGGACGCCGTGCCCGCCGTCGAAGACCGCGGGGACGAGGAGGAGGAGCGAGACGACGCCGAAGGCGACGAACGCGACGAGCAGCTCGCTCTTGTCCGCAAGGATCGAGGTCGGAGGGAGCCAGAGCGCCATGGCGACGAAGACGGCGCCCGCGACGAACCAGCTCCATCCGGGCCGCTTCCGGACGGCGGCGGTCGCGCGTTCGGCGGCGCCCGTCGCGGCGGCGGCCGAGACGACCGCCAGCGTCATGCCGAGCGCGAACCAGAGCGCGAAGGAGATGGCGGTTCCGGCGATCACGGCGGGGGGTCGGTCCTCGAAGACCGCGAAGTTGAGCAGGGTTCCGCCGATCCCGATCGCGAGGAGCAGCACCAGCTCGTTCCACGGCCAGCCCCGCCTCCAGCGGCTCGCCACCCAGGAGGTGAGGATCACGAGAAGCGGCAGGCACAGATAGAAGGTGGCCTCGACGGCGAGGCTCCATGTGTGGAAGAGGCCGCAGGTCGCGCAGCCGTAGCTGCCGGACGAGTCGAGCGTGAACGTCAGCGAGTAGAGCGAAACGATGCTGCCGTTCGTGGCGTCGATGTCGGGGACCAGGGCGAGCACCGTGACCACCAGCCACCAGGCCGGCAGGATCCGCAGGCAACGACGCCAGGCGTAATCGCGGAATCGGGGGGCCGGGGGGCCGCCCGCCCGGTGAGCGATGAACGGCCGGTAGAGCAGAAAACCCGACAGCAGGAAGAAGATCGTCACCCCGATGTTCAGATGGGCGACGAGATCGGAGAGCGGGAACGAAGGGCTGCCGGCCGCCCCCCAGCAGTGAACGACGACCACGCACAGGACCGCGATCGCCCGCATTCCGTCGAGCAGGGGAAACCGAGGGTGGCGCGGGGGAGGGGCGACGACGTCGGGCACCTCCTCGGTCACCTCGGCGGAGGCGGCGATCGTCAGCCTCCCGCGGCTTCCGCGAGCACGGACGCCATCGACTCGGCGGCGGCCGGGTAGGAGTAGCGCGCCGCGGCGGCCGGGTCGGGGCCGGTCAGCCCGTCGCCGAGCAGCCCCGCGAGCGCCGTGGCGATCGCCTCCGGATCGTCGGCCGCGACGATCGGCGCGATGCCGGCGTCGGCGGCCAGCCGGCCCGCCTCGGTCCCGGCGGCGAGGGCCAGCACGGGCACTCCCGCGGCGAGGTACTCGAAGAGCTTGAAGTTGACGAGTTGCGAGCGGGCGGGCTGGGCGAGCAGGAGCAGGGCGTCGGCCTGGCGCTGCAGCGCCAGTGACGTCTCCCGCTCCAGCGAGCCGAGCAGCGTGACCTTCACCGGTTGCAGGTCGGCGCGCTCGAACAGCGCCCGTTCCTCGGGCTGGAGCGGACCGGCGATCGCGACCTCGAGCTTCCCGGCAGTCTCCGGCGAGCCCGCGGCGAGCCGGGTGAGGCCCTCTGCGAACGGCGCCGGGTCGCGGCCGTAGCTGCCGAACCGGCCCGTGTACAGCAGCGACGTGCGGCCCTCGTCGAGCAGACCGGCTGCCGCGGCGATCGCCTCCGGCCCGGGGTCCTGGTCGGGATCCCAGGCGTTTGCGATCACGGCTGGGTCGGCGATCCCGCGCGAGCGCAGGTCGGCGGCGGCCGGCTCGGACACGCAGACGACCCGGTCGGCAGCCCCCAGCCGCAGCCGTTCCAGCCGCTCGTCGAGGCGGTGCTGGGCGCCGGTCGGGAAAGCGGGCCGCAGCGGCTCGAACGTCCAGGCGTCGCGGACGTCGGCGACCCAGGGGACGCCCTTACGCCGCAGCGCGTGGCCGATCGTGTGGGCGGACTCTGGCGGCGACGTCGTCAGGACGCAGTCGAACGGCCGCTCGCGATGGGCGGCGAGCGCGGCACGGCGGGCGAACGGCGCCCAGGCGACGGCGAGCGGCTCGGGCACGATGACCTTGCTGAGCGGATGGGGCTTGCCGCTGTAGCTGTCGGAGTCGAAGAGGGAGTCGACCTTCGAATGGCCGGCCAGCCGCGCCCGCACGGTCTGCAGATCGCGCGAGCGGATCACGCGGACGCCGTCGACCGCACCGTCGGCGGGGGAGGAGGCCCCGAACGCAGTGGTCGTCAGGACCGTGACGTTCCACCCGGCGCGGGCGAGCCACTTCGCCATCGCGGCCGGCCGTTGCGCCCCGGTGTCGCGGGTCGGCGGGTAGAAGTACGAGACGAGCAGGAGGTTGTGCGACGGGCGGGGCGGCTGCGGATCGGTCACGCCGCGGCGCCCAGCTTCTCGCGCCGGGCCGCGATCGCCTCGGCGTATGCCGTGTCCATCCGGTCGAGCAGCGCCGGCCAGGCCCACTCGCGGAGCGCCTTCTCCCGCCCGGCGGCGCCCATCGACGCACGTCCCTCCGCGCCCATGTCGACGAGGCGGTCGAGCGCCTCGGCTGCGGCCGCGGAGTCGCCGGCGCCGATCAGCACTCCGGTCCGCTCGTCGACGACCGCCCGCACGCCCGGGTAGTCGGTGGCGATCGCGGGCAGCCCGCAGGCCATCGCCTCGATCAGGACGATCCCGAACGACTCCGGCGGCTCGGTGGTGAGGACGAAGAG
>Ga0209023_10008564_pt1 | contig 10243 bp, 7 predicted proteins | sample LakOneMetagenome_FD_187468 | JGI IMG/M metagenome (GOLD analysis project Ga0209023, IMG submission 187468) | Freshwater and sediment microbial communities from Lake Erie, Canada (SPAdes) (version 2) | ecosystem: Environmental > Aquatic > Freshwater > Lentic | place: Lake Erie, Canada | collected...
CTTGACCTGCGCCTCGACGAAGCGCGGCGCATGGTCACCGACACCAGACTCTCCATGCAGGAGATCGCCCTCAGGACCGGCTTTTCCAGCCAGATGGCCTTTGCCCGCGCCTTCCGCAGCAGATTCGGCGCAACGGCAAGCGCCTCGCGGTCGGAAACCTGATCCGGGCCTGCGCACCTGACCCACTCTTCATTTTCTGCTCGGAAATATCCCGGGGGTCAGGGGGCAGAGCCCCCTGCCCTTGCCTCGCTCGAAACGCACCGATGCCGTTGGGCAAATGGTTAAGATTCAGTTATCAGAAAATCTCAACCATTTGGTTTCAAACACTATCGGAAGTTGCCCCTCTGTGGGGCCATTGCCTCAAGGGCGGTCAGTAGGGCATCGGATGCGCCCGGTGCGCCGCTTCTATCGTCGCCAGAACCTCGGGGGACAGCTTCAGGTCTGCCGCCGACAGCGCAACCGCCAACTGAGCTTCGTTTGTCGCCCCGATGATCGGCACGGTCCTGACCGGCCGCGTCATCGTTCAGGCAATCGCCATCGCGGCAGGGTCCAGCCCCGCATCCCGCGCGATCTTCAGATAGGCATCGACCGCCTCGAACGCCCGTGGCGCGATCCGGCCACCCAGCGTCTCGTTCCGGGTCCGCCGCGACCCCGGCGGCGTGACATTGCCTTGATACTTGCCGGTCAGTAGCCCGGTCGCCAGCGTCGAGAAGGCCAGCAGCGTCTGGTCTTCGTTATGGGCAAGTTCCGCGAGATCAAGATCCCATACCCGGCACATCAGCGAATATTCGTTCTGAATGGTGATCGGCCGCGGCAGGCCCATCTCGTCGGCCAGGTGCAACCACTGGGCCATGCCCCATGTCGTCTCGTTCGACAGACCCCAATGCAGGATCTTTCCCGCCTTGATCGCCACCCCCAGCGCCGCCAGCGCGCTCTCGATATCTGACCTGACCGCCGCCTTGCTGTGCGAGCGCGGATCGAACCCCCAGCTTTCGCGGAAATGATAGACATCGCGGTTCGGCCAGTGAAGCTGGTACAGATCGATACGATCCGTCCGCAGCCGTCGCAGCGAGGCCTCGATGCAAGTGCTGACCGCCTTGCCAAGGATCGGCTCGCCGCCCCGCGCCTTGGAGCCTTCCCCGGCGATCTTCGTCGCAATCACCCAATCGTCACGCCGCCCGGTTTTCGCGTTCCAGCTGCCGATGATCTCTTCGGTCCGCCCGATGGTCTCCTCGGTGATCGGGTTGACCGGGTACATCTCCGCCGTATCGAGGAAATCGACACCGGCTGCGCGTGCCTGATCCATCTGGGCATGACCCTCGGCTTCCGTATTCTGCGTGCCCCATGTCATGGTGCCCAGACAGATGCGGGATACGTCCGGCCCGGTTGCCCCAAGTCTGATACGATCCATCGTCTTCCCCATCCGTTCGCGCGCGCCGACCATCGCCCCAGCCCGAGCAAAAGGTCAAGGCCGGACCACATCACGGGGAACTGACTTCCAGAGCGGCAGTTATGGCCTAGACTCACGACGTGACGCTTCTCGACTGTCCGGGGGATTTCGATGCGATGCCACGCTCTTGCCTGCCTTGCCAGCATCGCCATAGCCGGTCCGGCAATGGCCGTTCCTGTCCATTATCAACTCGACGCCGCTGCGTCTCAGGTGGGGTTCCAGATCACATCGGCACAGAGCAACCTCAAGGGCCTGATGCCTGTGGCAACGGCGGATATCACGCTCGATTTCGACAAGGCGGCGGCAAGCAAAGTCAAGGTGGCGCTCGATGCTTCGCGAACCCAGATGGGCCTGCCGTTCGCCACCGACGCCCTGAAGAGCGACTCGGTCCTGTTCACCAAGTCCTATCCGACGATCGACTTTCAAAGCACCAATATCCACCCTGACGGCCAAGGCGCGGTGGTTCAGGGCAAGGTCACGATCCGCGGCGTCACCCGACCACTGACCCTGCAAGCCCAGATTTTCCGGCCGCAGGGCAGCGCCGCAGGATCGCGTGACGTGCTGACCGTCAAACTGTCGGGCGTGGTTCACCGGCACGAATTCGGTGCGACGGGTTACCCGGACCTTGCCGGGGATGATGTGCATCTGGATATCAGGGTCAGGATCGTGAAAGAGTGAAGCGCTGGCTCCGCGCCCAACGTTTCGGCGAAGACGAAGTCCCTGAGCACGCACTCCGGTCACCAACCTCCTCTGTCCATTCATGCCTCCTGCCTGCTTTGCGGTCGCGTGACGGCGCGCGACCCTCTGGCCCTCGGCGTTCGTTAGGGCTAAATGAGCCCGGCACAGGACGGAAAGGCAGACATGGCCCGGATTCTCATCACCTCGGCGATCCCATACATCAACGGCATCAAGCATCTGGGCAACCTCGTCGGCTCGCAACTGCCTGCCGATCTCTATGCCCGTTTCTGCAGGGCCATGGGACATGAGGTCATGTTCATCTGTGCCACCGACGAGCATGGCACCCCGGCGGAACTGGCCGCCGCGAAAGCTGGCAAGCCGGTCGAGGCCTATTGCGCCGAAATGCACGAGATTCAGGCCGACATCGCCCGTGGTTTCCGGCTGTCGTTCGATCATTTCGGTCGCTCTTCCAGTCAGCGCAACCACAAGCTGACCCAGCATTTTGCCGGGGCGCTGGACAAGAACGGCTACATCTCCGAGGTCGCGGAAAAGCAGGTCTATTCCATCGACGATGGCCGCTTCCTGCCTGACCGCTATATCACCGGCACCTGCCCCAACTGCGGCTATGAGGCAGCTCGGGGCGATCAGTGCGAAAACTGCACCAAACAGTTGGACCCGACCGATCTGATCAACCCGCGTTCGACAATTTCGGGGTCAACCAATCTGGAAGTGCGCGAGACCAAACACCTTTACCTGCGCCAGCGCGCGATGAAGGACAAGATCGGGGCGTGGATCGATTCCAAAGCCGATTGGCCGATCCTGACCACGTCGATTGCAAAGAAATGGCTGAATGACGGCGACGGTTTGCAGGATCGTGGCATCACCCGCGATCTTTACTGGGGCGTTCCGGTCAAGAAGGGTGACGAACCGTGGCCGGGTATGGAGGGCAAGGTCTTCTATGTCTGGTTCGACGCGCCCATCGAATATATCGCGGGAACGGCGGAATGGGCAGACGCCAACGGCCTGCCCGACAGCGCCTGGCAACGCTGGTGGCGCACCGACATAGGCGCCTCGGACGTGCGCTATGTGCAGTTCATGGGCAAGGACAACGTGCCCTTCCACACGCTCTCGTTCCCGGCAACGATCATCGGATCTGGCGAGCCGTGGAAGCTTGTCGATTACATCAAGTCGTTCAATTACCTCAACTATGACGGCGGCCAGTTCTCGACCTCGCAGGGGCGTGGCGTGTTCATGGATCAGGCGCTGTCGATCCTGCCCGCCGACTACTGGCGCTGGTGGCTCCTTAGCCATGCGCCTGAAAGTTCGGACAGCGAGTTCACCTGGGAGAACTTCCAGTCGAGCGTGAACAAGGATCTGGCGGACGTGCTGGGCAACTTCGTCAGCCGCATTACCAAGTTCTGCAACGCCAAATACGGTGCAGTAGTCCCTGCAGGTGGCGCCTACGATGAGCGTGCGATTGCCCTGATCGCCGATCTGGAAACACGCGTCCGCACATACGAACGCCTGATGGAGGAGATGGAGGTCCGCAAGGCTGCCTTGGAACTCCGTGCAATCTGGGTGGCGGGCAACGAATATCTGCAGTCGGCCGCGCCGTGGACTGTGCACAAGACCGACCCGGAGTCCGCCGCCGCCATCGTGCGGCTGTCGCTTAACCTCGTGCGGCTTTACGCGATCTTGTCCGAGCCGTTCATTCCCGATGCTGCTGCACAGATGCTGCGCGACATGGGCACCACGGAAAGCAGTTGGCCGGGTGCTGTCGCACAGGCGTTAGAGGTTCTGCCGGTGGGTCACGCCTTTGCCGTGCCGGAAGTCCTGTTCCGCAAGATTTCGGACGAAGAGCGCGAAGACTGGGCCAAACGCTTCAGCGGCGTTCGCGCCTGAGCGGGTGCCCTCCGGAAAGTCGTTCGCGAACGACTTTCCTCTTCGACAATCTTTCGCGAAAGATTGTCGGGTGCCGCACAAGAAAACGGGCAGAGCTTGCGCCCTGCCCGTTTGAATTCCGATCTGCCTGAAATCAGGCCAGAGCGAGGTTCGTCGCAGCTTCGCGGCCGTCACGGCCAGCTTCGATGTCGAAGGTCACTTTCTGACCGTCGCGCAGTTCGCGGATGCCAGCACGCTCAAGAGCGGTGATGTGCACGAACACGTCTTTTTTGCCGCCATCGGGAGCGATAAAGCCAAAACCTTTGGTAGCGTTGAACCATTTCACGGAGCCGGTAGCCATCGTGATATCTCCTCTAAATCCGCCCACACCATGTGGCGGTCCGGCGCAGTCAGTGCAAAATCGATAGACTGGCCGAAGACGGAGACAGCGGTCGATAGAGGTAACGTCGCAGCATTAATATGTGCCAAATCAGCACAAAAAGCAACGGGGTCCGGCGCCTGGCTTTTCACTCGGGTCTGACCGTGTGTTCAGGCTCAAGATTCCAGTTGCCAGCACCAGCCACTTGTGGCGATGTTTCGCGAACCAAGTCGAGATGCCAGAGTGTGGGAGGTTTCATGCGCTTCCTCAGCGAATTTGTCGCTGTCAGCCTTGCACTGTTGCCAATTGCGGCTTTGGCTGAATCTTCACTGCCTGTGGAAATCCTGACTGCAAAAGGTGAGCCGCAGGTCAATCAATACGCCCTGACCGGCACCATCGAGGCCAAGGAAAGTTTCCCGGCGGCCTTTCGCGATGGGGGTCGGCTTTTGTCGGTGTCGGTGCATACCGGCGATAACGTGTCAGCGGGTCAGGAACTGGCCCGGGTCGATCCGACACAGCCGCTTGCGGCGCAGGCCGCGGCCAGTGCCAGCCTGCGCGGCGCGGATGCAGCACTGACGCAGGCGACGCTTGCGCATGACCGGGCGGTCGGCCTGCTGGCGCGGGGGTCCGCCACCCAGTCTGACGTGGATAGTGCGACCGAGACTCTGATTGCGGCGCAGGCGGCGCGCGATCAGTCTGCGGCGCAATTGTCGAAGGCCGAGACTGCCGTCAATGACACTGTCTTGCGGGCGACAGCCCCGACTATCGTGACAGAGCGTCTGGCCGAACCGGGGCAGGTCGTCGGGCCGGGACAGACCGTGGTCTGGCTCGCCGGCCAAGACGGCCGCGAGGCGGTGTTCTATGTGCCTGATGGTGCTGATCTTGACGGGCTGCTTGGCAAGCCCGTCAATCTGAGCCTGCTTGATGCGCCGGACGTGCCGCTGAGCGGCGAACTGACCGAGATTTCGCCTTTGGTGGATTCGGCCACCAGCACGACCAAGGTCAAGGCCACGGTCACCTCCAGCGCCGGGGCTCCGGTCATTGGCGCGCCGGTTGTTGCAAATGTGAGCTTCACCGGGCCTTCTGCAATCCGCGTGCCGTGGACGTCGCTCACGTCGACAGGTGACGGGGCTGCCGTGTGGACGGTGGACAGCACAACGATGACGGTGAACCTCACCCCGGTCGTGGTGCGTGACTACAAGGTCGATGGCGTCGTCATCGACTCCGGCCTCAGCGATGGTCAACTGGTCGTCGGTGCAGGCTCGCAGATGCTTTATCCCGGTCGACCTGTCATCGCAGCCGAGGTGCAGCCATGAGAGTGTTGGCCTGCGTTATCCTGTTGTCGGGATTTGGCCCGGCGATGGCGGAAGAACTTGCGCGCCCGGTGATCTCGGAAATCATTACCGCCGATCCCACACGGCAACGATCCTTTGCCGGGACGATCGAGGCCGGATCAACCTCGGTTCTGGCGTTCCAGACGATTGGCAGGGTTGCCAGCATTGACGTTTCCGAAGGCGACGTGGTTACACGGGGACAATCGCTCGCTTCGCTGGACCAGATCACACTCGAGGAAGACGTGCGGGTTGCCGAGGCGGCGCTGGTATCGGCTGAGGCGACGGCTCAGGCCGCAGCACAACAACTGATCCGGGCGCAGGAACTGGCCCAAAAGGGTGTCGCATCGTCAGAGCGGCTTGAGGGCGCGCAACGGTCGAATGATACGGCCATCGCGCAAGCGACAGCGGCAAAAGCCGATCTGGCGCGTGCGAAAGACGCGGCTCGGTTCGGCACGCTGACGGCGCCGCTGGATGGGGTGATTTTGTCAACCTCGGTGGACCCCGGCACGGTCGTTTCGGCTGGTACGCAGGTTCTGACCCTGGCAGCCTTGCAGGGCCGTGAGGCGGTGATCGACGTTCCGGCAGACTATCTTGCACTTCTGCCATCGAATGCCACTTTCACCATCCAGTCGCGCAGCCCGAACATCGCCGCTTTGACCGGGCGCCTGCGCTTGATCGAGCCCGTGGCGGACGCATCGGTGCGTGGCAGGCGTATTCGGGTGCAACTGCCCGAGGATGCGCCCTCGGTCTACCGCATTGGCAGCCTTGTCGCCGCCACGCTGAATGCCGAGGCTGATCCGCTTACGACCCTGCCGCTGAGTGCGGTCGTGGGCGAAGCCCCTGATACCTCGGTCTGGCGCGTGGACCCGACCAGCCGCGCCGTTACGGCAACTGCCGTCAGCTTGGGCAAGACCGTTGGGGACCGGGTGATTGTGACCTCCGGTATCAGTCCCGGCGACGAGATCGTGGTCAGGGGCGTGCATAGCCTCAAGGACGGGCAGATCGTCGGCGAGAGGATTGAATGATGCGCGGATTCAACCTGTCCGACTGGGCGCTGAAGCATCGTTCGCTGGTCTGGTACCTGATCATCGTGTCGCTGGTGGCGGGGGTGCTTTCCTACTTGTCGCTCGGGCGCGAGGAAGACCCGGCGTTCAGCATCAAGACCATGATTATCAGTGCTGCACTTCCCGGTGCCACGGCCGAGGAGACGCTGACGCAGGTCACTGACCGGATCGAGAAAAAGCTACAGGAGCTTGATACGCTGAAGGTCACGCGTTCGGTCACCTTCCCCGGCCAGACGGCGGTTTATGTGGACCTGCGTGATGATACGCCGGCGCGCGATGTCAGGGCGATCTGGAACCGGGTCCGCAACATGATGTCCGATATCCGGGGCGAGATGCCTTCGGAGTTTGCCGGCTTCAGCTTCAACGATGATTTCGGGGACGTGTATGGCAACATCTATGCATTCACCTCTGATGGTTTTTCCCCGCGCGAGTTGAAGGACCGGGTCGAGGAAGCCAAGGCGCAGGTGTTGCAGTTGGACGATTCAGGCAAGGTGGACCTGATCGGCACCCGCGATCAGGTCGTGCATCTGGAGTTTTCGAACCGCCGACTGGCCGCGCTTGGGCTGAACATGAATGCCGTGCTCGATACGCTGGCCAAGCAAAATGCCATCGTTCCATCCGGCATCATCAAGACCAGGGACGAGCAGATTCTGGTGCGCGTCACCGGGCAGTTCACCTCGCCGGAGGCGCTGGCCGATACCACGCTGCGGGTGGGTGACACGTTCTTTTCCCTCTCGGATGTCGCCACAGTGACGGCAGGATATGAAGACCCGCCGTCGTCTCTTGTCCGTTTCAACGGTAGCCCCGCCATCGCGCTGATCGTCGGGATGCGGGCGGGTGGAAATATCGTTGAATTCGGCAAGCAGCTTGATGGGCTGATGGAGGGCATTGCCGCAAAGCTGCCCATCGGGATCGAGATGCACAAGGTCGCCGACCAGCCGCATGTGGTGGAGGAATCCGTCGGCCACTTCATCCGCGCGCTGATCGAGGCGGTGGTGATCGTGCTTGCGGTCAGCTTCGTGTCATTGGGGTTACGGGCCGGGCTTGTGGTCACGATGACCATTCCGCTGGTGCTGGCGCTGACCTTTGTCATTCTTGACCAGATGGGGATCACGCTTCAGCGGATTTCACTGGGGGCGCTGATCATTGCACTGGGGCTATTGGTCGATGATGCAATGATTGCCATCGAGACGATGATCTCGCGGCTGGAGATTGGCGAAAGCCTTGAAAAGGCGGCCTCCTATGCCTGGACATCCATCGCCTTTCCAATGCTGTCGGGGACGCTGATCACCGTTGCGGGGTTCATACCCATCGGGCTGAACAGTTCGGCCGCAGGAGAATATACGATCTCGCTTTTCTATGTGATCGCGATTTCGCTGCTGTTGTCGTGGATCGTTGCCGTGCTGTTCGCGCCGATCCTTGGGACGACATTCCTGCCCAAGACGATGAAGCACCATTCCGGCGAGCCGGGGAGGGTGCGGCAGGTTTTTCACCGCATTCTCCTTACGGCGATGCGGATGAAGTGGGTTGCCATTGGCATCACGCTGGTGGTCTTCGCCGTTGCAATGTTTGGCATGGGGTTCGTGCAGAAACAGTTCTTCCCGACGTCTGACCGGCCCGAGCTGATCATCGACGTTACACAGCGGCAGAACTCCACCATCCAGTCGACCGACGCGGTGATGACCAAGCTTGACGGATGGCTCGGGCAGCAGGAGGAGGCGCAATACTGGACGACCTATGTTGGCCGCACCGCGCCGCGCTTCATTCTGGCGCTGGACGTTCCTGCGCCCGGCCCGAACATGGGCCAGATCGTCATCATGACCGAAAGCCTTGAGGCGCGGGACAGGCTTAAAGCGAAGGTCAACAAGTTCGCGACGGGCATCGTCGGCGTCGAAATCTTCCCGAAGTTTCTCGAACTTGGCCCGCCCGTTGGCAAACCAGTGCAATATCGCATATCCGGTCCCGATCCCAAGGTATTGCGCGACCACGCCCGCGAGCTTGCGGGGGTGGTGGCCAGGGATCAGCGGCTCGACAAGATCTCGCTTGACTGGAACGAACCGGCGCGGGTGGCGCGAGTGGCGCTCGATCAGGAAAAACTGCGGCAGCTTGGCCTGACTCAGACGGATGTTGCGCAGGCGTTGAACGGGCTTTTCGATGGGATCAGCGTCACCGATCTGCGCGATGGCCGTACCTTGATCGATGTGCTGGCGCGTGGGGCGCAGGATGATCGCTCGTCGCTGCTTGCGCTGCAAAACCTTCAGCTTGGCAGCGCGTCCGGCAAGCCCATTCCCCTGTCTTCATTTGCGAGGCTGGAATGGACGACCGAACAGCCGATCATCTATCAGCGCGACCAGATGCCGACGATCACGCTGAAAGCGGCTATTGCAACGGCGGATCAGCCCGATACGATCGTCAAGGATCTTACCGGGGCGATCAGCGATTTCAGAGCCACACTTCCGGCGGGCTATGAGGTTATTGTCGGTGGCACCGTTGAGTCGAGTGCCGACAGTCAGGCACCTATCCTCGCCGTCGTGCCGCTGATGATCCTGACGATCATGACGCTGGCGATGTTGCAGATGCAAAGCTTCCGGCTTTTGTTCGTGGTGCTTGCCGTGGCGCCGCTGGGATTGATCGGCGTCGTCGCGGCGCTGTTGCCGTCAGGCGCGCCTTTGGGATTTGTCGCCATTCTTGGCGTGCTGGCGCTGGTCGGTATCTTGATCCGCAACTCGATCATACTCGTCCATGAAATCGAGGTGCTGATCGAGCATGGGCGATCTCGCTGGCAGGCGGTCTATGAGGCGTCTGACAGCCGTGCCCGACCGATCTTGCTGACCGCCGCCGCCGCAAGTCTGGCCCTTATCCCGATCTCGCGGCAGGTGTTCTGGGGACCGATGGCCTATGCGATGATGGGCGGCATCATCGTCGGTACTCTGGTGACGCTGATCTTCGTTCCGGCACTTTACTGTGCAGTGTTCCGGGTGAAGCCAGAGGATACGGCAGCCTAAGAAGCGAGCGCGCCGACCGACCGCAAAGTCCTGCCAAAACCCATCAGTTCGCGTGTGTAGGTTTCCTTTGGGGCCGCCATGACCTCGTCGGTCGATCCGGCCTCGATCACGTCGCCGCGCCGCATCACCAGAAGGCTGTCCGAGATATGGGCCACGACCTTGAGGTTGTGGGTCACGAACAGCATCGACAGGCCAAGGCTGCGCTTCAGATCGTCGAGCAGGTTGAGGATTTGCGCCTGCACCGAAACATCGAGTGCCGAGGTCGGCTCATCTAGGATCATCAGCTTCGGCCCAAGCGCCAGCGCCCGCGCAATAGCCACCCGTTGCGCCTGACCGCCGGACAGTTCCTTCGCCTTGCGGTCAAGGAAGTCGGCGGGCAGGCCGCATTGGCCAAGGAGCGTTGCCGCACGGTCGCGAATTTCGCTTCCCTTGGCAACGGCTTGCGCAACCAA
>Ga0209023_10008565_pt1 | contig 10243 bp, 7 predicted proteins | sample LakOneMetagenome_FD_187468 | JGI IMG/M metagenome (GOLD analysis project Ga0209023, IMG submission 187468) | Freshwater and sediment microbial communities from Lake Erie, Canada (SPAdes) (version 2) | ecosystem: Environmental > Aquatic > Freshwater > Lentic | place: Lake Erie, Canada | collected...
CCGCTGTCGTCCCTCCGCCAGGTGGGCCAGAGGTCCGGGTCGGTCGCGGGGGAGCGCCAGCCGTGCGTGAGCCAGGCGCGGTAGAACGGCGTGTAGACGCGGTACGCCGTCCCGTCGCCCTTCACGACGCGACCGGGGGCCACGGCGTACGGCGACCCCGTGCGCACGAGGCGGCGGCCCCGCGCCTCCAGCGCCGCCTCGACCGCGGTGTCGCGCGCCGAGCCGTACGGCCCGAAGTCGGCGGCCACGTGCACGGTCGTCGCGCCGGCGGCGGCGGCAACCTCGGGCACGACGTCGGTCGGGTCGCCGTGACGCACGACGAGGCGGCCGTCGAGGGTCCGGTCGAGAGCGTGCAGCGAGCGGCTCAGCCAGGCGCGCCGGACGTCACCCGCGGCGTCCCAGAGGCGCCGGTCGAGCACGAAGAGGGGGACGACCGTGTCGTCGCCGTCGGCGCGAGCGGCCTCGAGGGCCGCGACCAGCGCCGGGTTGTCGTGCCGGCGGAGGTCACGACGGAACCACAGGACGCTCGGCACACCGCGAGGCTAGGCCGACGGGGACCTGACCGCCTTCCGAGAGGCCGACGGCGGAGTGACGCGAGAGACATCGGCAGTCCGCACGCCTCGCTGCAACCCTGAGCGGCGTAGGACAGGATGGCCTCGTCAGGCGCTGACGGACCGGGTCGCCCCGGTGCCCGTCGCGTCACCGGACCGACAGGACGAAGGACAGTCGTGAGCGATCTCATCGACACCACGGAGATGTACCTCCGCACGATCTTCGAGCTCGAGGAGGAGGGCATCACGCCGCTGCGCGCCCGCATCGCCGAGCGCCTCGGTCAGTCCGGGCCCACCGTGTCCCAGACCGTCGCCCGGATGGAGCGCGACGGCCTGCTCGCGGTCGAGGGCGACCGTCACCTCGAGCTCTCCGAGGACGGGCGGGCGATGGCCACCCGCGTCATGCGCAAGCACCGGCTCGCCGAGTGCCTGCTCGTCGACGTCATCGGTCTGCAGTGGGAGGACGTCCACGCGGAGGCGTGCCGCTGGGAGCACGTCATGAGCGAGACGGTCGAGCGCCGCATCCTCGAGATCCTCGGTCACCCCACCGTGTCGCCGTACGGCAACCCGATCCCCGGTCTCGGCGAGCTCGACCAGGAGCCGGTCGACTCCGACCTCGCCGGCCTCACCACCCTCGACAAGGTCGTGCGCGACGCCTCGACCCGCGTCACCGTCGTCCGCATCGGCGAGCCCATCCAGACCGACGCCGCGCTCATGGCCTCGCTGCGCCGGGCCGGCGCGCTGCCGGGTGCGACGGTCAAGGTCGTCACGTCGCCCGGCGGCTTCCTCATCGGCAGCGCAGGCGAGTACGCCGAGCTCGATGTCGCCACGGCCTCGCACGTCTTCGTCGCGAAGAGCTGAGGCCGCCGCACCACCCTGTTCGCCCTCGACGACCCGGGCATCGCGCCCGGGTCGTCGCTCATTCGGGTGACCGTCCGTCTCTCCGGTCGCTCACGGGTCACGATCAACACTCTCTGTCGCGCGGTGACGCGTCGGCGCCCTTCCTACCGTCGAGATCGAGGACACGACCGGGACGTCCGGTCGGGCTCGGTCAGGTTTCACGGCAGCGGAGGACCCCATGCTCACCATCCCCGGTCGTCGGTCAGTGGCCTCGTGGGTCGCGGTGGCGATGGTCGCCAGTGGCGTCGCTCTCGTCGCGGCACCGGCGCAGGCCTCCGGCTTCCCCACCAGCGGAAGCTCCGGCAGCTACGAGAACAACGACTACGTCGTGAGCTACGACGCCAACAGCGGCAGCGGCACGCCCGCCTCGCGCTACGCGACGTGGAACACCAACGTCACCCTGCACGACGGCAACGGCGTCTCACGCGAGGGCTACTCCCTCGACGCGTGGACCACCGGCAAGGACGGCTCCGGCTCGCGCTACAACCCCGGCACCTCGATCCGCATGCCGTCGCACGGGGTGTCGCTCTACGCGCACTGGAAGGTCAACCAGTACGCCGTGAGCTTCGACGCCAACGAGGGTGCCGGCTCCGAGACCGCGGTGACCGCCGACTTCGGCAGCAGCGTGCCGCTCGCGCGCGGATCGTCGTTCTCCCGTGACGGATACAGCCTCGACGGCTGGACCGAGAGCGGAGACGGCTCCGGCACGCACTACGGCCTCAGCGACTCCCTCCAGGTGCCGTCGCACGGCGTGAAGCTGTACGCGCACTGGAAGGCCAACAAGTACGGCGTCCACTACGACGCGAACGAGGGCGACGGTCTCGAGCAGGACCAGGCGGCCGACTACGGCACGCAGGTCCCGGTCGCGAACGGCGACAGCGTCACGCGCGAGGGCTACACCCTCGACGAGTGGAGCACCGGCAAGGACGGCAGCGGCACGCACTACCGCCGCGGCGACTCACTGCAGATCCCGTCGCACGTCGTCACCCTGTACGCGCACTGGCGGATCAACCAGTACGCCGTGACCTTCGACGCCAACGACGGCACGGGCACCGAGGCCGGCGAGACGGCCGACTTCTCCTCGACCGTCCCCCTCGCCAAGGGCGACCACGTCAGCCGTCAGGGCTGGACCCTGGACAGCTGGAACACCGAGCGCGACGGCAGCGGCACGCGCTACGGCCTCGGTGACGGCTACCGCGTCCCGTCGCGCCACACCCACCTGTACGCGCACTGGACCATCAACAAGTACAAGGTCTGGTACGAGTCGAACGACGGCCACGGCACGCAGGGCGAGCAGTCCGAGGACTACGACCACGACTTCACCCTCGGCCACGGCGGCTACGCCCGCGCGTGCTACACCCAGGACGGCTGGAACACCGAGGCGGACGGCTCCGGCCACCGCTACGGCATGGACGACCCGGTCCGCATGCCCTACGGCGGGATGCGCCTCTACGCGCACTGGACCGAGAACACCTACGCGGTCAACTACGACGCCAACACCGGTCGCGGCACCGAGGACGAGGTCGCGGCGCAGTACGGCTCGGCCGTGCAGGTCGGCTACGGCTCGAACCTCGAGCGCGACGGCTACACCCTCGACGGCTGGACGGAGAACGCGGACGGGTCCGGTCAGTTCTACGGTCTCGGCGACGAGGTCCGGATGCCGTGCCGTGGCATCCACCTGCACGGCCACTGGCGGATCAACCAGTACGCCGTGACGTACGACAACAACGGAGGAACCGGCTCCGAGCCGTCGCAGACCCGCGACTACGCGTCCGAGCTCACCCTCTCGCTGGGCGCGGAGATGAGCCGCACCGGCTACACGCTCGTCGGGTGGAACACCGACGAGGACGGCGACGGAACCGCCTACGGGCTCGGCGCCACCGTCACGATCCCGTGCCACCACGTGCGCCTCTACGCGCAGTGGGTCGCGAACGACTACACGGTCGCCTACCGCGCCAACGGCGCCGACAGCGGCGACGTCCCGGCGGACCAGACCTTCACCGTCGAGAACCCCACCTCGATCGTCGACAACACCGGTGGGCTCGCGCGCTCCGGCTACCTGTTCACCGGCTGGGCCACCAGCGCGGACGGTGCCGTCGCGTACACCTCGGGCCAGCAGTACGGCGAGGCCCAGGACCTGACCCTCTACGCCGTGTGGCTCGCCGCCGACTTCGCGGTGATCTACCACGCCAACGGCGCCACCGCCGGCAACGTCCCCGACGCTGCGACGTTCACCGTCGAGAGCCCGGCCGTCGTCGCCGACAACACCAACAGCCTCGTCCGCGACGGCTACCGCTTCCTCGGCTGGTCCGCGACCACCGACGGCAGCGTCGACTACGCCCCCGGCGCGAGCTACGGCACCCCGGTGACGCTCGACCTCTACGCGGTCTGGACGGCCCTCCCGGTCGTCATCCCGCCGTCGTCGGCGACCACGAAGTACCTCACCTCGCGCACCACCAGGCCGCTGGCCTCGGTCCCGCCGCCTGCCGGCCAGACCTGGAACCTCGGCACCATGCGCCTCGTCAACCCGGCCAACCACGCTCGCGCGACCAAGGTCGTCGTGAAGCAGGGCACCTGGACCCTCCTCCTCGCCACCGGTGCCGTGACCTTCGCACCCAGGTCGGGGTTCGTCGGCACCGTCCGGATCGGCTTCGAGGTCACCAGCAGCGGCGGGCTCCTCTCGTCCTCCACCGTGACCATGGTCGTCCTCCCGGCGCGCACGATGGTCCGCTCGGCGACGGTCTACTTCGCCCCGATGTCCGCGGTGCTCTCGCCGCAGGCGAAGGCCACCCTCAAGGCGCTGGCGACGTCGGTGAAGAAGGCCGGCAAGCCGCTCTCCTCCGTCACCACCGGGTACGTCCAGGCGACGAGCTCCTCGGCCAACGACCGCTCGCTGTCCCTGGCCCGGGCGCGCACCATCGCCGCCTACCTCACGGCCCTCGGCCTCCCGCACGCGAAGTCCGCCCTCGGCCTCGGCAAGGCCTCGGACAAGGGCTGGAAGGCACGTCGCGCCACCGCCACGGTCACGTTCCTCATCTCGTGACCCGCACGACCTCGCCCGTGGACTGACCCCGCGGCGAGCAGGAGGCCCGGACCGCTGGTCCGGGCCTCCTGGTGTCGTGCGTCCGATGACCGGAGACGGACGAGCCGACCCGCGCTGGGCCGACCGGATGAGCCCGATCGGGGGGTAGTCCGCCCGGTTTGCGCGGGAATTGACCGAAGTTTCCGTGATGAACCCGTGACATTCCACCGCACGTTGCCCTAGGTTCCTTCACGGCCCACCGTCCGGTGGTCCTCCGACGGTGGGCGCCGAGTCCTGCCAACGCCGTCGGGTGTGGGGCAACTGTGGCAGGAGCGGGGGACCCACTTTCCGGGCCCGCCGAGCACCACCAGGCGAGTCCTCGGGGTGAAGCCGGTCTCACGACCGGCCGGGCCAACTCCCGGCCCGAACCCGACAGCTCACCTCGTAGGCGTCGTGGAGGAACCATGGCGTCTGTTCGCGCGCGCTTCGGCGCGCCCCTGGTCCTGGCTGTGACGGCCACGCTCCTGCCTGCCGTCACGTCCCCGGCCGCGGCCTCACCCGCTCCCACGACGTCGGTGGTGACCACGTCCGGCGTCCGGACCACGGCAACGAGCACGAGCACGAGCTCGGCGACCCCGGCTGCCGCCCCGGCGACATCGGCGGCCAGCGCCCGCCTCGCGGCGCTGCGCAACCCGGTCACCCGCGGTCGCATGGTCATCGCCGAGGCGGCGCGCTACCGCGGGATCCGCTACGTCGCCGGCGGCACGTCGCCGAGCACCGGCTTCGACTGCTCGGGCTACACGCGCTACGTGTTCTCCCGCCTGGGCATCTCCATCCCGCGCGTCTCGCGTGCGCAGTACTCCTCGATGGTGCACATCTCGCGTGCGCAGGCGGTGCCCGGCGACCTCGTGTTCTTCCACTCGAGCAGCGGGCGGGTCTACCACGCGGCGATCTACGCGGGCGGCAACACGGTCTGGCACTCGCCCTACCCGGGCAAGCGCGTGATGCGCGAGCGGATCTGGACCTCGATGGTCTACTTCGCGCGCGTCCGGGTGCGCTGAGCGCCGTAGCCCACGGCATGCTGTCGTCCCGTGACGGGATGGCGCGACGGCCTCGAGGGTGAGCACGCGCTCGACGTCGAGCACCTCGACCACGCGCTCGGTCTCGAGCTGCGCGAGCGTGCCTACGTCGAGGCGCTCGTCGACCCGCGCGGTCACCTGTTCCAGCGGCTCGAGTACGTCGGCGACGCGATCCTCGACTCGGTCGTGCTGCAGTCGCTCGTGCGCATCGAGCCGTGGAGCGAGCCCGACCTCTCGGTGATCAGCGGCGAGCAGCAGGCGCTCGTGTCCGACCATGCCCTCGGAAAGGTGGCCGCCCGGCGCGGCCTGCCCGACGTCCGGGCGTTCCAGGCCTCGCACCACCGCCTGGCCGACCGGATCGAGGCGTCGATCGGCGCGGCATGGGCAGACACCGGCATCGCCGCCGCCGAGATCGTCGCCACCCGGCTGGTCGTGGCACCCGGGCTGCGGCACGTCGTGCTGCGGGGCGACGTGCCCGAGTCCGACGGCGACGACCGCTACGAGACGGCGGCACGCGTCTGCGGCCACGACCCTCGGGAGCCCGCGTGGTACGGCGCGGCCGCGGCCGGCGGCCCGGCTCGACGCCGGCTCGCCGCGGTGGGCAACGCCGTCCTCGAGGCCGCGTTCTCGACGGCGCAGTACGTCGAGTCGCCCTGGGCCACCGAGGCCGAGATGAGCGAGGAACGGCGCAGCGCCACGTCGAACGCCGTGCTCGCGGAGCGGGCGCACGACCTCGGACTCGTCGACGGGCGCGACGCGACCGACCGCCGCTCCGTCGCGGACGAGGTCCAGGCGCTGGTCGGCGCGGCCACCATGGACGGCGGGATGGTCGCCGGACTCGAGGTCGCCGCCGGCGTGCTCGGCCGCTCCTTCGCCCCCGGCCCCGTCGATCTCCTGCTGTGACCCGAGACGTGGCGCCACCGCGAGGTGCCACGCGCGCCCGCACCACGTCTCGGGGCCGGGGCGCGACTAGCCTTCGGGCGTGACCGCTCCTTCGCGCCCCGACGCGCTCGCCGTGCTCGCCCCGCACTGCCTCGACGGGCGCACCGCGCTCGTGACCGGGGGCGGAAGCGGCATCGGCCGCGCGACCGCGCTCCTGCTCGCCTCGCTCGGTGCCCACGTGGCGGTGACCGGACGCCGCGACGACGCCCTCGCCGAGACCGCGTCGCTCGCGGCGGCCGCGGGCGCAGCGCACGGCGTGGTCACGGTCCCGTGCGACGTGCGTGAGCCGGACCAGGTCGACCAGATGCTCGACGCCGTGTTCGCCGAGCTGGAGCGCGTCGACATCCTGGTGAACAACGCCGGCGGCCAGTTCGTCTCGCCCGCGGAGTCGGTGTCCTACAAGGGATTCCGCGCCGTTACCCGGCTCAACCTCGATGCCACGTGGTACGTCACCACCCAGGTCGCGTCGCGCTCGATGATCCCGTCGGGCTACGGCAAGGTCCTCAGCGTCACGATGTCGCCGCGCCGCGGGATGCCCGGCATGGCGCACTCCTCGGCGGCGCGTGCTGCGGTGGAGTCGCTCACCCGCACCCTGGCGGTCGAGTGGGGTCGGCACGGGGTCCGCGTCGTCGCGGTGGCGCCCGGCATCGTCCACACCGAGGCGTGGGACCGCTACGGCCTCGACCCGGCGCAGGTGTCGACCGTCATCCCCGCCGGGCGGCTCGAGTCCGCCGACGAGGTCGCCGCCGTCCTCGCGTTCCTCGCCTCGCCCGCCGGCGACTACGTCACCGGCACGACGATCGTGGTCGACGGCGGCCTCGACGTCTCCGGCCCCGGCTCGGCCTTCGGCACCGCCTGACCGACCGCCCGTCGCGTAGCCTGTGGGGATCGGCGGTTTCGGACGAGGGGTGGTCGCGTGGCTGCGCAGGACGAGGGCACTCCCTCGACCGCGCGCGACGACTACGCCGAACGCCTCGTCCACCTCGAGTCCGTGTGGTGGAAGCGCGTCCTCGACGTGCAGCGCCCCTATCGCTGGAACCTGCGGCGGCTGGAGCTCGGCCGCACGCTGGACGTGGGCTGCGGGGTCGGGCGCAACCTGAAGAACCTGCCGGGCTCCGTGGGCGTGGACCACAACGCGCAGTCCGTCTCCGTCGCGCGGTCGCGCGGTCTGACCGCGTGGACGACCGACGAGTGGCCGACCAGCCCGGACGCGGTCGCCGGCAGCTTCGACAGCCTGCTCTGCGCGCACGTGCTCGAGCACCTGGACGCGACCGCCGCCGACGACGTGCTGTCGACCTACCTGCCCTATCTGCGGCCCGGGGCGCGGCTGGTGCTCATCTGCCCGCAGGAGCGCGGCTACGCCAGCGACCCCACGCACGTGCGGTTCGTCGACCGGTCCGAGCTCGCCGCGACGGCGCGACGGCACGGGTTCTCGCCGCTGCGGTCCTACTCGTTCCCGTTCCCCAGCATCGCGGGAAAGGTGTTCCCCTACAACGAGTTCGTGCTCGTCGCCGGAACAGGGCCACGGTGAGGCGGCGGACCGCGGCGCTGTGCGCCGCGCTGGTCCTGGTGACGGCGTCGGGGGCAGCTGAGCACGCGAACGCGTCGTCGTCGGCAGCGCCGCAGGCCGTGACGACGGCGGCGGTCTGGCGACCCAGCCCGGCGGCGGCTGCCGCGGACCTGCCGCCCGTCTACGGCCGCTGCCACGCGGGGGTGACCGTCACCGCAGCGACGGTCTGCCTGTACGGCGACCTCCGCAGCCGGCGCACCGTGGTGCTCATGGGCGACTCGCACGCCGCCAACTGGGTCCCCGGGCTGATCAGCGCCGCCGTCACGAACCACTGGCGGCTCGTGTCGATCACCAAGACGAACTGTCCCGCCATGCCCGTTCGCGTCACGCTCTCGACGAGCACGACCGCCCCGGTGCCGTACGCGCAGTGCTCGACCTGGCGCCGCAACGTGCTGCGCACCGTGGCGTCCTGGCGACCCACGGTCGTGATCGTCGCGGGCTCGCACAGCACGCGGATGATCGCCCCCGACGGACGGCTCTACCCGAGCACCGCAGCCGGCCTCCTGCAGCGCGACGTGGCCTGGAAGTCCGCCACGGTCTCCCTGCTCCGCTCGCTGGCCTCTGTGGTCCCGCGGGCGGACGTCCTCGTCGTGCACGACGTCCCGATCGCGCGGTCGAACGTCGTCGCCTGCGTCGCGCGCTACGGCCGCACCGCGGGCACGGCGTGCGCGGTCCCGGTGTCGTACGCCGTGCTGCCGGGCGTCCGCGCCGCGGAGATCGCGGCGCTGCCGGCGAATCCGCGCGCCCGGGTGGTCGACCCGCTCACCGCGCTGTGCTCGGGGGGCACCTGCATGCCCGCGGCGAAAGGGATCCTGCGCTACCGCAACCCCGGCCACCTGACCGCGACGTTCTCCCGCTCGATCGCGTGGATCTGGCGCACGGTGCTGACCCGGGTGCTGGCGGGCCTGCCGCACGAGCCCGTGCTCTGGCCGGTCGCGCCGCCACCACCACCGCCACCGCCGACGCCCACGCCGACGCCCACGCCGACGCCGACCGTCTAGACGCGGCCGTCGCGTCGCCGCCGTCGAACGGTCAGGCTCGGTCGAGCCCGAGCCGCAGCGGGATGTCGGCCTGGCCGTGCTCGTCGGGGTTGGCGAGCAGCACCTGGTGCAGCTGGATCATGTTGCGCTCGAAGCCGAGACGGGACGCCGCGAGGTAGAGCTTCCACACCCGCGCCTTGCCCAGCCCGACCTCGGCGACGGCCTCGTCCCAGTGCTCCTCGAGGTTGCGCGACCAGTGCATGAGGGTGAGGGCGTAGTGCTCGCGCAGGTTCTCCTCGTGGCGCACCTCGAAGCCGGCATCCTCCATCGGCGCGACGAGCTTCCCCACGGGCACGAGCTCGCCGTCGGGGAAGATGTAGCGGTTGATGAAGCCCTGCTTGTACGTCGTGCGCTGGTGCGTGTCGGTGCGCGTGATGCAGTGGTTGAGCAGGCGACCCGTCGGGTTGAGCCGTGACTTCAGGAACGCGAAGTACGCCGGGTAGTTCGACGCACCGATGTGCTCGGTGAGCCCGATCGAGGAGATGCGGTCGAAGCCGGTCTCCGGCACGTCGCGGTAGTCCTGGTAGCGGATCTGCACGAGGTGGTCGAGGCCCTCGCGCTGCACGGACTCCTGCCCCCAGGAGGCCTGCTGCTGGGAGAGCGTGACGGCGATGACGTCGGCGCCGTAGTGCTTCGCCGCGTGGATCGCGAGACCGCCCCAGCCGCACCCGACGTCGAGCAGCCGCATGCCGCGCTCGAGCCCGAGCTTGCGGCACACGAGGTCGAACTTCTCGTCCTGCGCCTCCTCGAGGGTCGCGTCGACCTTCGGGAACACCGCGCAGGTGTAGGCCATCGAGGGGCCGAGCACCCAGCGGTAGAACGCGTTGCTCACGTCGTAGTGGTGCGAGATCGCGTCGCTGTCGCGCCTCTTGGTGTGCACCCGCCCGCCGAGCCGGACCTCCTCCGGCGGCGCCGGCGGACGGCGCAGCGCGAACGGGGCCAGCGCCTTGTAGAGGCGTGCCTGGTCCTGCACGGACGGCCGGTGGATGCCGAGCCGGGCGAGGCGGTCGAGCCCGGTGAAGAGGTCGCCGTAGACCTCGAGCTCGCCGGTGACGTAGGCGCGGGCGAGACCGAGCTGCCCCGGCGCGGACATGAGGTAGGACACGGCGCGAGGCGAACGCACGTCGAGACGCACGTCG
>Ga0209023_10008566_pt1 | contig 10242 bp, 11 predicted proteins | sample LakOneMetagenome_FD_187468 | JGI IMG/M metagenome (GOLD analysis project Ga0209023, IMG submission 187468) | Freshwater and sediment microbial communities from Lake Erie, Canada (SPAdes) (version 2) | ecosystem: Environmental > Aquatic > Freshwater > Lentic | place: Lake Erie, Canada...
CCGGCGCCTGCCGCAACTTGCGGCGGCGCGTTGACGGGGCGTGGCATTCTGTTAACCTCCCGCCAGGGAACGGAAGCGACGTCGGGGGCTGGAACCATGGCGACTGCGCGTGAACGTGCCGGGCGATCATATATCCTTCGCAGCCTGTTGATTGCCGCCGCACTGTGGCTGGCGATGGCACTTGCCCCCGGCGCGCCGCGCGCCCTTGCCGACAACGTCTGCACCGCCACGGCAAACCTTTGTGGATGCGCCACATGCGGCTGCGGCTCGGGCACGCCCGCGCCACGCTGCCCGGCGGGCCAGCAGCCCTATGACGATTTTTGCCTTCCCGCCTGTCCGGATGGCTGGCTGCGTTACCCTGGCTTCCCCGGCCTGTGCACGCCGCCCTGCGAACATGGCTGCCCGGAAGGATATGAGCAGGTGCCGCTGCCGCAGTGCCCCGATGGCTACCACCGCGACCTGCAGAGCCCCGACGATTGCGTGCCCGACTATGACCGGACGCAGGACGATTGCCCCGCCGGCATGGTGCTCTCGCCCAACACGCTGCAATGCGTGACCGATTGCCCGGATGGCACCTACCGCGACGGCCAGGGTCTGTGCCGCAGCTATTACCAGGATTCCTGCCCCGCCGGTTACGGGCGCGACGCCGAGACCGGGCAATGCCTGCCTCCCGGCAACTGGCCGTCCGGCTACCAGTGGATCTGCCTGCCCGGCTGCCCGCCCGGTACCCAGCGCGACTTCTATCACCCGACGCGCTGCATTCCGCCACCGCCCCAATGCCCGGATGGCTTCGAGAACTGGCATGGCCGCTGCGTGCCGCCCTGCGAACAGGGAGCGCAGCGCGACCCCTATGGATATTGCGTGCCGCCGCAGTGCCCGCCAGGCACCTACACCAACCTGCGCGGCCAGTGCGCGCCGCCGGAATGCCCGCAGGGCTACGACAATCTGCGCGGCCAGTGCGTGCCGGCCTGCGAACAAGGCTACACGCGCGATGACAACGGCCGCTGCGTGCCGCCCGATGATGGTTGCCCGCCGGGGAGCGAAACCTTCCGCGGGCAATGTGTGCCACCCTGCTTGCAGGGCTACACGCGCGATACGCAATCGGGCAATTGCCTGCCGCCGCCCGACAACGGCTGCCGCCAGGGCCAGGAGAAGTACAAGGGACAGTGCGTGCCGCTGTGCCGCACCGGCCAGCTGCGCGACAAGAACGGCCGCTGCGTCAGCGCCGGCTGCCCGCAGGGAACCGAGAGCTTCAATGACAGCTGCCTGCCGCTGTGCCGCAAGGACCTGGTGCGCCGGGCCGACGGCAGCTGCGGTTGCCCGGCAGGACAATCCCTGGTCAATGGCCAGTGCATGCCGCCCTGCGACCAGGGCCTGGTGCGCGACAAGAATGGCCGCTGCGTTGCGCCGCAATGCCCGAAGGGCCAGGAACGGGTGCGCGGTCGCTGTGTCGCCCAATGCTTCGGCGACACCATCCGCGACGGCAATGGCCGCTGCGTCTGCCCGAAAGGAACGTCGATGACGGCCCAGGGCAGCTGCGAACGCATCGTCTACGACCAGCCCTGCGGCCAGGGTTATCACAAGGATGACAACGGCAATTGCGTGCCGGACCGCCGCGTCCAGACGCAGTGCCCGGACGGCTGGCACTACAGCAAGAAGCGCCTGACCTGCGTGCCCGACAGGCAGGACCAGCCCATCCAGCGTCAGCCCAACCTGCAGGTCGACCCCAACACGCTGCAGCTGTTGCAGCCCCAGGGCCGCCAGAAGACCAATGGCACGAACCTGCAGCAGTCCTGCCCGAAGGGCTTCGTGCCCGACGGCAATGGCGGCTGCGTGCCGGGCTGAGGCTGGCTGAGCAATCCCAAAGAAAGACGCCACACCGCAAGCGGTGTGGCGTCTTCAGGTGATGGCGAAGCGTGCGCTCAGGCGCGGCAGATCTTGTTGGCCTTCAACTCGGCCGCGGCGCCCTTGTGGGTGGAATAATAGTACTTGCCAACCATCAGCTTCGAGGTCGGACGGTGATTGACGATCTCGCAGCCCTTGCCGTGGGCGTTGCGCGACACGTAGAAATAGGTGTGGTGGTGCTTGGCGGTGGTCGCTGCGGTGGCCGTGGTATGGGCCGGCGCAGTGGCAGCCGCTGCCGGCAGCGCAGCAGACGCCAGCATCGCAAGTCCGAGGCCGAGCGAAAGGATCTTGTTGGTCGTCATCGCATATCTCCTGGTGTTCGCGTTCTGCTCAGGCCCCTGTGGCCCGTCGCGATCAGTGATATCCGACTCGTCGCGCGCGCAGCTGTTACGATTGGCTGCGTTTCATTGCATTTTGTTTCAATGCAGGACGGCGATCAATCGCCAAGCTCATTGAACAGGCTCGACGGATCGGCCGCCACCGGCGGCGTGCCGAAGGTGAGCTTGATTGCCTCCATGACGAGCAGCGGCGGCGTCATTTCCTTCGACAGATTCACGATGCGCGCCTGCAGCTTTGCCACCAGTTCCGGATTCTTGTCGGCGATGTTGGTGGTCTCGCCCGGATCCTTGGCGAGGTCGAAGAGCTCGACCTTGCCGGGCAGCCCGGCGTGCCACACCAGTTTCATGTCGCCCTCGCGCACCGCGCCAGAGGTGGGGTCGACGTTGTAGACAACCTCGTCGCGCGGCGTCCTGGTGCCTTCGCTGATTGCCGGCCACAGGTTGATGCCGTCGAGCGGCTTGTTCTTCTCCATCTTCGCACCGGCGACTGCAGCCAGGGTTGGATACATGTCGACGACATGCGACAGGCCCTGCACCACCCCAGGCTTGATGTGGCCGGGCCAGTTCATGAAGCCGACGACGCGCATGCCGCCCTCGTAGAGCGTGCCCTTGCCCTCGCGGTATGGGCCATTGTCGGCCGGCAGGTTGTCGCCCACCTTGGACTCGCCCGCGAACATCGCCGAGCGCACGCCGCCATTGTCGCTCTGGAACACGATGAGCGTGTCCTCGCGCATGCCCTTCTCGTCCAGCGCCTTGAGCACATGGCCGACGGCATCGTCCATCGCCGTCACCATGGCGGCATAGAGACGGCGCTGCTCGTCCTTGATGTGGGCGTAGCGCTTCACATACTGCTCGGGCGCCTGGAAGGGCGAATGGGGTGCGGTGAAGGCGAGGTAGAGGAACAGCGGCTTGTCGGTCTTGCGCTCGCGGATCAGGCGGGCTGCCTCGTTGCCGAACAGGGTGTTGTCGTAGCCCTTCTCGTCCAGCGGCTTGTTGTTGCGGTACCAGTCCTTCACGCCATGCGAGGCATGCTTGTAATGGTCGATCTCGCCAACCAGTGCGCCGTAGAAATGATCGAAGCCACGTTGGCGTGGCCAATATTCGACCTTGCCATGGCCAAGATGCCACTTGCCCACCAGCGCGGTCTCATAGCCGGTATCCTTCAGGAGCTGCGGCAGGAGATATTCGTCGGTCGCCAGACCATAGCTGCCGCCCGAGGGGATGACGCCGCTCTGCAGACCGTAGCGCAGCGGATAGCGCCCGGTGAGGAAGGCGGCGCGCGAGGGCGTGCACATGGGCTGGGCATAGAATTCGTCGAACTGCACCCCGGCCCTGGCAAGGCTGTCGAGCACCGGCGTCTCGATATCGGAGCCGTGGAAGCCCACGTCCTTCCAGCCGAGGTCGTCGGCCATGATGTAGACGATGTTGGGAGGCCTGGTTCCGGCCGCCATGGCCGGCGATACCGCGCGCGACACCAGCGCGGTGGCAAGAAGCGATGCAGTTGCAGCCAGGAAGCCGCGGCGTGGCAGTCGCTGTTGCGTCACGGTGTTGTCGGTATCGGTATCAGCCACGGTCGTCTCCCTCTGCGCAGGACCTTCGGGCGAAGGCCCAACTCAACTGAGTGCCCTTTTCGATATAATTGCGGAGAAATTGCGGAGCCAAAGCAAAAAACGAAAACGGCGCGGATGGAGTCACCGCGCCGTTTCGATCGTTGACCGGACCAATCAGAAATAGACGATGACGTAGCCGCTGCCTGACTTCTGGTAATAGGTGCCATCGCAGTAATACAGGCTGTAGCCATAATAGTGGCCGAGCGGGCAGGCGGCAGGCAGGTGCGCGATGTAGGCGCCGCGGCGGATGGTCCGCCGGGTGGTGCGGCGCGCCACGCCGGCGGCGCTGCCCGGTGTGGCCGGGCGGCCGACCACGGCGCCGGCCTCGTTGATGAAGCCGAACAGCGAGGGCGTGTCGTGCTGGCCGGCAGGCGGCATTTCGCCGATACCGAAGGCCAGCGCCACGGCGGCGAACAGGGCGAGCTTGGTTTTCTTCATGGGGAATTCCTCTTGCTGGGACGGACTCGGGGACGTGACCGAACCCAGCCATGTGTTTGGGCCCGCGGCGGGCGCAGTGCAATCGGTGATAATCATGAGACGGGCAAAAATCAGGGCTTCACCAAGACTGTGTGCCGGAAAACAATTCCGCGCGTGCACCCGGCTATAGTCTGCTTCGAAACGGAGTGCGGGGCCCTGTCAGGGTGGGGAGGGAACGCGTGAATGTCGGCTATCGCCACGCTGGTGCTGGCGCTGCTGTCGTGGTCTGGCCACAGGCTCGTCTGGCACATCGACCGCTTTCCGTGGGAGATCGCGGGCCAGCGGATGTTGCGCCTGCTCTAGAATCCCGGTTGAACTCTCGCGATGGAATCGGACACTCACGCCCATTCGGCGCCTCCGCCGGCCAGTTGCGGCTATGTCTATGTGCTCGGCACGGCGACAGCGCGCGGCGTCCGGACCTATGTGGGCTGGACGATCGATCCGGACCGGCGCCTGGCGCAGCACAATGGCGGCACCGGCGCCCGGACGACCCGCGGCGGGCAATGGACACTGCTCTATGTCGAGCGCCACGACACCCGGGTGTCCGCCATGAGCCGCGAATGGCACCTCAAGCGCGACCGCCGCTTCCGCGGCGAACTGGCGCGCGGCGTGCCTTGCCCCTAACCGCGCGCTTGCCACTGCCGGTCATTCCCCGGATGACCGCCACAATTGAGACGTGTTACAGAATGATGCTAGCTTGAGTACCCCGATTGACCGAGCGACGGCGGCCGAATGACCTTGCCTGACCAGCAGCAGACTGCAGCACCCCCCGCGGAATCATCCACCATCGGCATGAGTTTCGTGTCCGGCGGCGAGTTTCTCATGGGGTCCGATCGGCACTATCCGGAGGAAAAGCCCGCACACCGTGTACGCGTCGACAGCTTCTGGATCGACCGCACGCCGGTGACCAACCGCGACTTCCAGCGCTTCGTCGACGCGACGGGCTACGTCACCTTCGCGGAGATCGCACCCGACCCGAAGGACTATCCGGGCGCCCTGCCCGACATGCTGAAGCCGGGATCGATGGTATTCTCGCCGCCGAACCACCCGGTCGACCTCGCCAACTATGCTAACTGGTGGGACTTCGTCATCGGCGCCGACTGGCGCCACCCCTATGGCCCGAAATCCTCGCTCACCGGCCTCGAAGACCATCCGGCCGTCCACATCTCCTACCAGGACGCCGAGGCCTATGCCGCCTGGGCGGGCAAGTCACTGCCCACCGAGAGCGAATGGGAATATGCGGCACGCGGCGGCCTCGAGGGACTTGAATTCGCCTGGGGCGACGAGCTCGTGCCGGAAGGGCGCCACATGGCCAACACCTGGCAGGGCCAGTTCCCCTGGCAGAACCTCGCCGAAGACGGCTACAAGCGCACCTCGCCGGTCGGCAGCTACCCGGCCAATCCCTTTGGCCTCCATGACATGATCGGCAATGTCTGGGAATGGACCGTCGACTGGTACGGCGACCAGCACATCGCCCAGAAGAGCTGCTGCGTGCCCTCCAATCCCCGCGGCCCGAGCGAAGCGCAAAGCTACGATCCGCGCCAGCCGCAGTTCAGGATCCCGCGCAAGGTGGTGAAGGGCGGCTCGCATCTCTGTGCGCCGAACTATTGCCGGCGCTACCGCCCCGCAGCGCGCCACGCCCAGCCCATCGACACGGCGATGAGCCATGTCGGTTTCCGCTGCATCATCCGGGCGGGCGAGGGCTGAATGGCGCGCGCCGCAACCAGGACGCAGCTTCTCCTTGCCCGGATTGCGGCCGCGCTGCTCATCATTTTCACCTTCATCGGCCTGCTGCTGCACGGCGCGTCGGGCTCGGTCTGGGAGCGCATCTTCACCAGCATCGCCGAGCGGCCCGGCGGGCCGATGACCTTCCGCTTCATCCTGCAGCCCATCATGGCGGCGATCCTTGCCGCAATCGACGGTGTGCGCGACGCGCGCTCTGGCACGCCGCCTTATTTCTGGAGCCTCGTCACCGGTTCGACGGCGCGCGGCGACCGCCTTTTCGACGGCATCATCGCCACCTCGCGGGTCATCCTGCTCGGCCTCGTCATGGACGTCGCCTACCAGCTGATCGAGTTCGGCACGATCTATCCCGGCGAGGCGGCGATCGTCGCCGTGCTGCTCGCCTTCGTGCCCTACCTGCTGCTGCGCGGACCATTCGAGAGGCTGGCGCGGCTGTGGGGCGTGGGCAGCCCCTCGAAGGATCCGCAGCCATGAGCGAGACGCAGCAACCCCACGAGAGCCGCTTCACGGTGAAGGTCGCCGCCGAATCCCACTTCGCATGGATGCGCACCCGCATGGCGGTGGAGCGCACCATCCTGGCCTGGGTGCGCACCGCCGTGGCGCTGATCGGCTTCGGCTTCACCATCGTGCAGTTCTTCGAACGCATGAAGGACATGCCCGGTTCGGGCGAAGCCACCTTCCCGCACGCGCCGCGCTACCTCGGGCTGGCGCTCATCTTCTGCGGCATCGCCTCGCTGGTGATCGCGCTCTGGGAATATCGCTGGACCATCAACTACCTGTGGAACAGCGACTACGCCCCGATCGCCGGCATGACCAAGGAGGGCCGCAACTCTCCTGTGGTGGGCGTGATCGTGGTGCTGCTGCTGGTCGGCATCTTCGCCTTCTTCAGCGTGTTTCTGCGACTGATCTGAACGTGCCTCAATAATCATCCATGGGAGACGAAGCGATGGCGACAAAACCGAAGACCAAATCCAAGAAGCCGAACATCCTCGTGTTGTGGGGTGACGACATCGGCTGGTGGAACATCAGCTACAACAGCCGCGGCCAGATGGGCTACCGCACGCCCAACATCGACCGTATCGGCAACGAGGGCGTGGCCTTCACTGACTACTATGGCCAGCAGAGCTGCACCGCCGGACGCGCCGCCTTCCTGTGCGGCCAGAACCCGATCCGCACCGGAATGACGAAGGTTGGCATGCCCGGCGCCGACGTGGGCCTTCAGAAGGAGGATCCGACGATCGCCGAGCTGCTCAAGCCGCATGGCTACCGCACCGGCCAGTTCGGTAAGAACCATCTCGGCGACAAGGACCAGTTCCTGCCCACCGTGCATGGCTTCGACGAGTTCTTCGGCAACCTCTACCACCTCAACGCCGAGGAAGAACCGGAAGACCCGGATTATCCGAAGGACCCGAATTTCCGGAAGCGCTTCGGGCCGCGCGGCGTCATCCACAGCTGGGCTGACGGCAAGGGTGGCCAGAAGATTACCGACACCGGCCCCCTCACCAAGAAGCGCATGGAGACAATCGACGACGAGGTGACGGAACACGCACTGCGCTTCATCGACGACGCGCACAAGGCGGATGAGCCGTTCTTCGTCTGGTTCAACACCACCGGCATGCACTTCCGCACTCACTGCGCGCCCAAGCACAAGGGCAAGAGCAATGGCCAGGGCGACTACAACGACGTGATGGTGGCGCATGACGAGAACATCGGCCGCATGCTCGACAAGCTCGACGATCTGGGCATCACCGAAGATACCATCGTCATGTACTCGACCGACAATGGCGTGCACTACAATACCTGGCCCGATGCCGGCATCACGCCCTTCCGCTCCGAGAAGAACACCAACTGGGAAGGGGGCTGGCGCGTGCCGTGCTTCCTGCGCTGGCCGAAACACATCCCGGCGGGCTCGGTGGTGAACGGCATCGTCTCGCACCAGGACATGCTGCCCACCTTCCTCTCGGCGGCGGGTGAACCTGACATCAAGGAGAAGCTGCTGAAGGGCCACAAGGTCGGCAAGATGACCTACAAGGTCCATATCGACGGCATGGACATGCTGCCCTACCTAACCGGCCAGACCAAGGAGAGCCCCCGCCAGTCGTTCTTCTACATGAGCGACGACGGCGACATCCTGGCGATCCGCCTGCAGGACTGGAAGGTGGTGCTGATGGAGCAGCGCGCCAAGACGCTGCAATGCTGGTTTGAACCCTTCGTCAAGCTGCGTGCGCCGAAGATATTCAACCTCAGGCGCGACCCGTTCGAGCGGGCGGACGAGAACTCGAACACCTACTGGGACTGGGTCATCAGCCACGCCTACATCATCTACGGCATGCAGGCCATCGTTGCCGGCCAGATCGAGAACTTCAGGAAGTTCCCGCCGCGCCAGAAACCGGCATCGTTCAACCTCGATGCCGTGATGCGGACGCTCGAGGAATCGACCTCCAGCGCCAACCACTGACGCGCGCACCACGCCTGACCGCCACGCCCGGCATCTGCCGGGCGTGGCTTTTTGTTGCCTGGCGTCATTTTGTCGCCAAATGATAATTCGATCGGCAGGCTTCTCCGTAGTTTCACCACAAACACAATCGAACACATCCGCTCTCAACTGGAGGAACTTATGTCGATAACCCGTCGCTCCCTTATGCTCTCATCCGCAGGCCTGGTTTCCATGTCGGCGCTGGCCGGCAAGGCCATGGCCTTCAGCGACCCGATCACCGCCCTGGAGGGCGCGACCGACGATCTGTCCATCGCCTCCGATGCCTATGTCTTCGGCTATCCGCTGGTGACCATGGAGATGACCCGCCGGGTCGTCACCAACGTCGCTCATCCCAAGGGGACGCGTGGGCCGATGGGCAGCCTGATCAAGCTGCGGCAGTATCCGGATGCCAGCTTCCGAGACGTGACCGCGCCCAACGCCGACACGCTCTACACCACCGCCTTCTTCGATGTCGGCGACGAACCCTGGGTGCTCGACCAGCCGGACATGGGCGAACGCTACTTCCTGCTGCCGCTGCTGTCGGGCTGGACCGACGTCTTCGAGGTGCCGGGCTCGCGCACCACCGGTGGAGCGAAGCAGACCTTCCTCGTCACCGGCCCGGGCTGGAACGGAACGGTTCCGGCCGGCATGAAGCAGCTGAAGTCGCCGACCTCCATGGTCTGGCTGCTCGGACGCATCTACTGCACCGGCACGCCGGAGGACTATGCGGCGGTACATGCCCTCCAGGATGCCTTCAAGCTGCAGCCGCTCAGCACCTGGGGCAAGGATTACGCCCCCGCTGGCAAGGTCGATCCCTCGATCGACATGAAGACCCCGGTGCGCGACCAGGTCAACGCCCTGCCCGCGAAGCAGTATTTCGCGCTGCTCGCCGACCTCATGAAGCGCAATCCGCCGGCCGAGGCCGACGCGCCCGCCCTCGCCCGCTTCGCGAAGATCGGCCTGATGTCCGGCAAGGACTTCGATGCCTCGATCCTCGGCAAGCATGTCTTCGCCGAGACGCCGAAGCTGTCCTTCGACCGCATGAAGCTGCACTTCCTCGACTCCGACGACATGAAGCGCATCAACGGCTGGAACTACACGGTGAAGGCCGGTCTCTATGGCACCGACTACCTGCAGCGCGCCCTGGTCACCGCCATCGGGCTGGGTGCCAACCGTCCGGAAGATGCGGTCTATCCGACCTCGCTCAAGCCCAACGTGATCGAGAGCTATGACGGGTCGCACGACTACGTCCTGCACTTCCCCAAGGGCCAGCTGCCGCCGGTCAAGGGCTTCTGGTCGCTCACCATGTACGACGAGCAGATGTTCTTCGTGGCGAACCCGATCAACCGCTACTCGATGAGCATCCGCACCAATCCGGTGTTCGACGCCGATGGCGGGCTGACCATCTACATCCAGCACCAGAGCCCCGGCAAGGACAAGGAAGCCAACTGGCTGCCGGCCCCCAAGGGCAAGTTCCACCTGATGCTCCGTCTCTACTGGCCGGAAGAGAACAGCCCCTCGATCATCAACGGATCGTGGATGATTCCCGCGGTGGCGAAGGCCTGATACGAAACGCGGGAGCCCCGGCCAATCACCGGGGCTCCTGCTCATAGCTTGCGCAGCAGCAGGGCCCCGAGCAGCACGGAGATGGCGGCGATCCAGGACCCCGCCACACGCACCGCGATCGGCAGCC
>Ga0209023_10008567_pt1 | contig 10242 bp, 6 predicted proteins | sample LakOneMetagenome_FD_187468 | JGI IMG/M metagenome (GOLD analysis project Ga0209023, IMG submission 187468) | Freshwater and sediment microbial communities from Lake Erie, Canada (SPAdes) (version 2) | ecosystem: Environmental > Aquatic > Freshwater > Lentic | place: Lake Erie, Canada | collected...
CGTAGGCCCCGACCACCTCCTCGATCCCGCCGGTCAACCGGATGGCGCCGTGGTCGATCCACATCGCCGAGGTGCACAGCCGGGCCAGGAACTCGTTGGAATGGCTGGCGAACACCAGGATCCCGGACCGCTCCACCAGGCTCTGCAGCCGCCCGCGGGCCTTCTTCAGGAACTCCGCGTCGACGGCGCCGATGCCCTCGTCGAGCAGCAGGATCTCCGGGTCGATGCTGGTCACCACGCCCATCGCCAGCCGGACCCGCATACCGGTGGAGTAGGTGCGCAGCGGCATGGACAGGTATTCGCCCAGTTCGGTGAACTCGGCGATCTCGTCGACCTTGGCCAGCATCTGCTTGCGGGTCTGGCCGAGGAACAGGCCGCGGATGATGATGTTCTCGAACCCGGAGATCTCCGGGTCCATGCCGACGCCGAGGTCGAACACCGGGGCCACCCGGCCGGTCACCCGGGTCACCCCGCGGGTGGGTTCGTAGATGCCCGACAGCAGCCGCAGCAGCGTGGACTTGCCGGCACCGTTGTGCCCGACCAGACCCACCCGGTCGCCCATCTTCAGGTCCAGCGTGATGTCCCGCAGTGCCTCGACCACCACGACGTTGGAGTCGTTGCGCCCGATCGCGCCGCCCGCCTTGCCCAGGAAGGCTTTCTTCAGCGACCGTGACTTGGCGTCGAAGATGGGGAATTCGACCCAGGCGTCGCGGGCCTCGATGCTCGGTTCGGCCACGGTGGTCCTACAGGTACTGTCCGGTGCCGGGCTGACCGGGACCCGACGGTCCGGGGTTCTGCTGGCCGGTGATGCCGGGCGGCAGGGAGCCCTGGCGCATCTGTTCGAGCTGGGCGCGCGCGGCCATCTGCTGGGCGAACAGCGCGGTCTGGATGCCGTGGAACAGCCCTTCCAGCCAGCCGACCAACTGGGCCTGGGCGATCCGCAGTTCGGCGTCCGAGGGCACCGCATCTTCGCCGAACGGAAGCGCCAGCCGGTCGAGTTCCTCACGCAGCTCCGGAGCCAGGCCGTCCTGCAGCTCGGCGATGGAGGTGCGGTGGATCTCGCGCAACCGGGTTCGGCTGGCGTCGTCGAGCGGCGCGGCCTTCACCTCTTCGAGCAGCTGCTTGATCATGGTGCCGATCCGCATCACCTTGGCCGGCTGCGCCACCAGGTCGGTGACCGACGTTTCGTCGTCGTCGTCGACGGCCGCCGCCAGCAGGCGCGCGTCCGGACTGCCGATGACCTCGATGTCGTCGTTGCTGCTCACGATGGGGGTGCTCCTCCGCGCCACTGGTAGATCCGGGCGTGACCGTTGTTGTAGATGCGCTCCCACGACCGGGAGGTGTCCAACGACACTAGTCCGTCGGGCATGTGGAACTGTTGCACCACCGTGTCGCTGACCATCAGATAACGGATGCCGAGGTTGGCCACCGCCATCGGCACCCACGGATTGTGATCGTCGTCGGCATAGGCCCAGATGATGAACCGGTTGAGACCCGGGCCCTGCTGCACCGGGAAGTCGTAGTGGGTCCACAGCGGGTGCAGCCCGGCCACCGCGTACATCCAGGCGCTGCCGTCCACGTTGGCGTTGGCGATCATCGAGTCCCGGGCGCCGGGCAGCCCGGCCAGGTACGCCCAGGCGTCGAGATCCTTCTGGTTGACCATGATCGAGTCGTATTTGCGGCCCATAAGCAGGCTGTTGCGCGGGAAGTAGTGCCAGGCCAGTCCCAGCGAGGACACCACCAGCAGCGCCGCCGCCGTGCCGATCCAGAACCGGCGGCCCGGGTCGCGCAGCGACCATCGCCGGACCGCCAGCCGCGCACCGGCCACCGCCAGGACGACGAGGACGTACAGCCCGATCCCCGCCCAGGACGCCAGCAGCATGGTCACCACCGCCGACAAGCGGCGCGGATCGCTGTAGAACAGGTCGGCGTAGGGCCGGATGAGGGCGCCGATCGGGCCGCCGAACGGCGCGGAGGAATGCACGGTGGCAGCCACCAGCAGCAGCCAGACCGCCAGCGGCCACCACACCCGCCGGACCAGCAGCACCGCCGCGCCCAGCGCCGCGCACGCGATCAGCATGTTCTGGATCGGCCAGTCGTTGAGATGGCGGGTGTGCTGGAACACGGCGTTGAACAGCGCCTGTTTCTTGCCGACACCGGTGATGAACGCGTGCCCGGCGATGATCTCGGCCTGGTCGAGCACACCGAGGAACTGCGGGAGCATGATCACCAGGGCGGGGGCACCGACGGCGCTCAGAGTGCCCAGGTCGGCCAGCCGCCCGCGCACCGGATGCCACAGGGCGTCGATGCACCACCAGGCCACCAGGAACGTCACCATGACCACCCCGCCGGTCAGGTGCAGGGAGAACAGGCCGACGACGGCGAGCACCGCCAGCGGGATCCGGCCGCGGTGGGCCAGGCAGGACATGACCAGCACGGTGGTGGGTACGGCGACGCCGTAGGCGACCAGGTTCGGCACCGCCGCGACGTTGAACTCGACGTAGGGCAGCGCGGTGAACGACGCCGAGACCACCGCGGCCGTCGCGGCGGCCGCGGCGGCCGGCCACTGGTTCGCGCCGCCGTCGGGGCGCCGCTCGCCACGGGCACGCATCAGCGTCCAGGTGAGCACCGCCGCGCTGGCCGGGAACAGCCACACTGCGGCCGCCAGCGCACTGAGTGTGTAGGCCGTGGTCGGCGCCGCCCCGGTCAGCTGGGCCAGCACCGCGGCCAGCGCGTGGAAGACCGACGGGTAGTACAGCTCGGCGTGGGTGTCGGTGTTGCGCAGCTCGCCCATGTGCAGCGAGGACGCGTCGCCGGTGTCCAGAATCCACCGGATGGTGTTGGCGTGCCACACCGAATCCCAGGTGCTGGGAATCGACTGCCAGTTCACCAAACCGCGGTGTGCGGCCCACGCGACGACGGCCGCACCCAGCATTACGCCGCCGGCGACCAGCAGCGCGGGCCGGGTCCGGATCCCGTCGCCGGGACCGGCCACGGTGCCATTTCCGGCGTTGCCGCGCAGCCGCGACCAGACCACCGGCAAACCCGCGACGACCGCGGTGGCGACGAGCAGTGCGACCAGCGCCGTTCCGGCGTTCCAGGGCACACCCAGGGCTCCGAACGGCATGATTGCCAGGGCGACGACGCCGTAGGTCAGTGCCGGCCCGGCGGCCAGCGCGGCCGGCCAGGGCAACCGGCCTGCCCGGCCCAGCAACGCACCGGGGACGACCATCACCACGGTTGCCGCCAACAGCCCGTACCAAAAACTCACTGCACTAGTATGGCTGTCCAGTGACTCACGTCCGGTGGGCCACGGCGCGTGGTGCCCGAGCAGCAGGGGCGTTGCGGGCCGGGTCGCCTCGCTCGAGCGGGGATCCGGGACCCGACTTTCACAAAGGTGGTCGCAATGGTGTTCGACGTCGCCCGGGTGCGTGGTCTGCACCCGACACTGGGCGACGGCTGGATACGTTTCGACTCGCCGAAGGCGATGTTGACCCCCGACGCGGTGGCCACCACCGTCTCGACCGCGTTTCGCACCTCGATGCCGTTCGACACCGGACCGCATCCGCTGGCCCGGCGCAGCGCTGCCCTGCTGGATGCTGCCCGGTGGGCCGTCGCCGACCTGGTTGGCGGCGATCCGGCCGGGGTGGTGCTGGGCGCCGACCGGGCACTGCTGCTCGCCCTGCTCGCCGATGCCTCCCGGTCCCGGCTGGGCCTGGGCTACGAGGCGGTGGTCACCCGGCTCGACGACGACGCCAACATCGCTCCGTGGTGCCGCGCCGCGGATCGCTACGGCGCGAAGGTGCAGTGGGCCGAGATCGACATCGAGACCGGTGAACTGCCGCCCTGGCAGTGGGAAACGCTGATCACCCCGGCGACCCGGGTAGTGGCGCTGCCCACCGCCTCGGCGACGCTCGGTTCCCTGGTGGAGTTTGGCCCGGCGACCAAGCAGATGCACGCCGTCGGCGGTCTGGTGGTGCTCGACCACACCGCCGCTGCGCCGTACCGGCTGGTCGACATCGACGATCTGGACGCCGACGTGCTGGCGCTGAACGCCATCAGCTGGGGCGGCCCACCGGTCGGAGCATTGGTCTTCCGTGATCCGTCGCTGATCGACACCTTCGCCCCGGTGTCGCTGAACCCGGCCGCGACCGGCCCGGCCCGCCTCGAACTGGGCGCGCACCAGTACGGGCTGTTGGGCGGCCTGGTGGCCAGCATCGAATACCTGGCCAATCTGGACGAGGCGGCCACCGGCACGCGGCGGGAACGGCTCGCCCACTCGCTGGCCTCGGCCGCGGACTATCTCGATCAGCTGCTCGACTACCTGCTGATGTCGCTTCGTTCGCTGCCGCTGGTGATGGTGCTCGGCGAGCCCGCGGGCCGCATTCCGGTGCTCAGCTTCGCGCTGCACAACGTGCCGGCCGAGCGGGTCGTGCAGCGGCTTGCCGACAACGGCATCCTGGCGATCGCGAACACGCCGTCCCAGGCGCTCGACGCGTTCGGCGTCAACGACGTCGGCGGCGCGGTGACCGTCGGCCTGGCGCACTACTCGACACCCGCCGAGGTCGACCAGCTGGTCCGGGCGCTCGCCTCGCTGGGTTGATCAGCGGCGGTCAGTCGGCGAGGATCAGACGGTCAGGACGATCTTTCCGGTCACCGCACCGGAGGCCAGCTGCGCGTGCGCGGTATCGGCCTCGGTGATCGGCAGCCGCTCGCCGATGACGGTCCGCACCCGCCCGTCGGCGACCATCGGCCACACGTGCTCGACGACGGACGCCATGACGGCGGCCTTGGCGTCGGCCGACCGTCCGCGCAGGCTGGTGCCGATGACCCGGGCCCGTTTGGTGATCAGCTTGCCCAGGTTCAGCTCACCCTTCACCCCGCCCTGCATGCCGATCACGATCAGCTGGCCGTCGGCGGCCAGGGCGTCGATATTGCGGTCCAGGTAGGCCGCGCCCATGATGTCGAGGATCAGATCGGCCCCGCCGCGCTCGGCCAGCACCGCGACGAAATCGTCCTCGCGGTAGTTGATGGTGATGTCGGCTCCGAGCTCGGCGCAGGTGGCCAGCTTCTCCGGGGAACCGGCGGTCACCGCGACGACGGCGTCGAGCGCCTTGGCGACCTGGATCGCGTGGCTGCCCACCCCGCTGGCGCCGCCGTGCAGCAGGACCAGCTGACCGGCGCGCAGCCCCGCGGTCATCACCAGATTCGACCACACGGTGGCGGCGACCTCGGGCAACCCGGCGGCGTCGACCAGGGGCACGCCGTCGGGGATCGGCGCGAGCTGACCGGCCGGGACCGTCACGTACTCGGCGTAGCCGCCGCCGGCCAGCAGCGCGCAGACCGGGTCGCCCAGCGACCAGCCGGACACCTCGGAACCCAGCGCGGCGACGGTGCCGGAGACTTCCAGGCCGAGGGTGTTGCTCGCTCCCGGCGGTGGTGGGTAGAGCCCGGCGGCCTGGAGCAGATCCGCGCGGTTGACGCCGGCCGCGGTCACCCGGACCAGCACGTCCGTGGCCGTGGGAGCGACGTCGGGCACCTCGTCCCAGAGCAATTCGCCCTGCGGTCCGATCACGATGGCGTGCATGACGGTTGACGCTACCCCGCACCGGGATCGCCCAGGTTGCGGACGATGCGCCGCGACGGACGTAAAGTGAGCGGTGGGGAGGAAGTTTTGGTTTCTTTGGGGGGGACTATGAATGGTGCTGTTTCTGGACGTTCGACGGGGGATATCCCCGGTTTGGACCGAGCCGAGCAGCGTACCTGGGAGCAGTTTCTGGACGCGTCGCAGCTGTTGTACGCCGTACTGAGCCGGGAACTGGTCGAGGCGCATCAGCTGCCGCTGGGTGATCTGCGGTTGCTGATCATGCTGGGTCGCTCGCCGACCGGCACCCTGCGCATGGGTGAACTCGCCGACTCGCTGCTGGTGCTGCCGAGCCGGGTCACCCGGCAGGTGCGCCGGCTGGAGACCCACGGGCTGGTGGCGCGGATCCCCAGCGCCGAGGACGGCCGGGCGGTGCTGGCGGGGATCACCGACCGGGGCCGGGAGGCGCTCGCCGGGGCGATGGTCACCTACGGGCAGTCGATCCGGGGCCATTTCCTGCGCGAGTTGTCGCGGCCCCAGCGGGTGGCACTCGGCGAGAGCTGCCGCCGGATCGCCAACGGGCTACGCGCCCCGCGGCCGGCCGGACAGATCCCCTGACGCGGGCCCGCTACGCTGGTCCGCGGTGACGTGGCAGAGCGGCCTAATGCACTCGCCTTGAAAGCGAGAGACGGCTAACACCGTCCGGGGGTTCAAATCCCTCCGTCACCGCTCTTGTGACGTCGGAAAACCGCAGGCCTGACCTGTCAACGATGTCCCCGTCTCACACACCTCCGTCACCGCTCTTACCAGCGCAGATGCTCTGGTCACGGTTCCGGAGTGCGACTGGATGCCGGCCCATGTGTCACAAAGTGACACATGGCTCGCACTCGGCCCGGGTAAATCCTCAGACGTAGTCTCTCCGCGCCGCTGGAGAATAGATTCGAATGGACGTGCAGAGTTGAGGAGGCACAGTGTCCCGACACGACGCCACCACGACGCCCGAGACAGCTGCGTGGTCCACGAGAGCCGTTGATGCGGACGTCGCCGTCGACTATTGGCGCGCCGCGCGGCGGAAGGCTTACATCGACGTCTCACCGACTCCCTACTCTCCCGATTTCGTCGGCGAGATCGACTACGCGAGCTACGGGGGCTTCGACCTGTCGGTCAAACGGGCGAGCGGAGAGAAGGCGACTCGGTCCCGCGCGTTGATTTCCCGCGGGAGCGATGAGGAGTACCTGTACGTGCTGTTCCAGCGCCACGGTACCGGGATCGTCACGCAAGCCGGACACAGCGCGGAGATCAGGCCGGGCCGGGTGGTGATCTACGACAGCAGGCAACCGTTCACGCTGGACTATCGGGAACCGTACGAGCAGGTCGTAGTGCATCTACCCGCCGAGCGCGCATTCGCCGACGCGGGATTGCGGCCCAGCACCGATCTGTTCGCCGTGCCCATCGATGTCGACGGCGCGCTGTCGGCGGTGTCGGCGTTCTTTCAGAGCCTTGCCGACACACAGGCCTCGGACCCCGTGGGCGCCGGCTTTCTCGCACCGCATGCCGCGGGCCTGGCGAGTTCCCTGTTGGCGTACGCGGCGAGAATCCGGGGTCCGGAGGACCTGCCGATCCTGTTGCAGCGCGAACGGGTGCTGGCCTATCTGCGCCGGCATCTCAGCGACCCGGATCTCGATATAGACCGCATCGCCGTCGGCTGCCACTTATCCCGCCGTGCACTGCATCGACTGTTCGAGGGGACCGGGCGCACCCTGATGTCGCATTTGCGCACGCTACGGGTCGACGCGGCCCAACGGATGTTGGCGAACCAGGCCGACCTCTCGATCGAATCGATCGCCAGAGAGGTGGGGTTCGTCAGCGACGCCCACTTCTACCGCTCGTTCCGATCGGTTACCGGTGTGACGCCGGGGGAGTACCGGCAACTGGCACGCCAGGGCGCCACGGATCTTCGGACGCGGGCAGACCGGTCTGAATAACGCTTGGCTCTGCGAACGGGCGATGAGTCCACGGGCCATGGTTCACGGCCCCGGTGGCGCAGAAAGTCATAGGTCCGGCACGCACGGACAGCAGGAAGCGGGCATCCGAAGGTAGCGTCGGTTCAGTAGGAACAGGAGGACCTGGGGTGACGGACCTTCACGGCAGAGTCCGGGTGCGCGGTGCCCGCGAGCACAATTTGCAGAACGTGGACGTGGAGGTGCCGCGCGATGCCCTCGTTGCGTTCACCGGCGTGTCGGGTTCGGGCAAGTCCTCATTGGCTTTCGGCACCCTGTTCGCGGAGTCGCAGCGTCGGTATCTGGAATCGGTTGCGCCGTATGCGCGTCGCCTGATCGATCAGGCGGGCATTCCGGATGTCGATTCGATCGAAGGGATGCCTCCGGCTGTCGCGCTACGGCAGCAGCGCGGCGGTGCCAGCACACGTTCGTCGGTCGGTAGCGTGACCACGTTGTCGAGCCTGATCCGGATGCTGTATTCGCGGGCGGGCAACTATCCATCGGATCAGCCGATGCTGTTCGCCGAAGACTTCTCCCCCAACACACCTCAGGGTGCCTGTCCCACCTGTCACGGCATGGGCCGCGTGTACGAGGTCACCGAGGCGCTCATGGTCCCGGACCCGGCGCTGACGATCCGGGAGCGCGCCATCGCCTCGTGGCCGCCCGCCTGGTATGGCCAGAACCTGCGCGACATCCTGGTCTCGCTCGGCTATGACGTCGACGTCCCCTGGGCGAGGCTGCCGCGCAAAGATCGCGACTGGATCCTGTTCACCGAGGACCGTCCCACGGTGCCGGTGTACGCCGGCCTCACCCCGGCGGAAACCCGCCGTGCCATCGAGGACGATTGGGAACCCAGTTACCAGGGCACCTTCATCGGTGCGCGGCGATACGTCCTGGATACGTTCGCCACCACCAAGAGTGCCGGCGTCAAAAAGCGCGTCTCCCAGTTCGTCGGAAGCGGACTGTGCCCGGCGTGCCACGGAAAGCGACTCAAACCCGAGGCGCTCTCAGTGACATTCGAGGGACTCGACATTGCCGCACTGTCGCGGCTCACGCTGGATCAACTCGCTGCACTCTGCGCTACGGTGCTCAGCCCGCAATGGGCGCCCGACGTTTCCGGCGAGGCGCTCGACGTGCGAGCACGGACGTCGGCGGTCGAGGCGCGGGTCGCTGCCGGCGGGGCCGCACACACCGCGGCCCCGGATGTTCGGCAAACACCGAACATGTCACCCGAAAAGCGTGCCGCGGCACAGCGATTGGTGTCGGATCTACAGGAGCGACTACAACCGCTCATCGACCTTGGACTGGGGTACCTGTCCTTGGCTCGCAGCACGCCAACGCTATCGGGAGGAGAATTGCAGCGCGTCCGGCTCGCGACGCAGCTGTCGTCTCGGCTGTTCGGAGTCGTGTACGTGCTCGATGAGCCGTCGGCTGGTCTGCACCCTCGCGACCGAGAGGCGCTACGCGGCATCTTGCAGGGACTCAAACGCAGTGGCAACAGCGTCTTCGTGGTCGAGCATTCGCTCGATGTCATCGCTGCAGCTGACTGGCTGGTCGACATCGGACCGGGCGCGGGTATGGACGGTGGTCAGATCCTCTACAGCGGACCGCCACCAGGTCTGGCCGATGTTGCTGAATCCGTCACGCAACGTTACCTGTTCGGCGAGGACACACGGAGGACTGCACGCACACCACGGGATCGCGACGATTGGTTGGAGCTTGCAGGAGTGCGGCGCAACAACCTGCACGACATCTCGGTGGCGATCCCGTTGCGCTGCCTCACCGCGGTCACCGGGGTGTCCGGATCCGGGAAGTCAAGCCTCGTCGCGCACGCGCTCGCCGAGATCGTCGGAGATCGTCTGGGCCGCCCGGTACGCTTTGACGACTCGGGTGAGGACGACCTGCTCGCCGAGGCCGCGCCCGCTGCATCGGGTGAGGTCGTCGGTGACATCCACGGCATACGCAGAGTCGTATGCATCGATCAGAAGCCAATCGGGCGCACCCCACGATCCAATGTCGCCACTTACACCGGGGTGTTTGACGACATCCGCCGACGGTTTTCCCAGACTCCGGAGGCGCAAGCTCACGGGTACAAACCAGGGCGGTTCTCCTTCAATGTGGCCGGCGGGCGCTGCCCGACCTGCGAAGGCGAAGGGTGGGTGATGGTAGAGCTGCTGTTCCTGCCCAGCATCTACAGCCCATGCCCGGACTGTCGCGGAACACGTTACAACGCAGACACTCTCGCGATCCGATGGCGCGGACGCAACATCGCCGAGGTGCTGGAGCTCAGCACGTCGGCGGCGCGAGAGTTCTTCGACGGTGAAGTCGACGTTCTTCGAGCGCTGGACGCACTCTGCGACGTCGGGCTCGGCTATCTGAGACTCGGACAACCCGCTACAGAGCTGTCCGGCGGCGAGGCGCAACGCGTCAAGCTCGCCGGGGAACTGCAACGCGCGCACCGCAGCGACACCCTCTATCTACTGGACGAACCCACCGCCGGGCTACACCCCGCCGACACCGACCGGCTCCTGGCACACCTGCACCGGCTCGTCGATGCCGGCAATACCGTGGTCGCCGCCGAACTGGACATGAGAGTGGTTGCACAGGCTGACTACGTCATCGATCTGGGACCGGGCGCAGGCGCCGCCGGAGGCCGCA
>Ga0209023_10008568_pt1 | contig 10241 bp, 8 predicted proteins | sample LakOneMetagenome_FD_187468 | JGI IMG/M metagenome (GOLD analysis project Ga0209023, IMG submission 187468) | Freshwater and sediment microbial communities from Lake Erie, Canada (SPAdes) (version 2) | ecosystem: Environmental > Aquatic > Freshwater > Lentic | place: Lake Erie, Canada | collected...
GATGTGGCTGGCGAAGCAGGCGGTGACGATCCGGCGGCCGGCGTGGGCGTGGAACAGGTCGGCCAGCACCTTGCCCACCGACGTCTCCGACCGGGAGTGACCGTGCTGGTCGGCGTTCGTCGAGTCGGACAGGAGGAGTCGGACCCCTTCGTTCTGGGCGATGGCGCCCATGACCGCGAGGTCGGTGAGCCGCCCGTCGACCGGGTTGAGGTCGAGCTTGAAGTCGCCGGTGTGCAGGATCGTGCCCTGGGGCGTGTGGAACGCCGTGGCGAACCCGTGGGGCACCGAGTGGGTGACGGGGATGAACTCGCAGTCGAACGGGCCGAAGCGGCGGCGTTCGTTGTCTTCCACCGCGATCAGCTCGGTGTTCTTCAGGAGGCCCGCTTCCTCGATCCGGTTGCGGGCCAGGCCGAGGGTGAGGGCGGAGCCGATGATCGGGAACGACAGCTCGCGGAGCAGGTAGGACAGGGCGCCCATGTGGTCCTCGTGACCGTGGGTGACGATGCACCCCTCGATCCGGGAACCGTTCTCCCGCAGCCAGGTGAAGTCGGGCAGGACGAGATCGATGCCGAGCATGTCGGCATCGGGGAACATCAGGCCGCAGTCGAGCAGCATGATCCGGCCTTCGACCTCGATCGCCGCACAGTTGCGGCCGATCTCACCGAGCCCGCCGAGGAAGGTGATGGTGACCGGGGGGGAGGAGCTCATGGGGACGATCCTACGGCCCGGTCCCCGGCGGCCCGCGCCGGGACGGCCCCCCGGTGGGCGCTAGAGCAGCCCGAGGTCGGCCGCGATGGCCCGGGCCCGGTCGTGCAGACCGGCCGGCGGCGGGCCCATCGGCAGGCGGCACTCCCCCACCGGACGGCCCAGGACGTCGAGCATGACCTTCGTGGGGATGGGGTTCGGAGCGGCATCGCCCGTCTCGAAGGCGAAGGACGGCAGCAGCCGGGCGTTGATCTCCCGGGCCCGTTCGACGTCGCCCTTGGCGAACGCCGCGATCATCTCGGCCTGCTCGCCGGCCGTCCAGTGGCTGGCCACGCTCACCGTGCCGACCGCGCCGACCGCCAGGAACGGCAGGGTGAACGCGTCGTCCCCGCTGTAGACCTCGAACCCCTCCGGCGCGGCGGCGATCAGCCCCGCCGTCTCGGCCGGGTTGGCCGCGGCATCCTTCAGGGCAACGATGGTCTCCACCTCGGCGGCGAGGCGCAGGAGCAACTCGGTGCTGATCTTGCGGCCCGTCCGGATCGGTATGTCGTAGAGCATCACCGGGAGGTCGGTCGCCGCGGCGATGGCCCGGAAGTGGGCCTCGAGGCCGGCCTGGGAGGGGCGGTTGTAGTACGGAGTGACGGCGAGGATGGCGTCGTACCCGAGGGCGGCCGCTTCCTGCGACATGGCGACGCTGTGGGGCGTGTCGTTCGTCGTGCTGCCCGCGACCAGCGGTACGTCGACCGCCGCTCGCACCGCGCGGAACAGGTCGATCCGCTCGGGGTCGGACAGCACCGGGCTCTCACCGGTGGTGCCGGCGACGACCAGTCCGTCGTTCCCCTGGTCGACCAGCCAGCGGGCGAGGTCGGCCGCCGCGGCGAGGTCGAGCGAACCGTCGGGGCCGAACGGGGTGACCATTGCCGTGAGGACCGCACCGAATCGAGCCATCGCGCCGACGATAGCGGTCGCCGGTCGCCGCTCCGGTCGCAGTTCCGCCCGACCCCCGACGCATCGCTACCGATCGCGGGGCGGGTCGAGGTGCCGGGCGAACAGGGTGCTAGACGCTCGCCCGCTGGATGTGGGTCCGGGGGCGGGGCGAGGTGAGCTTGCGGATCAGCACCGATCCCGTCATGACCACGAGGGCGCAGGGGATGCAGAGGACGAGGAACGTCTCGTTCGTCACGTCCTGGCCGACCACGCCGTTCATGCAGTCGACCCGCGACAGGACGTCGGACTGCTGGGTGCTCGAGGCCGGGGTGACCCGGACGGGCCCGTCGCACAGGAAGCGGGATGCGATCGGCGCCACGGTTCGCTGGGGCACGAACCACTGGAGCCCGGCGCACAGGACCAGCACGAAGCCGAAACCGATGATGTAGCCGAACGCCGAACGCACTTCGCGGGAGCTTTCCGACATACGGTCCTGTCGGCTGGCCCGCCACCGATGTGAGGCGTCGTGCCACCGGATCGTTCCGGGGCACCGAGCCGTGGTCCCGCCGCCCGGTGGAGGGCGGTTCAGCGGGTCGGCGCGCCGACCGGGAGGTGGTCGTCCACGGGATCGGGGCCCGGGCCGGCATCGTCGTCCTCGAGGCGGTCGAGCGCCTTCTCGCGGGCGTTGCGGCGCAGGATCAGCGGGTAGCCGACGAGGGCGATCGTGGTGAAGATGAACCACTGCACCGCGTAGCTGAAGTACGGGCCCTGGTCGAGCTCGGGTGGCCCGAGCACGGTCGGGACCCGACGGGCCGGCGGGCTGGCGACCTGGGGCGGGGTGAGCGTGCGGAGCTGCACCCAGGCCGGGACGACCGGACCGTCGAGTTGGCGGGCGTAGCGGGCGATGTCGGCCCGGGCCAGGTTGGTCAGGTGGCCGGTCGGCGGGTCGGTGGGCCCGATCTGGTCCCGGGTCACCGTCGGCTGGAGGAGCCCCGTCACCGTGACGGTGCCGGTCGGCACGGGCTCGTACGCCGGGACGGCGGTCAGCGAGCCGTCGTTGCGGATCCACCCACGGTTCACGATGACGAGCGAACCGTCGGACCGCCGCAACGGCGTGAGCACCCACGAGCCCGGCTCCTGGTCCAGGCTGCGGCCCCGCACGAGCATCTGGTCGGCCTCGAAGACGCCGCTGACCCGCACCGGCCGGTTCTGCAGCGCAGTGGCCTTGGAGTACGGATCGGTCGGCCGGATGACGCTCGCGATGTCGGCGATCGGCGCCGCGAGCCGCTCGCGCACGACCTTGTTGGCCGCCTTCTTGTCCTCGTACTTGCCGGCCTGCCAGAGCCCGAGGTTGATCATGGTGACCACCAGGGCCAGCACGAAGAGGTGGGAGAGGATCCACTTCGGCTGGAGGGCGAACCGGTACACGGCGGCCAGGGTACGGCGCGCGGAGGCCCGGATCGCAGTCGGTCGGCTCGGGTGTCGCGGTCGGACGAGGGCTGCCATGATCTCCCGATGGCCGACGCCCCCGCTGCTCGCCCCCTGCCGTCGGGGCCGCCGAGCAAGGCCATCCGGAACCTGGTGATCGGGTTCCTCATGGTCTGCGTCCTTGCGATGTACAGCGGCCAGCTGTTCTTCGGGAACCTGGTCAAGCAGCACCCGCTGGTGCTGATCGCCCTGAACGCCCGCAACTCGTACCTGGTGCTGGCCAGCCCCCACCTCAGCGCGTGGTCGTTCTACCTCGTGGCCTTCCTCCGGCTGCTGGCGTCCGATCCGCTGTTCTTCATCCTCGGCCGCTGGTACGGCGATGCGGGGGTCCGCTGGATGGAGCGGAAGGCGCCCACCTACGGGAAGATGATGCGCCAGGGCGAAGGATGGTTCGCCAAGGCGGCCTACCCCCTGGTGGCGTTCGCCCCGAACAACTTCATCTGCCTGTTCGCCGGAGCGTCGGGCATGAGCGTGCCCGGCTTCTTCATCGTGAACATGGTCGGCACCATCGCCCGGCTGGTGGTCCTCCGCCTCGTCGGCGACGTGTTCTCCAGGCCGCTCACCAGCTTCACCGGGTGGATCACCGACCACCGCCTCATCGTGTTCGGGGTGATGGCCGTGCTGCTCGCGTTCTCGATCATCTCCGAGCGGCGGGCCGCGGGCGAGTCCGAGCTCGGCCAGCTGGCCCACCTCGAGGACGAGATCGCCGAAGCCAACGCCCAGCCCACCGCCGACCCCGACGTCGACTCCGCCTGACCCCGCACGAGACCGCCGGCCATTCCTGCTTCGTGCCGGATTCGGCCCCGTAGCCGGAGATCGGCACGAGGAACCGAACCTGGCTACAGATCCAGGAGGTCGTCGAGGCCGACGGTGAGACCGGGCCGATCAGCGACCCGCTTCACCGCGAGGATCACGCCGGGCATGAACGACACGCGGTCGTAGGAGTCGTGGCGGATGGTCAGCGTCTGCCCGGCCGCGCCGAGCAGCACCTCCTGGTGGGCGACCATGCCCCGGAGGCGCACGGAGTGCACGTGGATCCCGGCGGCCCCGACGCCGCCGCGCGACCCGGGGACCACTTCGGTCGTGGTCGGGTCGGCCGCCCAGTCGGCGGAGGCCGCCGCCATCCGCTCGACGGTGCGCATGGCCGTGCCCGACGGCGCGTCGCGCTTGGCGTCGTGGTGGAGCTCGATGACCTCGGCGGTGTCGAAGTAGGGGGCGGCCAGCTCGGCGAACCGCATCATGAGGATCGCCCCGATGGCGAAGTTCGGGGCGATGATGCAGTTGCTGTCGGTGAACGTGGCCTCGAAGCGGGCCAGGTCGTCGGCGGTGAAGCCGGTCGTGCCGACGACGGCGTGGACCCCGTTGGCCGCGCACCATGCGAGGTTCTCGCGCGCGGCCTCGACGTGGGTGAACTCCACGGCCACCTGGGCGCCCGCCTGGCCCAGGCCGTCGGGACCGCGCGACACCTGCAGCTCGTGATCGAGCCCGACGACCTGGCGCAGGTCGAGGCCCGCGTGGTTCGGGTCGACCGCCGCCACCAGCTCCAGCTCAGGATCCGCCGCCACGGCCTCGCACACCGTGCGACCCATGCGGCCACCGGCCCCGAACACTCCCACGCGCACCGTCATCCGGCGCACGCTACCCGGGTGGGGTTCGGCGCCGGTTCCGGCGAGCGGGGCCGACGATCGCCGCGGTGGCCGGCTGGTCCAGCACCCGTTCGATCACGCGACCCACGTCGTCGAGGCCCACCGCGCGGAGCCGGGCCAGGTGGGTGTCGATCGGGGTCACCTCGCCCCGGGAGATCACGCTGCTGCCGAGCCGGGCCATGCGGCTGCCACTGTCCTCGAGGCCCAGGACCATCGAGCCCGTCAGGTAGCCGATCGCCACCTCGCGCTCGCGCTCGCTGATGGCGTCGGCCCGGAGGCGATCGATCTCGGCATCGATCAGGCCCCGCACCTGGTCGCCGCGGGTCGGCGCGGTCCCGGCGTAGACCATCAGCGCGCCGGCGTCGGAGTACAGCGACGTGTACGAGTAGACGGAGTAGGCGAGGCCCCGGCGCTCGCGGATCTCCTGGAAGAGCCGGCTCGACATGCCCGAGCCGAGCACGTGGTTGAGCACGGCCAATGGGTAGCGGTCGAGGTCGTCCATGCCGAACGCCGTCCAGCCGAGGGTGAGGTGCGTCTGCTCGGTGGGCCGGCTGAGGGCGAGGTGCTCGAGCGGCGCCGCGGTCGGGGCGGTACGGGCCGGCCGCACCCCGGGCCCGGCCGATCCGGCCGCTGCGAACCGGGTCGCGACGTCGTCGACGAAGCGGTCGTGGTCGAGCTGGCCGGCCGCCACCAGCACCAGGTTCCCGGCGCGGTAGTGCTCGCCGTGGAACGACCCGATCTGGTCGCGCGTCATGGCCGCGATCGAGCCTTCGGTGCCGAGCACCTCCCGCCCCAGCGGATGGTCGGGGAACAGCGCCTCCATGCAGAGCGTGTGGGCCCGCTCGTCGGGTTCGTCCTCGCTGAGCAGCAGCTCCTCGAGGATCACCTGGCGCTCGGACTCGACCTCGTCGGCCCGGAAGGCCGGGTCGGTCACGACGTCGGCCAGCAGATCGGTGGCGAACCCCAGCTCCTCGGCCGGGAGCCGCACGTAGAACGCCGTGTGCTCCTTGGCCGTGAACGCGTTCATCTCGCCGCCCCGAGCGTCGACCGACTCGGCGATCTCGAGGGCTGAGCGGGTGCCCGTCCCCTTGAACAGCAGGTGCTCGAGGAAGTGCGACGCGCCGGCCAGCTCGTCGGATTCATCGCGGCCACCGACGGCCACGTAGCAGCCGATGGTGACCGAGCGGACCTCGGGCATGGCCTCGCTGACGACCCGGATGCCCGAGGGCAGGTCGGTCGTGCGGATCGGTTCGGTCACGGGGGCATCGGTGCCCGACGGTGGCGGTCCCGCTGACGGGACCGCCACCACCGGTCAGTTCCTAGCGACGGCCTCGGCCACCGCGATCGCCGCCGCCGCTCCGGCGGCCGCCACCCCGGCCCCCGCGGTCGGCACCCTCACGGGGGGCCGCCTCGGAGGCGGGACCGAGATCGCCGAACTGCTCGCGGGCTTCGGCGTCGAAGGAGTCCTCGAACGAGACGGTGTCGGCCTGGGGGGCCGAGCTGCGCTCGGCGCGGGGCTCACGGTCGCCACGGGGCTCACGGGGTGCCCGTTCGCTGCGCTCGCGGGGTGCCGGGGCATCGCCACCGCCACCCTCGTTGCCGCCGCCACCCAGCGGGGTGACGGGGGTGAGGCTGACCTTGCCGTTCGGGTCGACGTCGTCGACGCGGACCTCGAGCTCCTGGCCGAGCTCCAGCACGTCCTCGACCCGCTCGATGCGGCGCCCGCCACCCATCTTGGAGATGTGGACGAGGCCGTCGCGGCCCGGGAGGATGTTGACGAACGCACCGAACTTGGTGATGTTGACGACCCGACCCATGTAGGTCTGGCCGACGTCGGCGGTCGGCGGGTTGAGGATGAGCTTGATCTGGCGCTCGGCCTCGGCCACCTTCTCCTTGTCGGGCGAACCGATGGAGACGACGCCGACGGTGCCGTCGTCGTCGACCGCGATGTTGGCGCCGGTCTCGGCCTGGATGGCGTTGATGACCTTGCCCTTCGGGCCGATGACCTCGCCGATCTTGTCGATCGGGATCTCGAAGCTGATCATCTTCGGCGCGGTGGCGCCCACCTCGGCGCGGGGCTCGGCGATGGTCGCGTTCATGACGTCGAGGATCTCGAGGCGCGCCTGGCGGGCCTGCTGCAGGGCGGCGCCGAGGACGTCGGCCGGGAGGCCTTCGATCTTGGTGTCGAGCTGCAGGGCGGTCACGAAGTCGGCGGTGCCGGCGACCTTGAAGTCCATGTCGCCGAACGCGTCCTCGGAACCGAGGATGTCGGTCAGGGTGACGTACTTGCCGTCCTCGTAGATGAGGCCCATGGCGATGCCGGCGACCGGGGCCTTGATCGGCACGCCACCGTCCATCAGCGAGAGGGAGGACGAGCAGACCGAACCCATCGAGGTGGAGCCGTTGGACGACAGCACCTCGGACACGAGGCGCAGCGCGTAGGGCCACTCCTCGAGCGACGGCACGACGGGCAGCAGGGCCCGCTCGGCCAGCAGGCCGTGGCCCACCTCGCGGCGCTTGGTGCCCCCGACCCGACCCGTCTCACCGTTGGAGAACGGCGGCATCGAGTAGTGGTGCATGTAGCGCTTCTTGGTTTCGAGCCCGAGGGTGTCGAGCATCTGGTCCATGCGGGGCATGCCGAGGGTCAGGACGTTCATGACCTGGGTCTCGCCCCGCTGGAACAGGCCCGAACCGTGGGCCGTGCCGATGATGCCCACCTGGGCGCTCACCGGGCGCAGGTCGGCCACGCCGCGGCCGTCCATCCGGATGCCCTCGTTGACGACCCGGGCCCGGATGACCTTCTTGGTCAGCGAGCGGATGGCGTTCTTCACGGGGCCGGACTGGCCGGCGAACGGCTTGCCCTCGCCGCACAGGGCGTCGAGGATCTCCGCCTTCACGGCGTCGTTGGCCGCGTTGCGCTCGGTCTTGTCGGCGATGGTGTTGGCCTGCGAGACCTGCTCGGTGAACGCGGCGACCGCATCGGCGATCTCGTCGCTGTAGTCGAGCTGGCTCTCCCACACGAGAGGGGCGTGGACGCCGGCCTCGGCGACGAGCTGCGTCTGCAGGTCGATCGCCTCCTTGATCCAGACCTTGCAAGCCTCGAGCCCGTCGGCGATGACCTCTTCGGTCACCTTCGGTGCACCGGCCTCGTAGTACGACCAGGCCTTCTCGGACCCGCCGCCCTCGACCATCATGATGGCCACCTCGCCGTCGACCTCGCGGCCGGCCACGACGAGCTGGAAGGTGGAGAGGTCGCCCTCTTCGTAGGTCGGGTGGGGGATCCACGTGCCGTCCTGGCTGTAGGCCAGGCGGACGGCGCCGATCGGACCCTCGAACGGCAGGCCGCTCAACATGAGGGCGGCCGAGGCGCCGTTGATGGCGATCACGTCGTGGGGGTTGACCTGGTCGGCGCCGATGATCATGGCGATGACCTGGGTCTCGTTGCGGTACCCGGTGGCGAAGCTGGGGCGCAGCGGACGGTCGATCAGGCGGCAGGTGAGGACGGCCTGGTCGGACGGACGCCCCTCCCGGCGGAAGAACGAGCCGGGGATCTTGCCGGCCGCGTACATGCGCTCCTCGACATCGACCGTCAGCGGGAAGAAGTCGATGCCCTCGCGGGTCGACTTCTCGCCGTTGGCGGTGACCAGTGCCTCGGTGCCGCCGATCGAGACGACCACGGCTCCCTGGGACTGGGGGGCGAGGACGCCCGTCGAGAAGGTCAGGGTCTTGTCGGTCCCCGAAACGGGACCGGACACGGTGATGGCGTCAGCCATGCGTGCTCCTTTCACAGAGGCCGTTCTCGGCCCCTGGTCGGTGCGGCGCTGGCCAGTTCCCAGTCGGCGACGTCCCGACCGGCATATCCGGACGAGGCGAGGGCGACTGACAACTGAACCACAGCGACCGCGGGTTGGGTTGTTGGTGTTGCTGGAAAAGTGCGACGAGCGGCCCGGGGGCCGCTCGTCACGTGAGGTTGTCGGTTAGCGACGCAGCCCGTTGGTGGACACGATCGTGCGGTACCGCTCGACGTCGTTCTTGCGGACGTAGTCGAGCAGGCGGCGACGACGGCCGACCAGCATCAGCAGGCCCCGGCGGCTGTGGAAGTCCTTCTTGTGGACCTTCAGGTGCTCCGTCAGGTGGTTGATGCGCTGCGTCAGCAGCGCGATCTGGACCTCGGGAGAGCCGGTGTCGCTGTCGTGGAGGCGGTGCTCGGCGATGACGCCGGGCTTGGCCTTGTCGGTGATCTCGGACATGCGTTTCCTTGGTGAACGGGGCGCGGAGAGCGACCCGGATGGGTATGGGACCCGGCTCCTGCACCCGCGAGGCGTGGCGAGGAGCGGATTGACCAGCGCAGAGCTGCGGCTGATCAGACGCCAACCGTAGCAGTGCGGTGGCCTGTGCTCCTACCTCAGCTGGCGCGGCGGCGCCGGGCGTGGGCGGTGAAGCGGTAGCGAGGCTTGGGGTGGCGCTCGTCGAGGTCGACCCACGGCTCCTGGGGGGTGAGCTCGGCGACGAGGGAGTCGGGGGCCAGGAAGACGGCCTCGATCTCCTCGACGGTGGCGTCGTTGGGGTCGACCCCGCCGGCCAGGATGGCCTTGAGCCGAGCGGTGCCCAGCCGGCCCTTCATCAGCTCGAACATCACGGCCGGCAGCGCTTCGGGGTCCTTCAGCAGCCACGAGTGGCTGGCCTTGTGGACCAGGATCAGGTCGCCCTCGCCCCGGCGCGACGCCGACCGGGCGGTGGCCACCGGCACGGCGTAGTCACGATCGCCGTGGATCACGAACAGCGGGACCTTCTCGCGAGCCAGGCGGTCGAGCATCCAGCCCGTGCCCCGGGACCGCAGGATCGACACCATCGGCCCAGCCAGCCGCCACGGCCGGCGCACGTGGCCGGCGATGGTCGGGGCCAGCAGGTGGCCGAGCTTGGCCGCCTGGCGGGGGTCGCGGAACACCGGGATGGTCGAGAGGCTGTCGACCGCGAGGCCGACGCCGACGCCGGCGAGCAAGGGCGGGGCGACCCGGAAGAGGTTGACCATGCGATCCCAGGTGTCGCCGACGATGGCGTCGAGCAGGATCACCGCGATGGCCCGCTGCGGCTCGTTGGCGGCCAGCTCGGTGACCAACCGACCACCCATCGAGTGACCCATGAACACGGCCCGCTCGATGCCCAGCTCGTCGATGACCCGGGCCAGCAGGCGCGTGTAGGACTCCATGCTGGCCCCGCCGGTCGGCAGCCCGAGGGTGCCACCGTGCCCGGCCTGGTCGATGGCGACGACCTTGAAGCCCATCGACACGAGCCGGGAGAGGGTCTGCGCGTACAGGATGCCCTCGGCCGAGAACCCGTGGACCAGCACGAGCGGGACACCCCGGCCGCAGACCGCCACCCCGACCTGGTGCCCGTCGCTGAGCGTGATGGTGTGGCGGGCCATGCGGGGGGCACCGGCCTCCGCCGCCTCGGCCGCTTCGACGGGCAGGTCGC
>Ga0209023_10008569_pt1 | contig 10241 bp, 13 predicted proteins | sample LakOneMetagenome_FD_187468 | JGI IMG/M metagenome (GOLD analysis project Ga0209023, IMG submission 187468) | Freshwater and sediment microbial communities from Lake Erie, Canada (SPAdes) (version 2) | ecosystem: Environmental > Aquatic > Freshwater > Lentic | place: Lake Erie, Canada...
TTTGTGACGTCAACGGCCAGCGAGATGGAGCGCAGGCCGGCGGCCGCGAGCCGACGCGACAGCCACTCGGGGCTGGCGGCGGCCGGGTCGAGACCGCGCAGGACAGCCCCGGCGAAGCGATCGCAGCCGGTCGGGTCGTCGATTCGCGCCGGGTGGGCCGGCGAAGCGGTCGCGGTGAGCGCGGCCACCGCCGCGGCCGGATCGGTCAAGGGGATACCCAGCGACGAGGCCAGCTCCCGGGCAACGCCACGGATCGAGAAGCAGTAGCCCCGGTCGGGGGTCACGTTCAGCTCGATGACGACCTCATCCAGGCCGACCAGCGGGCGGGCGTTGGCACCTGGGGAGGCTGTACCCGCCGGCAGCACGATGATGCCGTCCGGGGTGTCGGCGATGCCCAGCTCGCTGCCGGAACAGATCATGCCGCGCGACATCCGGCCGTACGTCTTGCGCTCACCGATCTGGAAACCGCCCGGCAGCTCGCCGCCCGGCAAAATCGCCACGATCAGGTCGCCCTCGGCGAAGTTACGCGCGCCGCAGATGATCTCCTGCAGTTCGCCGGTGCCATTGGCCTGCCCGACATCGACCAGGCAGAACCGGATCGGCTTCTTGAACTCGGTCAGCTCCTCGATGCTGGCCACACGGCCAACAACCAGATCACCCTTGATGTTCGCGCCGAGGTCAACGATCTCCTCGACCTCCAGGCCGACCTTGACCAGGGCGCGCTCCAGCGCCACGGGGTCGGTGGGGGCGTCAACGTACTCGCGCAGCCACGACAGTGGGATCAGCACGGCTCAGATCTCCATTCCGAAGGCGCGGGCGAACCGGACGTCGCCCTCCACCATGTCGCGCATATCCGTGGCCCCGTTGCGGAACATCACCGCGCGCTCGATACCCATGCCGAAAGCGAAACCGGAGTAGACGTCCGGGTCGATGCCGCAGGCGCGCAGCACCCGCGGGTTCACCATGCCGCAGCCGCCCCACTCGATCCAGCGGGCGCCGCCCGGGAAGTCCGGGAACCAGATGTCCAGTTCGGCCGATGGTTCGGTGAACGGGAAGTACGACGGCCGCAGCCTGGTCTGTACCTGCTGGCCGAAGAGCGCCTTGACGAAGTGGTCCAGGGTGCCTTTGAGATGCGCCATCGTGACGCCCTTGTCGACCACCAAGCCCTCGATCTGGTGGAAGACCGGCGTGTGGGTGGCGTCCAGCTCATCAGTCCGGTACGTGCGACCCGGGCAGGCGATGTAGACCGGCAGATCCTGGGTCAGCAGCGTACGAGCCTGGACCGGGGAAGTATGCGTGCGCAGCACCAGGCCCGACTCCCCCGTCGCCGCCTGAGCGGCCTGCACGTAGAAGGTGTCCATCATGGTGCGGGCCGGATGGTCCGGGGTGAAGTTGAGGGCGTCGAAGTTGTACCACTCCAACTCGATCTCGGGACCCTCGGCGATGTCCCAGCCCATCGAGCTGAAAACGTCCGCCACATGCTCCATCAGCGTGCTGATCGGGTGCCGGGCGCCGCGCGGCCGCCGGTCCCAGGGCAGGGTGACATCCACCCGCTCCTCGGCCAGCATCCGCCGGGCCTGGTCGGCCTCCAGCTCTGCCAACCGGGCCGCGTAGGCGGCGTTGGCCTGCTGCAGCGCGACGTTGACCCGCTTGCCGGCCTCCGACTTCGCCGCCGGCGGCAGCGCACCGATTTCACGGCGCGCCAACGAGATCGGCGACCGGTCACCGAGGTGCGCCGGCTTGGCGACGGCCAGCTCAGCCAGGTCAGTGGCGGCGGCGAACGCCTTACCCGCCTGCTCCACCGCATCGTCGAGCGCGCTCGGGTCGAGCAGCGCGACCTGCTTGGGATCGTAATTATCGTTCTTGTAGGACATGTTCTCCCTCACACCGGACAGCCTTAGGCAGTGTACGGACGCGGCGCGGCCGCAGCCCGCCGGTGGTCGGGAGGGGTGAAGGGAAGCTCAGCCCAGCAGCCCGCTACCGGCGGGCTGACTAAACAACGGGGTGGACATGAGGCTCCCTACGACATCGCGCGACGCTGCGCGCTGGCCGAAGCGTACAGGCAGACCGCGGCGGCCGCAGCCAGGTTGAGGCTCTCCGCGCGGCCATACAACGGGACCCGGACGCAGGCGTCCGCGGCGGCGATAACCGCAGGTGACAGGCCGTGTGCCTCGGAGCCGAAGACCCAGGCGGTGGGGGCGTCGAGGCCGTCGCTCTCGGCCCGTTCGTACAGGTCCTGGTCGCCGTAGCCGGAGGCGGCCAGTAGCTGCACGCCGCGGGAGCGCAGCGCGGACAGGACGGCGTTGGTGTCGCGATCCCGAACGATCGGCAGGTGGAACAAGCTGCCGGCGCTGGAGCGCACACACTTGGCGTTGTACGGGTCGACCGTCTCCCCCGCGAAGATCACCGCCCAGGCGCCAGCGGCGTCCGCCGTCCGCAGGATGGCGCCCGCGTTACCCGGATCGCGGATGTCGACCAGCACCACCACCAGGCGAGGGTGTGCGCCGAGGGCGTCGGACAGCGGCTCATCGAGCTGGTCACAGACCGCGAGGATGCCCTGCGGCTGGACGGTCTCGCTCAGCGCGGTCATCGCCTCGTCAGTCACCAGCGCCACATCGACCCCGGCTGATACGGCGGTATCCGCCAGGGCGGCGTGCGCGGCGTAGCCGTCGGCCGTGACGAAAAGTTGCCGTACCGCAGCGGGCAAGGCCAATGCCTCGCGGACCGCTTGGGGGCCATCGGCCAGGAACTGGCGGGCCTGGTCGCGGTCGCGGCGTCGTTGCAGCTTGCGGGCGGCGACCACCCGCGGCGTACGGACGGTAAAGAGCGCAGACGGGTCGAGGCGCCCGGCCGGCCGCGGTGATCGCGACATGCGGGGCGCCTCGTCCTCGTTGATGATGCTTAGGCTGCGGCCTGAGCGGCAGCGCCGCCCGTGCCCTCAGCCTCGATCGCCTTGCGGGCGATCTCGACCAGCGCGGTCACGGCAGCCGGGTCGGTGACGGCGAGATCAGCCATGATCTTGCGGTCAACTTCGACACCAGCCAGACGCATGCCCTGGATGAAGCGGTTGTAGGTCATCCCGTTCGCACGCACCGCGGCGTTGATACGGGTGATCCACAGCTGCCGGAAGTCGCCCTTGCGGTCCTTGCGGTCGCGGTAGGCGTACTGCATCGAGTGCAGCATCTGCTCCTTGGCCTTGCGGTAGAGCCGGGACCGCTGGCCCCGATAGCCCTTCGCAGACTCAAGAATCTCGCGACGCTTCTTGTGAGCGTTTACTGCGCGCTTGACGCGTGCCATGTCAAGTACTCCCTAACGTTTATGAAATGGCTGGCGCGTCAGCGGCCGAGCATTTTGTTGACCCGCTTGGTATCCGCCTTGGCAACCTCAACGGTGCCAGTCATCCGGCGGGTAACCTTGGAGGACTTGCCCTCCAGCAGGTGGCGCTTACCAGCCTGCTCGGTGAGCAGCTTGCCCCGGCCAGTGACCTTGACCCGCTTGCCCATGCCGCTGTGGCTCTTCATCTTCGGCATTGAAAACGCTCTCCCTGTTACTCGCCGGCGGTCGCGGCCGGTTCGGCAACGACTTCGCCTGGCTCATCGGTCTCGTCCTCACGGCCGCCGCCCTTGCCCGCCGCGGTGAGCGCGGCAGCCTTGGTGGCACGGTGTGGCGCGAGAACCATGATCATGTTGCGGCCGTCCTGCTTCGGCGCGGCCTCGACGTAACCCAGCTCGGCAATCTCTTCTTCGAGCCGGCGCAGCAGCCGGTAACCCAGCTCCGGGCGACTCTGCTCACGACCACGGAACATGATCGTGACCTTGACCTTGTCACCACCCTTGAGGAACCGCATGACGTGACCCTTCTTGGTCGCGTAGTCGTGCGGGTCGATCTTGGGGCGGAGCTTCATCTCCTTGATGACCGTCTGCTGCTGGTTGCGCCGGGCTTCGCGCGCCTTGAGTGCACTCTCGTACTTGAACTTGCCGAAGTCCATGAGCTTGCACACCGGCGGGCGGGCCATCGGGGCCACCTCCACCAGATCCAGGTCGACATCCGCGGCCAACTGCAGCGCGCGCTCGACGGGAACGATGCCCACCTGCTCGCCCTCAGGGCCAACCAGGCGAACCTCGCGGGCCCGGATCTGATCGTTGACACGTGGTTCGACGCTGATGAGGCCTCCTCGGGTTGCGTAACTATCTATGTCGCTTCTCGGCCACCCGTGGGAGGCGGCCGGGAAAAGCAGAAAGCCCTGGCAATAGCCAGGGCCCACTCGACCGGTCAGACGCACCACAGACGGCGCGAACGCGCCAACGGAATAGACCGGTGGCGTTGACCGGACCCGGACACCAGGGGCGACTCGGGTGGGAGCGGGCGCTCCGCTTCAGAGGCCCACATCGCTAGAAACACAAGATCACTAATTACATGATCACTAGCACGTAGGCCTGGTCGACCGCGCCAGCTTAGCAGATCCGATCGATACTGCTGCTCGGGGCGCCGATCGGGCTATTTGCCCAGTTCAGCGGCGGCGGCGTGGAGGCGGCGCAGCTGACGGACCGCTTCGACCGCGTACTGCTTGTCGGCGGCCTGGATCGCCATCACCGGCAGGAGATCGTCGTCATGCAGTTCCACGCTCGCCCACGGGGCGCCGTGCCGGAAACGTACTGCGCGGATCATCGACCAGGGCAGCTCGTAGCCGCCGACCAGATTGCGCACCCGGATGCCGGCGGCGTCGGCGCTCACCCGCGGGCGGGTCAGCGCCAGGATCGCCGCAGCGCCCAGCGCGCCCAGCACCACCATGGCGACCTGGTCACTGGCCCCGAACGTCTGCGGCCCGTCGTACTGCCCATCGGTAGGAACAGGGCTGCGCAAGGCAGTGGCGACGAAGGCGAAGACACCGAAGAAGAGTGCAGCAGCGACGCCGCACACCAGCCGGGCTTTGCGGGGGCGCGCCGACACCGTCGACTCGGCCGCGCCGGTCGGGCCAGGGATGGACTCAGTCTCGCTCACCAGGCGAGTGTGCCAGCCCACCCCAGGCCAGGACTGCGCAGGGCAGGCAGCACGGACATCAGCTCAGCGCGTATCCCGCGGGCTTAGGCGCAGTACTTCGCCATCGGCTTGTCGTACGGCGTGGTGTCGTTGGCAAACCCGGCACTGAGCTCGGCTCCGGCCGCAAAGAACTGGGCACAGGCGGCCGCCAATGGGGCACTGCGGTGCGGTACGCCCAGCTTGGGCAGCGGCTTGCTGGCAGTGATCGACGGCGTCGGGCTCGGCTGGGCGGTGGGTGCCAGACTGGTGGGGGCCGCCGTCGGGGCAGCGATGCTGGCGGACTTGCCGTCGTCGCAGCCGGTGGCCACTAATGCGACGGCAATGACGGTGACGGGGAGCAATCGGCGCATCGGAATCCGTTCCTCGGAGGTAGCGTCAGCTGACCACAGCGGCCGGACGCGGCTGCGCCGCTAGAACTTCCCACACCACCGCGCAGTGACCGATCTGACAAAAACGGCCGAACTGTCTTATGTGCGACAGAGTCGCTAGCCGCTGGCGCGTGAGGTGAACATGCCCAGCTATCAGAGCCGGCTGTTCCTCGACGGTGTCGAGGTGGATGCCGCCAGCTTGCCGACGCCGCCAGGACCGCCGCCAGCGGAGGTCCGGCAGCAGCCGGGCGTCGTCACCTCGTTCGATGACGACGCCGGCTGGGGGGTGATCCGCCTGCTCGACGGCACCGAGGTGTGGACGCATTTCGCCGCCGTCCCGGACCGGGAAGGCTGGCACGTGCTCTGCTCCGGAGAGCACGTCGACACCTGGTACGTCGCCGCCGAGCAGGACGGATACCACTACCGCGCGGAACGGGTCGTGCGGCGCTAGAGCCGGCAGGCGTGGATGTCGGTGACCAGGATCGCGCGAGCGCCCAGGTCGTAGAGGGAGTCCATCACCTGGTGGACCTGGCCCCGCTCCACCATCGCCTGGACGGCCACCCAGCCCTCGCGGTGCAGCGGGGAGATCGTCGGGGATTCGATGCCGGGCGTGAGCGTGGTGGCCTGATCCAACAGGTCGGCGCGCACGTCGTAGGCCAGCATCACGTACCGGCGGGCGACCAGGACGCCCTGCAGGCGACGCAGCAGCTGGGTGCCGGCGGGAGTGTCGGCGGTGTCGGCGCGCGCGATCAGCACACCGACCGAGTCGAGGATCGGGTCGCCGATCACCGCCAGTCCGGCCTGCCGCAGAGTGGCGCCGGTCTGCACCACATCGGCGACGACATCAGCCACGCCGAGGCGTACGGCGTTCTCCACCGCCCCGTCAAGGCGGATGACGGTGGCGTCGATGCCCCGCTCGGCCAGGTACCGGCCCACCACCCCGGGGTAGGAGGTGGCGATCCGGGCACCGGCGAGCTGGCTGAGGTCGGCGACGTGGGCCGGGTCGGCGGCGAACCGGAAGGTGGCCGCCCCGAAGCCCAGGTCGAGGACTTCGCGGGCCGGGCTGCCGGAATCGACCAGCAGGTCCCGGCCGGTGATGCCCAGGTCCAGGTCACCGGAGCCGACATAGGTGGCGATATCGCGGGGACGTAGGTAGAAGAACTGAACCTCGTTGGCCGGGTCGGGACAGACCAGGTCCTTGGGGTCAGAGCGTTGCCGGTAACCGGCCTCGATCAGCATCTGGGCAGCGGCGACAGCCAGCGAGCCCTTGTTCGGTACGGCGATGCGCAGCATCGTGATGTGCTCCTAGCGACAGACGTGACGGGTCATGGCGAGGTGGGCAGATCACAGATGTCGGTAGACGTCCTTGAGCTCCAGTCCGGTGGCCAGCATCAGGACCTGGGCCTGGTAGAACAACTGAGCGATCTCCTCAGCGGCCCGTTCGGCGCCCTCATGCTCGGCTGCCATCCACGACTCGGCCGCCTCTTCGACGACCTTCTTACCGATGCTGTGCACGCCGCGCTGTAGCGCCTCGACAGTGCCCGAGCCCGGCGTACCGGCGGCGGCCTTGGCCGACAACTCGGCAAACAGCTCCTCGAACGTCTTCACGCAGCGCATTGTGCCAGTCAACGCGAAAGCCCGCACCAGCCGGGAAGGCTGGGCGGGCTTTCGACAGACATAACGGGCGGCGGTTAGCTCGCTACCAGGTTACGCAGGACCACCGCGGCCTGCAGGGCCGCCAGCGTCGCCGAGTAGCCCTTGTCCTCAATGGAGCCCTCCAGGCCGGCCCGGTCCTTGGCCTGGCCCAGCGACTCGACGGTCAGGACGCCGTTGCCGACCGGCTTCGACTCATCGAGGGCGACCCGGGTCAGACCCATGGTCACCGAGTCGCACACGTAGTCGAAGTGCCAGGTCTCGCCGCGGATCACGATGCCCAGCGCCACCACCGCGTCGTACTTGCGGGCCAGTGCCTGGGCCACCACCGGCAGCTCGATCGCGCCGGAGACCCGGACGACCTCGACCTCGGTGACCTTGCTCTCGGTGGCGGCGACCTTGGCCCGCTCGACCATGTGATCGATCAGGTCGTGGTGCCAGCGCGCACCCACGATGCCCAGCCGCAGCCCGGCAGCGTCCACCGCAGCGAGGTGCGGATCTCCGAATCCAGCCATCAGGCGAGCCCTTCCACGATGTCGTCCAGCTCGTCTAGCAGGTGCCCCATCCTGTCCCGCTTAGTCCGCAGGTACCGAACATTCTCCGGGTGCGGACGGATGGGCAGTGGGGCCCGACCGACGATCGTCAGTCCGTATCCTTCCAGACCGGCCCGTTTGGCCGGATTGTTGGTCAGCAGGCGCATGCTGCGCACGCCCAGGTCGTACAGGATCTGGGCGCCGGTGCCGTAGTCGCGGGCGTCGGCGGGCAGGCCCAGTTCGAGGTTGGCCTCGACGGTGTCGCGGCCAAGATCCTGCAGCTGGTAGGCCTGCAGTTTGTGCAGCAGACCGATGCCGCGGCCCTCGTGGCCGCGCACGTACAGGACCACGCCGCGGCCCTCGGCGGCGACCGCGGCGAGCGCCGCCTGCAGCTGCGGACCGCAGTCGCAGCGCTGCGAGCCGAACACATCGCCGGTCAGGCACTCCGAGTGCACCCGGACCAGGACGTCGGCGCCGTCGCCGATCTCGCCGTAGACCAGGGCGATGTGCTCGGCCGGGTCGAACGCCGCCCGGTAGCCGACGGCCCGGAAGATGCCGTGCTCGGTGGGGATGCGGGCGTCGGCGACCCGCTCGACCTGCTTCTCGGTCCGGCGCCGGTAGGAGACCAGGTCGGCGATGGTGACCAGGGCCAGGTCGTGTTCGGCAGCGAACTTCTCCAGCTCAGGCAGGCGCATCATGCTGCCGTCGTCGTTGACCAGCTCGCACAGTGCGCCAGCGGGGCGTAGGCCGGCGAGCTGGGTGAGGTCGATGGCGGCCTCGGTGTGGCCGGGACGACGCAGGACACCGCCGGTCTTGGCGCGCAACGGCAGGACGTGGCCGGGCCGGGCGAAGTCGGTCGGGCCGGCGGCCGGGTCGGCGAGCAGCCGGATGGTGTGGGCCCGGTCGGCGGCCGAGATGCCGGTGCTGACGCCTTCGCGAGCGTCAACGGTGACCGTGTACGCGGTGCCGGTCCAATCCTGGTTCTGCTGGACCATCTGGGGCAGGTGCAGCCGGTCGCACTCGTCCTCGGTCAGCGCGGTGCAGATGTAGCCGGAGGAGTAGCGAATGGTGAAGGCGAGCAGCTCCGGGGTGGCCATCTCGGCGGCGAAGATCAGGTCGCCTTCGTTCTCGCGGTCGGCGTCATCGACAACGATGACGGCCCTGCCCGCGGCCAGGTCGGCGATCGCGCGCTCGATCGCCGCGAACTTGCCCTCGTGATCCCGCGCGGTCATCGCCGGCCTCCCAGCATCTTCTCTACGTACTTGGCAATGACATCGACTTCGATATTGACCTGTTCACCGACCGCCCGGGAGCCGAGCGTGGTCAGTGCCAGGGTGGTGGGGATCAGGCTGACCGCGAACGTCTCCTCGTCAACCGTCATCACGGTCAGCGACACCCCGTCAACGGTGATCGAGCCCTTCTCGACCACGTACTGCCGCAGGGGCTTGGGCAGCGAGAACGTCAACACCTCCCAGTGCTCGGCCGGCTGGCGGCTCAGCAGCTGTGCGACGGCGTCGACGTGGCCCTGGACCAGGTGACCGCCGAGGCGGGAGCCGACCAGGGCAGCCCGTTCGAGGTTGACCCTGCTGCCGGGGCGAAGGTCGGCCAGGGCGGAGCGGAGCAGGCTCTCGGCCATCACGTCGGCGGTGAAGACGCCGTCGCCGACCTCCACGACGGTGAGGCAGACCCCGTTGACGGCGATCGAGTCGCCGTGGCGGGCGTCGGAGGTCACCTGCGGTCCCTTGATGGCTAGGACAGCGGCTTGGTCACGCGGGGTGACCGCAACGACCTCGCCTAGCTCTTCGATGATGCCGGTAAACACATCTGCCCCTCAGCTCACGGACGTACCGGCGCAGGCAGGGTACGGGTGCCAAGGGGCGCAGACGAGCGGACGTCGGTGACGCCCGCTAGGGCGTCGAGTGACCTCGACGCCGTGCCGTCCCGCGCGCAGCTCCCATCCGGACTGTATGAGCTGGTGGCGACACCAGCCCAACCGTCGGCCCCGGAATCACACCAGGTCCACCGGCCACCTGATGAAGGGTGTCCGGGTCACGGGCTTACCGGGCATCGCTGCCCGGATCACCGCCGGTTCGGAATTACACCGAGTCCCGCCAGCGCGTGGTGGGTTGCCCCCAGTGTTACACGCGCAGTCACCTGCCCGCTTGGCCGGGCGGCAGCTCACGGGCGGTGACCGGTCAGGCGCTGCGGGCCCGGCGGCGGTCGATGGCGACGTACGAGCCCGGCTGGCTCTTGGCGACGCTCTTCATCTCGGAGGCCACGGCGATGACCTGACGGGCGTCGGCGTACCGCCGGCTGGGGCTGGACTGGGCGACCCCGATGGACAGGGTGACCAGGGACGCGCGGTGCACCTGGGCCCGCCGGTCGGTGATCTCCACGTAGCCGCGGCGGGAGTCGACCGGGTCGTAGAGGTCGTCGGCGGCGCGCTCGAAGTCGATCACCACTTCGCGCAGCAGCGGGAGCACCTGCGGCGGCGTGGTGATAATCACGAAATCGTCGCCGCCGATGTGGCCCAGGAACGGCATCGGCGGGCCCGCGCTGACCGCGGCCAGCTGAACGCTGCGGGCGAGCGCGGAGATGAACTCGTCGCCGCGGACGAAGCCGTACACGTCGTTGACGCTCTTGAACC
>Ga0209023_10008571_pt1 | contig 10239 bp, 7 predicted proteins | sample LakOneMetagenome_FD_187468 | JGI IMG/M metagenome (GOLD analysis project Ga0209023, IMG submission 187468) | Freshwater and sediment microbial communities from Lake Erie, Canada (SPAdes) (version 2) | ecosystem: Environmental > Aquatic > Freshwater > Lentic | place: Lake Erie, Canada | collected...
GCGCAGTGGTGGTGAACGCCACCACAGCGCGGGACAAAGCGGGAGACTTGCGCGTCACGCGCTCAACTTTCTGAGCGGACTGACAGCCTTGACGGAGCGACGAGCCGATTTCTGTTCGAGCCGTTAGCAGTCGCGTCGGGCGAGTGCTACCTTTGGCACTCGCAATGGACGAGTGCTAACGGGCATTCGTCGACCCGAGTGCTTCACGCCAACGGAGGAACAGCACCAATGAGCTTGCACCCCCTCGAGGACCGCATCGTCGTTCGGCCCGCAGCGGCCGAAGAGAAGACCGCCAGTGGGCTGGTCATCCCCGACACCGCCAAGGAAAAGCCCCAGCAGGGCGAGGTCTTGGCCGTCGGCCCCGGCCGCCGCTCCGAGTCCGGCGAGCTGATCCCCCTCGACATCAACGTCGGCGACACCGTCGTCTACTCGAAGTACGGCGGCACCGAGATCGCCCAGGACGGCGAGGACCTCTTGATCCTCGCCGGTCGGGACATCCTCGCGATCGTCAAGTGACGAGCCGTCCCCGGCTCGCACCCAACACGCATTGATCTGAACGCTCGCAGAGAAAGAACGAACTGAACACATGTCAAAGATCCTGAAGTTCGACGACGAAGCTCGTCGCTCCCTCGAGGCCGGCGTCAACAAGCTGGCCGACGCCGTCAAGGTCACGATCGGCCCCAAGGGTCGCAACGTGGTGCTCGACAAGAAGTTCGGCGCCCCGACCATCACCAACGACGGTGTCTCCATCGCTCGTGAGATCGAGCTCGAGGACCCCTTCGAGAACATGGGTGCCCAGCTGGTGAAGGAGGTGGCGACCAAGACCAACGACATCGCTGGCGACGGCACCACCACCGCCACCGTGCTCGCCCAGGCGCTGGTCCGTGAGGGGCTCCGCAACGTCGCTGCCGGCGCCAACCCGGTCGGCGTGAAGCGCGGCATCGAATCCGCAGTCGCCGCAGCGGTCGCCTCCATCGCCGATCAGGCCAAGGAGATCGACGAGAAGGCCGAGATCGCCCAGGTCGCCGCCATCTCCGCTGCTGACCCGAAGATCGGCGAGGTCATCGCGGATGCCATCGACAAGGTCGGCAAGGACGGTGTCGTCACCGTCGAAGAGTCGAACACCTTCGGCATCGAGCTCGACTTCACCGAGGGCATGCAGTTCGACAAGGGCTACCTGTCGCCGTACTTCGTGACCGACGCTGAGCGCCAGGAAGCGGTGCTCGAGACCCCGTACATCCTCTTCGTCAACGGCAAGATCGGTTCCGTCCAGGACCTGGTCCCCGTGCTGGAGAAGGTCATGCAGTCGGGCAAGCCGCTGCTGATCATCGCCGAAGACGTCGAGGGCGAAGCGCTCGCCACGTTGGTCGTCAACAAGATCCGTGGCACCTTCAACTCGGTCGCCGTCAAGGCCCCGGGCTTCGGCGAGCGTCGCAAGGCGATGCTGCAGGACATGGCCATCCTCACCGGTGGTCAGGTCATCGCCGAAGAGGTCGGCCTCAAGCTCGACAACACGACCGTCGACCTGCTGGGCCAGGCCCGCAAGGTCGTCATCACCAAGGACGCCACCACGATCATCGAGGGTGCGGGCGAGGGTGACGACGTGGCCGGTCGCGTCGCGCAGATCAAGGCCGAGATCGACAACACCGACTCCGACTGGGACCGCGAGAAGCTCCAGGAGCGTCTCGCCAAGCTCAGCGGTGGCGTGGCCGTCGTCAAGGTCGGCGCTGCCACCGAGGTGGAGCTCAAGGAGAAGAAGCACCGCATCGAGGACGCACTGTCAGCGACCCGCGCTGCCATCGAAGAGGGTGTGGTCGCCGGTGGCGGCACCGCTCTCGTGCGTGCCAAGGCTGCCGTCGCCACGGCCGTCGAGGCGCTCGAAGGCGACGAGCGCACCGGTGCTGGCATCGTCCTGCGCTCGCTCGACGCCCCGGCTCGGCTCATCGCCGACAACGCCGGACTCGAGGGTGCGGTCGTCGTGCAGCAGCTCGAGCGTGAGACCGGCTCGGTCGGCCTCAACGCCGCCACGGGCGAGTTCGAGGACCTCCTCAAGGCCGGCGTCATCGACCCGGCCAAGGTGACCCGTGCGGCGCTGCAGAACGCAGCGTCGATCGTCAGCCTCCTGCTCACCACCGAGTGCCTCGTCGCCGACAAGCCTGAAGAGGCTGGCGCCGGCGGCGGCATGCCCGACATGGGCGGCATGGGTGGCATGGGCGGCATGATGTGACGTCCCACACCTGATGGTGTGTTTCGACGAGGCCCCGGTCGTTTCGGCCGGGGCCTCGCCGCGTCCGTGGTGGTGGTCGCCCGCGGGGCTGGGGTGTGAGTCTGCGGCGTCGAGGCGTCGAGGCCGAGGCGTCGAGGTGTCGCCCGGAGCGCGTCCGGATCGTGCGGTGAGGGCGAAACCTGCAACCCCGGGCCCCCGCTGCAGCGCTCGCCGTCGAGGTGTCGCCCAGAGCGCGTCCGGATCGTGCGGTGAGGGCGAAACCTGCAATCTCGGGCCCCGCGACGACCGGTGAATGGCCGGCCGGGATTCGCCGCCGCGGGCCGACGCCGTAGTCTGCGGTCATGGAGAACCGCCCTGCCCCCGATCCCGCCAAGCTCCTCACCCAGTGGATGGAGTGGGAGAAGGGCGAGACCACGCCGGGTCGGACCATGAGCAACCTCAAGACGGGTGGCCTGCGGGACCTGCTCGAGCAGTTGGCGGAGTCGGGTCGATCCGCGTCGAGCTCGGTCTGAGCCCGCAGCTGAACACGAGCCCGGGCCTGTTCCTGCGCCGGAGCCGACGCGTGGATCAGAGCCCGAGCCAGAATCAGAGCCGGATCATCGGTCGGGTCGCCCATGGTTGAGCGCGGTGGCCCTCAGAAGATCCCTCGACCCGACATCTGGACGCCCGGTCGGCCGGCGCCGTGGGCCGGGCTCGACTCGTCGTCCCGGCTGATCCTCCCCGAACGGATCCGTTCCGTCTACCCGCGGAGCCGTGCCGGACTGGCGTCACCGGTCACGGCTCAGGGTGCCGCGGCTTCGGCGGTCCTGATCCCGATCTACGACCTCGACGGGGAGCTCCACGTCGTGCTCACGCGTCGCAGTTGGACGATGCGAACCCACAAGGGCGAGGTCAGCTTCCCCGGTGGTCGGGCCGATCCGGGCGAAGACGCGCTCACCGCCGCCATCCGCGAGGCGCGTGAGGAGGTGTCGCTCGACCCGGCGCTCGTCGAACCGCTCGGGGAGCTCGACCACCTGACCACCGTCACTCGTCGCGCCTACATCGTGCCGGTCGTCGCGCTGCTGTCCGAACCACCCCAGCTCCACCCTAACGACGCCGAGGTCGACCGGGTGCTGCACGTCCCGCTGTCGGAGCTGACAGCAGACGGCGTGTTCCGCGAGGAGGTCTGGGGCGAGGGCCCGCTGAGCCGTCCGATCTACTTCTTCGACCTCGACGGCGACACCGTGTGGGGTGCGACTGCAGCGATGTTGCGCCAACTGCTCGCCCGGCTCACCGGTACCGACCCCGGCACCGTGATCGACCTCGACCCCGCCCGTGACGTGCCGTCGGGGTTCCGCCTCCCGGGCGAGGCAGACGACGTCGTCTGAGGCGCGGATGACCGCACCGTGATGGAGTGGCGGGCCCCCTGGGACCACGGGTGGCGGCACGCGTCGGGCTCCGCCGGAACGTGATCGGGTCGTCGATGGATCAGGACGCGGGGATCGCCCGGACGTCGTACGCGTCGAACGCCCGGTCATCGGACACGAGCAGGAGATCGTCCTCGATGGCCTGGGCGATCAACATCCGGTCGAACGGGTCCGAGTGGTGCAAGGGCAGGCGACCGGCCCGCTCGGCGTGGACTAGGTCGATGACGAGTGGGTCGAAGCCACGGTCGGTGCACTCGGCGGCGAAGCCATCGGGCGCGGACAGCTTGCCGATGGCCCGCTTGATCTCGACCTCCCACACGGTGGCGGCTGACACGTAGACGCTGTGGGACGAGTCGCTGAGCAAGGCCTGCACATCGTGAGCGAGCCGATCTGGCTGCGACAACGCCCACAGGGCGACGTGGGTGTCGAGCAGCAGGTTCATGGGCGCTCGCCGGCGAACGCAGCCGCAACTTCGCTCGGCAGCTGGTCGAAGTCGTCGGCCATCTCGATGTCGCCCCAGCCGCCGAGACGCCGTGGTGCCAGGACCGGTCGGAACGGGACCAGCTTGGCGACCGGAACGTTGTGGCGACGGATGACGATCTCCTCACCGGTCTGCTCGACCTGTGCGATCAGCGCCGACAGACGGGTCTTCGCGTCATAGATGTTCACGACCATCTCCGCAGCGTAGCAATGATCTGGTCAGATCTGACCAGCATTGCTGAAGGTGACCGGATGGTACCGAGGGCTGATCACCGGCAGGATCCGCTCATGGAGGTCCCGCAGCGCGGGGATCCCGAGCCGGCGCTGCACCAGTGCGCTGCACTCGGTGACGACTGCGCTGTGGGTGAACATGGCGATGTCACCGTCGAGGAGGCGGACCCAGATGCGTTGCGCATCAGCGCTGACGTCCTTCTGGCGGTCCATGAGCGCGTACAGCGCCGAGGTGTCGACGAACACCGGATGGGTCACTTGAGGTAGATCTCCTCAAGCGCGGCGTCGTGGTCTTCTGCGGCGTTCGTCCGGCTGTCGACGTCGTGCGATGTGTACTTGCCGATGACCGCCCGGGCGGTGCGTCCCGTCGTCGGCCGACGCAACGCACCGCCAGGACGGCAGCTCGAAGTGGATGCTCAGCGGGGCGTGACCGAGGCGCTGCCGACGCTGAACGACAGACCACCCGCCGGTGCCGTACCGCCGACGGTCAGCCCCTCGACGATGGTGCCAGAGTTGTCCTTGACCGAGAGCCACACCTTGTCGGGTGAGCCGTCGGCGACGGTCAGCTCGTAGGTGACGGCTTTGGCGGACCGGCCCGAACCGAGCACCCCGGTGCCGATGACGACGCCGTAGCGCACCCCGCCCTCGGTGTAGGTCCCGGCCCTGGTCACTTTGACGCTGCCCAGCGCCATCGGGGACCTGCCGGTTCGGGCGATGCCGATCACGCCAGTGGTGGAGCTCGTCGACGCCTTGACGATGCCGACCAGTCCGATCTGGTCCGCCTTGCCCGAGCCGTTGCCCGAGCCGGTGCCCGCGACGGCGGCCGAACCGGCCAGCGTGATCGTCGCAGGAGCGAGGGTCCGCGCTGCCGCTGTGACCGTGACGGTCACCGTGGCCATCGCCCGGCCACCGTCGTCGTCGACGACGGTGAGCGTCATCGTGCGGACGCCCGCCTCGGTGTAGGTGTGGCGCAGCGTGAATGCCCCGTTTGCCACCGTGAGCGGGATCGCCGCCGAGCCGTCGCCCGGATCGAGCGTCGCGGTATGGGTGTCCGCTCCGACGTCGGTGACGGTGCCACTCAGCTGCAGGGCGGTACCCGCCGTCACGGAGGCCGTGGCCGGAAGGCCCCGCATCACCGGCACCGCATTGCGGACCACGATCGTGGCGGCGACGGTGTCCGCGGCCCCGCCGGGGTCGGTGACCCGCAACACCACCGGACGCTCGCCGTCGTCAACCAGGTCCAGATCAGCGCTCGCCTGGTCGCCGTCGTCGAACTCACCGTCCGCGTCGAGGTCCCACGCATAGGTCAGGACATCGCCGTCGGGGTCGGTGGACCCGCTGGCGTCGAAGGTGACCGTGGTGCCCTCGTCGCCGCTGCTGGGTCCGGCGATCGCCGCCGTCGGTGCCCGGTTCTGCGGCTCGGTCGGCCCGCCCGGCTCGGTGACGGTGATCGATACGCGGCCCACCGCTGAGGTGAATCTGCCGTCGCTCACCCGGTAGGACAGCGAGTCCCGCCCCGTGTAGCCGGCCGTTGGTCGATAGCGGAGCGATCCGCCGTCGAGGAGGTCAGCTGCGCCGTGCGTGGGGCGATCGACCATCTCGTAGGTCAGCTTGTCGTCCACGTCGGGGTCCCACCCGTCGAGCTGGATCAAGGTGCTGCCCGCCGCGGTGGCGGTGACGTCCTCGGCGACAGGGGCGTGCATGCTCGACAGCACGAAGCCGCGGGCGACGCCGCCGACGGTTCCGAACCCGACGACCTGGCCGAGCTCGTTGATCGCGGTGGCACGCTGGATGACCCATTCGGAGCCTTGGGGAAGGAGGGTGTTGAGATCGACTGCGCTCTGGCCGTCGATCGACAGGAACGCCCGTGGCTGCTTCGAGTGGTCGGTGTAGTTGCCGACGATCCAACCTCGGTCGTTGACATCGACGGCTTCGGCCCGCTCGGTGAAGAGCCCGCCATCGACGGTTCGAACCTCGCCGTCGACGAACGCAACCGCGTGCTGCTCTCCGGCGATCTCCACGTCGGTCCAGGCAGAGCCGACCGCGACGCCGAGGTCGTTGACGGCGGTCGCTCGACTGGACGCCCGGTCCGGTGCGCCGAGGGTGCCGAGGTGTCGCACCGCACCGTCAGGAGCCCACAGCAGCGCCCGATCTGGCGTGCCGTCGAAGATGTTCGCGGACTCGTACCAGCCGACAGCGGCACCGCTGCGGTTCACGTCGGTGGGGCGCGACAACCAACCGGCGGTCGGTACAGCGAGTCGATGCGGACCGTCCTGGTCCCAGATCACGCCGTCGATCGTGTCGCCGTGACCGGGGGCGCCGGCGGTGGTGGCGGTGCCGACGACGCGGGTCGCTGGTGCGCCAACAGGGCCGCCGGTGGCCACTGCAGTCGCACCGCTCGCACCGGCCGGCGTCGCCAGCTCGGCTGAGGTGCCGTCCGATCGCCACGTCGTCGCTCGTCGGGCGCTGCTGCCGGCAACCGGTACCGAACCGATGCGGGAGGCGTCGATGGCGAGGTCCTCGACCGTCGCTCCGCTCGGGAGCGGGAGCTCGCGGGCGTTGCCGCCGGACCAGAGCAACGTCTGGGCGGTGCCTGCGTTGCTCGCACCGCCCAGCACCACGCCCCGATCGGTGACTCGGCGCGCACTCGTCTGGGATGCGGGGCGGTCGGTGCGGAGCTCGGTCACCTTCCACGCGGCGTCGCTCGACACGGTGATCCGAGCCAGCGGTGTCGTCGTCCGGTGCCCCGCTCCGTCGGTGACTCGAACCCGGAGCCGGTAGGCGCCCTGGGGGAGGTCGTCGCCGGCGGGGTTGCCGCTGCGACGGGTCCAGGTGGCGGTGCCCGATGTCGCGGACCGGGACGCAGCAGGCAGCCAGGCGCCGGCCGTGTCATCGTCAGACGGCGATGGGTCCTCGGGCCCGGTCCAGTCGTTGCCGTCCCACGAGCGGCCGTTGCGGTCCCAGATCTGAACCTCGACCTTCGCGATGCCAGAGATGGCGTCGGTCGCTGTACCCGACAGCTCCTTCAACTCAGAAGTGGTGGAGTCTGCGAACGGTGCCAGGATCTGTGCGGCGGGCTCGTCGTCGTCGATGCGCACGACCAAGGTGCGTTCCGGTTCGACTGTGCCGTCCGACGCGGTGGCCCGGAACCGCAGGTGTGTGACCCCCGGTGCCGTGATCGTGGCCGTGGCGCGGTCACCAGCGACGGTGGCCGCTGGTGCGCTCGTCGCTCCCTCCGCTCGCCACGTGATGGCGGCGACGCCGTCGGTCGACTCGGCGACGAGGTCCACAGTCACTGGTCCCGTGTTCCAGCCGTGGGCATTCGCGGCGGGTGTGCGGGTGGCGGTGGTGAGCGGTGTGGTCGCCACGTCGGCGAGGGCCACCCGCTGCATCGGTGAGCGGTTGCCCGCGGCATCGGTCGCGAACACCCGAATCGACGTGGTCCCGTTCGGGGCGTTGAAGGGGCCGTCGTAGGTGGAGAACCGGCCACCGGTCGACACCTTCACATCGGCCACTCCGGAACCGTCGTCGGTCGCCGACACCGCGTAACGTCGGCTGGCGCCGGAACCGATCGCGGTCACGTTCAGCTCGGGTGCAGTGACGTCGGCAGCCGCTGCGCCGGTGACCTCGACGGTGGGCGCGATCGTCGTGTCGAGCTCGCCGTCGCCGTCGTCGTCGATCCGCAGCACCGGCGTGCGATCGGGGCGCATCTCGAGCTCGACGGGACCCTCGGCCACGTCGAGGTCGCTCCAGCGCATGGCACGACTGGGCGCCTGTTGGGTGCCGTCGAGCACCTCGAGTTGGAGGGGGTCGCCGGTGGCGGTGAAGTCAAGTCGGTACGTGCGCTCCGACGAGATGGGCAGCGTGGTGAGGCTCGCGTCGTCACGTCCGGATCCGAACTGGGTGACGCCGGGGACCTCGCCGGTGCTGCCGTCCGCTGCCGGGGTGTGGTGACGCTGGTCGTCGGAGACGGCGAGGTCGGTACCGCCGAGCAGTCGCACGTAGCGCAGCGAATGGGCCTGGTCCGGGGTGCGCTGTGTGGCAGTGACGGCAGTGCGGTTTGCAGTCGAGCCGCGTGCAGTCGAGTCGTTTGCAGCCAGGCCGCTCGGCGTCGTGGCACCGGTGCAGCTGCCGAGGTCCTGGTCATCACCGCCGACGGGGCCGACGTATCCGCCGGGCAGGTCCTTCGATGACGGCGTCGTCAGCAGCTCGTCGAGGCGGGCGAGCGCGTCGGCGTTGGCGGTGATGCCGGTGTGCTCGGCGGTCGCGTTGCGCCCGGTGCTCGGTGACTGGAGAACCCGGATCTCGGCGTCAGGCGCGTTGAGGTCCCGGCCGCGACCCACGCGGGTGGCGCTCACGAGCGGCACGGTGCCGTCGCCGCAGATGAGGTCCTGTTCGAACACATCCTTCGACGAGCAGTTCCAGGTGCCGAGCACGTCGCACACGACCCGGCTGCGAGCCGTGGTGGTGCCGATCGTGTTGCGTCCTGCCTGAAGTCCGACGAAGTGGGTGAGGTCGACATCGGTGAGCGATCCGCTCCAGTCCGACTGGTTGGGGAACATGTGCCAGGCGCGTGCGGTCTCGCCGGGGCGAAACGTCGGGTTCCCGGCGTCGAGCATGCTGGCGTAGCGGTCGAACGGATGGATCTGTCGATCGATGCCGTCGCCGTTCAGATCGACGCCGGCCTCCATCAGCACCGGCTGGGTGGCAAGCTGGCCGTACTGCGGGCCGGCCATCAGCTGGTGCGCCGCGGTGAAGCTACCGACGATGTGGCGGATGACGTCGGTCGGACCGTTGACCATTCTTGGGGCGAACTCGCCGGTGTAGAGGACGTTGACGGTCTTGGGGGATCCCAACCAAGGTGCCCCGAAGGTCACGAGGCGGTCGACCGGTGCAGCCGCGCCGACGTCGAGGAGGTAGCGCTGGGCGACCAGGCTGCCCATCGAGTGGGTGACGACGTTGACCTTGCGGTCGGGCCAGATGCGCTGGACGCAGCCCATGAAGTCAGCGAGCCGTTGGGCGCTCTGAGCGTTGTCCTTGCGCCAGTCGTAGGCAAACGTGAACAGATTGGCACCGGACTGTTCGGTGTCGCAGCCGTCGGTCGTGTACCGGGCGAGTCGCCCATCGACACGGTAGGGAGCGAAGCCCTGATGCTCGATGTGGCTCAGCAAGTCGTCGTAGACGCCGAGGGCGCTGTCGGCCCACGACCCGAAGATGTAGCAGCGCTCGTCGCGCAGCGGTGCGAACGCCGCGAGGTCGGCCATGGCCGTGCCGTCGGCCAGATCCGCTGGCCACAGGCTGAGATGCCGGCGATCCTCGCCGCACTTCATCCACTGCTGGGCGCCCTCGTCGCCTCGGTCAGGCGTGGGTGTCGAGGCGATCTGCGAGATGCGACTCGCACCGGCCCCGTGCACGAACACGACGGGGCTCACGGGGCGAGCGACGTAGGCCGACGCGTGTCCCTGCCAGTCCGCGTCGCCGGTGATGACGCCATCAGCGTTGATGGCGGTCGCCGTCTGGAGGTGGACGTCCGCGTCGGTGTCGACGAGCGGATCGAGTCGACGCAGCACACCGCCTTCGACGGCGACGGGTGCGACGGCGCCGCTCGACGTGGCGAGGTTGCCAACGGCCGTGCCGGTCGCGTTGATGTCCTGGATGAGCACGTGGGTGCCAGGGTCGCCGACGGGGTCGCGACGGCTGGTCGCGAGGTCGACCAGATAGGTGCGCAGACCCTGTTCAGGGGTGCCTGTCTGGGCCTGGATCGCGATTGTGCCATCGCCACCGATGGCGTCGGCTCGAGCGGTGACGTCGCCGAAGACGTTCAGGATCATGGGGGCGCCACCGGTCCACATCACGGCTCGGTGGACTTCGGCGTTGAACTCGACCCAGTTCGCG
>Ga0209023_10008572_pt1 | contig 10237 bp, 11 predicted proteins | sample LakOneMetagenome_FD_187468 | JGI IMG/M metagenome (GOLD analysis project Ga0209023, IMG submission 187468) | Freshwater and sediment microbial communities from Lake Erie, Canada (SPAdes) (version 2) | ecosystem: Environmental > Aquatic > Freshwater > Lentic | place: Lake Erie, Canada...
CGGTTTCCAGGGTCACTTGATGCTGGCCGTACTGGAAGGTTTTCGTAACTTTATTAAACATGGGTAATCCCTTTCTATTTGCCGACAGATTTTCAGGGGCTGTCGTTCACCTCACCACAGGCAATACAGATTGCCTTTACTGCAAAAACGGGACACCAAAAACAAAATGCCCGCGACAGCAAGCTGCGCAGGCATTTGTTTTTAAACTGGATAACGCAACAGTGATTACTTGCGCAGGCCGAGTTTGGCGATCAGATCGCGATAACGGGTTGCATCCTTGGACTTCAGGTAGGACAGCAGGCTCTTACGACGGTTGACCATCATGATCAGGCCGCGGCGCGAGTGGTGATCTTTAGCGTGGGCTTTGAAGTGGCCGTTCAGTTCGTTGATGCGTGCGGTCAGCAGTGCGACCTGAACTTCAGGGGAGCCGGTGTCGTTTTGGGCACGGGCGTTGTCCGCGATGATCGCGGCTTTGTTGATATTTTCTACGGTCATGATATTACCTTTCACATGCGGTGCAAGAGTCGTAACCCAGCGCACCGTGAACTTCAATGGATGAACCAGCCAAAACGGCCAGACCGGCAAGTATAAGCGAAAATGCTCTGTGTCGCCAGTGCGGAATGCGCAAAGCTGGGGCATCATGGACTTTTTACCGGTTCAAGGTGGTTTTTATGCGAAAGCGCCTGTGTGCGGCAAGCCTGGCCTGCCTGCTGGCCGGCTGTGCCAGCTTGATGCGCCCCCTTCCCGCGCCCGGCACCACCCGAGAGCAGGTGGAAACCGCATGGGGCAAGCCGACCGCGTTGTATGCGGCGCCATACGGCCAGGTGCTGGAATACGCGCGCGGCCCCATGGGCCAGGAAACGTACATGGCGCGCATCGGCCCCGATGGCCGCCTGTTGCGCTTTGAGCAAGTGCTGACGGATGCGATGTTCGGCTCTCTGCAGGTCGGCACGGCAACCAAGGCCGACGTGCTGCGCGCCATTGGCCGCCCCGCGGAACGGTCCTATCTGGATATTCCTCAGCTGGAAGTGTGGTCGTACCGCTACCGGGAAAGCGGCGTCTGGAATTCCATGATGCATCTGCATTTTAACCGTAGCGGTTTGCTAACAATGCTGCAAAATGGACCAGATCCGATGTATGAACATAATGATTCCAGCCGCGATTAGCTTTCCTTAAGGCAATTAAACAACACTGTTACCACATACTCCGAAGCGCATATTGACACGTGTTCAAGGTTCCCGTTAAATCGAAACACGCGCTTGTTTTACAGTTAGCGCGGGCTAACGTCCCCTCCATCCCACCAAGAGAAAGTCTTCCATGCTACTCAAAGTTCTCGCCGTTGCGTTGCCGCTATTTGCTGTGCAGTCCGCCTCCATGGCCCAGGATCTGGAGAAGAAGGGATTGCCCTGTGTTGCTGAACTGTGTCTCGGCGATGGCCTCGGCGAACTGTCCAAGGTCCAGTGGGCGCCGGCGCAGAGTGCCTACAAGGTCAATAACAAGGTGCAGATGACGAGTGCGCGCAAGCTCACTGATGACGATGTTCGTATGCTGCACGGCACCTGGCCCAACCCAGGCGAGGCCGCGCCCTACCTGTATGACAAGCAGTTCGACGGAAATGCCCTGGCGGCCCTGGCGAAAATTACCGCGGCCTGCGATTCGAACGAGTTGTTCGGCACCTTTGGCGCCGACACCGATACCCCTACCCGCGTGGGCATCAGCCTGACCTCCAACCCGACCGATCTGAGCAAGCAGGTGTGGTCGGTCACGACCATCGTGCGCGACTTCCCTTCGGCCGTCAGCAACGACGACAAGTCCGTCATCACCAAGCTGCTCAACCAGCGATACGCCAAGTTCGGCGCAGGCCGCCCCGATGTGCCCCAGGCCAGCATCGGCGAGGGACGTTACTTCCCGGGCGGCATGAGCCGCTTCGGCTTCGGCCTGTCGCTGTACCGCGGCACGGACGAGGCCCAGCGCCTGAAGAAAAACCCAGCATGCAGCGCTGCCGACAAGGGCAAAGCGGGCTGATCTGCGCACAAGGACTGTCAGGCGAGCCCGAAAGGACCGTCTGACGCTTCTTTGCCATTCCCGGCTGGCGTGAGCGGCAAGCATTTATACTTTGTGCAATGCCTGCTTCCCTCTCCCTCCCGCGTCCAGACCGCCGTATCGGCGGCCTGGTCTTCACGATTGCATTGCACTTGCTGCTGCTGTGGTGCTGGCACGCCAACGTGAAGGCGCCCCCGCGACCAGAAGCCGATGCCCCGCGCATGGCCATTACCTGGATCGACACCAAGCGGCCACGTGCGCAGCCAGACCCGGCGCCGGCCCGGCCAGCGGCGCGCAACCCGCTCCCGCGACCCCAAACCGAACGCCCCCCGGCCATGCACCTGGTGCCACCGCCGGACAGACCAGAGGCAACGAGCGCGCCCGCAACCACCACCCCCGCCGTGCCCGACGCACTGGCAGACGCGCCCCCGGCGGCGCACCAATCCGCCGCCGATATGCTGGACCAGGCGCGCCGCGACATCGGCAAGTTCGACAAGGAACTGCGCAAGGAGTTCGCCCAGCGCGGGATTAGCAAACCGCCCGATTCGCCGCAGATCCGTCTGGCCCGCGGCATGGAAGACGCCGCCGATGCAGTGCCGCCGAAGTGGTACGAAGCGGCCAAGATCAAGGAAATCATCGATCCAGGCCAATATGGCCGCAAGCGCTACCGTGTCACGACTGCCTTCGGCACGTATTGCGTGACGTACGAATCGCCCAATTCGCCGACGGCCCAGCTCGACGTGGGCAAGCGGGTGGAACCAAAAATGACCAATTGCCCGCCCCACGAACAGGCACCGACCAAGCAAGCCTGGTAAGCCGATCACGGGCATTGGAATCGGTTCCAAAATGTGCTATGTTGACCGTCAATTCGACATTGCGGAGACCGCATGCACGCCACGATGAGCACCACGGAAATTTTTCTGATCGCCATGCTGATCATCTTCACCCTGCCCTACCTGATCTGGCGGCTGGGCGACACGGACTATTACGCGCCCCTGGTGGTGGTGCAGATCATCACCGGCATCCTGCTTGGCCCCGGCGTCCTCGGACGTGCCTATCCGGAGTACTACGGCTTCGTGTTCAATCCCCAAGTGATCGGCGCGCTCAATGGCATCGCCTGGTGGGCGGTCATGCTGTTCGTGATGATCGCCGGGATCGAGCTGGACCTGAAAAAGGCCTGGGAACACCGGCGCGAAAGCGCGATCACGGCGTCGCTGGCGCTGGGTACGCCGCTGCTGTTCGGCTGCATCGCCGCGCTGGGCATGCTGGGCTACGCCGGCTGGATCGGGCCGCAGGCGCACAGCTGGCAATTCGTGCTGGGCATCGGCATGGCCTGCGCCGTGACGGCGCTGCCCATCCTGATTTTGCTGATGGAAAAGCTCAACGTGCTGCGCGAACCGATCGGTCAGCGCATCCTGCGCTACGCCAGCCTCGATGACATCGCGATCTGGGGCGTGCTGGCGCTGATCCTGCTCGACTGGGACCGGGTCGGTCGCCAGCTCGGCTTCCTGCTGCTGTTCGGCCTGGCCACCATGGGCTACCGCCGCCTGATGGCCAAGTTGCCGCAGCGCGACCGCTGGTATGTCGCCCTGATCTGGCTAGCCGTCTGCGCGTTTGCGGCCGACTGGGCCGGACTGCATTTCATGGTGGGCGCCTTCCTGGCGGGCGCGGTGATGGATGCCGAATGGTTCGACCAGGCGCAAATGGACATGCTGCGCCATCACGTGCTGCTGGCGATCATGCCGGTGTTCTTTTTGTCGACCGGGCTGCGCACCAACTGGGCCCTGGGCGGCTACGCCGTCTTCGTCGCGGCCGGCGTGCTGCTCCTGGCCTCCGTCAGCGGCAAGCTGGCCGGCGTTCACGCTGCGGGCAGAATCCTCAAGTGGGGGCCGGGCGAAGCTTCGATCATCGGCTGGCTGCTCCAGACCAAGGCCCTGATCATGATCATCTTTGCCAATATCCTGCTCGACAAGGGCATCATCACCAGCGCGACCTTTACTGCCCTGCTGCTGATGGCCATTGCCAGCACCATGCTCACGGTGCCGGTGGTGGCGCCCAAGCTGCGCCGCGTGGCGGCGCTGGTGTTCAAGTCGAGCTGAGCGCGCCTCGCGCGCTTACTGCTGGGGATTGACCCGCTCGACCTTCGAGTGCAGCTTGTTCAGGCCGGACAGATAGGCCTTGGCGGACGCGACGATGATGTCCGGGTCTGACCCCACGCCATTGACGATGCGCCCCGAGCGCGACAGGCGCATCGTCACTTCGCCCTGCGACTGGGTGCCGTTGCTGATGGCATTGATCGAGAACAGCACCAGCTCGGCGCCGCTGGCCGCTTCCTTTTCGATGGCGTTGACGGTGGCGTCGACCGGGCCATCGCCCTGCCCTTCGCAGGTGAATTCCTTGCCATCGATGGCGAACACCACTTTGGCGTTCGGCACCTCGCCCGTTTCCGAGCGCTGCGACAGCGACACGAAGCGGTAGTATTCGCCCTCATGCGCGTGGTCTTCGGCCGACACCAGGGCCATGATGTCTTCGTCGAAAATCTCGCTCTTGCGGTCGGCCAGGTCCTTGAAGCGGGCAAAAGCGGCGTTCACTTCCGCTTCCGATTCCAGTTCGATGCCCAGCTCCTGCAGGCGGCCCTTGAAGGCATTGCGGCCCGACAGTTTGCCCAGCACGATCTTGTTGGCGGCCCAGCCGACATCTTCGGCGCGCATGATTTCGTAGGTTTCGCGCGCTTTCAGGATGCCGTCCTGGTGAATGCCGGAAGCGTGGGCGAACGCGTTCGCGCCCACCACCGCCTTGTTCGGCTGGACGGCAAAGCCGGTAATCTGCGACACCATCTTGGAGGCGGCGACGATCTGGGTGGTGTCGATCCCCAGCTGCAGGCCGAAGTAGTCGCTGCGGGTGCGCAGCGCCATGACGACTTCCTCGAGTGCGGTATTGCCGGCCCGCTCGCCCAGGCCGTTGATGGTGCATTCAATCTGGCGCGCGCCGCCGATCATTACCCCGGCCAGGGAGTTGGCGACGGCCAGACCCAGATCGTTGTGGCAGTGCACGGACCACACGGCCTTGTCCGCATTGGGGATGCGCGAACGCAGGCGCGCGATGGTGGCGCCGAAGACTTCCGGCACGGCGTAGCCCACGGTATCGGGGAAGTTGATGGTGGTGGCGCCCTCGGCGATCACCGCTTCGAGCACGCGGCACAGGAAGTCTTCGTCGGAGCGGCTGCCGTCTTCAGGCGAAAACTCGATGTCGTCGGTGTACTGGCGCGCGCAGCGGATGGCGATCCTGGCCTGTTCCAGCACCTGTTCCGGCTCCATGCGCAGCTTCATTTTCATGTGCAGGGGCGAGGTGGCGATGAAAGTATGAATCCGCTTGCGGGCAGCCGGTTGCAGCGCTTCGGCGGCGCGGGCGATGTCGCGGTCGTTGGCGCGCGAGAGCGAGCAGACGGTGGAATCCTTGATGGCGGCGGAGATGGCGCGAATCGCTTCAAAGTCGCCCGGCGAGGCAGCCGCAAAACCGGCCTCGATGACATCGACCCGCATGCGCTCGAGCTGACGCGCGATGCGGACCTTTTCATCCTTGGTCATCGACGCGCCGGGCGATTGTTCGCCGTCGCGCAAGGTGGTGTCGAAAATGATGAGGCGATTCGAATCGGTCATGGCAGCTCCAGTTGGCAAAAATGATGCAAACGCCACCATCACCTCGTCCCCGCCTGCGCGGGGGCGACGTCCTAGCGGCGCTCGCTCGGATCGATCGGTTCGTCGTCGTTCGGGACGATGGACACCGGCTGCCCTTTCGCAAGGCGCCAGAAATACACCGCGTAACCGGACAAACCGTATAAAACAAAAATCGGCATCAATACTTTGGGCGGATCGATCGACACCAGCGCCAGCGCGAGGGCGATCAGGAAGACCACGATAAAGGGCACCGACTTGCGGAAGTTCACATCCTTGAAGCTGTAGAACGGCACATTGGTAACCATGGTCAGGCCGGCGAACAGCGTCACGCCAAACGACACCCAGGCCAGCGTGGCAGGTTCCCAATCGAGGTCGGGCGCGAAGTCGGTCATGATGAGAATGAAGCCGGCCACCATGGCGGCGGCGGCGGGACTGGGCAAGCCCTGGAAGAAGCGCTTGTCCACCACTTCGATATTCGTATTGAAGCGTGCCAGACGCAGCGCGGCGCCGGAACAGTACACGAAGGCGGCGATCCAGCCCAGCTTGTGCCCCAGGCTGTGCAGCGACCATTCGTAAATGACGAGCGCGGGCGCGGCGCCGAAGGACACCATGTCGGCCAGGCTGTCGTACTGGGCGCCGAATTCGGACTGGGTGTTGGTCAGGCGGGCGATGCGGCCATCGAGCCCGTCGAGGACCATGGCGGCGAAAATGGCCCAGGCGGCATTCTCGAATTTATAGCTCATGGCCATGATGATGGCGAAAAAGCCGCAGAACAGGGCCGCCGTGGTGAAGGCGTTCGGCAGCAGGTAGACGCCGCGCGGACGGATCTTGTTGCCCTCGGCATCGAACTTGGGACGTCCGATCCGGCTGAAGCGCGAGATTTTTTTCGCTTTCGGTGATACGCCAGGCTTGCGGCGGCGGGGGAAGGTGGCCATAAATTTCCGTTTCAAGTGTTGGTGCCGCGTCGTGCGGTCTTGCCTTCCTTATTATAGAGGGCAGACCGGTGACTGCGCGATGCGATGTGCTTACTTGAATCTGACCTTTCCTACGAGACGCATATTGAGCGTGGTTTCGCCGGGTTCAAAACTGGGTTCCGCGTTGGCGCGGTCCATTTCCGAGCGGCTGTAAATGCGCGAGCCCGTGACTTCGACCCGCTGGAAATCGGCGCCAAGGGACGACGCGCCTTCGAACTCGACACTCTCGAGCACCGCATCGCTGACTTTTCGGTCCATGGCCCGCGCAATCGAGGCGATGCGTTCGTTCAGATTGCGATAGGTCGCGGCAAGTCGCGCATCATCCTGGCTGCGGATGGTCTCGTCCTTCAAGCCGAACACGATGTCCTTCACGCCCAGTACCTTTTGCGCAGCGGCAGCGAGCTTGGGCAGATTGGCCAGATCGGTGGTCGTCAGGCGCATTTCCTGCTCATAGCGCCAGCCCAGCGAAACGCGCGGCGCAGTTGACGAGGTTCGATCCGCAAACATTTCATAGGACAGATAGCCGCCGGATTTGAGCGTTGCCTGCGGCGCTTCCCTGCGCAAGATTTCGATTCCTTCCTTCATCTTCTGGTTGGCGCGGCTGGCAGCGGCGCGCTTGTCCTTATCCTGCTCGACGACCGTAAAAACCACGGTGGCCAGATCGTTCGGGTGGGTGATGCGACTGCTTGCCGACACGATCACCAGCGTGCCCGGCGTCGCCAGCGCGGTTTGCGCCTGGCTGTGTACAGCGATGGGCAATAACGCCAGCAAAACCAGTTTTTTCAAAGACATGATGACTCCGGGTTGAAAGCGCGGTGCGACATGCTCCGCTAAACTTTATCCCTGGAAAGATACCCGGAATCATCCTGCTTGTACAAAAATCAGTTACTTGAACTTCACTTTACCGACCAGACGCATTTGCAGCGTGGTTTCGCCCGGTTCGAAACTCGGTTCGGACACCTCGGCCGATTCCTGCATGCGGCCCTTGGCGCGCATCATCATGGGCGCGCCAGCAACGTCGCCATTCTGATTGCCGGCATAATTGCCCGAGCCTTCGAAATCGACCGTTTCCAGCGTGGCATCGCCGACCTTGCGGCCCATGGCGTTGGCGATCGACGCAATACGTTCATTCAAGTTCTGGTACGTTGCCGCGATGCGCTTGTCATCGAGCTGCTTGGTGGTCGCTGGCGTGAGGCCGAAACTGATGCCGTTCAAGGCTGCGACTTTTTGCACTGCCGCCGTCATCTTTGGCAAGCCGCCAATGCTGGCGGTCTTGACTTCAAGGTACTGGCCAACACGCCAGGCGATGGGCTTGGGTGGTTTTGGCGCTGCGAGAAGTTGCTCGTTGCTGACGACAACAGGTTGCATGACTTCCGGATACACGGGATAGGTGTAGTAGCCCATGGTCTTGAGGGTCGCTTTCGGGTCTTCCTTGCGCACGATCTCGGTGCTCTGCTTCATCTTCTGGTTCACGCGCGACGCGGCCGCAGCTTTGTCCTTGTCCTGTTCCTCGACCATAAAATTGACGGTCGCTTCATCGTTGACGTGCGTGACTTCGCCGTAGGCGGGAACGATGACCAGTGTGCCGGCGGTCGGCAAGGCAGATTGTGCCTGGGCCTGGGTGGCCAGAGCGATTGCAGCGATGAGGGCGATTTTTTTAAGTGACATTGTTTGATTCTCCAGGTGAATGGCAAGAAAAAGGGGCACCTTGCCCCTTTCAGCTTGATTAACTGGAAAGATACCCGGAATCCCTATTCCGGCGCGTCTTTGACATCAATGGTTGCAAATGAGTGCGATTGGGTACATTTGCGACCAGCGCGGGCCTGTCGCGCCCACAGCCAGCTTTGCGGCTGGTCGAAGGCGCGCTGGGTCCCCGCCTGCGCGAGGACGACGTGGCAACGGCTTAGTTCTTCGACTGATCGACCAGCTTGTTCTTGGCGATCCACGGCATCATCGCGCGCAGTTTGGCGCCGACTTCTTCGATCGGATGCTCGGCGGTCAGGCGGCGGCGCGAAATCAGGGTCGGGGCACCGGCCTTGTTTTCCAGGATGAAGCTCTTGGCGTATTCGCCCGTCTGGATATCCTTCAGGCACTGGCGCATCGCATCCTTGGTGGCCGCGGTCACGACCTTCGGACCGGTCACGTACTCGCCGTATTCGGCATTGTTCGAGATCGAGTAGTTCATGTTGGCGATGCCGCCTTCATAGATCAGGTCGACGATCAGCTTGAGTTCGTGCAGGCACTCGAAGTACGCCATTTCAGGCGCGTAACCGGCTTCGGTCAGGGTCTCGAAACCGGCCTTGATCAGTTCCACGGCACCGCCGCAGAGCACGGCCTGCTCGCCGAACAGATCGGTCTCGGTTTCTTCACGGAAGTTGGTTTCGATGATGCCGGCGCGGCCGCCGCCGTTGGCCATGGCGTACGACAGGGCGATGTCGCGGGCGGAGCCGGACTTGTCCTGATAGACGGCGATCAGGTGCGGCACGCCGCCGCCTGCAGCGTAGGTGCCGCGCACGGTGTGGCCAGGGGCCTTTGGCGCGATCATGATCACGTCCAGATCGGCGCGCGGCACGACCTGGCCGTAATGCACGTTGAAGCCGTGGGCGAAGGCCAGGACGGCGCCCTGCTTGGCGTGCGGCGCCACGTTCTCGTTGTAGACCTGGGCAATGTTTTCGTCCGGCAGCAAGATCATGATGATGTCGGCCGCCTTGATCGCGTCATTGACTTCGGCTACTTTCAGACCAGCCTGCTCGACCTTGTTCCACGACGCGCCACCCTTGCGCAGACCGACGGTGACGTTCACGCCGGAATCGTTCAAGTTCTGGGCGTGGGCATGGCCCTGGGAGCCGTAGCCAATGATGGCAACGTTCTTGCCTTTAACGAGGGAGAGGTCGCAGTCTTTGTCGTAAAAAACGTTCATGATATTTCCTATAATTTTTGTGTTGGGGATTGTGCTTGCAAGCACGTACTAAACTTTGAGGATGCGTTCGCCGCGGCCAATACCGGATCCGCCCGTACGTACCGTTTCGAGGATGGAGGCGCGGTCGATGGAATCGATGAACGCGTCGAGCTTGCCCTTGTTGCCGGTCAGCTCCACCGTGTACGTCTTTTCCGTGACATCGATGATGCGGCCGCGGAAGATATCCGCGGTACGCTTCATCTCTTCGCGTTCCTTGCCCACCGCGCGCACCTTGATCAGCATGAGCTCGCGCTCGATGTGTGCGCCTTCGGTCAGGTCAACCACTTTGACCACCTCGATCAGGCGGTTCAGGTGTTTGGTGATCTGCTCGATGATATCGTCCGAACCGCTGGTGACAATGGTCATGCGCGACAGGGTGGCATCTTCGGTCGGGGCAACAGTGAGCGTCTCGATGTTGTAGCCGCGCGCCGAGAACAGGCCGACCACGCGCGAGAGCGCACCGGCTTCGTTTTCAAGCAAGACAGAAATAATATGGCGCATTACAGGTCCTCCGATCCGAGCAGCATTTCGGACAGGCCCTTGCCCGCCTTGACCATCGGCCAGACGTTCTCGGACTGGTCGGT
>Ga0209023_10008573_pt1 | contig 10236 bp, 10 predicted proteins | sample LakOneMetagenome_FD_187468 | JGI IMG/M metagenome (GOLD analysis project Ga0209023, IMG submission 187468) | Freshwater and sediment microbial communities from Lake Erie, Canada (SPAdes) (version 2) | ecosystem: Environmental > Aquatic > Freshwater > Lentic | place: Lake Erie, Canada...
CCCAGCTGCGATAAAGTGGTGCGCTGGTCCATGCAACGACTCGCCGTGTTCGCGCCGGCCATCACGCCGTGGCATCGGCAGGTTGCAGCAACTGTGCGGCCATGTCGCTGGTCAGCGCCGCCACATCCTCGCGCTGCTTGAACAGGATGCCCGCCGTGTCTTGCACCACCTCGGGGTCCACCACGATGGTGTCGAGCGCCACCAGCGCCTTGGCCCATTCCACACTCTCGGCAATGCCCGGTGCGCGCTGAAAGGCGTTGGCAAACGGCTGGCTGCGCAGGCGGCCGACAAAATCCGCCACCTGGGTCGCCAAGGCCGCGCTGGCGCCCGGCACCTGGGCGCGCACGATGGCGAGTTCGCGCTCGCGCTCGGGGTAATCCAGCCAGTGGTACAGGCAGCGGCGCTTGACGGCGTCGTGCAGGTCGCGCGTGCGGTTGCTGGTGAGGATGGTGACCGGCGTGGCCGTGGCGCGCACGGTACCGATCTCGGGAATGCTGACCTGGTACTCGCCCAGGTATTCGAGCAAAAAAGCCTCGAAGGGTTCGTCTGCGCGGTCGACCTCATCGATGAGCAGAACGGTGCCCGGTTCGGGTGCCTGCAGGGCTTGCAGCAAGGGGCGGCGGATGAGGTAACGGTCCTGGTACACCTCACGCTCCACCTGCGCCATATCTGCACTGCCTTTGCCTTCCGCCGCGCGCATGTGCAGCAGTTGGGCGGCATAGTTCCATTCATACAGCGCCTCGCGCTGCTCCAGGCCGTCGTAGCACTGCAGGCGTATGAGGCTGCGCTCCAGCACCTTGGCCAGCGCCTGGGCCAGCGCTGTTTTCCCCACGCCGGGCTCGCCCTCCAGCAGCAAGGGGCGCTGCAGCTTGAGCGCCAGGAACACGGCCGTGGCCAGGCGCCGGTCGGCAAAGTAGCCCACGCCCTGCAAAGCCTGTACCAGAGCGTCGATGGAAACCGGGACAGGAGCGGCTATGGACGAATTCATTGCTACTTAGTTCATAGCTGCTAGCGCTTATGCAGAAAGCGCTAACAGCTAATTTCATTCAAAAAACACCCCAAGATGCCGTACGGTGGCGGCGAGAGCCCCCTTCCCGAATCAGCCCAGCATCTGCTGCACAGCGCGCTGCGTTTGCACACTGATGAGGTTGGCGCGGTAGGCGGCGCTGGCGTGGATGTCGGCGTTGAGGTCGCTCTCATCGATCTTCACGCTGGCGGCGGACTGGGGTGTGAAGCTCTGGTTGAGTGCCGCCTCCAGCCCCGCATGGCGGAACACGCTGCTGGCCGCCCCCGTGATGGCCACACGCACACCGCTGTCGGCCTGCGCGACAAACACACCCACCAGCGAGAAGCGCGATGCCGCCTGCTTGAACTTCAGGTACGCAGCGCGTTTCGGGATCGGGAAGCGGATGGCGGTGATGATCTCGCCCTCTTCGAGCGCCGTGGTGTACATGCCCACGAAGAAGTCGTCGGCCGCGATCTCGCGCTGGTTGGTGATGACCGTAGCCCCCAGGCCCAGCACGGCGCTGGGGTAGCAGGCGGCGGGGTCATTGTTGGCCACCGATCCCCCCAGCGTGCCGCGTGCGCGCACTTGGCGGTCGCCGATGTGCGCAGCCATATCGGCCAGTGCAGGGATGGCGGCTTTCGCCTCGGCACTGTTGGCCACGTCCATGTGGCGCGTCATGGCACCGATGACCAGCGCATTGCCGTCCCGGCGTATACCCGCCAGCTCGGCGATGCTGTTGAGGTCGATGATCTTCTCGGGATGTGCCAGGCGCAGGCGCATGGAAGGCAGCAGGCTTTGCCCACCCGCCAGCAGCTTGCCGCCCTGGGCGATGAGCTGCGCGGCGGCAGCCGTTGAAGAAGGCGCTTCAAAGGTGAATGCGTACATGGTCGATCTCCTTATGCCTTGGCCGACTGGATGGCTTCCCACACGCGGTGGGGCGATGCGGGCATGTCGAAATCGCGCACGCCCAAAGGCCTGAGCGCATCGAGCACCGCGTTGATCACGGCGGGCGGCGAGCCGATGGCCCCGGCCTCGCCGCAACCCTTGGTGCCCAGCGGGTTGTGTGTGCAGGGCGTGCACACATGGCCCAGCTGAAAGTTGGGAAAGTCGTCAGCGCGTGGCATGGCGTAGTCCATGAAGCTGCCGGTGAGCAGCTGGCCCGTCTCGCGGTCGTACACGCAGTTCTCCATCAGCGCCTGGCCAATGCCCTGCACCAGGCCGCCATGCACCTGGCCTTCCACGATCATGGGGTTGATGATGGTGCCGAAGTCGTCCACGGCGGTGAACTTGTCCACCCGCGTGCTACCCGTGGCGGGGTCGATCTCGACCTCGCAGATGTAGGTGCCTGCGGGGAAGGTGAAGTTGGTCGGGTCGTAGAACGCGGTTTCGTTGAGCCCGGGTTCGAGCTTGTCCAGCGGATAGTTATGCGGCACATAGGCGGTGAGCGCCACCTGGCCAAACGGAATCTTCTTGTCGGTGCCGCGCACGGTGAACTCGCCACCGCTGAAGTCGATATCGGCGTCGCTCGCCTCCATCAAATGGGCGGCGATCTTCTTGTCCTTGGCCTCGATCTTGTCCAGCGCCTTCATGATGGCTGCACCGCCCACGCTGATGGAGCGCGAGCCGTAGGTGCCCATGCCAAACGGTACGCGGCCTGTGTCGCCGTGCACGATGTCCACGTTCTCGACCGGAATGCCAAGGCGCGCGGCCACCACCTGTGCAAACGTGGTCTCGTGGCCTTGGCCATGGCTGTGCGAGCCGGTGAACACCGTCACGCTGCCCGTGGGGTGCACGCGCACCTCGCCGCATTCGAACAGGCCCGCGCGTGCGCCGAGGGCTCCGGCGATGTTCGACGGCGCGATGCCGCAGGCCTCGATGTACGACGAATAGCCAATGCCGCGTTTGAAACCCTTGGCCTCGCTGGCGGCCTTGCGCGCCGCAAAGCCCGCAACATCACCCAGTTGCTGGGCCTGCGTCATGCAGGCGTGGTAATCGCCCACGTCGTATTGCAGCGCCACGGGCGTCTGGTAGGGCCAGCTCGTGATGAAGTTGCGCTTGCGGATCTCGTCCTGCGACAGATTCATGTCCCAGCCGCAGCGCGAGACCAGGCGCTCCAGCAGGTAGGTCGCCTCGGGTCGCCCGGCGCCTCGGTACGCATCGACCGGCGAGGTGTTGGTAAACCACGCATCGACTTCAACGTGCACCTGCGGCGTGGCGTATTGCCCGGCCAGCAGCGTGGCATACAGAATGGTGGGCACCGCGCTGGCAAACGTGGACAGATAGGCGCCGATGTTGGCGTGGGTGTGCACGCGCAGGGCCAGAAATTTTCCGTCCTTGTCCATGGCCATTTCGGCATGGCTCACGTGGTCGCGGCCATGGGCGTCCGTGAGGAACGACTCGCTGCGATCGGCCACCCACTTGATGTTGCGATTGAGCTTCTTGGAGGCCCAGGTCAGGCAGACATCTTCGGCGTACAAAAAGATCTTGGAGCCGAAGCCGCCGCCGACGTCGGGGGCAATCACGCGCACCTTGTGCTCGGGCAGGCCCATCACAAACGCCGTCATCAACAAGCGCTCTACATGCGGGTTCTGGTTGCTGACGTACAGGGTGTACTCGTCGTTCGCCCGGCTGTAGCTGCCAATGGCCGTGCGTGGCTCCATGGCGTTGGGGATCAGGCGGTTGTTGATCAGGTCGATCTGGGTGACATGCGCCGCGTTGGCAAACGCAGCGTCTACTGCGCCCTTGTCGCCAATGGCCCATTTGAAGCAATGGTTGTCGGGCGCGATGTCGTGCACCGCCGCGCCCGTCACAGCACCGGCAGCAGCATCGGCCACGTTGACGACGGCGGGCAGCACGTCGTAGTCGACCTCCACCAGCTCGGCCGCGTCGCGCGCCTGCTGCTGGGTTTGTGCGACCACCATGGCCACCTGGTCGCCCACGTAGCGCACCTTGCCCTGCGCCAGGATGGGGTGCGGTGGCTCCTTCATGGGCTCGCCATTGGTGCTGGTAATGAGCCAGCCGCAGGGCAGGCCATTGATGTTGTCGGCCGCCACATCGGTGCCCACAAACACACCCAGCACGCCGGGCGCAGCCTTGGCGGCGTCCACGTTGATGCTGTTGATTCTGGCGTGCGCGTGGGGCGAGCGCACAAATACGGCATGGCTTTGCGCGGCCAGCACCACGTCATCGGTGTACTGGCCCGCGCCGGTCAGAAAGCGATAGTCTTCCTTGCGCTTGAGCGATTCGCCGATGTGCGGCAGCTTGGAAAAGTCGGATGCACCCATGGTCGTCTCCTTGGATTGTTCTGGCGTGGGGACGGTGGGCGGGCTCAGGCGCCGGCCATGGCCTTCTGGCCAACCTGCACCGCGCGCACGATGTTCTGGTAGCCGGTGCAGCGGCAGATGTTGCCTTCGAGCAGCTCGCGGATCTCGCCCTCGCTGGCGTTGGGGTGGTTCTTGCACAGGTCCACCGCGCTCATCACCATGCCGGGGGTGCAGAAGCCGCATTGCAGCCCGTGACATTCCTTGAACGCCGCCTGCATGGGGTGCATGGTGCCGTCGGGCGCGGCCAGGCCTTCGATGGTCTGCACGTCGGCGCCTTGCGCCTGCACCGCCAGCATGGCGCACGATTTGACGGCCCGGCCATTCACATGCACCGTGCACGCCCCACACTGGCTGGTGTCGCAGCCCACGTGGGTGCCGGTGAGCAGCAGATGCTCTCGCAACGCATGGACAAGCAGGGTGTTGGGAGGAACGTCAACGCTGGTCGAGCGCCCGTTGACCGTGAACTGGACTTGCATCTGGCTGTCTCCTGGAATGGTTTTGGCTGGATATGAACGCGTTCTTAGCCCACGCATCTTCTGCCGCGCCCTACCGCACATCCCTAGGGACAACCCTAGATTTCCAGGGGCCCTGGCTGGATATTCTCAAAATGAAACATGCTGCACTGCACACCCGCGCATGATGTGCGGCAGGGTGCCGCTGATGTAACCCGCCAGCGGCAGCGCCATGGCCGCCGTGGCGTGGTTTTCATGCGTGCGGCGCCCCCGTCGCGAAGTCTTCAAGGAAACTGGCCACCATGTCGTCCTGCGTGCCCTCTACACCCGCCAGCCGCCATGCGCTCATCGCGCAGGCCCGCCACGCGCTGCTGAGCGATGGCGCTGTCTGCACACATGCTGGGGTCGAACCCTGGATTGCGCAGTCCTGGCAACGCTGCCTGGCGCGAGGGCTGGCGCCCACGGAGCATGTCGTTTTTGACGCGGTGAGCGCGCCTGCGCTGCGCCGCAGCCTGGAGCAAAACCGCCCTCTTCTGCAAGCCGCCCGGCCGGTGCTGGAGCAGCTCACGCGGGCCGTGGCTGGCATGCGCTACTTTGCGATGCTGACAGACGCACGGGGGGTGGTGGTGGATGTCTTGGGTCATTGCGACCACAGTGACCCGCGCGCTGCGGCCATCGGCCGGGCAGGCATCGATCTCTCCGAAGCCCGTGTGGGGACCACCGCCATCGGCGCAGCGCTGACCGAATTGCAACCAGTGTGGCTGCACCGGGGAGAACACTTTTTTGACGACAACAGCGGCTACAGTTGCGCGGGCGCGCCGCTGTTCGACCCGCAGGGCAACTGCGTTGGCATGCTGGACCTCACTGGCGTTGATGTGCCCGAGCGCCCCGAACTGCGCCACCTGGTGACACGGTCCGCCCGCGCCATGGAAGACGCCCTACTGCTGCAACAGCCATACGCGCTGCTGCTGCGCCTGAACTGGCCGGGCGGCATGCTGGGCAGCGAGGGCGACGGGCTGCTGACCCTGGACGCCGATGGCTTTGTGCTGGGCTGCAACACCATGGCCCGCCAACTGGTGCCCCAGCCCCTTCGCATACCAGACACCCGCACCCACTGCGGCGACCTGCTGGCGCTGCCCTGCGCCTCTCTGTTCGACGCTGCCCACCAGCACCGCACCCAGCCCATCGATTTGCCCCTGTGGTCGGGTTTGCGCCTGCAGGCCCTGGCGCTGCTGCCCGACCGGGCCCTCAGCCTATGCCACCCGCCCCGGCCCACCACCTTGGCGCCGCGGCTTGCCCCGTCTGTTGCGGCTGCAACCCCCGCCCCTCTGCGCGAAACAGAAACCGCCATGATTCGCCAGGCGGTGCAACACGCCCGAGGCAACGTGGCCGAGGCCGCGCGGGCATTGGGCATCAGCCGCGCTACGGTGTACCGCAAGCTCGGTACGCCCAAGGCGGCGACAGCACGCGAGATGCCAACGACCACCGAGATGCGCAATTCGCCAGCGATGCCAAAGGCATGAAGGGCATGAAGGGCATGAAGGGCATAAAAGGCGCGCAACGCTGATGGGGCCCTGCCGCCAAAGTCCAAGCCAGGGCACAGTGCGGCCACTCCACAACACGCACCTGTTGTCAAAGAAACAAGCAAAAAGTGCCTCTCACGCTTTACCAACAATCGCTTACAGCTATAAATAAAATAGCAAAAAAAATCGCCACATCCCACCGCCCGTGGCAGCCGGTCAGATGTCTGTCAGCGCCAGCACCACGGCGTTTTCTTCCAGCACCAGGTCCACCCGGCTGCCCGCTCTGAGGCCGCTGCCCGGCGAGGCAAAGCCCACCATGGACAGCCCCGCCGCCAGTTGTGCAGACACCTCGTCGCCCGACTCGCCCCGCACCACGCGCACGGCCTTCGCTGGCAGGCGGCAGGTGCTATGCCCAGCCTGTGCCAATGCAGCCACGGCTGACGCTGAGGACGCACCAGCGCGCTCCACACGCACGGCAGTCGCCTTGCACAGCACCTGCACGGCCAGCCCCGGCTGCAGACCCAGCAACTCCGCACTCTCGCGCGTGATGCGTGATGCAAAGGTGGGCGGCGCGCCGGCAAGCAGGGGGGCCTCGTTCGGGCCGATCTGAAGATGCACCCGCACGATCTGGCCCAACACCTCCAGCCGCTGCACCACGGCAGGCATCTGGTTGCGCATGCTGGTGCGCACCGCCAGCCTGGCCAGCGCGGGCCCGGCATGCGGCATGGCCTGCCAGCGCGACAGCACGGCGCCACGCGCCTGGGCCATGGCATCGGCCGCCGCCAGCAGCTCGCACCCCGCATCGGTCAGCTGCGCACCACCGCCGCCCGCGCCGCCGACGGCACGCGCCACCAGGGGAGTGCCCGCCAGATTGGTGAGCGTATCCAGCGCTTGCCATGCCGCCTTGTAGCTCACGCCCACGGCACGCGCAGCCTGCGAGATAGAGCCACAGGCGCCAATGTGGCGCAGGATGTCGATGCGCTTGTCGGTCAGGACATGGCCAAGCGCATCCGAGAGGGAGAGAGAAACAGGCATGCGCCGATGATGCCTGAGAGACCCCTTCATGCTGCCTTGCGGCGCAGCCCCGTGACGGGCTTTGCGCGCTTTTTCTGGCGCTCCAGCGCGCCGGTAGCTGCAGCCGTCAGCAGCCGCTGGAACGAGGGGCATTGCGCGTGGTTCTTGGCAGGGCAAGCCGCTGCGTGCCGCAGGCCGTTGCTCATGGCCTTGAGGCGTTTGACCATGGTGTCGAGTTCGTCGGCCTTGGCCGACAGCAACTGGCGGTCGATGTTGGGCTCGCCACTGGGCAAGAACATCGACAGGATGTCGTCCAGCGAGAACCCCGCCGATTGCCCCAGCGCGATGAGCGCCAGTTGGTCCATCACGCCGGGCGCAAACCGGCGGCGCTCGCCCGGTTGTCCCACCGACTGGATCAACCCCTTCTCCTCGTAATACCGCAGCGTGGACGCCCGCAGCCCGGAGCGTTTGGCGACTTCGGCTATATCCATCAAAAAACCCCTTGACCTCAAGTTGACTTGAACTTCTATATTCCTTTCAAAACCTTCTTCCGTCAACTTTTCGAGGTGTTTTGATGACTCTCTCACTGCAAGACATTCCGCTCGCTATGCTCATCGGCGTCGGCGCCACCGCCGGCATGGATGCGTGGCTGTTGCTGCTCAAAAGGCTGGGCGTTCCCACGCTCAATTTCGCCTTTATTGGCCGCTGGGTGGGCCACCTCTTTCGCGGCCAGATTGCTCACACAGCCATCGCCAACGCGGCTCCGATCCGCGGCGAGCTGACCTGGGGCTGGCTCACGCATTACGCCGTGGGCGTGGCATTTGCCGGCGTGCTGCTGTCCCTGCAGGGCGTCGCCTGGGTTCACAGCCCCACCCTGCTGCCCGCGCTGGCCGTGGGCATGGGCACCGTGGCGGCGCCGCTCTTGGTGATGCAGCCGGCCATGGGCTCGGGCTTTGCGGCATCGCGCACCCCCACACCGCTCAAGAACTGCCTGCGCAGCCTGGCCAACCACACCGTGTTTGGCCTGGGCCTGTATCTCTCCGCGCTGGTCATCGCACTGATTTCACGATGACCTCTCTGGCGCCTTCTCTCTCAGAAATCACTCCCAAGGAATCCATGCCATGCAACACATTGCCATCGTCTATCACAGCACCCACGGCCACACCGCACACATTGCCCGCCATGTGCTCGACGGCGCACGCGCCGTGCCGGGCGTCATCGCTGAACTGATCCGGGCCGAAGACCTGGCGCAGGCGCCAGACCGCCTGCTGCGCTACGACGGCGTCATCATGGGCTCGCCCACCTACCTGGGTGGGGTGTCCGGGCCGTTCAAGACCTTCATGGATGCCACCGGCCGCCTGTGGAAGACGCAGCAGCTCAAGAACAAGCTCGCCGCAGGCTTCACCGTGTCGTCGCTGCCTGCGGGCGACAAGCAGTCCACGCTGATGTCGATGTGGGTGTTTGCCATGCAGCACGGCATGGTGTGGGTGGGCAACCCCATCCTGCCTGAGCAACATGCTGGGGTGCCATACGACGAGGCGGCCAACCGGCTCGGGTCTTGGTCGGGCCTGATGGCACAGGCGGGCCATGGGGCGGCCGCCGATGCGTTTGTGCCCGGCGACACAAAGACCGCCCGCATGTTCGGCCAGCACTTCGCCGAAACGCTGCAGCGCCTGGGCGGGGTGGCTGCAAGCCAGCCTGGCGAGGAGGTTGCGGCATGATCCCCGCCCGCTACGGCCCGGTGCTGTTCAGCCTGATTTTGTCGGGGGTGATGTCGCTGCTGGTGTCGGGCATCTCCACCTTTCGCGCTCTGCAGCCCCATCAGCACTTGGTGAGCCTCTGGGCGGGCGCATGGCTCACCGGGTGGCTGTTCGCCTTCCCGGCGGTGATGCTGGCGGCCCCTCTGGCCCGCAAGGTGGTGGCGCTGCTCACCACTGCCAAGGGTTGAGCGCTCACGCCCGCTCGTACCAGCCTTTGCTGCGGTTGACGATATGCACCACCAGCAGCATCACCGGCACCTCGATCAGCACGCCCACCACGGTGGCCAGCGCAGCGCCCGATTGAAAACCGAACAGGCTGATGGCGGCCGCCACCGCCAGCTCGAAAAAGTTGGAGGCACCGATCAGTGCCGAGGGGCAGGCGATGTTGTGCTTCTCGCCCACCGCGCGGTTGAGCCAGTAGGCCAGCCCCGCGTTGAAAAACACCTGGATCAGGATGGGCACGGCCAGCAGCGCGATCACCAGCGGCTGCTGCAGGATGGCTTGGCCCTGGAAGGCAAACAGCAGCACCAGCGTGGCCAGCAGTGCGGCGATGGACCAGGGCCCCATGCGCGCCATGACGGCATCGAACACCGCCTGCCCCTTGGCCAGCAGCGACCGGCGCAGCCACTGGGCCAGCACAACCGGGATCACGATGTAGAGCACCACCGAGGTGAGCAAGGTGTCCCACGGCACAGTGATTGCCGAGATGCCCAGCAAAAACGCCACCAGTGGCGCAAACGCGATCACCATGATGCTGTCGTTCAGCGCCACCTGCGACAGCGTGAACAACGGGTCGCCGCCGGTGAGGCGGCTCCATACAAAAACCATGGCAGTGCAGGGCGCCGCCGCCAGCAGGATGAGTCCGGCGATGTAGCTGTCCAACTGGTCAGTCGGCAGGTAGGGCGCGAACCAGTGGCGGATGAACAGCCAGCCCAGCAGCGCCATCGAAAACGGCTTGACCAGCCAGTTCACCACCAGCGTCACGCCGATGCCCCGGGCGTGCTTGCGCACCTCGCCCAGCGCAGCAAAGTCCACCTTCACCAGCATGGGGATGACCATTACCCAGATCAGCAGGCCCACTGGCAGGTTGACCTTGGCGATCTCCATGCGGCCCACGGTCTGGAACACCGAGGGGAAGAGCTGCCCCAGCGTGATGCC
>Ga0209023_10008574_pt1 | contig 10235 bp, 11 predicted proteins | sample LakOneMetagenome_FD_187468 | JGI IMG/M metagenome (GOLD analysis project Ga0209023, IMG submission 187468) | Freshwater and sediment microbial communities from Lake Erie, Canada (SPAdes) (version 2) | ecosystem: Environmental > Aquatic > Freshwater > Lentic | place: Lake Erie, Canada...
CGATCTCGCTCGCGATGCTCGGGCTGGCCGGCATGCCGGCGACCGTCGGCTTCATCGGCAAGTTCGTGCTGATCGGCGCCGCGGTTGACGGCGGCTACACCTGGCTCGGTATTGCGATCGTGCTCGGTTCGGTGGTCTCGCTCGCCTACTACCTGCGTGTCGTCGCCGCGATCTGGATGCCGACCAAGGACACCCCCGCCGGCGATTCGGCAGGAATCGAGACGACGATCCTCGCGGTCGTCCTCGGTGCCGTGATCGTCGTGCTGGGCGTTCTGCCCGGCTGGGCGCTGGGGCTCGCGCAGGACGCGGGCCGCGCGCTCGGCCTGCTGTAAACGGATACCCCGTGGGGTACCATGCGATGCCATGCGTGAGATCGCCCCAGAGGACCGTTCCGCCGTCATCGCCCGGCTGCGCCGTGCCGAAGGTCAGCTCGCCGGCGTCCTGCGGATGATCGAGGAGGATCGTGAGTGCCGCGAGGTCGTCACGCAGCTCGCGGCCGTCAGCAAGGCGATCGACCGCGCCGGCTTCGCGATGATCGCGCAGGGTATGAAGCAGTGCGCCAGCGACCCCGACGGCGAGATCGACGCGGCGATGCTCGAGAAGCTCTTCCTCGCCCTCGCCTAGTCGCTCAGCGCGGCGCCTTTTCGTGCCCTGAGACGACCATCCGGATCATCCGGGCGTTGAGCACGATGAAACGTCCGAACTGGAACGGCAGGTTGTTGCGGATCCGGACCGTCAGCTTGGTTGGCTGCGGCATCCCCGAGAGGTCGGCGATCGGCTGAACTTCGGTGGTGGGTGTGGTCTCGTCGGTCATCATCTACTCCGGGATCAGGCTCCAGCCGCGCTTGCCCTTGGCCTTGTAGAGGAACATGTGGTGCAGCAAGAGCTTCAGCCAGTGGCCGGCAAGGCCGATCTCGCCACCGGTACGGGCAAGGTCGCGGCCGGTGCGGTAGCGCTGGTAGTCGGGCACGATCGGCATCATCGTCATCGTCGCCGCCGTGCCCTTCGTCAGGCCAGCGCCGGCCGAGGCGACACAGGCCGCCCCCATCCGCGCCATTGACGCCTGGTGGGCGGGCGCTGAGGCACCGTGCTGGATGCGGTCGGCGATCGTGTGGGCCACGGTCTTGGCCATCACGCCTGATGGCATCCCAGTGCGCGGCGGTGACGGCGCGATCACGGTGCCCGCCGGACTCTTGCGCGGCTTCGAGATCGGGTGCGGCGGCGCGAACGCGATGCCGACGGCCCAGACGTTGTCGAGCCCGACCGCCTGGTAGGTCTCCGGCCAGTCGTCGGCGGACCACTCCTCGTAGGGCTTGGGCGTGTAGTCGGCGTCGACCTTCATGAAGCCGCTGGGAGCGAACAGCTGCTCGGTGATGTCCGCGCCGGCGCGGTCGTAGGCCTTGAGCGGCTGGCCACCGAATGGCGGCAGCAGCATCGCGAAGTCGTAGGCCAGCGTGTGATGCTCGCCGTCGAGCGTCTCGTAGTGGATGACGTCCGGTTCGATCTTCTCGACGTGGGCGCCGAGGATCGGCTCCACACCGCGCTCGCGGAACAGCGATCCGGTCCAGAGCGAGCTCGTCGTCTCGAAACCGTGTTCCACGAAGGTCATGCCGCCGACGCCAAAGTCCCCGAGTTCGTTCTCGTTCGTCAGGTAGATCAGCCGCGCGTTGTCGCGCACGCCCGCCTGGCGCAGCGCGGCGTCGACGTTGAACGTGTACTCGAACGCCGCGCCCTCGCAGGTGCAGGTGCCGTGGCCCATGCCGACGACGAGCGTCAGGCGCTCGCCCGCGCGCATCTTCTCGATCGCTGCTGAGAGCGCCGCCGCTGCGGCAGTGGCGTGATCGGCGGTGCAGACGGAGTGGGTGTTGCCGTTGTCGGGCCCGAGCCCTTCCGTCGCTTCGAACTTCAAGCGCGGGCCGGTCGCGTTGATCAGGTAGTCGTAGCGCAGCTGCTGCTCGGCGCCGCCGCCGTCCGGCGCGGTCGACACCACGTCGACGGCACCGCGTTCGCCATGGGCGTCGCCGTGCGGGCGGATCGCGACGGCCTTGGCCTGCACGTAGTCGATGCCGTGCTTCTTGTAGACGGGAGCGAGCGGGAAGACGACGTCCTGCTTCTGCATCTCGCCGACGCCGACCCAGATGTTGGAGGGGATCCAGTTCCAGTTCGAGTTCGGCGAGACGACCGTGACCGTGTGCTTTCGCCCGAGCATCTTGCGCGCGTTGAGCGCGGCAGTGTGGCCGGCAATTCCGGCTCCGAGGATGACGACGTCGGCCATGATGGTGCTCCTTCTCCGGGGTGGGGGAAGTGGATGGATACCCCGGGGGGTATCCTACCGCACCGGTCAAGCTATGGAGCAATGCCGCTGCGGCGGGGGCGCATCCCAACGCCGCGCATGCCGGTAGCATCGCCCGTCCCGTGGAGTACCCGACAGACACGTTCACCACCGAAGAACGCGCCATTCTGGCGCCGCACTTCACGAATCTGGACCGGCCGGTCTTCGGCCTCGTGAACCTGCCCGAGACGGTGAAGGGTGCGCTCTTTGCGCGCTATTCGCGCTATCAGGGCACCCTGCGACGCCTCTTCCTGGACGAGTTCGCAGACTCGCTGCCGACCGACGCTGCACCGTTCGAGGGCGCGGAAGGACAACGCGCCGCGGAGCTCTACGACCGGATCTTCCTCGGTTACGGTGATGACTCGGTCGCGCAGCTCGGCGGCATGCACGTCGCCGCCGAGTGGGTGTCGAACGTCCTGACCAAGGTGCTGCAGCGTCCACGGATCGGCGCCTACCTCGAGCAGTCGACGCGCTATATCGCCTACGACACGCCGATGTCCGAGAGCCTCGGCTACCGCTACTACCGCGATCTCGCCCTCGGGCCGCAGTACGCAGCGGCGATGGAGGAGATCTTCGGGCTCTACGCCGAGGCGCTACCGGCCGTCACCGCGTGGGTCGACGGCAGCTTCCCGGGTGACCCGAGCCCGGCGCGGGATCGCGCGATCCAGGCCAAGGCGCTGGATCTGCTGCGCGGCATCCTGCCTGCGGCAGCGTTGTCGCACATGGGCATCTACGCCTCCGGCCAGACGTATGAACAGCTGATCCTGCATCTCTTCGCGCACCCGCTGCCTGAGGCTCGGGAGGCCGGCCAGGGCATCCTCGACGCGGTGCAGGCCGTGATGCCGTCCTTCGTCACGCGGGTCGAGCGGCCCGACCGCGGCGGCAAGTGGATCGAGTACCTCCGCGAGCGTGACCGGGCGGGCGCTGACTGGGCCGAGCGGCTCGGGCTCGACCCCGCGTCACGGCCCGAAGGCGAGGGTGACGACCGCCCGTCGGTGCGGCTGCTGCAGGTCGACGGCGACGAGCAGGCGCTGCTCGCCTCACTGCTCTTCGAGGCCTCCGGCGCCAGCGAGAACATCACCCAGGCACGACTCGACGCCTGCTCCACGGAGGAGCGCGCGGCGATGCTCGCTGATCTGATCGGCAACCGCGAGAACCGCCGTCACCGGCCCGGTCGCGGCTTCGAAGCCCTGCGCTACCGCTTCGAGGTCGTCGCCGACTACGGCGCCTTCCGCGACCTGCAGCGCCACCGCATGCTGACCGTCCAGTGGCAGCGACTGACGCCGCACCTCGGCGCAGGCGTGCCGGAGGAGCTCGAAGCATCCGGCTACGGCGATTCCGCCCGCCGCGCCTACGAGCGGTCGGCCGCGACGTGGCAGGAGCTGGTCGACGCCGGACACCCCTCGGCGGCGGCGTATGCGCTCTGCCTCGGCTTCCGGATCCGCTTCATCCTGGACTGCAACGCCCGCGAAGCGATGCAGCTGATCGAACTGCGCTCCGGCCGCGAAGGCCATCCCAGTTACCGGGCGGTCGCGCACCAGATGCATGCCGAGATCGCCCGCGTACACCCGGCGGTCGCTGCCGCGATGACGCATATCGACATGGATTCCGAGCCGCGGCTCGAGCGCATTCTCAGCGAGATGCGCACGCAGGCAAAGCTCGACGCGCTCGGCGTGTAGCGGCGGCAGGCTGCTGCCTACGGCCCGACGCGAGACGTGAGGCGCAGCACCGGAATCGTGCGACCCGCCGCCCCAGCACGCCGTTGGTAGCCGGCGAACGGCGGAAACACGTTCTCCGCGAGGCCGTAGAGGCGCTCGCGTTCTCCGTCGTCGGCAACGACGACGGCCGTGCGGTCCTCGCCGCCGAGACGCACGTCCGGATGCGCCCGCGCATTGTGGAACCAGGCGGGATGTTGTGGATCGCCGACCTTGGATGCGACAACGATCGGGTCGTCCCCGTCGTGGAAGTAGATGACGACGTTGCGGCGCATGCGGCCGCTGCGCGTCCCGGTCGTCTCGAGCAGCGCGGTGGGGATCATCGGTGCCATCCCGATCGTTCCTCCGGTGAGGCGCATCAGGATCGGGTCCAGGCGCCAGACAAAGGTCCGCGTGAACCACATGCCCGGCCGCGAAGCCACCGCGCGGGTGTATGTGCCATAGAGCCGCCCACGGCGGCGGTTCGCATCGACGTGCCGGATCACAGCGCCGAGTTTGGCAGCCGGCAGCTCACGCCGTTGAAGCCGTGGTTGCAGTACCCACCGGGGTTCTTGGCGAGGTACTGCTGGTGCTCGGGCTCGGCGTAGTAGAACGGTCCGGCGGGCGCGATTTCAGTCGTGATCGCCGCGCGGCCCGCCTCGTCCAGGGCCGCGCCGTACATCACCTTGGACGCTGCTGCTGCTGCCGCCTGTGCGTCGCTGCTGGTGTAGATCGAGGAGCGGTACTGCGTCCCCGCATCGTTGCCCTGACGCATGCCCTGGGTCGGATCGTGCTGCTCCCAGAAGTTCTTCAGCAGCTCCTCGTAGCTGATGTCGGCGGGGCGGTAGACCACCAGCACGGCTTCGGTGTGCCCGGTCTTGCCGGTGCAGACCTCGGCGTAGGTCGGGTTCGGCGTCACGCCGCCCTGGTAGCCGACAGCGGTGGTGTGGACACCGTCGAGCTCCCAGAAGATCCGCTCGGCACCCCAGAAGCAGCCCATGCCGAAGTACGCAACCTCGGTATCTGCCGGGAACGGCGGCCGGAGCTCAGTGCCCAGCACTTCGTGCACGCCGGTCAGCGGCATCGGCGTTTCCCGGCCCGGCAGGGCGGTGTCTGCCGTCGGCATCTCTGGTGTTTGGCGTCCGAAGATCATGGAGATCACGGTAGTGCTGGTGCAGGGGAGTAGGTTGAACAGATCATGAACGCTGATTACACAAAAGTTGCGCTCGAGGAGCTCCCGGATTTCGCTGCAGACCGCTTCCCCGACGGCTCGATGCAGGCCCGCGGTCTGCGCGCGCCGATCGGTGCCCAGCAGACCGGTGCGATGTTCCATCGCCTCGGCCCGAACGTGCGTCAGCCGTTCGGACATGTCCACCACGAGGCGGAGGAACTGTTCCTCGTCCTGAAGGGGTCGGGCACGGCGATGATCGGCGATGATGCCGTCGCGCTGGACACGATGGACGCGGTGCGGATTGCGCCCAGTTCGCCACGCTGCTTCGAGGCTGGTCCCGACGGGATTGAGATCCTGGCCTTTGGCCCGCACGTCGAGAAGGACGGGCGGCTGCTGCCCGGCTGGTGGGGCGGAGAGGTCCCGCCGCCCACCGAATGACGTTGCACGTCACGCAGCGGGGCTCGGGCCCCGCGATCCTGCTGGTCCACGCCGGCGGCCTCGACAGCCGCATGTGGGGGCCGCTGACCGACCTCCTCCAGGACCGGTTTACGCTGATCGCCCCGGACCTGCGTGGCCACGGCCGCACGCCGCCCGCGCGCGAGCCCTACAGCTCTGCGGAAGATCTCGTCGCGTCGCTGGACGAGCTCGCGGTCGAACAGGCGGTGGTGGTCGGCGCATCGTACGGCGGCGGCGTCGCCCTCGAACTTGCGACGCTGGCGCCCGACCGCGTCACGGCGCTCGGGCTGTTCGCCGCAACCCTGTTCGACCACGACTTCGGGAACCAGCTGCCGGCGTTCTGGGCGCAGGAGGAGGCGATGCTCGAGCACGCCGACATCGAGGGCGCAGTCGAGCTGGGCGTGCGGACCTGGGTCAAGGAGCCGGCCGTCGCCGACCTCGTGCGCTCGATGTCCCGCGATGCGTTGCTCGCGCAACTCGGGGCCGAGGAGGACGAGCGGGAGATGCCGATCGACTTTGCGACGATTGCGGCGCCGACCCTGGCGGTCAGCGGCGGCTTGGACTTCGCGGCGTTCGCTGGCATGGCTGACCGGATCGTCCGCGAGGTGCCGAAAGCCCAGCGGGCGGAGGTCCCTGATGCTGGGCACCTGATCGCGCTGGAGCGGCCGGAGGCCGCAGCCGAACTGCTGGCGGGACTCCTCGTTTGAGGCCCGCCGCCGCACGGCCGGGCGAGCCGAGCTTCGCCTAGACTGTCGAAATCCTGGAGAGGTGGCCGAGTGGCTGAAGGCGCTCCCCTGCTAAGGGAGTATGCGGCTTAGAACCGTATCGAGGGTTCGAATCCCTCCCTCTCCGTTGTGCGAGGCGATGGGCGGCGCATCTCGCGACGACGCTCTCCTCGCGGGCTCGGTCACGGACATGAGTCCGCTCCCTCGCCGCTCGTCGGCATCCTCGCGACCTGCTTGCCCCTCGCCTCGCACAAGGCCTTGGCAAGGCTCGGCCGTCCGTTTGTCCAGGGTGATCCGAGATGTGACGCTCGGTGCGCGACCATGGGGTGATGCGGATTGCGCTTGCCGCCCTCATCATCGTTCTCGCCGGTCCTGCCACCGCCTCAGCGGCTCCATCGGTCGGCGGTTGCCCGGTCTTCCCGCCCTCGAACCCCTGGAACCAGCTGGTGACCAAGCGCGCCGGCGACAGCCACTCGGCGCGCATCATCAAGGCTCAGGCGGCCGGGCATGAACTGCACCTCGACTTCGGTTCCACCGAGGAGGAGTACGGCATTCCGTTCTCGATCGTTGACGCATCGCAAGCGTTGCTGCCGCTGAGCTTCGGCGTCGACGATGAGAACTACGCTGACGAGTCTGACCGCGGCCCGGTGCCGGTTCCGGCCGACGCCAGGATCGAGGGCGGCAACGCGGCCGACCGCGACCCGGACGAGGGTGACCGCCACGTCATCACGATCACGCGCGGCAGCTGCACGCTGACGGAGCTCTACCACGCCGAGCGCGTGCGGCGTGACGGCAAGGTGGTCGGCTGGCGCGCGTCGGCCGCAGCTCGCTGGTCGCTGCGCTCGAACAAGCTGCGCCCAGCCACCTGGACGTCGGCCGATGCCGCCGGGCTACCGATCTTCCCGGGCCTCCTCCGTTACGAGGAAGCGGCGAGCGGCACGATCCAGCACGCGATCCGCTTCACGTTGCCGCGGGCGCGCGCGGCCTACATCGCGCCGGCGCGGCACTGCGGCCCCGGCGAAGATCCGTCGCTGCCCGCCTACGGCACACGGCTACGACTGAAGCGCTCGTTCTCCGAGAAGCCGTACCGCGGTCCGCTCAAGGCGATCGTCGTCGCGATGAAGCGCTACGGGCTGATGTTCGCCGACCAGGGCTCGGCGATGTATGTGACCGGCACGTCAGATCCCCGCTGGGCGGCGACGATCGATCAGCTGCGTGAGCATCCGATCGACGGCTCCCAGTTCGAGGTCGTGCGGCCGGCGGGCCGGCTCAGCGTCTGTCGCTAGAGCCGCGGGAACTTCTTCTTCGTGGCGTCCTCGCCGAACTCGAACAGTCGGCTTGCTTTGCCGACGATCTTGCGGTCAACCTTGCCGACCACGTCGAGGTCCTTGTCGGGGTAGTCGAACAGGCTGAGCACGTGGCGCATCGCCTCCAGCCGGGCGCGCTTCTTGTCGTTGCTCTTGACGACGGTCCACGGCGCGTGCCGCGTGTCGGTGTAGAAGAACATCGCCTCCTTGGCGGCGGTGTATTCGTCCCACTTGTCGAAGCTCGCCTTGTCGGTCGGCGACAGCTTCCACTGTTTGACGGGGTCACTCGCGCGTGAGCCGAAGCGTGCGGCCTGCTCCTTCGGGCTGACGGAGAACCACAGCTTCACCAGGTGGACGCCGGAGTCGACGAGCATCCGCTCGAAGTCCGGACACGAGCGCATGAACTGCAGGTACTCCTCCGGGGTGCAGAAACCCATCACGCGCTCGACGCCGGCGCGGTTGTACCAGGAGCGGTCGAACATCACGATCTCGCCGGCGCTGGGCAGGTGGGCGACGTAGCGCTGGAAGTACCACTGCGACTTCTCGACGTCGGTCGGTACCGGCAGCGCCACGACACGAGCACCGCGGGGGTTCAGGTGTTCCATGAAGCGCTTGATCGATCCACCCTTGCCCGCAGCGTCACGGCCCTCGAAGAGGATCGCGATCTTCTGATCGGTGTCACGAATCCAGACCTGCAGCTTGAGCAGCTCGATCTGCAGCAGCAGCTTCTGTTCCTCGTACTCCCTGCGCGAGATCTTGCGGGCGTAGGGGTAACCCTCGCGCCACGCCGCCGGCTCACGCGTCGTCGTCGCGACCCCGGTGCGTCGACGGCGCGGCACCTTCTCGCGCAGGTCGGCAAGCTCATCGAGCTCATGCTTGTGGGAGTGGGGGGCGCTGTGGCTCGGATCGTTCGTCACAAGCCGAATCTACCCCGCGTCGCTTTTCGGTGCTTCGTGCGTTCTCCCTCACAGGTGGCAGAGAACTACCCCTTGGTGGCGCATCACAGGGCGCAATCTCGGGTTCAATGGAGGTATGACTCGTCGTGCTTCGTCGCTCGCCACCGTTCTTGTTCTCGCAGCGCTCAGCGCTGCGCCGGCGCAGGCAGCGGAAGACCAGTTGTTCACCGGGCCCGTCGCCGGTGTCCCGGCGCTCGGCGTTGCCGCTGACGGCCAGGCGGTACTGGCCTGGACCACCGGTTCGGCCGTGCGGGCCAGCATCCGGTCCGCCGGCGGTGCGTTCGGTTCGGCCGTGCGGATTTCCAGCGGGGGGCCGGCATCGCGCAACTTCGCGCTCGCGGTCGGCCGCGACGGTACGGCGGTGCTCGTCTGGCAGCGCGTCACCTCCCGTGGCGCACTCACCGGCCCGTTGCTGGCGAGCGTGCGGCGGCCGAACGGGGACTTCCGTACCGCCGTGGCGCTGCCGGGCAGCAGCGGTGGCCGGACGCCGGCCGTCGCCGTCGGCGCTGACGGTGCCGTGCTCGTGGGCTGGCGGACGCTGGGCGCCAGCGGCTGCGGGGGGTTCGTCGAAGCAGCGACCGCGCGTCCGGGCGCCGCGTTCGGTGCCGCACGCCGCGTGTCGAGCAGCTGCGCCAACGCCCGCGAGCTCCGTGCGGCGCTCTCCGCCGACGACTCAGGCGCGGTCGTCTGGCAGACCGGCCGCAGCTCGAGCTCGTACACGCTGGAAGCAGCACCGTTCTCGCAGCGCGCGTTCGGCGCACCGCGCCGGCTCACGGCCGGGCCGATCGTCGGTGGCAGCGCCGCCGCTACCGGCATCGACATGGGCGTGGCCGTGGTCTGGCGCGCGCGGACCTCGGCGAACCGCAATGGTGCTCGCGGCCCGGTGCGTCTGGCCCGACTCACGCCGCCACGCGTCGTCTCGCCCGCGCGGGCGTCGATCTCTGACCGGATCATCGGTGTGCCACGGGTCGCCGGCCGTCCCGACGGCTCGCTGCTGATCAGCTGGGAGCAGGGCGGGCTGCAGCCCGAGGTGGCGATCGCCCCCGGGTCGGTCGCGGGAACGCTGTCGATGCCGGTGACCGTTGACGCCTGCGGCGCGTCTGACGCCAGCCGCGTCTACCCGGTGCCGGCGCTGAGCACCGCCGGTGCGGCTGTCGCGTTTCAGTCGAGCTGCATGAGCCGCTTCGGGCTCGGCACCGACTACGGCATCGCCGCCGTGCGGCAGACGGCCGGCACGTGGCAGCAGCCGTTCGGCGTATCCCTCGGCGCCTACGCGCGGGGGCTGACCGCCGGATCCTCGGACGCCGGCGAGCTGATCATCGCCTGGGTCGAGGGTGCGTTGCGCGTGAGGGGCTGAGCGTCCGGGGGCTACGGGTGCGATCTCCTGCGGAGACCTTCTCGGCCCGGCCGCCGCGCGACCGCCCGTCGTCGCTAGACTGCCGCGTCTGCGCCCGTAGCTCAGCTGGATAGAGCGTCGGTCTACGGAACCGAAGGTCAGAGGTTCGAATCCTCTCGGGCGCGCTCCCAAAAGCCTCGCATTAGCGGGGCTTTTGTTGTTCTGGGGTCAATCGGGCTGCCGGCGAGATCGTCGGGA
>Ga0209023_10008575_pt1 | contig 10234 bp, 6 predicted proteins | sample LakOneMetagenome_FD_187468 | JGI IMG/M metagenome (GOLD analysis project Ga0209023, IMG submission 187468) | Freshwater and sediment microbial communities from Lake Erie, Canada (SPAdes) (version 2) | ecosystem: Environmental > Aquatic > Freshwater > Lentic | place: Lake Erie, Canada | collected...
GCGAGCCCGGCACCGACTACCTCCACCTCTTCGCCCACGAGTTCTGCCTCGAGGGCAACTACTACCGGGCCGGGGACGCCGTGAACTTCTCCATCGGTCAGGGCGACACCGTGGTCACCCCGCTCCAACTGGCGCGCGCCTATGCCGCACTCGGCAACGGCGGGACGCTCTATGCCCCGCGGATCGGCAAGGCGGTCGTCGCCGCGGACGGCAGCATCGTGCGCCGGATCCCGCCCAAGGTGGTCGGCCGGGTGCCGGCCTCGAAGGCGTCGCTCCGCTATGTCGACCAGGCCCTGCTGGGCACGGCCAAGGTCGGGACGATGGCGTGGAAGATGACCGGCTTCCCCCTCGACCGGGTCCACATCCGCTCCAAGACCGGCTCGGCCGAGGTGCACGGCAAGCAGTCGACCTCGTGGGTGGCCTCCTACGACGAGAACTACGTCGTGGTGATGATGGTCAGCCAGGCCGGGACCGGCTCGGGGACCTCCGGGCCCGCCGTACGCAGGATCTGGGAGGCGCTCTACGGCGTGCGCGGCGACCGGGTCGACCCGCGCCGGGCCGCGATCCCCGGGGTGACCCCGCCCGAGCGGCTGCCCACGTTCACCCGGGACGGGTCGATCCTGCCCCCGGCGCGAAGGAGCGGCTCGTGATCGTCTCCCGGCAACGGCTCCCCGGGCTCGACTGGGTGCTCGTCGGTGCCGTCCTCGGGCTGCTCGCGTTCGGCGTGACGCTCGTCTGGTCGGCCACCTCGCACGACGACGGCCTGACGGGCGGGGACCCCCGCGCCTACCTCGGCAAGCAGCTCGCCAACGTGGTCATCGGGCTGGTGCTGATGACGGTCGTGATGACCACCGACCACCGGTGGGTCCGCATCCTGGCGCCGATCGTCTATGTCGCGGCCGTGGTCGGGCTCGCGCTCGTGCTGGTCGCGGGCAGCACGATCAACGGCTCGCGCTCCTGGCTCACATTCGCGGGGATGTCCCTGCAGCCGTCGGAGCTCGCCAAGCTCGCCGTGGTCATCGGGATGGCGCTGTTCGTCGCCGAGCGCGCCGAGGGGAGCTGGCGACACAGCGTCGCCGCGCTCGACGTCGTCGGAATGCTGCTGATCGCGGGCGTCCCGGCGGTGCTGATCCTGCTCCAGCCCGACCTCGGCACGATGCTGGTGCTCTCGGCCACCGTCTTCGGCGTCCTCGCGGCCGCCGGGGCTCCCCGCCGCTGGCTCGCCCTGCTCGTGGCCGGGGGAGCGCTCGCCGCCGTCGCGGCCGCGCTGGGCGGGATCCTCAAGCCCTACCAGCTCGACCGGTTCCTCGCCTTCACCAACCCGGGCCTCGACCCACGGGGGGCCGGCTACAACACCGAGCAGGCCCGCATCGCCGTGGGCAACGGCGGTCTGTTCGGACAGGGCCTGTTCCACGGCTCACAGACCCGCGCCGGCTTCGTGCCCGAGCAGCACACCGACTTCGTCTTCACCGTCGCCGGGGAGGAGCTCGGGCTGGTCGGGGCCACCCTGCTGATCGCCCTGCTGGGCGTGGTGGTGTGGCGGGCCCTGCGCATCGCCCTGCTCACCGACGACCTGTTCGGGCGGGTCGCCGCCGCAGGCATCGCTTGCTGGATCGGGTTCCAGGCCTTCCAGAACATCGGCATGTGCCTGGGCATCATGCCGGTGACCGGCGTACCCCTGCCCTTCGTGTCCTACGGCGGCTCCTCGATGTTCGCGACGCTGCTGGCGGTGGGTCTGCTGCAGAACATCCACCTGCGCACCGGTGCCGCCGATGGTCGCGTGTTCGCCAACCCGCGAGTCCTGGTGGGCCGCTGACAGCCCGGCGCTGACAGCCGGGCGCTGGCAGTCGGACGCCGAGCGATCCGGTTGTCCGGGTCAACTATCCTCGGCTCTCGTGACCTCCCCCGACGATGCGGCCTCGGTCGAACCACCCGTGGCCCTGAGCCCGGCCGAGACCGGTGAGTACACGCACGCCCAGATCCTCACGATCTTCTCCGGGCTCATGCTCGGCATGTTCCTGGCCGCCCTCGACCAGTCGATCGTCGGCACGGCGATCCGGACCATTGCCGACGACCTCAACGGCCTGTCCGTGCAGGCCTGGGTCACGACCGCCTACCTGATCACCTCGACGATCACGACCCCGATCTACGGCAAGCTCGGCGACATCTACGGGCGCAAGAAGCTGTTCATCTTCGCCATCGTGGTCTTCATCCTCGGCTCGGTGGCCTGCTCGTTCGCCTGGTCGATGTCCTCCCTCGCGGCGTTCCGCGCCTTCCAGGGCCTCGGGGCGGGCGGCCTGTTCACGCTGGTCCTCGCGATCATCGGCGACATCGTCTCCCCACGCGAGCGGGCGAAGTACACCGGCTACTTCATGGCGGTCTTCGGCACCTCGAGCGTGCTGGGGCCGGTCATCGGCGGTCTCTTCGCCGACTCGCCCTCGATCCTCGGGATCACCGGATGGCGGTGGGTCTTCCTGGTCAACCTGCCCATCGGCATCGCGGCGCTCGCGGTCGTCAGCCGCACACTGCACCTGCACCACCACCGGCGCGAGTCGCGCATCGACTGGTGGGGCGCCGTCATGCTGGTCGTGGGCCTGGTGCCGCTGCTGATCGTCGCGGAGCAGGGCCGCGACTGGGGCTGGACCTCGGGCCGCTCGGTGGCCGCCTACGTCATCGGGGTCCTCGGCCTGCTCGGCTTCGTCCTCGTGGAGCACGTGATGCGCGACGACGCGCTGATCCCGCTGCGCATCTTCCGGATCCGTACGGCGGCCGTGGTGATCGCCTCCAGCGTGATCATCGGTGCGGCCATGTTCGGCGCCATCACGGTGCTGCCGCAGTACATGCAGATCGTGCACGGCGCCTCGCCGATGAAGTCCGGGTTCATGATGCTGCCGATGGTCGTGGGGATCATGTCCGCCGCGGCCGGCTCCGGCATCATCACGTCCAAGACGGGCAAGATCCGCCAGTTCCCGATCATCGGCACGGCGCTCGCGACCATCGGCCTGTTCCTGCTGTCACGGGTCGGTGCCGACACCTCCACCGGGATCGTGATGCTCTTCATGTTCGTGCTCGGCTTCGGTCTCGGCAACACGATGCAGCCGCTGACGGTGATCGTGCAGAACGCCGTACCTCCTCAGGAGATCGGCGTCGCGACCAGCTCGGCGACGTTCTTCCGTCAGATCGGCGGGACCCTGGGTGTCGCCGTCTTCCTGTCCGTGCTGTTCAACAGTCTCGGCACCAACATCAAGACCGCGATCACCCAGGCGGTCACCACCCCGGCCTGGCAGCAGGCGGTCCAGGATCCGACGGTGATGTCCAACCCCGCCAACAAGAGCCTCATCGACTCCCTGCAGAACCCCGCGGCCGGTAGCGGATTCGTCGACTCGGTGCAGAACGACTCGTCGGTGATCAACCGCCTCGGCGACGTGTTCGCCCACCCGTTCAAGGTCGGGTTCGCCGAGTCGATGGACCAGGTCTTCCTGATGGCCAGCGGCGTGGCCGTGTTCGCGTTCCTGATCCTGCTGCTCATGCCCAAGATCGAGCTGCGCGGTCAGTCCGCGAGCGCGGCACGGGCCGCGGCGGCCGCGGAGGCGGCCGGCTGAGCCGGGCCCGCGCCGCACCGGTCAGGGTGTCTGCGGACGCGACCAGGTGAGCAGCTCGTCACCGACCAGGGCGGGGTGACCCAACCGGGCGTAGGCATGGGTGGCCAGCACAGGCACCGGGCCCTTCGCGGGTCCGATGGCCTTGATCTCGTCGGTGTTGGTGGCGACCAGAGTGCCGTCGCGATAGATCCGCAAGCGGTCAGCGCTCCCGGCGATGCCTCGGATGTCCCACACGAACATCACGTGGACCCAGTGCCCGACCTTGACGCGGTCCCAGCCCAGGTCGTTGGCCGCATGGATCTTCCCTGCAGCGTCGACGATCTCGAACTGAAGCCCACCGTGGCCGGTGAAGCCGTCGGACCAGTAGGCATCGATCGGGCCCCACTGGCCGGCGTACGGCCGGACGCCGAAGATCGCGGGGAGCGGGGTCTTGAAGGGCACCGACACCCTCATCCGCTTCTCAAGGAAGATCTCGACCGCGCCCTGGGTGCGATCGGCGCCGAAGAAGCCGCGCCTGCTGATGCTGAGATAGCTGTCGTCCCCGACTGCGGCACTGCCGGCACCGCGGACGGCCACGGGGTGGCGCTCGGTGCCGGTGACTCGCAGCGGCCCGCCCGTCTCGCTGTGGGCGAGCTGCTCCGCCGTGCCGAGGTGGTTCCAGAGAATCAGGTCCGGGACGTACTTCCCCGGGACAGTGCCCCGCGCCACCGGTGCGGCGGGTGCGGAGCTGACCGGTGCGGAGCCGACAGCCAGGGTCAGCGTCGCCGCGGTGGCGACGATCGAGGCGGCGACTCGCGTTCTCCGAGCATGGATGAGCGTCATGGCGATCCCCCTTCGACGGGCGGCGACGGGGTCGCAGCGCCGATCGTTGCGGCTGCCCCGCCGATGGCCCTTCCCCTCGATGCTAGGTCCGACAGCTCGTGGCCGGGCCGGTGAGCACGGTCACGTCGCGTCGGTTCCCGACGTACGCCTGACTTGCCGACTCGTTGCTTGAGTCGACGGCGACGTACGCTGGGACGCTGTCCCGTCCCCGACCCGGTGAGGTTCTCCTCGTGTCCCGACCCCAGCAGCTCGACCCGCGGCCCGAACCGGCCTCGGTCTTCCCGCTCCTGGAGCCGCGCCTGCCCGGCGTCGCCAAGCCGATCCAGTACGTCGGCGGCGAGCTCAACTCCGTCAGCAAGGACTGGGAGTGCGCGCCCGACGGCCCGACGGTGCGCTGGGCGCTGATGTATCCGGACGCCTACGAGGTGGGGCTGCCCAACCAGGGCGTGCAGATCCTCTATGAGGTGCTCAACGAGCGCGACTGGATCCTCGCCGAGCGCACCTACGCCGTGTGGCCCGACCTCGAGGCCGTCATGCGCGAGGACGGCATCCCGCAGTTCACCGTCGATGCCCACCGGTCGATCCGGGCCTTCGACGTGTTCGGCGTCAGCTTCTCCACCGAGCTCGGCTACACCAACCTGCTGACCGCGCTCGACCTGGGCGGCATCCCGCTGCACGCCGCCGACCGAGGTGAGGACGATCCGATCGTGCTCGCGGGCGGGCATGCGGCGTTCAACCCGGAGCCGATCGCCCAGTTCGTCGACGCGGCCGTGCTCGGGGACGGCGAGGAGATCGTGCTCAAGATCTCCGAGGTCGTCCGGGAGTGGAAGGCAGAGGACCGCCCGGGCGGTCGCGACGAGCTGCTGCGCCGGCTCGCCGTCGGGGGAGCGGTCTATGTCCCGCGCTTCTATGACGTCACCTACGCCGAGGACGGGCAGATCGAGGCGATCCTGCCCAACCGGCCGGGCGTTCCGGACCGGGTCATCAAGCACACCCTGATGGACCTCGACGCGTGGCCCTACCCGGCCAAGCCGATCGTGCCGCTCGCCGAGACCGTGCACGAGCGGTTCTCCGTGGAGATCTTCCGCGGCTGTACGCGCGGCTGCCGGTTCTGCCAGGCCGGCATGATCACCCGTCCGGTGCGCGAGCGGTCGATCAACACCATCGGCGAGATGGTCGACAACGGTCTGCGTCAGACGGGCTTCGAGGAGGTCGGCCTGCTGTCGCTGTCCTCGGCCGACCACTCCGAGATCGCGGAGGTCGCCACCGGGCTCGCCGACCGCTACGAAGGCAGCAACGTGTCGCTGTCGCTGCCGTCCACCCGCGTCGACGCCTTCAACATCACCCTCGCCGACGAGTTCTCCCGCAACGGCCGGCGCTCCGGGCTGACCTTCGCGCCCGAGGGCGGCTCGGAGCGGATGCGTCGCGTGATCAACAAGATGGTCACCGAGGAGGACCTCATCCGCACGGTCGCGGCGGCGTACTCCCACGGCTGGCGCCAGGTGAAGCTCTACTTCATGTGCGGGCTGCCGACCGAGACCGACGAGGACGTGCTCGGCATCGCCGACCTCGCCGCCAAGGTGATCGCCAAGGGTCGCGAGGCGTCCGGGCACAACGACGTCCGCTGCACCGTGTCGATCGGCGGGTTCGTGCCCAAGCCCCACACCCCCTTCCAATGGGCCGCGCAGCTGGACCACGAGACCACCGATGAGCGGCTGCGCAAGCTGCGCGACACGGTGCGTGCCGACCGGCGCTACGGCCGCGCCATCGGGTTCCGCTACCACGACGGCAGGCCCGGCATCATCGAAGGGCTGCTCTCGCGCGGTGACCGGCGGGTCGGTGCCGTGATCGAAGCGGTCTGGCGCGATGGTGGCCGCTTCGACGGGTGGAGCGAGCACTTCTCGTTCGAGCGCTGGGAGACCGCTGCGACCGAGCAGCTCGGCCGGGTCGGTGTGGATCTCGACTGGTACACCACTCGCGAGCGTGACTACGACGAGATCCTCCCGTGGGACCACCTCGACTCCGGCCTCGACAAGGACTGGCTGTGGGCCGACTGGCAGGAGGCCATCGACCCCGACGGCGCCGACGTCGAGGACTGCCGTTGGACGCCCTGCTACGACTGCGGCGTCTGCCCCGACATGGGCACCGAGACCCAGATCGGCCCGACCGGCCAGAAGCTGCTGCCGCTGTCGGTCGTCTGAGCCACGCCCTCTCCCCTCGGTGGTTGAGGGGGCCGCACGGCCCACCGGTGGTTGAGGAGGGCGCCCTGGCGCCCGTCTCGAAACCACCCCTTTCGAGGGGTGCGAACACCAGTTCGGAAACTGTAACCGTTTCGTGACCTGGGAGTCGGTGGATAACCCCGATTCCGGGCCAGAACTGTCGGTGGCCCCTGGTTGAGTTGACCTCATGAGCAGCCAGCGTCATGAGCAGTCCCAGCCCCCGGGTTCGCCCGGTGCGGTGCTGGCTTCTGCGCGTGCCGCGAAGGCTGCCGAGCTGGCGGCGGCGACGCAGGTGATGGTGGACGCGGTGGAGTGGGCGGCGATGCACGAACCGGTTCCTGGTGATGAGGCGGCGTGGTTCGTGCAGGGTGAGTTCTTGCCGATCGCGGGTGAGGGTGCGCCGCAGGTGGCGGAGTTCGCGGTGGCGGAGTTCGCGGCTGCGATCGGGCTGACCACCGACTCCGGGAAGGTGCTGGTCGGGCGTGCGGTGGAGATCGCGCACCGCCTCCCCAAGCTCTGGAAGCTCCTCAAGGCGGGTCGGGTGGCGGCGTGGCAGGCCCGCCGGGTCGCCGACCACACCATCAGCCTCAACGCCGCGGCGGCGACGTTTGTGGATGAGCAGGTTGCCGCGGTCGCGGGCAAGATCGGGCCGGTCCAGCTCGAGAGGCTGATCGCCGAGGCCCAGTGTCGTCACATGCCCGAGGTCGCGCAGTGGCCTGATGACCCCAGGTCGATGCCCGACCAGCGGGGGGTGTGGATCGACTCCGAGCAGGTGTCCATGGACGGCGTGGTCGAGATGCGCGGCTCCCTGGACCTGGGTGACGCCCTGGACCTGGACAAGGCCCTCGCGGTCACCGCGAGCCAGCTCGCGCTCGCCGGCTCGGTCGAGTCACTGGACGCCCGCCGGGCGACAGCGCTGGGTGAGCTCGCTCGCAACCAGCTCGCGTTCACCTACGACACCGCGGTCGAGGGTGGTTTCGAGACGGCGCCTAGCGGCGCCTCCTCAACCACCGAAGGGGCTGGGCGCCCTCCTCAACCACCGGAAACCCGACACTCCCGGTCGCGGAAGAACGACGGCCGCCCGGTCACCCTCTACCTCCACCTGTCCGAGCAAGCCCTCACCGGGGCCGGCGGGGTGGGGCGGTGTGAGAACACCCGGACCCCGATCACGCCGGACCGGATCCGGGAGTGGTGTGGCCGCGACGGCGTCCAGCTGACCGTGAAGCCGGTCATCGACCTGCAAGATCACGTCCACGTGAGCGCCTACGAGGTCCCCGACCGTCTCAAGGAAGCGACCGGGCTGCGGGACCTGCAGTGCGTGTTCCCCTGGTGCACCAGACCGGCCCGGGGCTGCGACCACGACCACGTGATTCCCCACGACCAGGGCGGTTCAACCTGCAGCTGCAACATCGCCCCACTCTGTCGACATCACCACCGGCTCAAGACCCTGACCGCGTGGCGCTACAAGATGCCCGAACCCACCGTCTACGTCTGGACCAGCCCCCACGGCTACGTCTTCCTTCGCGACCATTCGGGCACCGTCGACGTCACCCCACCCCGGCTCAGAGCCCTCCCCGCCTGCCACCCCGGCGACCCCGACGAGGGTGGCGGCGGCACCGACCCGCCCGACCAGTAACCACCCCGCCCCGAGACCCCGCCAGAGCACCATCCAGCGGGGCCATCGGCATGCCCAGTCACCCGCGATCACGCTGGGTGTGACACGCCCAAGCGAGCCTCTGGATCCGACGCGGATCTTGCCTGGACGATCTCGTCGGTGGCACCGGGCAGGATGTCCCCGTGCGCCACATCGACGACGACGAACGCCGGACCAGGCTGGCGCGTCGCCACGCCCTGCACCCGGCCCACCGGGCCGCTGATGCCGAGGCCGCGACCCGTGCGGTGACGGTGCTGCATGCGACCGAGCCGGCCACCGTCTATCTGTCGTTGTGGGCGCGTGTCGACGACCTCACCGTCGACGATGTCGACCGTGCCCTGTTCGAGCAGCGCAGCCTGGTCAAACAGCTCGCCATGCGCCGTACCCTCTTCGTCTTCCCGCGCGACCTGCTGCCGGCCGCCTGGGGCAGCATCAGCGCGCGGGTGGCCGACCAGCTCGGCGCCCGGCTGGCCAAGGAGGTCGAGGCCCACGGCATCGCCGAGGATGGTCAGGCTTGGCTCGACCTGGCTCGCGCCGCCGTCCTGCGGCGACTCGCCGGCGGCGACGAACTGTCCGCCCTGGAGCTCCGCACGCAGGTGCCCGAGCTCACCGGCCAGCTCGTCGTCACCCCCGAGAAGTCCTATGGCGGGACGTTCCAGGTGGCCCCGCGCGTGCTCACCCAGCTCGGGGTGGAGGCGAGCTTGGTACGCGGACGCAACGGCGGGCACTGGCGGATCTCGCGCCCCTTGTGGACCTCGATGGAGACCTGGCTGGGGGAGTCGACCCAGCCGTGCCCGTCGCGCGAGGGCTACGCCGAGCTCGTCGGGAGGTGGCTGGCCAGCTTCGGGCCGGGCACGGCGGCGGACCTGCAGTGGTGGCTCGGCTCGACCGTCGCGGCCGTCACGACGGCGCTGGCCGATGTCGGAGCCGTGGGGGTGACGCTGGACGGTGGTGCGACCGGGTGGGTGCTGCCGGACGACGTCGAGCCCGTCGACCCCGTCGCACCATGGGCCGCCCTGCTGCCGGTGCTGGACCCGACCGTGATGGCCTGGAAGGCCCGCGACTTCTATCTCGGCCCCCACGCCGCCTCGCTCTTCGATCGCAACGGCAACGCCGGCACCACGGCCTGGTGGGACGGCCGGATCGTCGGCTGCTGGGTCCAGGACGGCGACGCGGTGGTCCAGGTGCACCTGCTCGAGGACGTCGAACCGGCCGGCCGGGCGGCGCTCGACGCCGAGGCGGCTCGCCTGAGCGCCTGGCTGGACGGGGTGCGGGTAAGCACCGTCTACCCCTCCCCGGCGATGAAGGCCGCCCTCGCCTGACGCCGACCGGATTCTCGGGCCGGGCGCGACCGCGATTACCGTGGGCGCGTGCGCACCCAGCCCGAGCAGCAGGCCCCGCCCGTCCAGCGGCTGCGGATCCAGTACGCCAAGCGCGGGCGACTGCGCTTCGCCAGCCATCGGGACTTCTCGCGGGCCTTCGAGCGGGCCGTCGTGCGCGCCCGGGTGCCGATGGCCTACTCCTCGGGGTTCAACCCCCACCCCCGGATCTCCTACGCGGGGGCGGCGCCCACCGGTGCGGCCTCCGAGGCCGAGTACCTCGAGATCGCCCTGGCCGAGACCGTCGAGCCGGGGTGGGTCCAGGAGCGGCTGGCCGAGGTGCTGCCCGACGGGCTCGACGTGATCCGGGTGGTCGAGTCGCCCGGCGGTGCCCTGGCGGACCGGCTCCAGGCGAGCCGGTGGCGGATGGAGCTATCGGCGCCGTACGACGCCGCGGCCGCCGCCGTCGCCGCGCTGCTCGCCCAGGACGCGATCGTCGTCGAGCGGATGACCAAGAAGGGACTGCGCTCCTTCGACTGCCGCGCCGCCGTCATGGCCCTCGAGGCGCAGCCCGCCGGTGACGGCAGCGTGCTGGAGCTGGTGATCCGGCACGCGGAG
>Ga0209023_10008576_pt1 | contig 10234 bp, 5 predicted proteins | sample LakOneMetagenome_FD_187468 | JGI IMG/M metagenome (GOLD analysis project Ga0209023, IMG submission 187468) | Freshwater and sediment microbial communities from Lake Erie, Canada (SPAdes) (version 2) | ecosystem: Environmental > Aquatic > Freshwater > Lentic | place: Lake Erie, Canada | collected...
TTGCTCAGTAAAAAAAATGCAGTGATCAGTTTAAAGACTGCATTGATCCAAACCATATTCTGGGTATTGTTATCACTTGCTTTTTGTGGTTTTATATGGTTTGAAAGGGGTAAGACGGATGCCATTCAATACATATCTGCATACCTGCTGGAGTGGTCGCTGTCCATAGATAATATCTTTGTGTTCATCATCATCTTCACTTTTTTCAAAGTGAAGCCCGTCAATTTTTCCAGGGTCTTGCTGATGGGGATCTTGATGGCCATCGTTTTCAGGATCATTTTTATTACGGTGGGAAGCAGCCTCGTAGCAAGGTTCGACTGGATCATGTATGTGTTTGGGGCATTTTTGGTTTATACCGGTATCAAACTATTCATAGCCAAAGAAGATGAATCATTTGACCCGGAAGACAACTGGGCATTTAAATTCATGAAAAAATTTTTCCGCACCACCAATGCCGAACCACATGGAAAATTCTTTATGAAAATAAAAGGCAAGACCTATCTTACCAAACTTTCGATGGTTGTTTTTATGCTTGGGTTGATAGATATTGTTTTCGCAGTTGATTCCATCCCGGCGGTTTTTTCCATTATCCCCGATCCCCGTGATAAATTACTGATCTATTCTTCCAATATTTTTGCAGTGCTCGGGTTAAGAAGCCTCTTCTTTTTATTACAGGGCGCAGCCAATAAATTCAATTACCTGCAACAGGGTATCGCGGTCGTATTGTTGTTCATAGGTGTAAAAATGCTGATCGAGAAATGGACACATATACCTGTATGGATATCGCTGATGCTGATCGTTGTGTGTATCGGCAGTTCAATATTATATTCTATATTTAAAGACAGGGAAGAGCGTGAACAAACGTAACCCTCATGGCTTAATTCGTGTAATTCGCTTTTAAATTCGTGTAGAAAAAATGCATTCACTTAGATTTTCTGATATAGCCGGTATACTGGAAACAAAGCCCCTGCAATTGCAAACCGATCCCGTGATCGAATCATTGCTTACCGACAGCCGTAAATTGCTTTTGCCTGCCGGCACTTTATTCTTTGCCATCAACGGGCCGCAAAAAAATGCAGCAGCATTCATCCCTTCCTTATATGATAAAGGCGTCCGCTGTTTTATTACCGGTAATGATCTTGCTGAAAATAAAATAAAAGATCTCCCGGAAGCAGGTTTCATAAGGGTTGCAGACCCATTGGCTGCATTGCAGCAAATAGCCGCATATCATCGTCACAGGTTTCATTATCCCGTGATGGGTATTACCGGCAGCAACGGGAAGACGATCGTAAAAGAATGGCTTTACCAGTTGCTGAATAATGATTATAATATCATAAGAAGCCCCAAGAGTTATAATTCACAGGTAGGTGTGCCGCTGAGTGTTTGGAATATGAATGATTCACATGCGCTCGGTATTTTTGAAGCCGGCATTTCGCTACCCGGTGAAATGCAGCACCTGCAAAGGATCATTGATCCCGATATCGGCATATTCACTTATACAGGCGACGCACATTCGGAAGGGTTTGAAAATTTACAGCAAAAAATAAACGAGAAGCTGCAGCTGTTCACCAACAGCAAAGTGCTTATCTATTGTGCCGATGATGAATTGCTGGAAGAGTCGGTAAATGCTTTTAAAAATGCAGCCAACAACGAGTTGCTTTTATTCGGCTGGAGTAAAAAAATGGCTGGAGGCCTTTTCATTAATAAGATCGAAAAGCAGGAAGATGCTACAACGATCCATTGTACTTACCGGGAAACAGGGTTTAACTTCATTATTCCTTTTACAGATGATGCTTCCATTCACAATGCCATTACCTGCTGCTGTGTATTGCTTTACCTGAACATTCCTGTTTCAGCGATCGCTGCACATATATACCAGCTGCGCCCGGTAGAAATGCGGCTCGAACTCAAAGAAGGGATCAACAATTGTTCGATCATCAACGATAGTTACAGCGCTGATATGAACTCACTCAGCATTGCACTTGATTTTTTAGCACAGCAGCAACAGCATCAAAAGCGCACGCTCATATTGAGTGATGTATTGCAATCCGGTTACGAGCCCGGTGATCTCTATAAGAACATTGCAGCCATACTCAGCGAAAAAAAACTTTTTCGTTTTATTGGTATCGGCCCGCAGGTCTCTGCACATGCATCCGCATTTGATAATATTTCCAACAGGATCTTCTTTGATTCCACCGATGCTTTTTTAAAACATATGGCATCCCTGCACTTCCAGGATGAAACGATCCTGTTGAAGGGTGCCCGTATATTCCGTTTTGAAAAGATCAGTCACGTACTGGAACAAAAAATGCATGAAACGGTACTGGAAATAAACCTGAATGCACTGCGTGATAATTTGAAACAATACCGGCAGCTATTGCACAAGGATGTAAAACTGATGGCCATGGTTAAGGCTTTCAGTTATGGCAGCGGGAGTTATGAAATAGCAAGCCTGCTGCAACACGCTGCTGTTGATTACCTGGCCGTAGCTTATGCAGATGAAGGTGTTGCCCTGCGCAAGACGGGTATCCGTTTGCCCATCATGGTAATGAATACGGAAGAAGCAGGGTTTGGTAATATCACCGCATTTCAACTGGAGCCGGAATTGTATTCATTTAATATCTCACGTTCATTTGACAATTATCTCCAACAGCATCATATCAGTAATTATCCTGTGCACATAAAATTGGATACCGGTATGCACCGGCTGGGATTTTTAGAAGCAGATGTTGATGAGCTCTGCACATTCCTCGAACGATCGCCGCAATTAAAGATCATCTCCGTTTTTTCTCACCTGGCAGCCAGTGATGAAAAGGCACAGGATGATTTTACAAACGGTCAGGCAACATTATTTGCGTCGATGGCTGCAACAATCGAACGCAGGATCGGCTATTCATTCTTAAAGCATATTGCCAATACATCTGCCATTCACCGGCATCCCCACATGCAACTGGATATGGTAAGGCTTGGCATTGGCTTGTATGGGGTGGATGCAAACCTGCGGTTACAGAATGTCACCACTTTAAAGACCACCATATCACAGGTGAAGGCGGTTAAAAAAGGAGAAACAGTGGGTTATAGCAGGAAGGGAGTGGTTGATAAGGATTCGGTCATTGCAGTAGTGCGTATCGGCTATGCAGACGGGTACCCCAGGTTACTGGGCAATGGCTCGGGTAAGATGTTGCTGCATGATGAACTTGTGCCTGTGATCGGGAATGTATGTATGGATATGACGATGCTTGACATAACGGGTATCGAAGCCGCCGAAGGCGATGAAGTGACCGTATTTGGAGAAAAGTTGCCGGTATCAAAAGTAGCAGCCTGGGCACAAACGATCCCATACGAGATACTCACCAATATTTCTCAACGGGTGAAACGGGTCTATTATGAAGAGTGACGATGCAACGTTGAAAGTTGTTGAAAAGGGTTGAAGATCGCAATGTTAAAACAAGCTTTAAAGCATTTTAAACGGTACTCCATCTCATTGCTAATAGCATATCTTTGCTGCCGTTAAATTTAAGAGATATTAAAAAGGGTAGTCCCCGAAAATACCAAACAAGGATGAAAGCAAGACATGTAATTCTGATCATTGTACTGATCTTATTAGGCGACCAGGCTTTGAAGATCTATATTAAAACGAGCTACAACCTGAACACTTCACACAATGTATTGGGAAATTGGTTCCAATTGTATTTTGTAGAAAACCCGGGGATGGCCTATGGCTGGAAGTTTGGCGGCAACTGGGGTAAAGTTGCATTGACGGTTTTCCGGCTGGGAGCCGTAGTGTTCGGTACCTGGTACCTGGGACAGATCATCCGGAAAAAATACCATAAAGGTTTTATTGTTTGCGCAGCATTGGTATATGCAGGCGCATTGGGCAACCTGATCGACTCCTGTTTTTACGGGTTGATATTTGATAAAGGAATGATCTTCGAACCACAGCTGAAAGAATATATGGGTTATAGCGGGCTCGCCGTTTTTTCAAAACATGGCTATGCATCTTTTTTGCATGGCAATGTGGTTGACATGCTTTATTTCCCGGTCATCAACGGGCATTTTCCAAAATGGGTACCCATCTGGGGTGGAGAGGATTTTCAATTCTTCCGCCCAATCTTTAATATCGCCGATGCATCTATCAGTACAGGGATCATCAGCATTTTAGTTTTCCAGAAACGATTCTTCAGGCATCGAAATGCCGCTTCGGAACATCATACAGTTGAGACGAAGGCATTGGCAGACGATGCTTCGCATATATCTTAAATAAATCCATTATTTTTAATACAAAATCAACGGTATGAAATTTATAAAATACCTGCTTTTAATTATTACTTCGGTAGTGTTTATTGCTGCATGTCAAAAGGAATTGAGTTTTGACATAGATGGCGTTGCCCGGGGCACTTTAAAAGAAGATGCTACAACAAATGAATGCCTCCCAAGTACGGTGAATGGTATTTATAAAGCAGATTCCATTCTAAACAATACCAATTTTATCGACATACAGGTAAACCTTACTTCTACCGGAACCTATGATATCGTATCTGATACCATCAATGGATACTCATTCAGGGGCACAGGAACATTTGGGCTGGTTGGTTTAAATACGGTAAGGTTGTATGCTACCGGCAAACCTGTTGTTGCAGGTGTGGATGCTTTCACGATCAAATTTGATAACAGTACCTGTATAGTGAATGTAATTGTGATCGGTGCAAGTACAGGTGCGGCAGTATTTACATTGCAGGGCGCCCCTGGTACCTGCTCAGGGGCTATAATAAATGGCACATACACCGTTGGCACAGTTTTGACAATTGATAACACCGCTACCATAACAGTGAATGTGATAACACCCGGTACTTATTTTTTAGGCGCTGCTACTATAAACGGGATGGTATTTTCATCCACGGGTTATTTTCCAAATACAGGCATACAATCTGTAACATTGAATGGAACAGGCGTACCGCTTACTGCAGGTGCCTTCAATGTTACTGCAAGCAATGGCGGCAGCAGCAATTGCACATTCAGTGTTACTGTTGCAGCAGGGAGCGGGCCGGCAACTTATAGCCTGGATGTTACAGCAGGTGCATGTTCGGGCGCTACCTATACAGGAACTTACGCTGCCGGCGTTCCACTGGCGGGAACAAATGTGGTACTGGTGAATGTTACCGTAACTACATTGGGAACTTATACGATCACAACAGATACCAATAATGGAATGACCTTTAGTGGTTCAGGTACATTCCTCACTACCGGAACGCAACCGGTGCCGCTTACCGGCTCAGGTACACCTGTTGCAAATGGTATATTTAATTTTACAGCCACAGCAGGAACATCTACCTGCACTTTTTCGGTAACGGTTACAAGTGATAACCTCGATTATCTTCCTGAAACTACATTCAGCAATTGGTCTGATAAACTGGTAGGTGGTACAGCCGCTGACACTTCTTACTGGCAGGTGAGCCCGAATTCAATTGTAAAGAGCGGACTCACATACAGGATATTCGAGATAAAGAACCAGGGAATTACAGTTGATTCTTTTTACCAAAGAAAAAATGGCGGGCTTTATTATCAATATTACGATGGTGCATTTGGTAACTTTGATGCCCCTTTCAATAAAGACGGATTATTGCTTGATTCAAACCTTGCAGTAAATGCATCCTGGGTAACTGACCTGGGCAATAATACCTGGAGCGGACTTCCTGCAACAGCATTGATCGAATGTTTGATCACAGCCAAGGGAGTTACTGCTGTGATCGCCGGGAATACTTATACCAATATCATTAAAGTGCAATACACTTTTAATTACAATCTGGGGTCGGGTAATATCGTATATGCAACTGAAGAGTCCTGGTATGCAAAAGGAAAAGGAATTGTGTACGATAAGTACCAGGATTTTCCTGTTACCACCACATTAGAGCGTGAAACAACAAGGCAACAGATATTTTAATATGACTGTTATAAAATATTTTAAAAGGGCCCGGCATACACCGGGCCTTTGTTCTGCCAGTTACCGGCTGGCTGTTCCCTATGTGTTGTTAACCTAAGACCGTATTCGTGCAATTGCTGTAACCCCGGAGTAATTCGTGAATTGAAAAACCTCCCCCGGCCTGGTTCGTGCCTTAATCATATCATCAATTCAATTTCACCAGCTTCGTTTTTATGGTCTCGTTTTTAAAACTCACCGATAAAAAATAAATACCGTCCCCACCGTTGATGTTATCTGTCATGATATGATTCAAGCCCTTTCTTGCATTTAGCTGGGTGGTTTTTACAAGCTGTCCCTTATCATTGAATATTTTAATGTAGAGCATGCCATCTTCCGGCACGATCACATCCGCTGTTATATTATTTTTAAAAGGATTTTTCAGCGATTTTATTTCAAACCTGAGTTCGGGGCTTAGCAAAACGGTGGAGCTATATTTGAACAAGCCACTGTTATCTGTCATTTTAAGCCTGTAATAAGTATTGTTGAGTATGATCTCCGGGTCTGTAAAATTATAATATGCTTCGGCCAGGTTCCGGGCGGCAATGCTGCCGATACCGGTGAACAGGATGCCGTCGTTGCTTTTTTCAATTTCATATTTATCCAGGTTATGCTCGCCGGTAGCAGACCAGCTGAGGTAAGCGAATTTATTATTCAGCTGACCTTTGAACTGTGTGAAGCTTGCATTTAAAACCAGGCCGCAGTTTATCACTTTGATCATGGTAGATGAACCATCATTGAATGCGCAATTACCGGTAAGGTTAGCCGCAGTTGTGGCAACGATCACCCTATAATAAGTTCCGCTGTCGGCCGGGTAAGCCAGGAAGGGAGGTAAATTGGTAATGTATTGGTACATGCCGTTCACCAGCGTGGTTGAACCCACACCCGAAGTGCCCGGGCCCGTCATATCGGCCCAAACCGTTCCGCCAACATTGCTTTTCTGCCATTTGAAATAAATATAACTGTTGTTGTAAACGTAGCGAATGGTATCACTCAGGTTCACCACGAAAGGATTGGCCTGGCATCCCAGTACAATGGGATTGTAGTTCATGGTTAATGACGGGCCGCAATGCGCCACTTTAATATCATCTATTGCCCAGTCATTCCCGCCGCCGCCGGGAGAATTATTCCTGATCACAAAATTGGCCGTAGTTTGTGTAGGCTTGGTAAGAAATGTAAAACCATATTGCTTCCAGGGCGTTACCCGGTCGTATTTTATATCGCCGGTCGTATAATAGGCAAGGCCGTCAATTTCGAAAGTAAGGTTAGGCCTTACACCCGAAGAATCATTACCGGGGTAAGGAATGAAACCGGCGGTTCCGCTTCCTCTTCCATTGCTGTCGCAGCTGCACCTCGGGCAAACATTCCTGTACCATGCACTGAATTCATAGTAGGTATTCGGGCATAGGTTCGACAAGGTTTCCTGGTATGCCACATCGGTATTATAACTTGCATTGATCAATACATAATAGCCCCCCCTGGTGCCGGGAGCTTTAGGGGTATTGCCAAGGGCAGTATTGGCTGCACCGGTATGATCTCCCCCTATATCCCAAAAACCGAATACCCTGTGTAATGCCGGCGATTCAGGCATGGTTGAGTTGGGGTTTGTTGATCCATCTGCACTGCTGTTATTTATGATCGCATAATTGTAATCATTTGGCTGCCCGGTAGAAATATTTTGTTTGACATAAGTTGTTGCAAAGGAAAGAGGGGCTACCCTGTTCTGTAAAATTCCGCTTCCAAAAGTGCCCGATGAATCAGATGCAGCACTTACCGATGTTCCATTGGAGCAAAACCCATTATTCTTAAACAATAAGATCTTGTAAGTGGGGAAAGCAATATTTGACCATCCGTTGGAAGGTGTTACCATTTTATAACGGATACTCCCGCCTACAAAAAGCGTATCCCCAAAACTGGCTCCGAGGTTGATCTTTACCCGGTAGCATGCCATCATAATGCAGTGTGAATTAAAAAAGCTTGGCTTACTTGTATCAGAACGGATACGGCCACCTTTCACACCATTGGCCTTGTTGCCGAGGTTGATGGTAATGGCTCCGCCGATATTGCTGCCCTGGTCTCCATCAAGCGCTTCGGTGAACGGGCCTTTATAAGTAATACCCTGGTTTGTCGCTACTCTCAACGATCCTGTTATATAAGTTGTTTTGGCAGGTACATTGTCAAATACCTGTACACTATCAACTGCAGTGAATGTTCCAACTGTTTTTACTGCGATGGTAACTCTTACTTCAATGGTATCACCCGGGTTAAAGGTTCCGCCTGTTGCAAGTTTGCTAAGGTTCGCAAAACTTTTTCCAACGTCAACACGGGTTTGTGAAAAGGCTGTATGATCAAGTGAGGATAAAAAAAGAATGGCAATAACCAACAGCTCATGTAAATGTTTTTTCATTCTAATTGGATTTAGATGATTAAAAAACTACATGGATTGGATGGATATTCCTTTATGACAACGCAGGCTTTAATAAATTATTTTGCAGGGCTTGATTTAAGCCGGAAAACTTATGAACAGGACAGTTTTTTTACTGATTTCCGGGCCCGGACTCGTATTTCACCCATGGGCAAATACCTCGTATTATGTGCCGTATTATTCTTTTAAAATATAAACCCTCTTAATTATATAAGAGGGTTTGCATTTTTTTATGTGATGAAATAAGCAGTTAATTCAGCTTGATCAGTTTTCTTTTGATGACCTCATTGTTAAACTCGATCGATAAAAAATATATTCCGTTTGCCGTATCGATCTTGTCGATGGAAATATTATTAAGCCCTTTATTGACCTGCAATTGAATATTTTTTACCAACTGGCCTTTATCATTGTACAGGGTTACATTCAGCGCCCCTTCTTTGGGAACGATCACGTCTGCCTTGATCGTATTCTTAAAAGGGTTCTGCAGGTTATTTACTTCAAAACTAAGTTCTGTACTCAACAATATTACCTGGCTGTATTTATACAAATTGTTTTCGTCGATCATCTTTAACTTGTAATAGCGCGGGCCATTGAGGCTTTCAGGGTCTGTAAAATTATAATAAGCATCTGTTGTATTCTTTGCACTCACCGAACCTGTCTTCTCAAAATTTATCCCGTCGTTGCTTTTTTCTATTTCGTATGATCTTAAATGCTGTTCATTGGATGCAGACCAGGTAAGCGATCCTTTTTTGGCGATCACCTGCCCTTTGAACTGTGTGAAATTGCCCGTTAAAATGATGCTGCAGTTGATCACTTTTATCAATGTTGAGTTGCCGTCGTTATAGGCACAATTACCAACAAGGTTAGCCGCAGAAGTGGCAACAATCACCCTGTAGTACCTTCCGCTATCGGCTGCTGTTGCTAAAAAGGGCGGCAGGTTTGTAACGAATTGGTATTGCCCGCCAACAAGTGTTGGCACTCCCATTCCGGATGTACCGGGCCCAACAAGGTTTGTCCAGATCGTTCCACCAATATTACTGCGCTGCCATTGAAAATATACATAACTATTGCTATAGAGGTACCGCACCGTATCACTTAAATTAACTACGAACGGGCTTGCACTGCAACCCAACACGAACGGGTTATAGTTCATGGATAATGAAGGCCCGCAATGCGATACGGTTATATCATCCAGTGCCCAGTCGTTGCCACCACCACCAGGTGAATTATTCCTGATGAGAAAATTTGCAGTAGTTTGCCCGGGTTTTGTAAGAAATGTAAAGCCATATTTTTTCCAGGGCGTGGTACGGTCATATTTGATGTCTCCGGATGTATAATAAGCAAGCCCGTCAATTTCAAAATTAATATTTGGCTTTACGCCTGAAGAATCATTTCCCGGCCCTGGAATATACAATGCAGTCCCGCTTCCCTTGCCTGTACTGTCGCAACCACATCTCGGGCAAACATTCCTGAACCATGCACTGAATTCATAATAGGTACTGGGGCATAAATTCGAAAGTGTTTCCCTGTAAGCAGTATCGGTTTTATAACTGGCATTTACCAACACCATATAACCGCCCCTTGTTCCCGGTGCTTTTGCCGTATTGCCAATGGCTGGATTGGCTGCACCGGTATGGTCGCCTGCAATATCCCATAAACCAAATACCCGGTGCAATGCAGTTCCTTCGGGCATCGGGAGGTTGGGATTTGTACTGGCATCTGCACTGCTGTTATTGCTGATGGCATAATTATAATCTATCGGTGTACCTGTTCCTAAATTTTGTTTTATATAGGTAGTGGTAAATGCAAGGGCTGCTGCACGGTTTTGAACA
>Ga0209023_10008577_pt1 | contig 10232 bp, 12 predicted proteins | sample LakOneMetagenome_FD_187468 | JGI IMG/M metagenome (GOLD analysis project Ga0209023, IMG submission 187468) | Freshwater and sediment microbial communities from Lake Erie, Canada (SPAdes) (version 2) | ecosystem: Environmental > Aquatic > Freshwater > Lentic | place: Lake Erie, Canada...
AACATAGCGGTCGAACGGGATCCGATAGAACCGACAGGCCCTCGCGAATTTTTTCAGCCCGCGGCCTTCGCCGCAACCCGATCGACCGCTATGTTCCTGGCCACATGACCATCCGCCCCATCGTCCGCTATCCCGATCCCCGCCTCGCTCTGCCGGCGCAGCCGATCACCGCCTTCGACGGCGCGCTGCGCCAGCTTGCGGCCGACCTGCTCGAGACCATGCACGCCGCGCCCGGCATCGGCATCACAGCGCCGCATATCGGTGTTTCCTTGCGCGTCGTGGTGCTCGACCTCGATCCGGTCGACGGCGCACGGACCTACGTCAATCCGGAGATCACCTGGGCCTCGCCCGAGATGATCATGCACCAGGAGGGCAGCGTCTCGATGCCCGGCGTCAATGAGGATATCGAACGCCATGCCAAAGTGCGCATCAGCTATCGGGATCTCGACGGCCAGCCACACACCGAGGAATCGCAGGGCCTGCGCGCGGTCTGTCATCAGCACGAGATCGACCAGTTGAACGGCATGTTCTGGATCAGGCGGCTATCGCGGCTGAAGCGGGAGCGGTTGATCAAGCGGTTCGACAAAATGTCGCGGGGCTGAACCGGATTTTTTCCGTGACCATGTCGGATCCGCCGCGGTCCGGTCGTCCTTGGCCCATGACGACCCGTCAACGAAGGAGACCAAGGATGAGCAAGGCCACGATCTGCCTGTGGTACAACCATGACGCCGAGGAAGCCGCGCGCTTTTACGCCAAGACCTTTCCCGACAGCGCGGTGACGGGCGTGCACCGCGCACCCGGCGATTTTCCCGGCGGCAAGGAAGGCGATCCGCTGATCGTCGAGTTCACCGTGTGCGGCACGCCGTGCATCGGCCTCAACGGCGGCGACATCTTCAAGCATTCCGAAGCGTTCTCCTTCGTGATCGCCACCGAAACCCAGGAAGAAACCGACCGCTACTGGAACGCGATCGTCGGCAACGGCGGCACCGAGAGCGCCTGCGGCTGGTGTAGGGACAAATGGGGCCTGTCGTGGCAGATCACCCCGCGCGTGCTGACCGACGCGATGGCCAAGGGCGGCGACGTCGCCAAGCGCGCCTTTGCCGCGATGATGCCGATGAAAAAGATCGATGTCGCGAAGATCGAGGCGGCGATACGGGGATAGGTCTCGATACAAAATCGCCGTCATGCCCGGCCTTGTGCCGGCATCCACGTCTTCACGGTCCGAACGAATCAAAGACGTGGATGGCCGGGACAAGCCCGGGCATGACGGATAGATGGAGCTTTGCGCCGATCTGGCGGCTACCCCTGCCCCGTCGCCTTCAGGATCAAATCCGCGATCGCGTCCGGCTGCGAGATCAAGGCGAGATGGCTCGCCTTCACCTCGATCGTGGTCGCGATCATGCGCTTGGCCATGAAGCGCTGGAGATCGGGATTGATGGTGCGGTCTTCGGTGGAGACCGCATAATAGCTCGACTTCGACCTCCACGCGGCCTGCGTAGTCTTGCCTGACAGCAGCGCCTTCTGAAACGGCTGCTGGGTTGCGTACAGCACCTTCGCCCTGGCTTCCGGCAGGTCGCCGGCGAAATCGCGCAGGAACGCGGCTTCGCTCAAGCGTCCTTCGTCACCGTCGAACACGATCCCCGCGCTCGCGGGCGGCGTCGGAAAGGCCTTGGCCAAAGCGGGATAATCCTCGCCGGCATCCGGCGCGCGGGCGGCGACATAGACCAGCGCGGAGACATTCGGATGCATTCCGGCTTCGGTGACGATCATGCCGGAGAAGGAATGCCCGACCAGCACGGTCGGCCCGTCCTGCCGCGCCAGCACCTTCTCGGCGGAAGCCACCGCCTCGGGCAAGGTCGTCAGCGGATTTTGTACGGCTGTCACATTAAGGCCCTTGGCCTGCAGGCGCGCGATCACTTCGGACCAGCAGGAGCCGTCGGCAAACAGCCCGTGGACAAGGACGACGTTCTTCGCCTTCGGCGCGGATTGGGCGATGGCGCTGCGCGGAACCAGCGTGCTCGCAGCCGCGGCGGCCGCGAGGCCCACGAAGGCGCGCCGGCTAAAATTGTTATCCATGACTTTACCCTTTGCGCGGTGTCGATACGCGCCGGAATAGTCGCGGCGCTGGGCAACTACACTGTCATGGACGTTCGTTGGCCCCTCTTTGTTACGCGGTCCGACTAACTAAACGGCGCGCTTCACCCGCCCGCGATCAAATCCTTCGCCAGCGCCATGTAGGCCGGCAGCGTCACCGGGTCGTTGCCGGCGTTGGCCGCGACCGGATGCGAGGCATAGCGCGCGATCACCATCTCGGCCTTGGGATCGATGTAGATGCCCTGCCCGTGCACGCCACGCGCCATGAAGGCGCCGTGCGCATTGTGGGTGTGCCACCACTGGTTCCGATAGGAGCCGCCGGGCAAGGTGGTGTAGCCGGCCGGCTTAAACTTGGCGGGATCGCCGCCGCGCGCGATATCCTCGACGACATCAGACGGCACGATCTGGCGGCCGTTGAATTTTCCATGATTGCGAATGGTCTCGCCGAAACGCGCGAGATCGCGCAGCGTGGTCGAGAGTCCGCCGCCGCCGCTCTCGACGCCGACGCGGTCGACGTGATAATGCGCGTCCTCTTCCGCGCCCATCGGCGCCCAGATGCGCTCGGACAGGAGATCGGCCAGCGACCGGCCGCTGACGCGCCGGCAGATGAAGGCCAGCACATCGGAGTTGACGGTCTTGTAGGCGAAGGCCTTGCCGTGCTCGCCCTGCTTCTTCTGCCCGCACAGGAAATCGAAGATGTTGGTGGCGCCTTGATAGTCCGGCGGGATCGGCGCCATTCCGTTGGCGCGCCGCAGCCCCCAGATGTCGGAATTCTTGTCGGTATAGACCTCGGTGTAGGCAAGGCCGGTGGTCATATCCATCGCCTCGTGCACGCGCGCATCGCCGAACGCGCTGGCCTTCAGCTCGGGAATGTATTCGGTGATTGGCGCCTGCGGATCGATCCTGCCTTCCGCCACCAGCATGCCGGCGAGCGTGCCGGTGAACGATTTCGTCACCGACATCCCAATATGCGGCTTGTGCGGCTTCAGCGCGCCGAAATAGCGTTCGTAGATCAGCCTGCCCCGGTGCAGCACCGCGATGCCGTCGGCATAGGTCTCCTCCAGCATCCCCGCAAACGTCATCGGCCGCCCGTCCATCGTGACGGACCTGGACTCGCCGATATCCTGCTCCGCGCGCGGCAACACCGAAGCCGGCCCCGCCCCGCGCCACACATTCACCGTCGGCACGAGCTGGCGAATGTTGCTCCAGGCCCAGCGCAGTTCGGGGAAGCTACGGAAGGAGCCGTCGTGAAAGGTGATGGTCTTAGCAGCCGGCGGCGGGAAGCCTTGCATCCAGTCGAGGGCTTCGGGGTCGGTTTCGGTCGCGGTGGGGATGGGCTGGGTTTGGGCTGACGCGACGGACATGGGGAGTGACTCCGGAGGAAGGTGACGCTGTGGCGAATAATTTCCGACAGGTTTTAGTGGACATCGCCTGTTTAGGGTGGGAGCCTAATGAACGGATCGACCGCGGCAACGCCCAACGGTTCGAGATGCCGGAGGTTGCGCGATAGAATCGTCAGGCCATGGCGCTGCGCTGTTGCGGCAATGACGATATCGGCGAATCCAGGCGCGTGTCCAAGACCACGCGCCCGATCGGACAGCACGCCCGCGATCCGCGCGGTCGCCGCATCGAACGAGAGAATACGATCGCTGTACAAGTGCAGGACTGTATCGAGCCAAGCCGTTAGCTCGGAACTTTTGCGCGTAGCTCCTTCACGGCGTAGCTTGGCAATTCCATCCTCGATCTCAGCCACCGTAACTGCCGATATGGACAACGAGGCAGAGTGGGTATCCATCCATTCGACGAGCGCCGCCGACACCGATCTAGATGGTGCCACAGCGGATAAAACGTTGGTATCGACGAGGTACACCGGAAATCAGAGGCCTGATTTCCGTAACGGCGATTTGTTGCGGGCCGGCAAGTCATTTGCCGTCAACGGCGCCGCCATCAACAAGCGGCCGAAACTCGGCACGGTGGTCAGCCGTTCCCATTCTTCGTAACCGACCACCACTGCCTGTCGCTTACCATGACGCGTGATAACCGCCGGCTTACCCCGCATCGCCTCGTCAACGACTGCTGACAGACCGGCTTTGGCATCCCGCAATTGAATTTCGCGCATCGGCGCACCTCAATATGACCACTGTAGTCATATATACCCACCTACTCCCCACCGCAAGGGGGATGACTTAGCCTCCACGGGTAGGAGACTCATCAAACTGAATGGAAGTATGTTGGACATGACTCCAAGGAGAGATTCGTGGCATTCGGCGTCTTCATCCACCGGTCCGATTCCATCTACGAAGATAGCCCCGCTGAACGCTATCAGTTCCCGAGCCAGTACCTTGCCCGCGTCGAGGCCTGCGTCGGCGATTGGATCATCTATTACGAACCTCGGAAGGCGCAAGAATCGCGCGGCTACTTTGCGATTGCAAAAGTTCAGCAGGTCATCCCCGACCCCAGCACCTCCGGCATGTACATTGCCGTTATCGAAGCCGGCAGTTATCTGGACTTCGTCAATCCGATCCCGTTCCGTGACGCCGACGGACTTCTCGAGCGCGGCCTGCTGAACGAACACGGCAAAATCTCCGGACGCGCACAATCCGCCGTTCGGCCGATTTCTCCCGCCGACTTCAACCGGATCACTGAGCTCGGTCTCGCCGAAGACAGCGTCTCGTTGCCGCGCATTGATGCGCCTTCTCCTTCTCCAGGAATGCAGGAACCACAGTCAGTTTTCCAATACGAAGAGGAACGGACTCGCGTCGCCTATCTGACCTCCCGCATAGTTCGAGACCGGATTTTCCGCCGCGTCGTCTTGCGGGCCTATGACTCTCGCTGCGCGATTACTTCCCTGAAATTGATCAATGGGCGCGGACGGGCCGAGGTCGAAGCCGCGCACATACGTCCGGTCGAGGCCAATGGTCCGGATATCGTCAGCAATGGACTAGCCCTCTCCGGTACCGCACACTGGATGTTTGACCGCGGCTTGATCAGTATCGCGGACGATCATGAAATTCTGATTTCAAGGCACGTGAACGATGAAGCCGGTGTGCGCGCCATCATCAACAAGACCGGACGACTCCTGACCCCTGACCGCGCTGCCGATAGGCCTCACCCGCACTTCCTGCGATGGCATCACGAACATTGTTTCAAGACCTGAAATTGGGGCGGGTTGGCGACGCGCAAAATACCTCATTTCGAGGACGCGATATCCCCTCCCCGCAAGATCTTCTCCATCGCCTTCCCCTTCGCGAGTTCGTCGATCAGTTTGTCGAGGTAGCGGATTTCCCGCATAATCGGTTCTTCGATGTTTTCGACGCGGACGCCGCAGATCACCCCCGTGATGAGCGAACGCTGCGCATTCATCTTTGGCGCTTGCGCGAAGAAATCCTCGAACGAGGTCTTCTTGTCGATCTCCTTGTCGAGTGTCTTCTGGCTGTGACCGGTCAGCCAGCGGATGATCTCGTCGACCTCCGCTTTGGTACGTCCCTTCTTTTCCGCCTTGGCGACGTAGAGCGGATAGACGCTCGCGAAGCTCATTGAATAAATGCGGTGCTTCGTCATGCGTCCAAACCTCATCCCATTCAATTGCAATGCCCGCCGACAAAAGCTAACGCACCGTCGAGCTTAGATCGTTGCTTGTTTTCCAAAATGGGCTTCGCGATGGCAATTCGGGCACAGCGCCAAGGCATTTTTCACTGTGTCGTCGCCACCGTCAGCGAGACGTACCTTGTGATGCACCTCAAGGTATGGGGAATGGTCTGACTGACGCTTGAAAGGCGCAGCCTTTTTGCATCGCTCACAATTGCCTGCGGCGCGCTCCGATACCTCGGCAATTACATCGGGATTCCTAATATACACGATCGTCTGTACTGGCTTGGCCGATGGCTTTTTGGCCGCGAGTTTCAATCTCTTTCTTCGGCCCGCGCGGTCTTCTCTTGAACGCGACACTTCGGCATCCAAACTTGCCTGATAATCCATCAACGCATCTGCTTTAGCGCTAACTGATTTTTTGCTCTTTGTGCTGGACCACGGCTGGCATCGACTACACTCGCTGGTGAAACCTTTGCCGCCTTTTGTCTTGATCCACGTCAACAGCGATTGGCGATCTAACGCGCAGACTTTGATATATTTGCGCTCGGTAAATGCACCCGGACTCATAGCGGAGGTGTACGAACGTATCTTTCCGCAGTCAGCGCGGTGCAACGACATGTACGTCGGCGGAGTCGAGCGAAGTGTCGTTAGGACAAATCCCGCCCGATTCTTGTTAAGCCAAGCTCGGTACTGCCGCTCTCGCGCAACAAATACCGTCGTCGGCATGTCACTTCACTCCCACTCAATCGTCCCAGGCGGCTTGCTCGTCACATCATACACCACCCGGTTCACCCCCTTCACCTCGTTGATGATCCGCGTTGCGGTTTCGCCGAGGAATTTCATGTCGAAGGCGTAGAAGTCGGCGGTCATGCCGTCGGTGGAGGTGACGGCGCGCAAGCCCACGACGTATTCGTAGGTGCGGCCGTCGCCCATGACGCCGACGGTTTTCACCGGCAGCAGCACGGCGAAGGCCTGCCAGATCTGGTCGTAGAGGCCGGCTTTTCGGATCTGGTCGATATAGACCGCGTCAGCATTGCGGAGGATGTCGAGCTTCTCTTTCGTGATGTCGCCGGGGCAGCGGATGGCGAGGCCGGGGCCCGGGAACGGATGACGGCCGACGAAGATTTCGGGCAGGCCGAGTTCGCGCCCCAACACGCGGACTTCGTCCTTGAACAGTTCGCGCAACGGCTCGACCAGCTTCATGTTCATGCGCGCCGGAAGGCCGCCGACATTGTGGTGCGACTTGATGGTGACGGAAGGTCCGCCGGTGAAGGAGACGCTCTCGATCACGTCGGGGTAGAGCGTGCCCTGCGCCAAAAAGTCCGCGCCGCCGATCTTCTTCGCTTCCGCGTCGAACACGTCGATGAACAGGCGCCCGATGGTCTTGCGCTTCACTTCGGGATCAGTGACGCCTTCGAGTTCGCCGAGGAACTGTTTCGAGGCGTCCACATGCACCAGCGGAATGTTGTAGTGGTGCCGGAACAGGTCGACGACGGTCTTGGCCTCGTCGAGGCGCAGCATGCCGTGATCGACGAACACGCAGGTAAGCTGGTCGCCGATCGCTTCGTGAATCAAGACCGCAGCGACGGCGGAATCGACACCACCTGAAAGGCCGCAGATCACCCTGCCCTTGCCGACTTGGGCGCGGATCTTTTCGATCGCTTCCTCGCGGAATGCGCGCATGGTCCAGTCGCCGGTGAGGCCTGAAACCTTGCGGACGAAATTGCGGATCAGCTTGGCACCATCCGGCGTGTGCACCACTTCGGGGTGGAACATCAGGCCGTAATATTTGCGCTTCTCGTCCTGGATGACGGCGAACGGCGCGTTCGGCGACACGCCGGCCACCGTGAAGCCCGGCGGCATCTTGGTGATGCGGTCGCCGTGGCTCATCCAGACCTGATGCTTTTCACCCAAGGACCAGGTGGCGTCGAACAGGTTGCTCGGCGCTTTCACCTCGACATCGGCGCGACCGAATTCGCGATGATGGCCGCCCTCGACCTCGCCGCCGAGCTGGGCCGCCATGGTCATCTGGCCGTAACAGATGCCGAGCACGGGCACGCCGGAATCGAAGATCGCCTGCGGCGCGCGCGGCGAGCCGGCCTCGTGCACCGACTCCGGTCCACCGGACAGGATCACGGCTTTCGGCTTCATTTCCTTGAAGGCGGCTTCGGCCTTCTGGAACGGCACGATCTCGGAATAGACGCCCTCCTCGCGCACGCGGCGCGCGATCAGTTGCGTCACCTGACTGCCGAAATCGACGATCAGAATCTTGTCATGCGCCGAGGCCGGTGAAGGCGTCGACTTGGGCGAAGGCTGTGCTGCGGTCATGGACAGGAATTACGCGACGGGAGGCCCCCTCGCAACCGCGGCAAACGGGCGGCCCACATTCTTCTGCGGGGGATGGACAGATCATAATAGGTCAGTATTATTGACCTAATTGGATGATAAGGCAAATGGAGGAAGCCATGCCCACGCATCACGACGCCAAACAGCTTGCAGCCGCCGATCTTGCAGCCGCCGATCTTGCAGCCTTGGGCCGGGACTGGGTCGCCGCCTGGAACTCACATGATCTGGAGCGGGTGCTGGCGCTCTATTCCGACGACTTCGAGATGACCTCGGACAAGATCCCCTCCCTCGGCTTCGACGCCTCCGGCACGCTGCGCGGCAAGGCGAATGTCCGGGCCTACTGGAGCAAGGCGCTGACCATGATCACGGGTTTGCACTTCGAACTGATCGATACCTATGTCAGACCTGACAGTATCGTGGTGTTTTACCAGAACGAGCGCGGCCACAAGATTTGCGAGTACCTGCGGCTGAATGCCGAGGGGAAGATCCGGCAGGGTTCAGCGAACCATCTCGCGCATTAGTTTGAGACTGTCATTCCGGGGCGATGCGAAGCATCGAACCTCAGATGCGCAATTGCGCATCGGGGAAGGTCGAACTTTCGGGTCTGGTCCTTCGGACCATCCCGGAATGACAGCGTCCCTTACGCCTTCTTCATCACTGACACGAAAAACCCGTCCGTGCCCGTCCGCCTTGGCGTCATCAGCCAACCCTCCGCCGACTGCCGCGCAGCGGCGGCGAAATCCTCGGCCTTGTCCCACAGCACGCCCGCCGTCTGTTCCGGCGGCACCACCGAAAACTCCGGATGCCTGGCGAGGAAGCCGCGCACCTGCTCGCCATTCTCGTCGGGCAATACGGAACAGGTGACATAGGCAATCCGCCCGCCCGGTTTCACCAAACCCGCCGCGCGCTCCAGCACTTCGGCCTGGTCCTTCAACCGCACTTCCAGCGCGCCGGGGCGCATCCGCCATTTGGCATCGGGATTGCGACGCCAGGTACCGGTGCCGGTACAGGGCGCGTCGATCAGGACGAGATCGGCCGACGCCTTGATATCGGCGAGCGGATCGGCGTCGCCCTTCGGCGCGCGGACATCGGCGTTATGGATGCCGGCGCGCGACAGCCGCTCGTAGATCGGCGCGAGCTGGCGCTTGTCGTGATCGGTCGCGATCAACCGGCCCTTGCCCTGCATCATCGCGGCCAACGCCAGCGTCTTGCCGCCTGCGCCGGCGCAGAGGTCGATCACCTGCTCGCCGGGCTTGGCACCGGACAGCAAGGCCGCGAGCTGCGAGCCCTCGTCCTGAACTTCGATGGCGCCCTTGATAAAGTCTTCCTCGGCATGGATGCCGGGGTTGCGGGCATCGGCGCCGAGTTCGATCCGCAAGCCGATCGGCGACCACGGCGTCGGCTCAGCGCCGAGATGCGAAAGCCGCGGCAACACCTTGTCGCGATTGGATTTCAGCGTGTTGACACGGAGGTCGAGCGGCGCCCGGCTCGCCATCGCGACCGCTTCCGCCACGCGATCGTCGCCGAAGACTTTCGCCAGATGCGGATCCAGCCATTCCGGGTAGTCGCCGGCGATATGAGGTGGCGCGTCGGCAGTCGTGCGCGAGGTCAGCGCGGCGCGCTCGGCCGGGCTCAGCGGCTCCGGCGCGAAGCGTTCGCCGTGGCAGAGATTGGCAATTGCGTCGGCATCCATGCCGCGCTCGAGCTTGAGCATGCCGAGCACGCGCGCGCGCGGCGTGTCGGCGTCCATGATCCAGGCGCTGGAAGCGCGACGGCGCAGCACGTCCCAGACCAGGCCTGCGATGGCGGCACGGTCGCCGGAGCCGGCGAAGCGGTGGGCGGTACCCCACTCCTTCAGCGCCTTCGCCGCCGGCACGCGCTGGGCGTCGATGGTCTCGATCAGTTCGATGGCTGCGGACAGCCGGGCAGCGGGAGTCATTCAGGGCTTTCGGTTCGAGCTAGTGAGCACTCAGATCAGAAGCAGTATCTTGAGTGCGAAGTAGATCCACATCGCCAGCAGCACCAGCACGCCGGCAAACCACGCCAGGCTGCGCTGCTGAATGTTGTTGGAAGTGACGAATATCCCGGCGTGGACAAAACGCGTCACCACGAACACCCAGGACAACAGCACGATGACGAGGTCGGCATGCCGCAGCGGCAGCGCCAGCGCGATCAGGAAGTAGAACAGGACCGGTACTTCG
>Ga0209023_10008578_pt1 | contig 10230 bp, 9 predicted proteins | sample LakOneMetagenome_FD_187468 | JGI IMG/M metagenome (GOLD analysis project Ga0209023, IMG submission 187468) | Freshwater and sediment microbial communities from Lake Erie, Canada (SPAdes) (version 2) | ecosystem: Environmental > Aquatic > Freshwater > Lentic | place: Lake Erie, Canada | collected...
TGCCGTCGGCGTCGATCACCTGCACGTCGCCGAGCTTGAGCCCGCGCACGCCGGCCTCGATCTTCGACAGGTCGCCGACGATCACCCAGGTCAACGCGTTCGGGTGGATCACCTCGGTCGCGGCCGCACGCACCGCATCGTCGGTCTGCGCCTCGATGCGCTGCTTCAGGGTCGCGACGTAGTCGTCGGGGCGGCCGTACAGCGCGTTGTTCTCGAGCGCGCCGAGCACCGCGCCCGCGGTTTCGTACGAACCCGGCAGGCTGCGCACGTTGCTGTCCTTGACCTTGGCGATTTCCGCGGCGGTCAGCGGACGCGCGCCGATCACGTCCTTCGCTTCCTTCAGCACTTCGGCGGCGGATTCGACGGTCTTGTCGGTCTGCACCGGCGCATACAGCATGAACGGCCGCTGCCCCAGCGCGTCCTGCGAGAAGCTGTAGGCGCCATAGGCCCAGTGCTTGTCCTCGCGCAGGTTCATGTTGAGGCGCGCGGTGAACTGGCCGCCGAACGCATCGTTCATGGTGTTGATTTCGAGGTTGTTCGGCGCGGTGGTCGGCGGCGCGAGCTCGGCGGCGAGGATCAGCGACTGCTGCGCGCCGGGCTTGTCGATCAGGAACACGCGCGGCGCGGCCTGCGCGGCCACGGTCGGGATGTCCTTCGTGCCCTTGGCCACGTCCGCCGGCTTCCAGTCGCCGAACACCTTGTCGAGTTGGGCGGTGATTTCCGGCAACGTGGTGTCGCCGGCAATCAGGATCCGCACGTTGTCGGGGCGCAGCCATGCCGACTGCCAGGCGCGCAGGTCGGCGGCGGTGAGCGAGGTGATCGAGGCTTCGGTGCCGCTGCCGGTGAACGGAATCGCGTAGGGATGGCCGGCGCCGTAGACCAGCGGCGGCAGGGTGCGCAGCGCGAGGCCGGTCGGCTGGGTCTTCTCCTGCGCGATGCCGGCCAGCCATTGCGCGCGCACGCGCTCGAGGTCGGCGTCGCGGAAGGCCGGGTTGCGCACCACGTCGGCGAACAACGCCAGCGACGGCGCGAGGTTGGCCTTGAGCATGTTCGCGCTGGCGTTGCAACTGTCGAGGCCGCAGCCGATGCCGAGGTTCATGCCGAGGCGTTCGCGGCGCTGCGCGATCTCGACCGAATCGAGCTTGGTAGTGCCTTCATCGAGCATCGCATTGGTGAAGCTGGCGGTGCCGAGCTTGGCGCCGGCATCGCTGGCGTAACCCGCGTCGAACTGCAGGGCCACGTTCACCACCGGCACGGTGTGGCGCTGCGCCAGCACGACTTCGATGCCGTTCTTCAGGTGCCCGCGCTCGACCTTGGGGAAGCTGAGGTCGGGGAAGCTGGTCACCGCCGGCACGCCCTTGCTGCGGTCGACCTCGCTCTTGGTCACGGTGAACTTGCTGGTGTCGGCGCCGGCGATATCGGCTGGGCGATCGGGCGAGGCCGGCAGGCCGGCGACATCTTCCACCTTCGGCGCGGTCTTGGTCGGCACCACGGTCAGGGTGTAGTCGCCCTGCGCCAGCCACTTCTTCGCCACGGCCTGCACTTCGGCCGGCGTCGCCTTCTGCTGCCAGTCGAACTGCTGCTTCCACGCGTCCGGGCTGCCGAGGTACAGCGCGCTTTCGCCCAGGCGCGAGGCCTTGCCCAGCGCGCGCTCGAGGCCGCGGATGGTGCCGGCGCGATCCTGCGCCTGCACGCGCGCGAGTTCGTCCGCGGTCGGGCCGTTGGCGAGGAACTTCTGCACCTCGTCGGCGATCGCCGCCTCGACCTTGGCCGGGTCAACGCCCTGCTTCACGTCGGCGGTAATCTCGAACTGGCTGCTCAATTCGAACGGACTGGCGCCGGCGGAAACCGAATCGACCAGCTTGTCCTGGTAGACCAGGCGCTGGTACAGGCGCGAGGTCTTGCCGCCTCCGAGCACGTCGGCGGCGAGGTCGAGCAGCACGAAGTCGCGTTCGCTGCGCGCCGGGATGTTCCATTCGCGCAGGATCCGTGTCTGCGACACCACGTCTTCCATCTGCGAACGCGAGGACGCGGTGCGCGGCGCGACCCATTCGGCCTGGCGCGCGACCGACGGGCCGGCCGGGATGTCGCCGAAGTACTTCGCGACCTTGTCCTTCGCGGTCTTCGCATCGATGTCGCCGGACAGCACCAGCACGGTGTTGGCCGCGCCGTAGTAGTTGCGGAACCAGTTCTTCACGTCCTCCAGCGAGGCGGCGTTCAAATCCGCCATCGAGCCGATGGTGTCGTGGTGGTAGGGATGGTTGGCCGGGTAGGTCTCGGCCAGTTCCTGTTCGCCCATGCGGCCATAGGGCTCGTTCTCGCCCTGGCGCTTCTCGTTCTGGACCACGCCGCGCTGTTCGTCGAGGGTGGCCTGGTCGATCGCGCCGAGCAGGTGGCCCATGCGATCGGATTCCATCCACAACGCCATGTCCAGCGCGGTGGTCGGCACGGTCTCGAAGTACATGGTGCGGTCGAGCCAGGTGTTGCCGTTGATGTCGGAAACGCCGGCCTTCTCGAAGGGTTCGAAGTACTCGCCCTTGTGGTTTTCCGAACCGTTGAACATCAGGTGTTCGAACAGGTGCGCGAAACCGGTCTTGCCCGCGGGTTCGTCCTTGGAACCGACGTGGTACCAGATCGCGACCGACACCACCGGCGCCTTGCGGTCCTCGTGCACGATCACGCGCAACCCATTGGGCAAGGTGAACTGCGAGTACGGGATGTCGATGCCGGCGGTGGCCGATGCGGCGAACGCGGGCGTGGACACGATGCCGCCGGAAAGCGCGGCGGCGAGCGCCATGGCGAGGATGGAGGAACCTGGACGGAAAGCGACGGACATGGCGAACCCCATGGAAACGTGACGAATCGCGCATGGTAGCGGGCTGCGCGTCGCGGCCGCACTAGGCCACAAGTCCTGCACGCAGTGCCGCACCACGCGCTAACACCAGCCGCGCTAGGCTGGCGCCATGCCCACGCGCACCGCCCTCGTCACCGGCGCCAACCGCGGCCTCGGCCTGGAATTCGTCCGCCAGTTGCTGGCGCGTGGCGATCGCGTGCTCGCCGCTTGCCGCCAGCCCGGCAAGGCCACGGCCCTCAACCTGCTCGCGGGGGAACACCCGGGACGCCTGCGGGTGTTGCCGCTCGATGTCGCCAGCGAGTCCTCGCGCACCGCGTTCGCGCACGAACTTGCGCTGGTGCTCGACGACGATGCGCGCATCGACCTGCTGGTCAACAACGCCGGCGTGCTGCATTCGGGCGAACGCTGGGGACAGGTGCGCGAAGCGATGCTCGAGGACAGCCTGCGCACGAATGCGGTCGGGCCGTTCCTGCTGACGCAACTCCTCGCACCGCGGTTCGCCGATGGCGGCAAGATCGCGTTCGTGTCCACGATCATGGCCTCGATCGGCAGTCGCCGCGAATTCCGCTCGCCCAGCTACTCCGCGAGCAAGGCCGCGCTGGACATGCTCGCGGTGCAGTCTGCGCACGCGCTGGCGCCGCGCGGCATCGCGGTCGCGGTGCTGCATCCGGGCTGGGTGCAGACCGACATGGGCGGCGACGGCGCCGACGTGGCGCCGCAGGACGCGGTCGCCGGCCTGCTGCGGCAGGTCGACGCAGCCGACGCATCACGGCCGTTGCTGTTGCGCGACTGGCGCGGTGAATCGATTCCGTGGTGAATTGAAACGATGTTCCACGTCGTCCTGTTCCGGCCGGAAATCCCGCCCAACACCGGCAACGCCATCCGCCTGTGCGCGAACACCGGCGCGACGCTGCACCTGGTGCGCCCGCTCGGCTTCTCGCTCGACGACAGGCAACTGAAGCGCGCTGGCCTCGACTACCACGAGTACGCGACGCTGCGCGTGCACGACGACCTCGACGCCGCGTTCGCGGACATCGCCGCGACCACGGGTGAAGCGCCGCGCGTGTTCGCGCTGTCCACCCGCGGCGACGTACGTTTCGACACGCCGCGTTTCCGCGCAAACGACGTGTTCCTGTTCGGCTGCGAAACCGCGGGCCTGCCGGAAGCCGTGTTCGCCGCGATTGCGGAAGACCGGCGCCTGCGCCTGCCGATGCGCGCCGGCAGCCGCAGCCTGAATCTTTCCAATGCCGTCGCCGTGGTCGTGTTCGAGGCCTGGCGGCAGGCGGGATTCGAGGGCGAAAAACCCCGGGATTGATTCCCGCCGGGCGATCGTGACGCGACCGTCACCACCCCTTCTGTCCCGTTCCCGGGGCGCGATGCGTTGGCTTGCTAAGGGGCCCATGCTGCGGCCGGCGCGTCCGCGCCGTTGCATGGCGAAAGGCCATCGCCTCTTCGCCAGCCCCCGGATCCGATCGCGGTTGGATGTTCCCGGTGCCGTCACGGGCTGGTGGTAAACCTGTCAAAAAGGGAGACACGGCATGCATGTTCTTGCGAAGCATTCCCGCAGATTTCTCGCGTCCTGCGCGGGCCTGTCCTGTGTGCTGGGCATGGCGACGGCGGCGCTGGCCAGGCCGCCCGCTTTCGCCAGCAACGTGCCGGTGCCGCAGCCGATCCTGACCGACAACCAGTTGCTCTGGCAGGTCGCACCGGACGAATGCTTCAACGGCGTCGGCACGAACTACCCTCCGATCAATCCGGACGGCACCTGTTCGACGGGGCAGCCGAAGGCGAACCAGTCCTATATCTGGAGCCTCGTCGAAGCAAAAGGCAGGCTGTGGTTCGGCACGATGGCGAACACCGCTTGCGTCCTCAATGGCGTTCGCGCCGTGACGCCGATACTCGAGGACACGTTCGTCTGCGAGTACGGGATGAGCGAATACGCGCGAACCTACCCCTCGCTGACGGACATCCAGGGCGACTGGCGCCCGCCGCGGATCTATTCCTGGGATCTCGCCAGCGGCACGCTGACCGAGCGCGAAGTGGACAGCTCGTTGCTGCAAACCACGCTCGGCCTGCGCAGTGCCGGCACGATCGGCAACAACGTGTTCCTCGCCGGAGCCAGTCGCCTGGGCAACGCCGTGAACTTCTTCGCCTACGCCGCAGACACCGGCAAGTACCTCGGTGCATGCACGCGCAGCGACTACAACTATGTCCGCGGCTCGGCTTTGATCGATGGCGTGCTGTACCTGGGCGTCGGATCGGCGACGCATGGCGCGGTCCTGCGCTGGACCGGCTCGACCGGCGCGGCCGCCGCCGGATACGACTACTGCAACCAGTTCGTCGAAGTCGGCAAGATCACGGCCAACGTCGCCAACATCACGAAATACGTCGGTACCGACGGCCATGACCGCTTGGCCATCACCACCGTGCCGATCCGCGCAGATGGCGGCGGTGACGCCTCGATCAGGAGCGTGGCGACCCCGGGCACCGGCAACGGCGTCTGGATCAGCCCGCCCATTCCGGAAGGTGGCCTCACCCCCGACCAGGCGAACGGGTGGAGACAGGTATGGAGTCCGCTCCAGTACGATCCGGACCCCATCGTTTCGCGTTACGGCTATTCCATCGGCGCGATCGTGCAATACGACGGGTGGGTGTACTGGGGCACGATCCACAACCAGAACAGCATGGCCCTGACGATGGAACAGAAATGCACGAAGCCATACTGCTTCGGCGTGCCAGCCAACCCAAGGGAACAGCGCGCGCTGAATGATGGCGTCTACCGCAGCACGTCGTTCTGGCGCGGCCGCAACCTCGAGGATCCGCGCACGCGCGAAATCCAGTTGCTGTACGGCGAATCGCAGCTGCCGGTGTGTTGCACCTCGCCGAAGACCTTCGGCATGCAGGCGACGGGATGGACGCCGTTGTATGGCCCATCCGGGTTCGGCAACCCGGGCAACGAATACACCTGGACGATGACGGTCTATGACGGCCACCTGTTCATCGGCACCTACGATGCATCGATCCTGCAGGGTCCTGCCCCGGTGCAGGAATACGGCGCGGACCTGTGGCGCATCGATTCCTCCGATTCGCCCGCGGTCAACGAGGACTACTCCGGGCTCGGCGACACCCGCAACTACGGCATCCGCGCGCTGCATGCGCTCGACGATGGCAGCGGCGTCATCGCCGGCATGGCGAACCCGGCCAACCTCGCGCCGGGTGGAGGTTGGGAACTGCGGTTGCTGAAGGAAGCACCGCACTAACGGGCCGGGCGTACGCTCTGCGCATGGGCCAGCCCGCTTCCAGTCCTGCGCCGGCGTTCGACGTCGACGTCCTGCTCGACACCGCGGTCGCTTCGGTGAGCGACGTGCGCTGCCGCGGCGAATGCAGGCACCGCAGCGCGGAGGAATGCGCGGCGGCCACGCACCTGGTGTTCCCCTACCGCGGCGTGTACCTGCGCCACGTCGGCGAGACGCAGGCCGTGGCGGACGCCAACCACATGCTGCCGTTCAATGCCGGCGAGGGCTATCGCGTCAGCCATCCGCTCGATGGCGGCGATGCGAACCTGTCGATCCGGCTCGACGATTCCTTGTTGCGGGAACTGGCGTCGCACGCGCTGCTGCGCCGCGACGCGGCACTCGGCTTCCGCCACCACGCCTTGCGCATCGATGCGCGCGCACAGGCGCTGGTCGCGTTGTTGCGGCATGCGCTGCGCCACGAACGGATCGAAACGCTGGAAGCCGAAGGCCTGGTGCTGACGCTGGTGTCGCGCAGCCTCGGGCCGCGCACGGCGCGCACGCCGGGCGCCACGCGCGCGCGGCAACGCCTGGTCGATCGCGCCAAATTGTTGCTGGCCAGCGACCCCGGGCGTCGCTGGACCCTCGCCGGGATCGCCGCCGAAGTCGGCGGCTCGCCGGTCTACCTGACGCAGGCCTTCCGCCAGGTCGAAGGCATGCCGCTGTACCGCTACCAGCTGCAACTGCGGCTGGCACGCGCGCTGGACCTGCTCGAACGCGACATCGACCTGTCGTCGCTGGCGCAGGACCTCGGCTTCTCCAGCCACAGCCATTTCGCCGCGGCGTTCCGCCAGGCCTACGGCTGTTCGCCATCCGCGTTCCGCGAGGTGGCGACGCGATGAACCGGCGCGCATCGCTAAAGATCCTGACAGCGTCGCCTTCGCCGCGGTGGTCTCCTGTGCCTGCCCATTCCGGGCTTCCACCAGGAGAACCCCCATGCAAGAACGTACCTGTGCCGCCTGCGACTATCCGCTCGACGACAACGCGATCCAGGTCACCATCGGCGGCCGTAGCGTCGAAGCCTGCTGCGAGGAATGCGCGCAGAAACTGCGCGAAGCGGGAGAGGCCGCGCGCAGCCATTGATCGCGATCGCGCCGAAGCGGCCTCGACGCCGTGTGCCGTCGGCCCGGGCCGGCGGCGCATGACCCGGGGATTCCGGAAAAGTTCCTGAACCGTACGGTTCACTATTCAGGGCGCGTTCTAGGGCGCTGCCGATACTGCGCACGCCGGCTGCGAACGGTTCGCCTCAGCGCCGGCCATAACAAACAACATATCGAGGTTCCTCCATGAAGCGCGCCCTGCTTTCCCTCTCCCTGCTTGCGGTCCTGCCTTTCGCCGCCTCCGCCGCCGAAAACGCCAACGGCCTCAACTACAACTACGTCGAAGGCGGCTACACCGCCACCAATACCGATTCCGGCGATTCCGACGGCTGGGGCCTGAATGCCTCGGCGGCGTTCACGCCCAATTGGTCGGTCTTCGGCGCTTATTCGAACCAGAAGATCGACAACACCGATGTCGATTTCGACCAGTGGCGCCTCGGCGTCGGCTACAACCACCAGCTCGGCGGCAGCAACACCGACCTGGTGACCCGCGCGGCCTACGAGAAGTTCGACGCCGGCGCCGGCGCCAACTTCGACGGCTACAGCGTCGAAGCCGGCGTGCGCAGCGCGCTGACCACGAACCTGGAAGGCTATGCGCTGGCCGGTTACGAGAACGGCGACGAATTCGACGGCGATTTCTACGGCCGCCTCGGCGCCCAAGTGAAGTTCAACCAGAACTGGGGCATCAACGGCGACGTGAAGTTCTCCAGCGGCGACACCCAGTGGTTCGTCGGCCCGCGCTTCAGCTGGTAAGCGCGACCGACCTGCAGCATCCGCGACGACTCGTCTCTCTCTCTCTCCCCCGACGTCGCGATCCCCGCCCCGGCCGGCAACGACCGGGGTTTTTTGTGCCAGGCGTGTCCGTTTTCCGCCCCTCGCCACGCATACACGGTGACCGGCCAACGCGGCCATTCCCGGAATACACCGATGAACCTGCTGAACTCCCTGTTCGCCACGGCGTTCGTCGCCGGCGTGCTGGCAACATCGCCTGCGCAGGCGACCACCGTGACACGCGTGATGGAGGACCAGGGCGGTCCCGCCTGCCAGCTCAGCGTCCCCACGACGTCGACGCAGGTCCGTCCTCGCGCCTCCGGAATGCGCAACGAAGGCACCACCAGCGCCTTCGTCATCTGCCAGTTCACGGCGACCTCAACCCCGTTCAACCAGGCCAGCATCGTCCTCGCCAGCATCGATGGCGCGGACCACAACCTGTCCTGCACCGGCATGAGCGGCTATGCCACGCAGACCGCCTACTACTCGACCTTCAACATCTTCGTGCGCGCCAGCGACACGGCCGGAACGAGCATCGGTTGGAACTCGGGCTACTTCGACCCCTCGTTGAGCACGCTTCCTTCCCGCGGGTTCTCGGTCACCTGCAACCTGCCGCCGGGCATGGCGATCATTTCCACCTTCGCGTATTACGACGAAGACGTGGGTTCGTAAGCGCCATCCATTCCGAACCGTCAGCGACTCCGATCGGCGACGACCGGGGTTCGTACACGCCATGTCCAGTTTCGACCCGTGTTTACGCATAGGTGGAAACCGGCCCGCATGGCCATTCCCGGAATACATCGATGAACACCCTGAACACCCTCGTGGCCACGATTCTCGTGACCGGCCTGCTGGGCGCTTCGCCCGCGCCAGCGGCCACCACCACCCGCTATCTCTTCGACCAGGGCGGACCGGCCTGCCAACTGAGCGTGCCCACCATTTCGTCCAAGGTGCGTCCGCGCGCCAATGGCATGCGCAACGAGGGAACAACCAATGAATTCGTGATCTGCCAGTACTCAAGGAACGGGGGCGGTTCCTTCAAGTACGTGTCGATTTCGGTTTCCACTTTCGACGGAATCGACCATGCCATCCAGTGCACGGCCATGACCGGCGACGTGGCAAATGGAACTTCCTATTCCAGCAAGAACTTCTCCACCGGCACGAACCCCAACTGGTACGGCTTCGCCCAGTGGGCTCCTTCGGATTTCGGCCAGGCGGGCACGGCATTCGTCAATTCGACCGCTTCGGTGACCTGCATCCTGCCGCCCGGAGCTTCGATCATTCTTGTCGGCGCGAGTTACGACGAAGACGTGGGCCAATGACCATGCACGGTTTTCATCGCCGTTCGAAACATGTCCGCTTCAGGCCCGGTTTTTCGCATACGGGGAGACCGGCCAACGCGGCCATGCCCGAGTGACAAGCAAGATGAATGCATCGAAGGTTGCAACAGTTGCCGTTCTCGCAAGTGCCGCCCTCTCCGCCATGCCCGCGATCGCGGTTGAGAAAAGCCGCGAGCTGTGGGACCAGGGCGGTCCCGCCTGCCAATTGAGCGTCCCGACGACTTCATCCAAGGTGCGCCCGCGCGCAACAGGCATGCGCAACGAAGGAACCGTCAACGAGTTCGTGATCTGCCAATACGCCTCGACTTCATCCGCATTCAAGGCCGCATACATCTACTTCCAGACCATCGATGGCGCCAACCATGCCGTGCAATGCACCGGCATGAGGGGAACGTCGGCCGGCGGCGACGCGTTCTACTCCACCAAAAGCGGGGAAACGGATACGTACAGCTATAACCAACTCTCCTGGCTTCCGGGAGATTTCGGCGAGACGACCGATTTCGGCAACGCCATGTTTTCGGTGACATGCATCCTGCCGGCCGGGGCTTCGCTCATCGCGACCCAGGCGACATATGCGGAAGACGTGGGCACGTGACCTCGCCGCCCCGAATCGAATGACCCAGCCCCGGTTGGAAACGGCCGGGGTTTCGCGTCCTACGGGAACAGTTCCTGCGGGTATTCCGCCTTCTGTTCGCGCGCGAGCAGCCGCTGCAGTCCTTCCGCCGGCGTGATGTCGCCGTGCAACACGTCGCGCACGTTTTCGGCGATCGGCAATTCCACGCCATGGCGCGCGGCGAGGCGCATCACCTCGTCCGCGGTCTGCACCGATTCGACCACCTGGCCGATCTCGCGCACCGCATCGTCCAGCGTCT
>Ga0209023_10008579_pt1 | contig 10230 bp, 8 predicted proteins | sample LakOneMetagenome_FD_187468 | JGI IMG/M metagenome (GOLD analysis project Ga0209023, IMG submission 187468) | Freshwater and sediment microbial communities from Lake Erie, Canada (SPAdes) (version 2) | ecosystem: Environmental > Aquatic > Freshwater > Lentic | place: Lake Erie, Canada | collected...
CGCAAATTTGCCGATCGCCATGTACATCACGCTGGGCCAGAACGGCAGGTGCAGCCAGCCGGCCAGGGTGCACAGGGGGTCGCCGACGCCGGGCACCCAGGACAGCAGCATGGTCTTGGCGCCGAAACGGCGCAGCCAGCCGAACCAGCGGCTCTGGCGTTCCTTGGCAAAGGCGATTTTTGCACGGTAGCCGATGCCATAGTTCAGCACGCCGCCCAGGGTGTTGCCGACGGTGGCCACCAGGATCGCCGGCCAGAACATGGCGGGATTCGCTTTCACGACCGCAAACACGGCCGGCTCGGAACCGAGCGGCACCAGGGTAGCGGAAACGAATGCGATGAGGAATACCGACGTAAGCCCGACTGAGGGAGCGGCAAGAACCTTGAGCAGCCAGAGGACGGCGGTTTCGATCATCGGTGGCCATGGAGGAGTTAGATTGGTCCATTATAATGAGGAAAATCTATCGCCCTCGACACGATACGGCACGCTAACACCCCAGCGCTTCGTATCGGCTGCATGCCTCGGTCATCCGCCAGGGAACACAGTCTCGCGTCACCGGAAACCAGGACACTGGCCTTTATCTTTCCCTTTCCCGACCATGACTACCGATTACCTCAAGAAGATCCTCACGTCCCGCGTCTACGACGTGGCCCAGGAAACCCCGCTGGAACTGGCCCCGACCCTGTCGCAGCGCTTCGCCAACCGCATCTACTTCAAGCGCGAAGACATGCAGAGCGTGTTCAGCTTCAAGCTGCGCGGCGCCTACAACAAGATGGCGCACCTGTCTTCCGAAGCGCTGAAGCGCGGCGTGATCTGCGCCTCGGCCGGCAACCATGCGCAGGGCGTGGCCCTGTCGGCCGCCCGCCTCGGCTGCCGCGCGCTGATCGTGATGCCGACCACCACGCCGCAAGTAAAAATCGACGCCGTGAAAGCGCGCGGCGCCGCCGCGGTGGAAGTGGTGCTGCATGGCGATTCGTATACCGACGCCTACCAGCACGCCCTGCTGCTGGAGCGCGAGCAGAAGCTCACCTTCGTTCATCCCTTCGACGATCCCGACGTGATCGCCGGCCAGGGCACGATCGCCATGGAAATCCTGCGCCAGCATTCGGGGCCGATCCACGCGATTTTTGTCGCGATCGGCGGCGGCGGGCTGATTTCGGGCATCGGCGCCTACGTGAAGGCGGTGCGGCCGGATATTCGCATTATCGGCGTGCAGACGGTCGATTCGGATGCAATGGCGCGCAGCCTGAAGGCGGGCGAGCGCATCACCCTGCCCGACGTTGGCCTGTTCTCGGACGGCACCGCGGTGCGGCTGGTGGGCGAGGAAACCTTCCGCGTGGCGCAAGAGGTGGTGGACGAGATCATCCTGGTCGATACGGATGCGATTTGCGCGGCGATCCAGGACGTGTTCCAGGACACGCGCAGCATTTTGGAGCCGGCCGGCGCGCTGGCGGTGGCCGGGGCCAAGGCCTATGTCGAGCGCTCGCAGATGGGGCGGCAGCCGGTGAAGAACGAGACCCTGGTGGCCGTGGCCTGCGGCGCCAACATGAACTTCGATCGCCTGCGCTTCGTTGCCGAGCGCGCCGAAGTGGGCGAGGCGCGCGAAGCGGTGTTTGCGGTGACGATTCCCGAGCAGCGCGGCAGCTTCCGGCGTTTTTGCTCGCTGGTCGGGCCACGGAATGTGACGGAGTTCACCTACCGTATCAGCGACGAGCGGGAGGCGCATGTGTTCGTGGGGGTGCAGGTGGGGAGCCGGGGCGAGTCGTCACTGCTGGCGCGTACCTTCGAGCAGCACGATTTCCGGACGCTGGACTTGACGCATGACGAGTTGGCCAAGCTGCACATCCGTCACCTGGTGGGAGGCAAGAGCGCGCTGGCGCAGGATGAGTTGCTGTACCGGTTTGAGTTTCCCGAGCGGCCGGGGGCATTGATGCGGTTTTTGGACAGCATGGCGCCGAACTGGAATATTTCGTTGTTCCATTACCGGAACCAGGGCGGGGATGTGGGGCGGATTTTGGTGGGGCTGCAGGTGCCGGGTGGGGAGATGGATGAGTTCCGGCAGTTTTTGGCGACGCTGGGGTATCGGTATTGGGATGAGAGTGCGAATCCGGTGTACAAGTTGTTTTTGTGATTTTCGGGTGATGCGTTCGGGTGCATCGTCCCGTGCATGAGGACGTGGGGCTGTTGCCTGAGACGTAATCGGTGTGCATGATCCGCGTGGGCACGAGTGCCCACCCTACGGCCACCGGTATCAGCGAGTTCATACAGGAACCATCACCGGTATCGGCGAGTTCGTACAGGAACCGTCATGCCAACAGCGAGATCATACGAAACCGGATACGAAACGTATCCCGTAGGGTGGGCACTCGTGCCCACGCGGATTCAACACACCAATACCGTCACAGGCAACAGCCCCACATCCCTCCGCAAACCCTCGCGGGCGTCACCCATTCCCGCCGACGCCAACGCCCACCAAACACCCACCCATCAGCAGAAAGGTGTACGATACGCCGCTTTGCCGCCGCCGGGCCGGCAAGCATTCGCGCGGGCAACGCTGCGTACGCAGCACCGCGGGCAGCACACGATGCAGCACCGGCCATCGAGACCAGATCATGACCAATACTCCCGATCAATCGCCACTTGGCAAATCCTCTGCCTACCAGACCGAATACGCGCCGGAACTCCTGTTCCCGATCCCGCGCCAGCAAAAGCGCGACGAGCTCGCCATTGCCGGCACCCTGCCCTTCTTCGGCATGGACATCTGGAACGCCTACGAATTGTCGTGGCTGAACATGCGCGGCAAGCCGCAGGTGGCGATTGCCACCATCAGCGCGCCGGCCGACTCGCCGAACATCGTCGAATCGAAGTCGTTCAAGCTGTATCTGAATTCCTTCAACCAGACCCGCGTGGCCGGTCCCGACGCCCTGCTCGCCCTGCTGCGCGAAGACCTGTCGAATGCCTTTGGCGCGCCGGTCCATATCACGCTCACCGAGCCGGAACAGTTCGGCAAGCTGAAGATGGGCGAACTCGACGGCCTGCTGCTGGACCGCCTGGACATCGACGTCGATGCCTATTCGCCGGCGCCGGAACTGCTGAAGGCCAACTTCAATGAAGCTCCGGTCGAGGAAACCCTGGTCTCGCACCTGCTGAAATCGAATTGCCTCGTCACCGGCCAGCCGGACTGGGGCAGCGTGCAGATCCAGTACGTCGGTCCGCAGATCGACCAGGAAGGTTTATTGCGCTACCTGATCGGTTTCCGCGAGCACAACGAATTCCACGAGCAATGTGTCGAGCGCATCTTCATCGACGTGCTGCGCCAGTGCAAGCCGAGCAAGCTGTCGGTGTATGCGCGTTATACCCGCCGTGGCGGCCTCGACATCAACCCCTGGCGTGCCAATTTCAGCACGGGCCGTCCGCATAATCTGCGTGGCGCGCGCCAGTAACACTGTCGGTTTCAAACCACAGGATTCAACCGAAAAACAACAGCACAGGAAACCCTGCGGTTTTCCGGAATCGTCCCCAGATACGGGTAAAAGATGGTGAAACGTGGCGTGCGCCCCGCTTTCACCCACGGGATCGGGTTTTTCATTGCGGAAATTGCGTAGGCCCTTGCGAAAGCGCAAATCGTGCTGCCGCTACCGCCTGACCAGGGGTCGAATCCATCCTCTGACAGGGGTAGGATACCGACGCGGAATCGAATGTCACGGCCGTTAAAGCGGCCTATAATTCTGCACCGCAAGTTGCCCGCACAATCCACCCTGCTTTGTGCCGCACTACCAGAAGCGTGTTATGACCAACCTTAGCAAAATTCTTTCGCTTGAAAACGTCCAGCTCGACATCGAGGTGTCGAGCAAAAAACGCGCTTTCGAGCAAGCCGGCCTGATCTTCGAAAACAACTGCGCCATTGCGCGTTCGACCGTGACGGACAATCTGTTCGCCCGCGAGCGCCTCGGCTCCACCGGTCTCGGCCATGGTGTCGCCGTGCCGCATGGCCGCGTGAAAGGCAGCAAGAGCCTGAAGAACCCGATCGCCGCCTTTGTCCGCCTGGCCTCGCCGATTCCTTTCGAGTCGCCGGACGGCCGCCCGGTCAGCCTGCTGTTCTTCCTGCTGATTCCGGACCACGTGACCCAGCAGCACCTGGAAATTCTGTCCGAGATCGCGGAACTGTTTTCGGACGAAGCGATCCGCACTGCCCTGGCAAGCGACCCGGACCCACGTTCAGTGCATGAACGAATTATCAACTGGCAACCAAGCTTGCAGGCACTGGGTTAAACTGAGGGGATTCCTTTCCCCCTCCATCTCCCGCCATGCTGCAGACTCCGCTCACCATCCAAAGGCTGTACGACGATAACCGCGACAGCCTGCAACTCGGCTGGTTCGCCGGCTTTCCCGGCGGCGAGCGGCTGATTTCCGGCGACGTGGCCTCGGCCGCCGACCAGGTCGGCCACCTGAACCTGATCCACCCGGGCCGCATCCAGGTGTTCGGGCACCAGGAACTGAACTACTACCACCGTTTGAAGTCCAGCTCGCGCACCCACGTGATCGGCGAGCTGATCGGTGGCGGCCCGCCGGCGCTGATCATCGCGCAAGGCCTGGAAACCCCGCCCGACATCCTCGCCATCTGCGACGAGCAGAACATCCCGCTGTTTTCCACGCCCTTGCCTGCCGCCCAGGTGATCGACTTCCTGCGCGTGTATTTGTCCAAAAAACTGGCCCAGCGCGTGATCATGCACGGTGTTTTCATGGACGTGCTCGGCGTCGGCGTGCTGATTACCGGCGACTCGGGCCTGGGCAAGAGCGAGCTCGGCCTGGAACTGATTTCGCGCTCGCACGGCCTGGTCGCCGACGATGCCGTGGAATTCTCGCGCATCGCCCCGAACATGATCGAAGGCCGCTGTCCGCCGCTGCTGCAGAATCTGCTGGAAGTGCGCGGCCTGGGCCTGCTCGACATCAAGGCGATCTTCGGCGAGACCGCGGTGCGCCGCAAGATGCGCCTGAAGCTCATCGTGCACCTGGTCAAGCGCGGCGTGCTTGACGAGGAAGTCGAGCGCCTGCCCTTCCACTTCCCGACCGAGGAAGTGCTGGGCCTGCCGATTCGCAAGGTCGTGATTCCGGTGGCGGCCGGCCGCAACATCGCGGTGCTGCTGGAAGCCGCGGTGCGCAACACCATCCTGCAACTGCGCGGCATCGATACGCTGCAGGAGTTCATGGAACGGCAACGTCAGGCCATGAGCAGCGACTAAATCAAGCAGGAATCTCAGCAAGAAGCGCAAGCAAAACGCACTTGAACTGGCGCGATTTTCTCGTATGTACGCCGAACCCCGACATTTCGCGACATGGGCGAGGACACGGCTGTACCGTTGCGGTATCATCGCGCCATGCACATCGTACTCATTACCGGCATTTCCGGCTCGGGCAAATCGGTTGCCCTGAACGTCCTCGAAGACGCGGGATATTACTGCGTCGACAACCTGCCGCCGGCCCTGCTGCCGCAGCTGGTGAGAACGGTCGATGCCGAGCGCACCGCCAAGCTGGCCGTCGCCGTCGATGCGCGCAGCGCCGAGTCGCTGGTCGAACTGCCGATCAATGTCCGGGCGCTGAAAGAAGAAGGCCATGAGGTCAAGGTGATGTTCCTGACTTCCAGCACGCACTCCCTGGTAGCGCGTTTCTCCGAAACCCGGCGCAGCCACCCGCTCTCGCACCAGCTGCGTCCGGGCGAAAATCCCGCTTCGCGCCGCACCCTGATCGAATGCATCGCCGAAGAACGCGAGCGCCTGGCGCCGATCGAGCAGCTCGGCCACGTGATCGATACCTCGGAAGCATCAGCCAATAAACTGCGCGGCTGGATCAAGGAACTGGCCGAGGTCAAGCATGCGCCGCTGACCCTGTTCTTCGAATCGTTTGCCTTCAAGGTCGGCGTGCCGCTGGATGCCGACTTCGTGTTCGACGTGCGCGCGATCCCGAACCCCTACTACGACATCGCGCTGCGCCCGCTGACCGGCAAGGACGCGCCTGTCATCGCCTTCCTCGACGCCCAGCCAAGCGCCACCGAGATGCTGGAAGACATCCGCGCCTTCGTCGAAAAATGGCTGCCCTCGTTCAAGACCGACAACCGCAGCTACCTGACGGTGGCGGTCGGCTGCACCGGCGGCCAGCACCGCTCGGTGTACATGGCCGAGCGCCTGGCCGCCTATTTCGGCGAGACCGAACGCGTGGTGCTGCGCCACCGCGAGCAGTCGTAACGGTTCTTGTAGGGTGGGCCGGGCCGCGCAAGGCACCCCGTGCCCACGCGCTTACGTGCAGATGCTTGCACCCGCGCCCGTGACGCATCGCTCGTAACGCCTCGCCGCGCCCATCGGATGCCGCCCGAGCGAATAATCAGCGCCACGTACACCAGGAACGCACGTAACCGCGTGGGCACAAGTGCCCACCCTACGAACTTGCACGGTATCGTGTTCAGTTATCGTGACGCATCCAGGTGTATGTTGGCGGCAAGCGTTCAATCCAGATGTCGCAGCGGATGCGCGTACGCCGGCCACACCGGCGCGAAGAAGCCGTCCACCATCTCGTCCGTCACATCGTCGAGCGATGCAGGCTTCCACTGCGGCGCATTGTCCTTGTCGATCACCAGCGCGCGCACGCCTTCCAGCACTTCGCCGTGCTCGAAGTTGCGGCGCACCAGCGAGCGTTCCATGCGCAGGCAATCGGCCACACCCATGGCCGCGCCGCGCACCAGCATCTCGCGCGTCACGCACGTCATCAGCGGCGAACGCTGGCGCATTGCCTTCAAGGCCTTTTGCGCAAAGGGATGCTCGTCGCGTTCCAACGATGCCATGATCGCCGCCACCGAAGCCGCGCCGAAGTGCGCATCGATCGTGGCGCGCTGCGCCTGCAGTTCGCTGGCGCCGATGTCACTCTCAAAGCCGGCGGCAAACGCGCGGATCGCAGCAGGCAGCTGCGCACCCGGCGTCGATTCGATCAGGGCATTCAACGCAGCCAGTTGCGCACCCGGCACATACACGTCTGCCAGCCCGACATACAGCGCATCGGCCGCGCCGATCGTCAGCCCGGTCAAGCCGAGATAATTGCCCAGCTGCCCCGGAGCATGCGACAGGAAATGGCTGCCGCCCACATCCGGGAACAGGCCGATGTTCACTTCCGGCATGGCCATCTTGGTGCGGTCGGTCACGATGCGCAGGCCTGTGTCCGGGCCGCCCTGGGCGATGCCCATGCCGCCGCCCATCACCACGCCATCCATGATCGCGATATACGGTTTCGGATAAAAATGGATCAGGTGGTTCAGCGCGTATTCTTCGGTGAAGAAATCTTCGAGCAGCGCGCTACCCCCAAGTGGGGTCGCATGGCCGGCTTCGTGGAAGAAGCGGATATCGCCGCCCGCGCACAGGGCTTTTTCGCTGCTGCTGGTGATGACCACGGCGTCGACCGACGCATCGTCGCGCCAGGCCAGCAGGGTTTCGGTGAGACGCCTGACCATGCCAAGGTCCAGCGAATTCAGGGCCTTGGGACGGTCGAGGATGATCAATCCGGTGCCGTTGGCGATGCGGGTCTGGACGTAGTCGGTCATGGTAGCGAATGGTCGAAAAAACATGCATTCTACCGAAGATCGCCAATGAAAAGGGCGCCCATCGGGCGCCCTCGTTCAGACGATGCTGGCCGGCCGATCAGGCTGCGGCGGCTTCTCCGTCTTCAGGAAGACGCTTGAGTGCGTCGCGACTATGACTCTTCATCATGTCCTTGTACTTCATCACTTGCCGGTGCAGCCTGTCCATCAACAGATCGATCGCAGCGTACAAATCTTGAGCCACACTCTCCACATGCACGGTCTTTCCAGACACGCGCAAGTTAATCTCGGCCTTCTGCCTTTTTTCTTTTTCAGTGAGATTGTCGATCGCGAGGATCACGTGGGAATCGATCACTTGATCGAAGTGGCGGGTAATGCGCTCAAGCTTGTTTTGTACGTATTCACGGATGGCGGGAGTAACGTCGAGGTGGTGACCGCTGATAGTGAGATTCATACACACTCCTTTGAAGAGGTGGCGGCTGCCACGCCGCGCAAGGAACGCGAGGGTGCCGCCGTTACAAGGATTTGCGGAGACTGACTGGAGGAATTTTAAGTGCCTCACGGTATTTGGCAACCGTGCGGCGCGCGATGACCATTCCTTGTTCACCGAGCATTTCCGCGATCTTGCTGTCGGATAATGGGCTTCTGGGGTCTTCTGCTCCTGTCAGTTGCGCGATGAGAGCCCGGATCGCCGTCGACGATGCTTCGCCCCCCGCTTCGGTGGCGACGTGGCTTCCGAAGAAATACTTCAGCTCAAACATGCCGTGCGGGGTCAGCATGAATTTCTGCGTAGTTACACGAGAGATGGTGCTCTCGTGTAGGCCTAGTGTATCAGCTATCTCGCGAAGCACAAGGGGCCGCATGGCAACCGCGCCATGGCTGAAAAAGTTGCGCTGGCGCTCCACGATTGCCTCGGAAACACGCAGGATGGTATCGAAGCGCTGGCGCATGTTCTTGATCAGCCACTTCGCTTCCTGCAGCTGCGCGCTCATCTGCCCTTCGCCTTTCCCACCCTTCAGCAGAGCCGCGTACATGTGGTTCACGCGCAGGCGCGGCATCACGTCGTGGTTCAGGGTCACGCCCCAACCGGCTTTCGTTTTCCGGACAATAACGTCCGGAACCACGTAGTCCGAGGTACTCGATGCGAACGCGGCGCCGGGGTGCGGATTGCACTGGCGGATCACGGCCTGCGCCTCGCGCAGGTCTTCGTCGTCGCAGTCGAGCGCCTTTTTCAGCTTGTTGAATTCGCGCTGCGCAAACCAGGTCAGGTAGCCTTCGACAATCTTCAGCGCCATGCGCCGCGTCACCAGCGGCACGCCGGGCATGCGCCGGATTTGCAGCGCCAGGCACTCCGCAGCACTGCGCGCGCCCACGCCGACAGGGTCGAGACTTTGAATGAGCGCCAGCGCGCAGCGCAGTTCGTCCATCTCGACTTCGAGTTCTTCAGGCAGGCGCGCGTGGATCTCGTCGAGCTGTTCTTCCAGGTAGCCGTTGTCGTCGATGGCGTCGATCACCAGTTCGGCCAGCGCGCGGTCGCGCAGGCCCAGGTTGGTCACGCGCACCTGTTCCGACAGGTGTTCGCGCAGCGTGACGCCGCCGGCTTCCAGCTGCGGGCGGCCGTCCTCGTCTTCGCCGTTGCCGGATGCGCGGCCGCTGTCGCTCCAGTCGCTGTCGGCTCCCCCGGGCTCGCCGTGCTCATGGTCGCTGCCGCCGTCGAGTCCTTCGGGCGCTTCAGCGCTGGCCGGCGCGCCTTCTTCGTTCGATGGCGCGGCCGGTGCTTCGCCCTGTGCGGGCGCGCTGTTGATGGCGCCGTCGGCCAGCAGGCGCACCGAGCGGTCGAGCGGATCGTCGAGACGTTCCAGCAAGGGATTGTCGGACAGGATCTGCTCGATTTCCTGGTGCAGTTCGAGCGTGGACAGCTGCAGCAGGCGGATCGATTGCTGGAGCTGCGGCGTGAGGGCCAGGTGTTGCGATGTCCGGAGTTGCAGGGATTGTTTCATCGATTCTTACTGTTCAACTGCGGTTCAAAGCCGGTTCGCTTACATCGATTACATGCGGAAGTGTTCGCCCAGGTAGACGCGGCGCACCGACTCGTCGGCGATGATGTCGTCGGGGCGGCCCGAAGCCAGCACGGCGCCCTGGTTGATGATGTAGGCGCGGTCGCAGATGCCGAGGGTTTCGCGCACGTTGTGGTCGGTGATCAGGACGCCGATGCCGCGCTCCTTCAGGAAGCGCACGATGCGCTGGATCTCGATCACGGCAATCGGGTCGACGCCGGCGAAAGGTTCGTCGAGCAGCACGAAGCGCGGGTTGGTGGCCAGCGCGCGTGCGATCTCCACGCGGCGCCGTTCGCCGCCCGAGAGCGACAGCGCCTGGTTCTCGCGCAGCTTCTCGATCTGCAGTTCGGCCAGCAGCGAATCGAGGCGCGCGTTGATGGCGTCTTTTGACAGCGCCTTGCCGTCGTCGTCGCGCTGCAGTTCCAGCACGGCGCGGATGTTGTCCTCGACCGTCAGCTTGCGAAACACCGAGGCTTCCTGCGGCAGGTACGACAAACCCAGCACCGCGCGCCGGTGGATCGGCAGGCTGGAGATGTCGGTGCCGTTGATCTCGATGGCGCCGGCATCCGACGGCACCAGGCCGACGATGAT
>Ga0209023_10008580_pt1 | contig 10229 bp, 9 predicted proteins | sample LakOneMetagenome_FD_187468 | JGI IMG/M metagenome (GOLD analysis project Ga0209023, IMG submission 187468) | Freshwater and sediment microbial communities from Lake Erie, Canada (SPAdes) (version 2) | ecosystem: Environmental > Aquatic > Freshwater > Lentic | place: Lake Erie, Canada | collected...
CCGGACCGCGCGGGCGATTTCAGCCCGCGCCTGGAGCGCCCATGCAGGCGTCGCCAAAGGGTGTTCCCGGTGGTCCGGATCCGGCTTCATCACGCGCGACCCCCGCAAGGACCGCTCCGCTCCGCCAGACCCCACCGGGCCTTTAGGCGACGACTGACGGGCGCGACCCGCACAACCGCCCCCGCCACCCGTCAGGTCGCCAGCTGGACGGCCTCCCCAGTGACGGGGCGAGGATGATTATGCGGGAGGTTTTCAGGGGGCTGCGTCGATTTTGCATCGTGACGCTGGGTCGGGGCGCTAGGGCGTTGAATTTGTTGGGGGCAGAACGGCGGGTATGCCCGTGCGGGAACGGGAACTGAAGCCCAGCCGGCGTTGCTGTCAGACGCCTCAGCCCAGCTTGCCGCCGCCGGCTCGCCACCGGAATTTGAGCGGCCGTCGAAACGCCTGTAAAATTTTCTCCCCACCGGTATGGTGCGGGAGATGGATAAGGCGAAGCGCTGACATGCACAGAAGCGTCGACGTCCGCATTGCTGATGGACGCCATCTGCGGCTTGTGACGGATAGCCCGATCCCTTCGGTGATCAGTGACCCGCGATTGCCCGACAACCCGATCATCGCCTGCAACGCCGCCTTTTGCGCGCTGACGGGCTATCCGCCCGAGGAAGTGGTCGGGCGAAATTGCCGCTTCCTGTCGGGGCCGGGCACGGAGCCCTGGCTGACCGAAGAAATCCGGCGCGGCGTGCGCGAACACAGGCCGGTGCTGGTCGAGATCCTCAACTACAAGCGCAATGGCCAGCCGTTCCGCAACGCCGTTCTGGTGGCGCCGATCTATGACGAGGAAGACGCCCTTTTGTACTTCCTGGGCTCGCAGGTCGAAATCGACGCCGACGCCTCGTCTCCTTCGAGCATGCGGCGCATCCGGGCCGCGGAGATGGTCAAGGCGCTGTCGCCGAGACAGGGCCAGGTGCTGAAACTGGTCGCCGCCGGCTTGCTCAACAAGCAGATCGCCGGGCAGCTGGGCCTGGCCGAGAAGACCGTCAAGATGCACCGCGGCATCCTCATGGAGCGCCTGGGCCTGCATACGACCGCCGACCTGATCCGCCTGGCGGTGGAAGCGGGTCTCTGAGGCGACGGAAATCCAGGCCATCCCTGAAGGGTGCGCCCGACGTCCATCGCCACCTATACGGTACAAGGTCCGTATCGCCGCAAATCCTGACCAGGCCTATTCACAAACGTCGCCATAGCAGCATGGCTGTACGCCTTAATATCTGGCGTGCGGAAGGTCAGTCGTTTCTGCCTTCCATGCCGCAGTGACGGCGCTTCGGGGGCCCGAATACAGCCTCACCGTGATGGCGTGACCTCCGAAACAATCATGCCCAGCGCATTTGCGCTGCGCGCAAATGCGACGGAGACTTAAATGGATACCGTTACACCCTTCCAGTATGAGCTGATCTACAACGCCTTTTCCTTCACCTTCGCCGCCATGGCGGCCGCCACCCTGTTCCTGTGGCTGAGCCGCTCGCAGGTCGCGCCGGCCTATCGCACCGCCCTGACCATCTCAGGCCTCGTCACCGGCATCGCGGCCTATCACTACTTCCGGATCTTCGAGAGCTGGCATCAGGCCTACCTGTTCAAGGACGGCGTGGTGGCCGCGACCGGCGTGGGCTTCAATGACGCCTATCGCTATGTCGACTGGCTGCTGACGGTGCCCCTGCTGCTGATCGAACTGATCCTGGTGATGCGTCTGTCTCGCGCGGAAACCACCACCAAGACGATCAGGCTCGGCTCGGCCGCGGCCCTGATGATCGTGCTGGGCTATCCCGGCGAGATCGCCACCGACCTGTCCTCGCGCGCCCTCTGGGGCGGCCTGTCGATGATCCCGTTCATCTACATCGTGTGGCAGCTGTTTGTGGGACTGGGCGAGTCGATCAAGCAACAGCCGCCCGCAGCCCAGGGCCTGGTGCGCACCGCGCGTCTGGTGACCTTCGCCTCCTGGGGCTTCTATCCGGTGGTCTTTGCGGCCCCGTTCTTTGGGCTGACCGGCGGCTCGGTGGAGACCACCATTCAGGTCGGCTACACCATCGCTGACCTGGTCGCCAAGGTTGGCCTGGGCCTGTTGATCTTCCTGATTGCGGTCAGAAAGTCGGAGTCCGAGGCGGTCGGCGGAAAAGCCTACGCGGCCTGATCCCGTGACAGGGTTTGGCCTCATCACATCAGCACCCGGTTACCACGCGCCTTCGGGCCGGGGTAACCGGGTGCGCCCTGCGTTCTGGGCCGTGGCGGCCGGGCTGCTGCTGGCCGTCGCGTTTGGCGCGCCGCTTGGGCAATCCCTGGCGGTCACGGCGGCGACGGCGGTGTTCATCATCGGCGGCCTGCCGCACGGCGCCTATGACATAGCCCTGCTGCGCAAGGCCATCGCGCCCGGGCGACAAACGCTTCTACTGGTCGTCGGCGGCTATGTGGCGGTGGCCCTGACAATGGTGGCGCTATGGCTCACCGCGCCGCTTTTCGCGCTGATCCTGTTCCTGCTGATCGCCGCCGTACATTTTGGCGAGGACTGGCAGATGCTCGAAGAGCCGCTGCTGCGCATCGCGGCCGGCGCCGCCGTAATCGCCGTGCCGGCGGTCAGTCATCCGGCGGACGTCAGCGCGCTGTTTGTCGCGATGAGCGATGCGCGTTCGGCGCTGCTGGTCCAGATCATCGGCGCGGCCGCGCCCGTGATCCTGATGGTCACCGCCGTCGGCCTGGCCGAGGCTTGGCGCGGTGGCGATCGGGCCTGGGCCGGCGCCATGGCGCTAAGCTTGATCGTGCTGTTCGTGGCGCCGCCGGTGATCGGCTTTGCCCTGTTTTTCGCCTTCCTGCACGCGCCCCTGCACCTTGATCGGGCGCGGACGGTGCTGAGCGACATGTCGCGATCAAGATGGCTGGCGACGGGCGCCCTGCTGTCGGGCGCGGCGATCCTGGGTTGGCTGGCTCTAAGACAGCTGGCTCCGGTGCGGATCGACGAGAGTCTGGCCTCCCAGGCCTTTCAACTGCTGGCCGCCGTCGCCGTGCCGCATCTGGTCCTGTCGCACTGGCTGGAGCGGCGACAGGACAAGGCAAGCGGTTGAGGGAAAGGCCTCAGCGGAACTGGGAGAAGATCGTCACGGCCCAGGCCGCGAAGATGGCGATGCAGGCAATGATCATGACCAACGAGGGACTGACATCAAAGGTCGCCTTGGCCTGTTCCCGCAGCCGCCCCAACAGTTCTGGCCAAGTATAGCTGACAAAGTCGCCCTGGCTCATCATGTTGATGATCACACCCTGGTCGTCGATGACCGGCAGGTGGCGAAATCTTTCGTTCGACATGATGCGAAGCCAGTCGAGAAGGTCATCGTCGGCCCGGGCCATCTTCAGATCGGTCGTCATGATCTGAGACAGCCTCGTCTCGTCGGGGTTCAGCCGCTTGTCGAGCAGGCGTCGCATGAAATCGCGCTCTGTCACGATCCCCAGGGGCTTGCGGTCCGGGCCAACAATGACCGCAGCGCCGTAATTGCGCTCGCTCATCACGGACACCGCCTCGGCGACGAGCACATCGGGCCCGAACGATAGCACCGCCGCCTTGCTGCGAAACTCTGGCCTATCCTTGATCTTCATAGCGAGCTCCTGTTGGGCGTCAGCGGAGCCGGGGCCCCGTGGGCGGCCGAGATGGCGCCCAGCCGATTCAAACTTGGCCTGACGCTTAGGGCTGGAGTGTGCTGACGGGCTGCGACGGGCGCCAGATGCCCTAAAGGCCGTATGTCCAGCTTCCGGAAACTGTGATCCGGCGGAAGAGCGACAAGGGGACCTCTCGATATCACCGCCCCTGAAGCGCTGGCTTCTGCGGCAGAAAGAGCCGGCTGGCAGAAATGGCACGGCAGTCCTGGCCGAAACATAGTAAACGCTGCCGCGCATTAACTATCTATACTACTCATTGTTGAGCAACTTCGTCCGTCGCACGCAAGCTGCAACGCCATCCGCCCGAACACTCAGGGGGACCATCATGACCATCGGCAGCGCAATGCATGCAGCCATCACCGGCCTGTCGGCCAATTCATCGGCCCTGGCCGCAATCTCCAACAACATCGCCAACGTCAACACCCCTGGCTACAAACGCCAGTCCATGAGCTTTTCCTCGATGGTGGGCTCGCGAGGCGGCGCCTATGGCGCGGGCGGCGTCAGCGCCAGCCTGCGTCAGTACGTCTCCCAGCCGGGCCTGGGGATGTCGACCCAGTCGGGGACCGACCTGTCGATCACCGGGGCCGGCTTCTTCGTGGCGACCCAGAAGGCCGAGGGCCTGGCGCCGACCGATACGCGTCTGTTCACCCGCGCCGGATCGTTCACGCTCGATAATCTGGGCTATCTGCGCAACGACGCCGGCCTCTATCTGCAGGGCTGGCCGGCCGACCCGGTGACTGGCCTGATCACCACCGACCCGTCCGACCTGTCGCGGCTGTCGTCGATCAATATCGGCTCGGTCGGCGGCGCGGTCGACAAGACCACCCGCGCCAGGATCAGCGCCAATCTGAACGGCGCCCAGGCGGTGTCGGCGCCGGCCAAGGTGGCGGTCAGCAAGACCGGCGTGGCCGAAAGCCCCTCGGGCGTCGCCGACTATGCCGTGACCTACAGTCCGACCGGGACGGGCAACCGGTACGCGGTCGAGATCACCCGGGCCGGGGTGGCGGTATCGACGGGCGTGGCCTCCTACGACCCCGCCACCGGCGCCCTGACCGGCTATGTGCCCAAGGGCGCGACCACGGCGGTGACGTCGCTGACCACCGGCGGCCAGACGGTCACCCTCGCGGCCCTGGGCCTGGGGACGAAGGCCGACGCCGTGGCCGGCGGGGCCTATGATCCGGCCACGCGCTCGATGGCCGACCATGCCCTGGATCCCAATACGGGGGTCAAGCCGGACTTCGAGATCCAGATCCCGGTCTCGGACTCCAAGGGCGGAAGTCGCAGCCTGACCCTGTCGCTGATCAAGGGACCCGCTCCCAACGAATGGTTCGCCGAACTGCGGGCCAAGCCGGGCGACCTGGACAACAACGCCAACGGCCTGATCAGCTCGGGCAAGATCAGCTTCACCAACGACGGCAAGCTGATCGACACCGGGGGCCTGCTGAGCGGCGCGCCGCCGTCGATCTCGATCGGGGCCTCCGACCCGGCGGCGGCGGCGGGCGGCGCGGCGCGGTGGGCCGACGGGCTGGGACTTTCCGGTCAGGATATCCAGATCGATCTGTCCGGAGCCCTCGGCGGCCTGACCCAGTACAACCAGCCGTCTCTGGCCGGGACCGTCGACACCAACGGCACGGCCCTGGGCAATCTGACCAATATCGAGATCGATGAGGACGGCTATGTCACCGCCCTGTTCGACAACGGCGTCGTGCGCCGGATCGCCCAGGTCGCCATCGCCACCTTCCCCAATCCCGACGGGCTGGAAGCGGTGGACGGCAACGCCTGGCGCCTGACCAACGACAGCGGCGGCTTCAGCCTCAAGGCCCCGGGCGAAGGCGGGGCCGGTGATATCGCGCCCTTCACGCTGGAGGCCTCGACCGTGGACCTGTCGACCGAGTTCACCGATCTGATCCGCACCCAGAGGGCCTATTCAGCCTGTTCCAAGATCATCACCACGGCCGACGAGATGCTGAAGGAGCTGCTCGACATGAAGCGGTAGCGCCCTGCCACTGGCGCCCTGCGCCCACTGCATCTACTTTGGAAACGCAGGGCGACCGGACGCCCCATGCTCCAGGAGCCCGCCATGACCGACGCCCCCGCCTATGTCCCCCCCAAGGTCTGGACCTGGAACCGCGAGAACGGCGGCAAGTTCGCCTCGATCAACCGGCCGATCGCCGGGCCCACCCATGACAAGCCCCTGAAGGTGGGTCGCCATCCGCTGCAGCTGTACTCCCTGGGCACGCCCAACGGCGTCAAGGTGACGATCATGCTGGAGGAGCTCCTGGCCCTGGGCCATGCGGGCGCCGAGTATGACGCCTGGCTGATCAATATCGGCGACGGCGACCAGTTCGGCAGCGGCTTCGTCTCGGCCAATCCCAATTCCAAGATCCCGGCCCTGGTCGACCACAGCGGCCCCGAGCCGATCCGGATCTTCGAGTCCGGCGCCATCCTGATCCACCTGGCCGAGACGTTCGGAGAATTCCTGCCGACCGAGCCGGCGGCGCGGGCCGAGTGCCTGTCGTGGCTGTTCTGGCAGATGGGCAGCGCGCCGTTCCTGGGCGGCGGCTTTGGCCACTTCTACGCCTATGCGCCCTATAAGATGGAATATCCGATCGACCGCTACGCCATGGAGGTGAAGCGCCAGATGGATGTGCTGGACCGCCGCCTGGGCGAGACGGCCTTTGTCGCCGGCGACGACTACACCATCGCCGACATGGCCATCTGGCCCTGGTACGGCGGCATGGCCAAGGGCCTGCTGTACGAAGCCGGCGAGTTCCTGTCGGTGCAGGACTACAAGAACGTCATCCGCTGGACCGACGCCATCGGCGCACGGCCCGCCGTCAAGCGCGGCCGCATGGTCAACCGCGTGTTCGGCGAGCCCTCCAGCCAGTTGCGCGAACGCCACGAGGCCAGCGACTTCGATACGAAGACCCAGGACAAGATCGACGCGGTGGCGGGGTAGTCGCCCCGCCGCGCTGAACCTCTAGTTCCCGACGGCGGGCCCGCTGAAGTCGAATTGCTCGGGGCGCGGCTTGCCGCCGCCGAAGCTGTAGGTGAAGCCGAAGAACACCGAGCGGAAATTGGCCGAGCGCTCCGTCCGGTCGCGGAGGGTCGGGGTGTCGATGACCACCCGGTCCTTCAGGGTGTCCAGCACATCCTGGGCCGTGACCACGAATGACAGCTTGTCGCTGACCTTGCGGCGGTAGCCCAGGTTCATCGACTGCACGGGCTGGCGATAGCCCTGGGGCGTCAGGCGCTTGCCCGAGGCGAAAGCGTTGAGCTGGAAGAAGTCATTGGGCGTGGCCTGCCAGTTCAGATTGACGCGGCCCGAGACCATGGTGTCCGACCGCGTGCCCGAAAAGCCCAGCTTGGTCGCCGCGATCTCGTTGTGGAAGATGTTGCTGCTGAGATTGTAGGTCAGCTTGGGCGTCAGGCGGCCATTGGCTGACAGCTCCAGGCCGGCGCTGTTGTTCTTGCCCAGGTTTTCCTTCGTGGTCAGCAGCACGCCGCCGCCCAGATCGCGCACCACCTCGGTGACGCTCTCCTTGTTCTGACGAACATACAGCGTGGCCAGGTAGTAGGTCTGGGCCTTGCGATACTGCCAGCCCAGCTCATAGGAGTCGGTCTGCTGGGGCTTGAGGTCCGGATTGCCGGCTCGATAGTTGTAGGGGTCGATATAGACCCGGTAGGGATTGAGGTCCTGAGCGCCCGGGCGCTGCACACGATGGCTGTAGTTGGCGCTCAACGTGTTGTTTTCGTTGAGCGTGTAGCCCATGTGCAGACTGGGATAGACCTTGAAATAGTCGTTCTGGTTCTTCTGGTTCGAGGTCAGCTGGTGGGTGTCGATCTTGACCTGCTCGGCCCGCAGACCGCCCTGCACCGTGACGTCGCCGAACGGCCGCTCATAGGTGACATAGGCCGCATAGACGTCCTGGTCATAGAGGAAGCGGTTGGTGCGGTTGGGATCGACGGTCAGCGATCCGGGGGCCGCACCCGTGGCGCCGCGATTGTCATAGTCGTTCTGGGCGACCTCGAAATCGACGCCGGCCTTCAGCTTGACGTCGCCCGGCAGGGGCTTGCTGTAATCGACCTTGAGGTTGGTGCGCGTCTGGTCGAGGCCAAAGCCCTGGGCCTCATAGACCGTGGCGCCGGGCGTGTTGCGCAGGATGGCGTTGGCGTCGCGCGTGAAGTCGGTGACCTCATACTCCAGATGGGTGGTCAGCAGATGGTCGGCGCCCTTCAGCTGCCGACGCCAGTCGGCGCTGACGGAGGTGTTGTTGCGCTCGAGGCTGGCGTCCGAGATCCGGTTGTAGGCGCGCGAGACGCCGCCCAGGGCGTTGCGGGCCGAATAGGTCTCCAACACGTCGCTGTCGAAGTTAAATCCGCGGAAACGGACCTCGCCGCTCAGGCGGTTCTGCTTGTCGAGGTCATAGTCGACCCCGCCCCTCAGGTTCAGCCCGCCGCCCTCGTTTTCCTGGTCGGCGTCATACACGCTGGGCAGGCGCTGGCCGCTGACCGTATCGAGGGTGGCGCGGTCGATCGTCTGCACGCCCTTCTGGGTGTCGTAGCGATAGCCGGCGTCGCCCGACAGAGTCAGCTTCCCCGCGCGGCGATTGGCGCTGATCCCGCCGTTGTAGCGACCGTTGGGGCCGAGATTCAGGCGCACCGACCCTGTCGTTCCGGCCTTGTTGGTCTTCTTGGTGATCAGATTGATGATCCCGGCCGAACCGTCGGGACGGAAGGCGGCGGAAGGGTTGGTCATCACCTCGACCCGGTCGATAGAGTCGGCCGGCAGCGACTGGAGGGCGTCGGCCTTGCCGTCGCCGTTAAACTGGCCCGAGGGCTTGCCGTCGATCAGGATGGTGACATTGGCGTCGCCGCGCAGGCTGACATTGCCCTGCACGTCGACCTCGACCGAGGGGATGTTGCGCAGGGCGTCGGCGATCGAGCCCGTGCGGGCCGACAGGTCATTGGCGACGCTGTAGCTGCGGCGGTCGATCGAGGTGCGCATGGCCGCAGGATCGCTGGTCACCGTCACGCCCTCGACGGCGGTCGGGGCGGACTTGTCCACGGGCCTGGCGGCGGCGGGCGCGCTCTGGACAGGCGCGCCTTGGGCGGGCGCGGTCTGGGCCATGGCCAGGCCAGGCAGGACCATCGCGGTCGCCACGAGCAGAAGTTTCAGACGCATGGACGCTCCCCGGACTCACGCCCCGAACGAGATCGCCCGACGCCACAGCATTACAACTGTAAATACTACAACTGTAAATAGTTGCTACCTGTTTCGCTGTAGACCGCGCCGCGACACCGGGATCAAATGTCTTTTCGGCAATGTTGCGCTTGGAGATGGAGTGCGGTTTTGGCGCAACGGTCAGGCGTTTGAGCCCAGGTCAGACCTGGATGATCCGCGCGTTGTAGGAGGCCACCACCGCGTCGTGCGTCACCAGCACCAGGGCGTCGGTGAGCCCCTGGGCCACCAGCAGGCGGTCGAAGGGATCGGCGTGAATGCGCGGCAGGGTTTCGACAGCCACCGCCTGCTCGGGCGTGATCGGGACCAGCGAATAGCCCGACGCGCTGAACAGCAGCTGGGCTTCCTGCGCGGAGATCGGCATCGCGCCGGCCCCCTCGCGAGCCAGCCCATGCTTGATAGCGATCTCCCACAAGGTCACGGCGCTGACACAGACCTCGTTGGCGGGATCCAGGATCAGCGCGCGCGCCTGCTGGGAAAGGCGCGGGTCGTCGGTCAGGGTCCAGAGCGCGATGTGCGTGTCGAGCAGCAGCCTCAATCCCGGGGCTCCAGGAAAAGCGCGGCCACCTCGGCGTCCTGGGCCTGGGTATCGGCCGGCGCGACGAACAGACCCTTGGCGATGCCGATGCGCACGGGCGTGCGGCCAGCCGACACCATGGGCACCAGCCGCGCCGCGGGCCGGCCATTGCGGGCGATCACCACCTCGTCGGTCTCACCGCTCTCGACGGCTTCAACCAACCTTGAAAGTTGCGACTTGGCGTCGTGCATGTTGACTGTACGCATGGCCGGACTCGCTATTAGCTAAGGCTAGCTAGCACAGATCGAACCCGGCATAAAGACGGCCAAAGTCGCAACCTAGTCTCGCCGCTTGCGCGCTGATACCGGTAACACTAAGGTCGCCCTCAACGAGCGCTTCATCAAGGACGCTCAGGGATTGAACACGGCCTTCGGGCCACGGGGAGGAAACCAATGGCTTCAGTATCCAGCGCGGGCCCTAGCCCGGGCATGAGCGCCGACGGCGGCAAGGTCAATATGGGCTTCATCGCCGCGATCGTGGCCGTCGCCACCATTGGCGGCTTCATGTTCGGCTATGACAGCGGCGTCATCAACGGCACGCAGGAAGGCCTGGAAAGCGCCTTCAACCTCAGCAAGCTGGGCACCGGCCTGAACGTCGGCGCCATCCTGATCGGTTGCGCCATCGGCGCCTTCGCCGCCGGCCGTCTGGCCGACGTCTGGGGCCGCCGCACCGTGATGCTGATCTCGGCCCTGCTGTTCCTGGTCAGCAGATCGG
>Ga0209023_10008581_pt1 | contig 10228 bp, 13 predicted proteins | sample LakOneMetagenome_FD_187468 | JGI IMG/M metagenome (GOLD analysis project Ga0209023, IMG submission 187468) | Freshwater and sediment microbial communities from Lake Erie, Canada (SPAdes) (version 2) | ecosystem: Environmental > Aquatic > Freshwater > Lentic | place: Lake Erie, Canada...
CGTTCGCGATCCTCGACAAGCGCGGCGCGCGCTTGTACGTGTTCGAGCCGGGCGCGCGTCTCGTCGGGACCAGCCTGGTGTTGCTGGGGTCGGCGCACGGCGACGACTCCACCCCCGGCATCGGCGACAAACCCTTGTCGCTCATCGAGGCGCACGAGCGCACCACGCCGGCCGGGCGCTTCATCAGCGAACCCGGTCACGACACGACCGGCGAGAACGTCGTGTGGGTCGACTACGACGGCGCCGTCGCGATGCACCGCGTGCGCGTGGTCGATCCGAAGGAGCGGCGCTTCGAGCGCATCGCGACCGACCGGATCGACGACAAGCGCATCTCCAACGGTTGCATCAACATCCCGGTGGCGTTCTTCGACGAGGTCGTCGCGCCGTGGCTGCTGCGCTCCACCGCGGTGGTCTACATCCTGCCGGAGGTCAAGCCGCTGCACCAGGTGTTCCGGCTGCGCGAGCCGGTGACGATGCCTGCGGTGCGAACAATTCCTCGCGCGCCGTCGGACATTTCCTGAAATCCTGGCTCTCTGACCCGATCCGACCCGACAATCCGCGCTGCGCCGCTGGTCCGACCGCGGCTGTACATCGTCGGATTCAGGGGCATCGGGTCGCATGGTCAGTTGGGGCAGGAGAAGCGTGGCGCTCGCCACGCTGGGGTGGGCTGTGTGGGCCGGTGCGCAAGCGCACGAGATCGCGTCGAACGACGCGCGCGATGCGCTGCATCAGATCATCGACCGGGCGGACAACCAGGGCCGGCCGTTCGCCGTCGTCGACAAGCGCGCCGCGATGTTGTTCGTCTTCGGCGCGCGCGGCGAGTTGATCGGCCAGACCTCGGTGCTGCTCGGCCTGGCGCGCGGCGATGGATCGGCGCCGGATCTGGTGAACCGCCGTCCGGCCACGCTGGCACCGGCCGAGCGCACGACCCCGGCCGGTCGTTACGCGTCCGAGCCCGGCCACAACGACAAGGGCGAGGACATCGTCTGGATCGACTACGACGCGTCGCTCGCCATCCACCGGCTGCGGCCGAGTCCGGCGGCCGAACGGCGTGCCGAACGCCTCGCGTCGGCGAACCCGGAGGACAAGCGGATCTCCTACGGATGCGTGGTCGTGCCGATCGCGTTCTACGACGAGGTCGTGCGCCCGACACTCGGCACGGCACGCGGCATGGTCTACGTGCTGCCCGAAACCGGCGGTCCGCGCGACATCTGGCCGGTACGGCAGGTCGTCGTCACGAGCGCGCGCTAGCGGCGGTGCTTCTTGTCGGCGGGTGGCGTGGCGCCGGGTTCCGGCTTCGCGTGCGATCGACCTTCGCGCTCGGCGCGCTCGAGTTCGGCCGCTTCCTCGGCACTGTCGGGGCGAGCCGCCTGGGCCGCCTCGTCGACCTTGCCTGACTGGGCGAAGTCGTGTGCGGCCTTGTCATAGCGCCGGGTCGCGTCGTAGTTGCCTTCGCCTTGCAGATCGCGGTCTTTGGGTTGGGTGGGGGTCATGGGTGAATCTCCAGAAATGGGGGTGCCGTCCTACGGCGGATACGGCGTGCGTCCGATCGTGGTGTTTCGACGCCGGCGGCATCGTGGCGGTCGATGTGTACCGCAGGAGAGACGAGTCATGGCCCAGGATGAACGCCGCGAGTGGACCCATTGCAGCGAACGCGAACACCAGTGGGAAGCGCGCGAGCACGCGCGCTCCTGCGCACGCGCCCGTGCTCGCCCATCGCTAGCTGACGGCGCCGATGCCCAGCAGCGCAAGCACCAGGAACACCGCGAACAGCACCACGAACAGCATGAATAGGATCTTGGCGATGCCCGCCGCACCGGCGGCGATGCCGGTGAAGCCGAACACACCGGCGACCACGGCCACCAGCGCGAAGATCAGGGCCCACTTGAGCATGTCGTTCTCCTAGGCGAGATGGGATGCGCAGGGGACGGCGTCATTGCGCCGTCCCCTGCGATCGTTCACGACGATCAGCCGCGGTCGGCCTTCGGCGCGCGCTCGACCGGAGCCGCCGACGTGTCGCTGGGCGCGGCGGACGGCATCGTGCTGTCGCTGCGCGCCGGTGCGGCGTTCGAGTCGGAGGTCGACGGGGTGGCCGCAGGCGTCGGCGTGGTGGCCGGTGCAGGCGTCGTGGCCGGGTCCGCAGCCATCGTCGAGGACGGCGGCGTGCTGGTGTTGGCCGGGTCGGTCGATGTGGTCTGGGCGTACACGAAGCCCAGGGAGCCCACGAGTGCGGTGGCCGCGGCGGCGGTGGTCAAGGTTCTGGTGATGTTCATGAGAGCAAACTCCTGTTCAGGTGAGGCCCCGCATCGAGGCCGGAAGGGCAAGAGGCCGATGCGAATCGGCTGTGGCTACCTTAGATCGATGCGCGGGCGCCGACCGTCGGCGAGCGTCCCCGATCCGTGTAGGAGCAGGCGAGACCGCATCAACGGGTGTGAAGGCCGCCGTCGTCCTACGACGCGCGAGGTCGGCGTCCGATGGCTCGCGCGCGCCGGGTCGGCGACAACCACGCATGTTCGGATCTGCCGCGCCATCGCTGCGTGCCGCTGTACTCGTGACGACGCTCGGGCTGGTCGCAGGCGTGGCGGCGTGCGAAGCGCTCGGCTGGCCGTTCCTTGCCGGGCCGATGCAGCGTGTGCTCGGCACGTTGCTGCATCGATCGGTCGCGCTCGGCGCCGACGCGAACCGGCCTGAAGTCCGGACCCACCTGATCGGCCGCATCGCTATCGCCACGCCGTCGATCCGGATCGGCGCGCCGCCCTGGAGCAAGGCGCCGCACACGCTGCTGGCCCGTGACGCACGGCTGTCGACGGGCTATGTCGATCTCTGGCGGGCGTGGCGTGGCCAGGGGCTGCATATCCGCGCGCTGCGGGCGGCGACGCTGGACGCCGCCATCGAGCGCCTCGCCGACGGTCGTGCCTCGTGGCAGGTCGGCGATGAGGCCGGCAGCGACACCCATGGCGCGGCCGGCGCGGTGTCGCGTCCGAGCCTCGGGCTGCTGCATGTCGGCCGAGGTCGGGTGAGCTATCGCGATGCGCTGCTCGCCACGCAACTCGACGCAACCTTCGCGCTCGACGAAGGCGGCAGCTCGCCGTCGTTTCTGCTCCAGGCCGAAGGCCGCTACCGCACGATGCCGGCGCGCGTGTCGCTGCAGACGAACGGGTTGCTGCCGTTGATCGCGCAGGACGCGTCGCCGCCACCGGTGCCGATGCGACTCGAGGCGCGCGTCGGCCGTGCCTCGTTGAACTTCATCGGCACCGCGACCGATGCGCTCGAGTTCGGCGCGCTGAAGGGCCGCTTCGATGTGCAGGGTCCGTCGCTCGCCGCGGTCGGCGATCCGCTGCACGTGACCTTGCCGACCACCGGGCCGTTTCACGCCCAGGGCCTGGTGACGAAGGACGACGGGCGGTGGTCCGTCGTGCCGGAGCAGGTGAGCATCGGTGCGAGCCGCTTGTCGGGCGCCTTCACCTATGACACCCGGCCGCGCCCACCCGTGCTCGCGGGCCGGCTCGACGCGCAGCGCCTGCAACTGGCCGACCTCGGCCCGACGGTGGGCACGCGCGTGCCGCGCACCGACGCGCCGAAGGCCTCGGCCGGCCACGTGCTGCCGGACCGACCGTTCGATCTGCCGTCGCTGCGTGCGATGAATGCGCGTGTGAGGATCGACATCGACCGCCTCGATCTTGGCAGCCAACTGCTCGCACCGCTGGAGCCATTGCGCGGCGAGCTCATGCTCGAAGGCGGCGTGCTGACGCTGCGCGAGCTCGATGCGCGCGCCGCGCAGGGCCGCGTCGGCGGCACCGTGCAGCTCGACGGCCGGCGCGATCAGGCCTTGTGGCGCGCCGATGTGCGCTGGGACGACGTGCGCCTCGAGCAGTGGGTGCGCGCGGCGCGCAGCGCCAACGCGCCGCCCTATGTGACCGGCCGACTGAGCGGGCGCGCGACCGTCAACGGCGAAGGCCGCTCGACCGCCGCCATTCTCGGCAGCCTGCACGGCAGCGGCCGCATGCAACTCGCCAACGGCACGATCTCGCACCTCGCCGTCGAGGCCGCAGGGCTCGACCTGGCGCAAGGCCTGGGCCTGCTGGTCAAGGGCGATGATGCGCTGCCGATTCAGTGCACGGTCGCCGAACTTGCGATCGACCAGGGCCTTGTGCGGCCACGCGCGCTGGTGCTCGACACGCCCGACTCGACGCTGTGGATCGACGGCTCGCTCTCCCTGGCCACCGAGCGCATGGACCTGCGCCTGGTCGCGACGCCGAAGGACTTCAGCCCGCTCACGTTGCGTTCGCCCCTGCACGTCGGCGGAAGCTTTGCCAACCCGACGGTGGCGCTCGACAAGGGCAAGCTCGGCAGCAAGCTCGGCGCGGCCGCCTTGCTGTCGCTGCTGAATCCGCTCGCCGCATTGATCCCGCTCGTCGATCCGGGCGAAACCGACACCGCGCGGCGCAGCGGCGAAGACTGCCAGAGCTTCGGGCGCCGCGTCGGCGCGGCAGCCAAGGGCGCCAAGTAGGACGGCAGCTACACCGACGTGCGGCGGCATCCGCTGGAGCCGAAGCCGTGGTCTTCCGATACTGCGCCTACCCCAATCAAGAGGTGCGAAACATGAACTCCATCCGATTCCATCGCCATCCCCTCGTGCTGGCCGCGGCATTGCTCTGCGCGAGTGCGGCCAGTCAGGCGGCGGGCATCAGCCGCGCCGAGTACGGCGCCGCGAAGGATCACATCAGTGCCGACTACAAGGCCGCGAAGGCCTCGTGCGACAGCCTGAGCGGCAATGCCAAGGACATCTGCGTCGAACAGGCCAAGGGCAAGGAAAGCGTCGCGCGCGCCGAGCTGGAGGCCGACTACTCCGGCAAGGCCGACGACCGCAACAAGGTCGCCGTCGCGAAGGCCGACGCGACGTATGCGGTGGCGAAGGAACAGTGCGACGACAAGGCCGGCAACGCGAAGGACGTGTGCGTCACCGAAGCGAAGGCCGCGCACACCAAGGCGCTGGCCGATGCGAAGCTCGGCAAGAAGGTCGGCGAGGCCCGCCAGGACGCGATCGAGGACAAGCGCGACGCCGACTACAAGGTCGCGACGCAGAAGTGCGATGCGCTGGCCGGTGATGCGAAGTCGGCATGCGTGAGCGACGCGAAGGCGCGCTTCCAGAAGTGAGTCGCCGGCGCTTGATGACTCGCTACCTCCAGCTCAAGCACGAGCTGGAGGTGGCGTATGCCCGCGTGCCGTGGAACCCGGGCGTGCTGGATCAGCTCACACGCCAGCTCGCCACGCTCGAGCGGATGCTGGCGTCCGATCCGCGCCGCCTCGCGTTCTGAGGTCGATGCATCCCGACGCGCTCAGGGCGGCGCTGCCGCCTGCTGGCGCTGCAGCTCGTGCCGCTTCATCGAGAGGTACTCGTCGCGGCTGAGTTCGTGCAACTGCAGCGCGTATTGCTCGGTCGCGGCATACCAGTCGTTCAGGCGCCGCTCCGGCTGTTCGCGGGCCGGCGTGGTCAGCGTGCCGAGATAGGTCTCGATCGCCAGGTAGTAGCGCATCGTGTTGCGCTCGATCACGCCACGCACGCCGTCGACGTAGATCGGCGTGCCGTCGGGGCGCTTGCCCGTCACGCTGAAGCCGACCTTGTCGCGTCCGAGCGTGTTCAGATAGCCCTCCATCGCCAGGCGCGCGACGGTGCCGTAGGCGTATGCATACGACAGGTTCAGCAACGTGCGTTTCGCGTCGAGCGGCGACGCCTCGAGCGAGAGGCGATAGTCGTGCGTGCCCAGCGGGCCGTCGTCCGCGCTCATCTGGACTTTCAGGTAGTCCGGTCGCGAGGCCGGCACTTCGTAGGCGAATTCGACCTTGTACCCGTCCGCGCTCGGCTGCTCGACCTTGCGGCCGAGCACGGTGCTGAGCTTCTCGCCGGTGTCGGTGCGGCGCACGCCGCAGGCCTTGACGTTGAGGTGCAACATCAGCAGATCGCACCAGTGGCCGGCACCGGTGAGCGCCGGGCCGACGACGCTGAAGGGCTGGTCGACCACGGCCTGGACCGTGCCATTCAAGGCATTCGCCGACTGGTTCGATTGCAACAGCAGCGGCCGGTTGAAGGGGCTGCGCGCGAGCTGCTCGCGCACGCCGTCGTGGCGGGCCTGCATGTGCGCTGCGTCCTGCGCCAGGGCAGGTTCGCAGGCCAGCAGCGGGGCGCCGAGCAGGCACGCGCCGAGCACGCGTCGACAGGGATGACGATGGTGACGACTCATGGCGGCCCTCGTTCTTTCAAAGCCAGTACTGCCACAGGCGGCCGAACGACTGCTTCACGCGGTCGGCGATCGAACGCGCTTCCCACTGTTCGAGCGTGATCTGCGTCGAGGCGGCGATGTCGCGCTCGAACGCCGCGCGCATCCGGTCGCCGAATGCGCTGCCGAGCACGACGGCGTTCAGCTCCTGGTTGTGCAGGAAGCTGCGCCAGTCCAGGTTGGTGGAGCCGACGGTCGACCAGACGCCGTCGATCACCGCGGTCTTGGCATGCAGCAGCGCGCTCTGCCGTTCGTGGATCTTCACGCCGTGGCGCAGCAGCTCGCCGTAGTAGGAACGGCCGGCGTTCAGCACGAGCTGCGAATCCGACATCGACGGCAGGATCAGCGAGACGTTCACGCCGCGGTCCGCCGCGTCGGTCAGCGCCTTCAGGGTCTGCGGGTCGGGGACGAAATACGCGTTCGTCAGCAGCACCTCCTTCTGTGCCGACTGGATCGCGGAGATCAACGTGGCGTAGATCAGGCTGTACGGCTCGTCGGGCGAACCGGCGATCGCGTGGACGACTTCGGAGCCGCGCGCCGCCAGCTTCGGAAAGTATTGGCGCTTGGCCAGCGGCGGGCCTTGCTGCGAGGTCCAGGTGGCGATGAACAGCTTCTGCAACTGCGCGACGACCGGCCCGTCGATCTGCAGGTCGGTGTCGCGCCACGGCGGCTCGTTCTCGCCGCGCGGGGATCGATCGAGCGATCCGCCGGAGTAGACGCTGCTGATGTTGATGCCGCCCAGAAACGCGGTGCGGCCGTCGACGACGAGCAGCTTGCGGTGATCGCGCTGGTTGACGTCCCATCCCGCCGGCGCGGTCAGCGGGTTGATCGGGTTGTAGACCACGAGCTGCACGCCGGCGGCCTTCAGGCGCTCGAAGAACTGGGGCGCGGTCGCGAGCGTGCCGACCGCATCACAGATCAGGTTGACCTGCACGCCCTTGCGCTGGCGCTCGATCAGCGCATCGGCGAAGCGATGGCCGATCTCGTCGTCCTCGAGGATGTAGGTCTCCATGTTGATGTGATCGCGCGCGTCGCGTATCGCGGCGAACATCGCGTCGTAGGTGCTCGGGCCGTCCTGCAGCAGCGTGACCTTGTTGCCCGCGACGAGCGGGCTGTCGTCGAGCGCGGCTTCGAGCGCGATGTGGCGCTCGAGCACGGTCGGCTCGCCATTCGGTTTGCGCAGCGTCTCCAGGATCTGGCGCGAGCGCTCCGCCGAGAGCGGGCCGTGGCCGGCTTCGATGCGCGGCGTCGACGTCGGGCGCCCCATGTCGGGCACGATGCGCGGCAGCGAGCCGCACGCGGCCAGCGAGCTGGCGACCATCGCGGCGCCGAGTCCGGATGGCCATCGCCGGGAGTCTGATGGTGATGAAGGCGTGGGCATCGTCGGCCTCGGGGTGGTCGTGGTCGTGTGGGCGGGATCAGGCCGGACTGACGCGCCAGATCGTGTTGCCGACGTCGTCGGCGATCAGCAGATCGCCGCGGCGGTCGATCGCGACGCCGACGGGCCGTCCCCAGGCGGCGCCGTCCGGGCTCAGGAAGCCGGTGACGAGGTCGACCGGCGGCCCGCTCGGCCGACCGTTCGCGAACGGCACGAACACGACCTTGTAGCCCGAGTGCGGGCGCCGGTTCCACGAGCCGTGCTCGCCGACGATCATGCCGTTGGTGTACGGCGCCGGCAGCCGGCTGCCGGTCGACGCCGTCAAGCCGAGCGCCGCCACATGCGTGCCGAGTGCGTAGTCCGGCACCTTCGCGCGCGCGACCAGATCGGGCCGCGGGGCGACGCGATCATCGACATGGTTGCCGTAGTAGCTGTAGGGCCAGCCGTAGAACGCGTCTTCCGTGACCGAGGTGAGGTAGTCCGGCACGAGGTCGCTGCCGAGTTCGTCGCGTTCGTTGACGACGGTCCACAACGTGCCGGTGGCCGGATCGAGCACCAGGCCGTTCGGGTTGCGCAGGCCGGTGGCATAGAGGCGCTTGCTGTGCTGCTCGACGTCGACCTTCCAGATCGCCGCACGGCCTTCTTCCTTGTCGAGCCCGTTCTCGGCGACGTTGCTGTTGGAGCCGACGGTCGCGTACAGCGTGCGACCGTCGGGTGTGACGACGATGTTCTTGGTCCAGTGGTGATTGATCGGCCCGCCGGGCAGATCGACCACGGTTTCGCTCGTGCCGGTCAGGCGCGTGTCTCCGTCCCGATAGCGCACGCGCACGATGCCGTCCGTGTTGGCGATGTAGAACCAGTCGCGCGCCAGCGCCATGCCGAACGGCGACCGCAGTTGATCGACGAACACCGAGCGGATCTCGGCCAGGCCGTCGCCGTCGGCGTCGCGCAGCAGCGTGATGCGATCGGGGCTGGGGGTGCCGGCGCCGGCGCGCTTCATCATCAGGCGGGTGATCCATGCCTTCACGCCCTTGGCGTCGTCGGGGCGGACCGGGGCGTTGGTCTCGGCGACCAGCACGTCCCCATTCGGCAGCACATGCAGCCAGCGCGGATGGTCGAGTCCGCCGGCATAGGCCGTGACCCGCAACCCGGCCGCGACGATGGGCGTGCGACCCGGCGGCCACCCGGCGGCGGGGGCGACGTTCACCGTCGGAATCAAACGGCGGCGCGGCGGGCCGATCTCGGGCGACGGGCCTTCGGTGGCACTCGGCGCGAGCAGCGCGGTATCGCCGCAGGCCGCCAGCAACGGCGCGACCATGGCCGATGCGCACAGCGCGCGTCGATGGCGCGAATGGGCGCGTGAACCAAGCATCGGCGTGCGGATCGGCGCGTCTTCCATCATGCAGACGACGATACGGCTCGCCGCTCTGAACGATCGATCGGCCGGCGCCGCGCAGGCGGGTAGGACGACGCCGGTGGTGGCGATTGCGAGGCACTGCGTGGTATTGCACGGCACGCACGGCACGCACGGCACGCGCGACGCGCCCGCCGCCGATAACCGCACGGCGCGCCGTCCGACACGCGTGCGCCGCCGTGTCGCGCACAGTCTGCGTCTGACACGCGGCGCATCCGGCGCTGCGGCCGCCAAGGAGATCAACGATGGGCGCCAACGAAATGCAGAAGGCCTATGGCGTGTTCAAACCGGTCGGCAACGTCGTCGTCGCGTTGCCGGCGGACGTCGATGCGTCGGCCGTCGTGACGCGGCTTGCGCAAGCGGGCGTTCCGGTCGACGACATCAAGGTCATGTACGGCGACGAGATGACGCGGCAGGCGGAGTTCGACATCCAGCATTCGGGCTGGCTCGCGACAGTCGGCCAGGAGCTGAACCTGGTCAAGGCGCACCGCGCGCTCGCCGAGCAGGGCTGCAGCTTCGTGATCGTCGCCGCGCCCGACGCGGCCGCACGCGAGACGGTCGCAGCGATCGCGCGCCAGTTCGGCGCGCTGCGCGCCCAATGGTACGGCCACCTGGTGATCGAGGAGCTGATCCCGGTCGGCGAAACCGATCACCAGGTGTTCGAGTCACCCGACCGCGGGCTGGACGCGCAGACGCGCTCCGGCCAGGAGAGCGCGGCACCCACACCCCCCACCACCCCCCGTTGAAGAAGGAGAGAGAACCATGACGACAACCATCCACAAGCTCACGTTCACGCTGGCGATGCTGCTGGCCGCCGGCGGTGTCCACGCCCAGGCCGGGACGGCGGTGAAGGAGGCCGGCAAGGCCACCGCCGAGACCGCGAAAGAGGGCGTCGAGAAGGCCAAGGAGATGACCTCGAGCGAGCCCGAGAAGACGGTGCACAAGGCCAAGGCGAGCGTGCACAAGGCCAAGGCCAAGCAGCACGGCCGCAACGCCAAGGCCGCGGCGAAGGAAACGGTGAAGTGACCGCCGCTCGGGCGGCGTGAGCTGGCCCGAGCTCAGGTGAGCCTGGGCAGGATCTTCTCGAAGCTCTTGATGTCGATCGGCTTGGTCAGGTAGTGGTCGACGACGTCGAACGTGCCGACCACTTGCTCGTCA
>Ga0209023_10008582_pt1 | contig 10228 bp, 8 predicted proteins | sample LakOneMetagenome_FD_187468 | JGI IMG/M metagenome (GOLD analysis project Ga0209023, IMG submission 187468) | Freshwater and sediment microbial communities from Lake Erie, Canada (SPAdes) (version 2) | ecosystem: Environmental > Aquatic > Freshwater > Lentic | place: Lake Erie, Canada | collected...
GAAGACGGTGACCATGCCCTCGAAGCGGAAGATCGAGCCGTGGATGACCGGGATGCCGAGCTTCACCGAGGCGTCGTTGACCAGGAACCGGGTGGGGAAGTTGTCGGTGCCGTCGACGATGACGTCGTAGCCGTCGAGGATGTCCATCACGTTGTCGGCCCCGAGGCGGACGTCGTAGGTGACCACGTTGACGTCAGGGTTGAGCAGGGTGAGGGTCTTCTTGGCCGAGTCGACCTTGCGGTCGCCGATGCGGTCGACGTTGTGCAGGATCTGGCGCTGCAGGTTGGAGGCGTCGACCACGTCCATGTCGATGATGCCGAGCGTGCCGACGCCGGCGGCGGCCAGGTAGAGGGCGGCGGGCGAGCCGAGGCCGCCGGCACCGAGGAGGAGGACCTTGGCGTCGAGCAGCTCCTGCTGGCCGGTCTCGCCCACCTCGGGCAGGAGCAGGTGGCGCTTGTAGCGGTTGCGCTGCTCGGCGCTGAGGGCGGCCGGCATCTTCCAGTCGCGGGCCTCGTCCTTCCAGCGGTTGAACCCGCCGGCCACGGACACCACGTCGGAGTAGCCGAGCTCGGTGAGGGTCTTGGCCGCGAACGCCGAGCGGGTGCCGCCGGCGCAGATGACCACCAACGGGGTGTCGTGGTCGGGGATCTTCATCTCGATGCTGGTCTCGAGGGTGCCGCGCGGGATGTGGATGGAGCCGGGGATGGCACCCTGCTCCCACTCGTCGGGTTCGCGCACGTCGAGCACCACCACGCCGTCGTCGGCGCGCAGGGCATCGGCCTCGGCGGTGTCCACCTCACGGATGGATGCCTTGGTGGCGGCGAGCAGATCTCGGAAACTGGCCATGACGGTTCCTCTGTCGAACGGTGGGCCCAGGGTGGTGAGCCGGTGAAAATGCTACCTGTACGGTCAACAATCAGGCCAGACCGCTCATTCCCTGCCCTGAGCCGGCCTCCTCCGACCAGAATGGGGGCCGGCGATCCTGGAGTGCGCTCGTGGTTGCAGATGAATCGATCGGAGATCTGGGGCAGGACCGCAAGCGGTTCATGGTGGCCCTGAGCGACGTGCACCTCGGCACCGATCGCCCCACGGTCTGGTACCAGGCCGAGGTCCACGAGTCGCCCCTGCTACACATCCTGGACTGGGTGGTCGACCACGCCGAGCAGATCAGCGAGCTGGTGCTGCTGGGCGACATCGTGGACTTCTGGACCTATCCGGCCGGCGAGCGTCCGCCGACCTTCAGCGAGATCGCCGCCACCCATCCTCGGGTGTTCGGTCCCTCGGGTGGGCTGGCCCGGGTGCTTGATGCCCTCGACGGGCGGGTGACCTACGTCCCGGGCAACCACGACATGGGGATCACCGAGCACGAGGTGGCGTCCATCACCAGCCCCGGCGGACACCACGTGCAACTGACCGACGACGGCCCGTACTACCCGCTGCCCGGCGACGACACTCGCCTGGCCCTGGCCCACGGCCACCACTACACCCTGTTCAACGCCCCGCACGAGGACAACCCGTGGGCCCCGCTGCCCGTGGGCTACTTCGTCACCCGGGCGGTGGCCACCAGCTGGATCCGCAAGCTGCCTCGAGGCCAGACCGTGGCCGATCTGCCAGGTCAGGGCGCCCCGAACGGCCTCGACCTCGGTTCGCTCGGTGCGGTGGCATCGGGGTTCGGGGCCCGGTCCATCACCGCCACCGTGCTCGACTTCGTGAGCGGCGCCACCGCGGTGTCCCAGCTGGAGCCCATGGTGATGCCCGACGGCTCGGTGGCCACCCTGGCCGATGCTCGGGTGGCCTACGCCAACTGCTGGACCGACTGGGCCACGGCCCACGGCGGCGGGTACGTGGGAACGGCCAGCGCCTACCGGGCCGCCATGGCCGACATGGACGGCAGCTACCTCGGCTGGTTCGCCAAGCAGCTGGCCTTCAGCGCCGACACCGAGCTGGTGGTGATGGGCCACACCCACGTCCCCGTGTCGGGGCTCGACGGCTCGGCCATCCGATACGTGAACACCGGGTTCGACTGCCCGTCGCGCCCCGACCGAGATCACCCCGAGCCGGGCAAGACGCAGCGGGCCACGTTCGCGGTGATCGACACCGTCGACCTGGAGGCGGAGATCTGGGAGGTGGCCACCGCGTCCGACGACACGCTGGTGTGTCGGCCCACCACCGCCCGCCGCACCCAGGTGGTGAGCGGCACCGGGATGGACTTCTCCTGCTACGTCAACGTCGACAACACCTCCGACGTCGATCTGGAGCTGGTGGACAGGTCCGAGCCGTACGGCTCCTACATCGCTCCCCCGCCGGCGGTCATCCGGGCCGGCACCCGTGGTCGGTTCTGGATCCAGGACCGCAAGGGGCCGTCGGGTTCGGAGGGCACCGCCACCTACTCCGACGGCGAGCGCGAGATCGTGCTGCGCTTCACCTGCCCGACGTTCGGCACCAACAGCTGCAGCGGCTGGCACGACTTCGCCACCCGAGCAGGAGACGGCGCGTGGAAGGCGGGCGAGATCGTCCGCTTCGGTCACCCCTTCTTCGTGACCTTCACCATCTGATGGTCAGGTGAAGTCGCCTCGGTCGGGCAGCCGACCGGCGGCCAGCTGGGCGGCCCGGTGCACGATGGCATCGGCGTGGTGGGGGTGGGTGAGCAGCAGGTAGCGCTCGCTCCGGATGGCGTCGAGGACCAGGGGGCCGACGTCGGCCGGCTCGATGCCGTCGGCGGTGACCTGCACCAGCACCTCGTTGACGAAGGTCTGGTCGTCGGTGAGCGGCGCGGCCAGGTGGGCCGGTCGGTGGCGCTCGGAGCCGACCGCGATGTCGGTGGCCACGACCCCTGGGCACAGCGCGGTCACGCCGATGGACGAGCCCACCGCCACCAGGTCGGCAGCGAGGGCCTCGGTGGCGGCCAACGCGGCGAACTTCGAGATGCCGTAGGGGCCGGCGTAGGGCGAACCGAGCAGGCCGGCGATGGAGCAGGTGTTGACGATGTGGCCCTCGGTTCCCTGGGCCAGCATGCGCGGCACGAAGGCCCGGATGCCGTGGAGGATGCCCCACAGGTTGACGCCGAGCACGAACTCCAGGTCGGCCGCCGGGCGCTCCCACAACAAGCCCCCGACGAACACCCCGGCGTTGTTGACCAGCACGTCGACCTCGTCCCAGGTGGCGAAGGCCAGGTCGGCCAGGGCGTCGACGTCGGCCTCGACGCTCACGTCCGTCACCTGGGTGCGCACGTCGCTGGGGTCGGCGCCCGCCGCCACCAACTGCTGCTGGGCGACGGCCAGCGAGTCAGCCTCCAGGTCGGCCAGGAGCACTCGCATGCCCTCGGCGGAGAGGGCAGCGGCGATGGCCAGGCCGATGCCGCTTCCCGCGCCGGTGACGACGGCGACCTTGTTGGTCAGATCCTGCATGGGACTCCTGGCTCGAAGGTGGGTGCGTAGAGCGGCGGGGCGCGCGTGGTCAGACGAGGTGGCGGGCCAGGAACGCCCCGCTGAGCGCTCGGCACTCGCCCGCTTCGGGCACCAGCTCGGTGGGGAAGGCGGGGAACACGTGGATCATCTCGGGCCACACGGTGAGCTCGGCCGATCCACCAGCGGCGTGCACCCGATCGGCCAGCGCCACGGAGTCGTCCAGCAGGACCTCGGCGTCGCCGACGTCGATCCGCATGGGCGGCAGGCCGGACAGATCAGCACCGAGCGGCGAGGCAAGCGGGTCGGTGGCGTCGTGGTCGCCCAGGTAGTTGCTCGCCATGATCCCGAGGTCGGCGGCGGTGAGCATGGGGTCGATGCCCAGCCGGGTGGTGTGGCTGGCGCCGGACTGCGTGAGGTCGGTCCACGGCGAGTACATCAGGGCCGCCACCGGCTGGGGCCCACCGGCGTCGCGCAGTGCCACCAGCGTGGCCAAGGTGAGACCGCCGCCCGCCGAGTCGCCAGCGACGACGAACGGCCCGACAGCCGCCAGCTCGAGGGCGGCCGCCACCGCGTCGTCGACCGCGGCGGGGAACGGGTGCTCGGGTCCGAGGCGGTAGTCGAGCGACACCACGGTTCGGGCCGACTCGATGGCCAGTTCGGCGGCCAGCCTCCGGTGGGTGCTGAGCGACCCGGAGATGTAGCCGCCGCCGTGGAGGTAGAGCACGGTGCCCGGACCCGACACACCAGCGTTGGGCACGAAGCGCTCTGCCGGGCGGCCCGCCACCTGCTCACGGGTGATGGTCACCCCGGGGAGCTCGAGCGGAGCACCCGCCAGGGCTTCCAGGTTCGCCCGACGTTCCGCCACCGTGATGTCGGCATCGAGGTTGGAGGCCCAGGCACTGAGAGCGGTGCGGATGACATCGATGCCGGGGTGGGTCATGAGGGCGCATTCTGGCCGACGGCGCGTGGCTACGTTGTCCGCATCGCCACTACCCCGACCTTCATCGACGACGATGCCACCATCGCCCGCCACCTCCGAGACGTGAGCGTGCCGACGTTGATGCTCTCGATGGTGCACCTCACGGGCGATCCCTCGTGGATCCGCGGTGAGACCCGGCCGCTGGGCATCTACATCAACGAGGTCCAGGGGTTCATGAGCCCGGAGGACCAAGACGCCATCCGGGCCCGAGCGGCGGCCGCCATCGCCGCCTTCCGAGACGGCGACGGCGCGCTCCCTCCCCCACCCGACGCCGACCTGGTCCGCGAGATGATGGCGTTCCTGATCGCCGGGGAGGTTCCCGAGGAGTACGTCCCGCTGCTGCTGGAGGAGCTCGAGCTCGACGGCGTCGACCAGCGCCAGGTGGCCTGGCCGGCCGAGGCCACGCCCGAGGTCCGCACCCAGCTCCCCGTGGTGATCGTCGGCGCGGGCATGTCGGGTCTGCTGGCCGCCATCCGGCTGGGCCAGGCCGGCGTGCCGTACACGATCGTCGAGAAGAACCCGCGCGTCGGCGGCACGTGGCACGAGAACCGCTACCCGGGGTGTCGGGTCGACGTGGGCAACCACTTCTACTGCTACTCGTTCGAGCCCGACGACGGCTGGACCGAGTTCTTCGCCCAGCAGCCCGAGCTGCAGGCCTACTTCGAGCGCTGCGCTGCCGAGCACGACGTCGTCGCCCACATCCGCTTCGAGACCGAGGTGGTGGGGTCGACGTGGGACGAGCAGGCCCACCGGTGGCGCACCACCATCCGTTCGGTCGGCGCGCCCGATGGGGAGATCACCGTGCTGGAGTCGGCCGCCCTGATCAGTGCGGTCGGCCAGCTCAACCGTCCTCAGCTGCCCGACATCGAGGGCCGCGACTCCTTCGCCGGGCTGGCCATGCACTCGGCCCAGTGGGTGGATGGCACCGACCTCACCGGGAAGCGGGTCGCGGTGGTCGGATCCGGAGCCAGCGCGTTCCAGATCGTCCCCACCATCGCCGAGCAGACCGCTCACCTCACGGTGTTCCAGCGCTCGGCACCGTGGATGTTCCCCAACCCGCACTATCACGATGCCGTCGGCCCCGGCGTCACCTGGGCGTTGCGCAACCTGCCCTCCTACGGCCGCTGGTACCGGTTCCTGCTCTTCTGGCCGGCGTGCGACGGTGGCCTGGAGGCCATGCGGGTGGATCCCACCTACGCCCATCCGGATCGGGCGGTGAGCGAGGTCAACGACGCCGCTCGGGAGGTGTTCACCCAGTGGATCGTGGAGCAGGTGCACGAGCGCCCGGACCTGGTCGACAAGGTGGTCCCCGACTACGTCTGCCTCGGCAAGCGCACCCTGCAGGACAACGGATCGTGGCTCGCCGCCCTCACGCGCGACGACGTCGACCTGGTGACCGACGGCATCGCTCGCGTGGTGCCCGAGGGCATCGTCGACGACTCAGGTCGGCTCCACGAGGTCGACGTGATCGTGTGGGCCACCGGCTTCCAGGCCAACCGCTACCTGTGGCCCATGGAGATCGTCGGCCGGGGTGGCCGGGTGCTGTCCGAGCAGTGGGGTGACGAGCCCACCGCCCTGCTCGGGGTCACCGTGCCCAACTTCCCGAACCTGTTCTGCTTGTACGGCCCCGGGACCAACTCGGCCAGCGGTGGCAGCATCATCTTCTTGTCCGAGTGCCAGGTCCGGTACGTGATGGGGTGCCTGGTGCTGCTCGCGGAGGCCGGCCCGGGCGCGGCCATGGAGGTCCGCCAAGACGTCCACGACCGCTACAACGTGCGCCTGCAGGCCGAGCTCGACACCATGGTCTGGTCGCACCCGTCCATCCGGTCGAGCTGGTTCCGCAACCCGAAGGGTCGGATCTTCATCCTGAGCCCGTGGCGGATGGTCGACTATTGGACCTGGACCCGCCAGCCCGATCCCGACGACTACGCCTTCACCCGAGCCGTCAGTTCGTCTTGATGTGGCAGTGGGCCTTCGCCCACGTCTCGAGCCGCTTGCTCGCCGCCTTCTCGGCGGGCGTGGCCGCCTCCTCGCCTCGCTTGCTCGAGGTGGAGGCCACGACCGCCCAGTCGGCCCGCAAGTTGGGTGGAAGGGTCTTGCCCATCTCCTTCACCGCCTGCTCCATCTTGGCTTCGAGCTGCTTGTCGATCTGGTCGAAGTCGGCTGGAGGATTGCCGCTGGCATCGGTGGGGAAGTCGAACAAGGACTTCAGCACGGCGGCGAAGCCCTGCAGCCCGGTGCAGAAGTCGCTGGTGTCGATGGCATCGATCTTGCCCAGGACCCGGTCGTAGTACTCCTTGGCCGACGTGCTCGACCCGCCGGCTCCGGTGGTGGTCTGGTCTGCCGTGGTGCTGGTCACGTCATCGGTGGTGGTGGGGGCGGCCAGCGTCGTCCTGGGCTCGGCCTCGGTGGTGGTCGACGACGCCTTGGCGGCCGTGGTGGTGGCCGCGTTGGTGTCGGATCCTTTCGAGGAGCACCCCGTGGTCACAAGGGTCAGCGTGAAGAGCGCGGCAAGGGCCGCCTTGGAGAATACGTTCATGGTCCCGTCCATCTGTTCGTTCGCGTCGGCCCGCTCTGACTCGACGCCGACAGGTTATCGCTCGGCCAGAACTCCGGGGTGCACGTCGGCCACGTCGGTGATCCCGGTGAGCCCGAGGGCGACGTCGATGTCGGAGCGCAAGACGTCGAGCACGTGGGTCACGCCCGCCTCCCCGCGGCCGGCGACGGCCCAGGCCCATGCCCGACCGATCAGGCAGGCCTTGGCGCCGAGCGAGAGGAAGCGCACCACGTCGATGCCGGTGCGCACGCCCCCGTCCACCAGCACCTCGACCTGATCGCCCACGGCCTCGGCCACCGACGGGAGGGCCCGCACGGTGGACAGCACACCATCGAGCTGGCGGCCTCCGTGGTTGGACACCACGATCCCGTCGACCCCGGCATCCACCGCTTGGCGCGCATCCTCGGGGTCGAGGACGCCCTTGACCACCAGCTTTCCGTCCCAGTTGCGCCGCACCCAGGCGATGTCATCCCAGGTGACGCTCGGGTCGAACTGCACGTCGACCCAGCGACGGAACGCGGCGGGCGTGCGGGCGCCGGGCACCGCCTTCTCCAGGTTGCCGAAGGTGAGCGGCTTGCCGCCGAGGGCGACGTCGCGGATCCATCGGGGGTGCGAGCCGAGGTCGATCCCCCGGCGCAGCTTGGCCAGTGGCGATGCCTCGCCGACCATGGCGTTGCGGGTGTCTCGATGCCGTGAGCCCACCACGGCGAGGTCGACGGTGAGCACCAACACGGGGCTGCCGACGCTGGCCGCCGTGGCGATCAGGCCCTCGGAGAAGGCCCGGTCGGCCATGACGTAGAGCTGGAACCACGGCGGTCGACGAGTGGCGGCCGCCACCTCCTCCAGCCCGCAGATGGAGACGGTGGACTCCACGAACGCCGCCCCGGCGGCCTCGGCGGCGCGCGCCGCCTGGACCTCGGCCCGCTGGGCGAACATGCCGCCCAGACCGACCGGGCCGAGGATCACCGGCATGGCCAGCGACTCTCCCAGGACCTCGACGGATTGCGATCTCCGGGTGACGTCGACCATCACCCGCTGGCGCAGGGCCAGCGCCTCCAGGTCCGACACGTTGGCCCGCATGGTGACCTCCTCGGAGGCACCGCCATCGATGTAGTCGAACAGCTGCCGCGGCAGCCGCCGACGCGCCAGCTCCCGATAGTCGGCGACGTTGGCCGGAGCGAGGCCCAGCGGGCGATCTGGGGCGAGGCGCATGAAGGCGAAGGTAGCCCGAGGCTTCTGCTCAGGGGGTGAGGTTGCGGATGACCTTGGCGGGGATCCCGCCGACCACGACGAGGGGTGCCACATCGGTGGTGACCACGGCGTTGGCCGCCACCACCGAGCCCGAGCCGATGGTGACCCCACGGAGGATCGTCACCTTGTCGCCGATCCACACGTTGGACCCGATCCGGATGGGCGCGGTGTCGAAGTCGGTCCGGGCCACGTGGAGCTTTCCGTCCTCGACGTGGAACTTGTGGTCGTGGTCGAGGATCGAGACCATCTGGGCCAACATCACGTCGTCGCCGATCTCGATGAGCTCGTGGGCGACGATCCGCGACATCGAGCCCATGGAGAAGCGGTCGCCGATGACGATCCGGCCCCGAGCCTGGATGGTGGCGTCCTCGTCCAGGACCGCCTTGGCCCCGATGGTCAGCGAGCCACCAGCAGGAACGCGCAGGTACGACCGGACGCCGAGCAGGCCCGGTCCGCCCGTGGCGACCACCCGGTCCCGGAGGAGCGCGGCGTTGATGCGGAAGCGCCCCCGACGCAGGCGGTTGTAGAGCCGCTTGCTCTGGAACCTCTGCGCCATGGCCATCGGCCAATCCTGCCAGACGGTCCACCCGGCGCCGTGCGGCAACCGGCGGTCAGTCGGAGCCGACGAGCTTCCGGTAGGCGGCGCCGAACACCCGGGCCTGGCGGCTGAGGTCGAACGCCTCACGGACCCGAGTGGTGCCGCCGGTGGCCAGCGCCTGACGACGTGTCGGGTCGGTGAGCGACCCGAGCATCGTGGCCCACGCGTCCACATCGCCGACGTCGACGAGGATCCCGCCGTCGGTGCCCTCGAGGACCTCCTCCATCCCTCCGCACCGGGTGGAGATGGTGGGGAGGCCGGCGGCTAGCGCCTCGAGGGCCGAGTTGGAGATGCCCTCGCTCAGGCTGGGCAGCAGGAACACATCGGCCCATGCCAGCTGGGACTCCACCTCGTCCTGGCTCTGCCACCCGAGCAAGGTGATCGAGTCCTCCAGCCCGAGGCTGTGGCGCAGGTACTGGAGCTTCTCGAGCTCCGGGCCCTCGCCAGCGATGCGATAGTCGATGGTCACGCCGGCCTGGCGAGCGCGTGCCACCGCTCGGATGGCATCGTCGAAGCCCTTCTTCCAGTGGAGGCGGCCCACCGAGAGCACCCGCAACGGCTTCTCGTCGGTGCCGCGCTCATCGGGGTCGACCCGGCCGACGCCCTTCCATCGGGCGGTGTCCACCGCCGGACGGTTCACCAGGATCTTGTCGGGATCTGCCCCGAGCCCCACCACGGTGCGGGCCATGTCGTCGGACACGCAGTGGATGAGGTCCATCCGGGCGAACATCGCCCGCATCCGCTCGGCCCGACCGGGCTCCTGCTGGGGGGCGATCTGCTCGGCGTGACCCCGACAGCTGACCACGAGGCGGGCGGGTGCCAGCGCCGGCAGGAGGTCGGTGACCGTGAGGGCGATCCCGGAGAACTCGAAGTGGATGATGTCGTAGTGGCCGGCGGCGATCGGGACCACCCACAGCGCCCGGCTGCGGTCGCGCAGCGCACCGGATACGAGGTTGCGAGCTGGACGATCGTGGAGCAGGGCGCGAGCCGAGGGTCCCCACGTACGTGCCGATCGCACCTGAGGGAGCTGGAGGACCGGCACGGGGTCGACCGACGGGTCCTGCGGATAGATCCACGGCGCCGCGACGGTCACGTCGAACCCGTCGTGGCGGAGGGCACGGACCTTGCGCTCGATGAACGTCTCCGAGGACCACGGGAAGCGGGTCGCGACGGCCAGGATCCGAGGTCGGCCCCGCCCGTCGGCGGAGTCCGGGGGACGTTCGGTCATGGTCGTCCCCCAGGGAGCTGCGGTCGGGTCAAGCAGCCTATGCTCCCCCAGTTCCGAGGCGCGTTGGCGATTCTGCCAGCAAGAGCGCCAGCAGGGTGTCCGGATCGGCCGTGGAGGCTCACATGAAGGTCGTGGTGACCGGAGCGGCCGGATTCGTCGGCTCGCACCTCTCCGAGGCGCTGCTCGCGGCCGGCAACGAGGTGGTCGG
>Ga0209023_10008583_pt1 | contig 10228 bp, 10 predicted proteins | sample LakOneMetagenome_FD_187468 | JGI IMG/M metagenome (GOLD analysis project Ga0209023, IMG submission 187468) | Freshwater and sediment microbial communities from Lake Erie, Canada (SPAdes) (version 2) | ecosystem: Environmental > Aquatic > Freshwater > Lentic | place: Lake Erie, Canada...
TTGTTTTTTTTCATCACGACTAAAAATACGAATCTCAGCAATATCTGTATCCAAAAAGCGTTTCAAAACAGCATTACCAAATGACCCCGTACCACCCGTGATCAACAAAACTTTTCCGCTAAACATTGTCGCTCTCCAATTTTAAACATTCTATTAAACCCGCAATTTTAAATCCAATTACAGACTCAGAGGCATCCGAATTAATAAACTTGCATCCTGCACTACCAAATACATCTCTATCAGCTGAACTTATCTGCATGATGTCTTCAATAGCCTCTTTTATACCTTTTGGAGACTCATCCACAATAAATGAAAAATATGGAACATAAGTCTCTGGGATACTGGCTATCTTTGTCGTCAATACAGGTCGCCCAGTTGCCAAGTATTCAATTAACTTAGAAGGAAAAGACATTCCAGCAAACTCCTCATGAGTAGGACGAGGGTTTATCAACAAATCGGCTTGTAATAGCTCAGGAATCAGTTCCTCACTAGTCACGAATCCGCCGTAGTAAAAACGAGCATCGCCGTTTGCAAGCTGTTGGATACTTCCTTCTTGATCGCCTCGACCAAACAACCTTATCTGTATATTCTCACCCTGATCAAAACTACTAATAGCCTCCAGTAGTCGATCAACGCCGTAAGCTTTACTCAAGCCTCCTGCATATACAATGGTAAAAGGTTTACCTTCTTGTTGCGTTTTTTTCTCAACCGATAATTTACTTGCTAATGTTGACTCCAAAATCCCCGGAAAAACTAAAAAAGGCTTGTTCACTGCAAAACGATTAATTAACTCTGGAGCCAAGGAAACAACAGCATCGGCAAATTTCAATATCGTACTGACTAGATAGATATCGACCTTTTTCAATGCCCTCGACAATAGTTTATCAGTAGGTAATAACACTCCTGGCGGATCTGTTAATACAACAACCATTCTTTTGCCAAATACCCTTGCGAGAAGACCAAATATTAAAAAGGGTGTGTGCGTACCATGTACAAAAATTAACTCAACATTTTTTCGAGCTATTAATCGCGGAAGTACGAACAAACATGCAATAAAACGCGTCAGATGTTTTAGGATTATTACGTTAATAAAACCTAACATCACTCCATCAACATTTTGCTCTTCGAACTCACCACCTTTAAAAATGATTTTTTTACCTAGCGGATAATTCTGAATAGGACACGAGGATGCTAAGATCACCGTACCAAACCCTGCTTTCAATGCTCGTGTAAGACTCCACGCAAATTTATGAGTCTGCACCGCAGGTCCCAAATCAAGCGCGAAAAGATTTTTGGCGACTTTATCAGGAACAGTAAAACCGAGCAACATAACGGCCTTTGTCATGTCGCTTCATCCAAAATTTTCGAATACATACACTCCCAACCTGCTACAGTTTTTTGGAGCACATAGTTATGCCTGATATTATCTTGAGCTTCTTTACTGTATTTTTTTACCAAATCCGAATTCCTTAAAAATTCCAATATTTCATCTGCCAATCTTCTAGCGTTAGCTACAGGGACTAATACACCACCACCTTGGTTGACAACCTCTGTATTCCCGCCAACATCGGTTGCAATGACAGGAAGTCCATAAGCCATAGCTTCAATTAATGCATTAGATAGATTTTCATGTAATGAAGGAAAAATAAAGAAATCGCTCGCAGCCAAATATTGTCCCACATCTTTCTGGTGACCCACGAAATCAACTGTAATATGATTTAAACCTTTGAATTTTTCCTTAATACAATCATCCGCATCACCACCGCCAACAACAACTAAATCAAAAGAACTGAGTTCGCTATCAATAAGTGCTAATGCTTCTGCCAGAACTAAGTAACCTTTTTCGACAGTAATTCGCGAAACACAAATCGCGAGCAACCTACCCTCATTCAACCCAAGCTGCGAACGTAAATTACTCTTTGATACTGTGATTGAATCGGGAACCTCAACACCATTTGGCACAACACCAACTAGCTTATGCCTAAAACGTTTCAGAAAGTTTCTATTGGCCGCAAAGTGACAAACTGTTGCCAAATGGCTCGCCATAATCAACGTCAACGTTTCAAGTACATAGGCCACAATCCAATGTCGTAGAATATTACCCTGCTGACTAAGATCTCGATGCGTCCCATGAATTGAAACGAGAATATTTGGAACTCGTGCTAAACGTGCAGCCAAGACCGCATGGAAACCCTCATTTCCCAATCCACGAACATGAATAAGGTCAGGTTGAAAAGATTTAATTTCTGCAACAAAACGTCGAATTAAAGCAATACTTATTCCATTTGCTGGCTCAGTTTGTCTAATTTGTCCATAGGACTGTTTTGACTCAGCCAACAACCTCTCAAAAGCGACTACAGGCCCACCACTATCTTTCCGACCAAAACAGTGCTGCATTATTTTGTATTTCACTAGTCAACCTTCATTCACTTTTTCTAAAAAAATACAGATCAATTAATAAGAGTAAATTACAAACCATAGTTTCATAAACTCGACTGACCCTAACCATCAAGAAGCAGTAGAGTCCCATTCACAATTTGAATCATAGTTCCAAATGACTATACCGTCGCTCGTTTCCTACCGGTCCCTAACACAACTCTCTAATACTATAGGAAGATGTAAACACCTGGAGGATCCGCCCTCATAGGTCATCCACTTTTGCACAGCAAAGGTTGGTTCTGTCTGTGAACCAAGTTCAGCTACTAGAGACAAAAGCCCTCTACTCAACCCATTCTGTTTTGGAAGCTCTTCACAAATTTTGGTTGCTGAAAAACCAACATTTGTGCCTCCATGAAGCAGAACCAAAATAGCATAGGTGAAGTAACATTATCTGAAACAGCTATACCGAAACATAGAGAAATCAATAAAATTGCAAAAAAATTCTTATTTCTCATTGAGCGGTTATTAGGATTTCGTATAACAAGTTTACAAGCCCTTAAAACACATTGAAATCCACCAACGAATACTAAAATTGAAATTGCAATTCCAACCAGAACTCCATATTCTGAAGCAAAATATAAACTTAAAAAATGAGGTCTATCTAAATCCAACCACTGCGGCTGTGTGCGATCAATTCCAAATAAAGGAGAACTCTCAATAGCAAAAAAACCATCCGAATAACCAGATAACCTGTAATCAACGGAGGCATTTCCAACTGAAGGAAAAAAATATTCAAGATAATTCGAATAAGTTAGAATAAAAACGCTCAAACCAACCAAGCCTAAAATAAAAAGTATTAAGGAAATTTTATTTTTACTAGCGAAACAAGATATAAAGTATATGAAAACAAACCCTAACATTAAAAACAGTACTGGTCCTCGAGTAAGAGAATTAAACCACCCAACCCCCCCCATACACAGCAACAAAATTGAAATAAATTTCCACCGCCCCCCCATCGTCCAGCCATAATATGCAAAGGCCATTGCAGCCGCTGAATAAAAACCAAGCGCATTAGGGTTATGAAATACACCATACTTTCCAACAGTACCTTTATCAAAAGCACCATCTGGGATGGTGTAATTTAATCCATCCATATCAACAACATATGCACCCTCTAATTGTTTGTAAATAAAACCATCAATAAACGAAAAATAAGGCACAAACAAAACGAGCATTGATAACAGCATTTGAACCAACACGAAAGATATTAAATATTTGTCATGCTTTTTATTAAAATAGAGCAAAGGCCATATTGCACATACAACAACACCGTTATACAAAATAGTAGAAAGCCCATTTAAAACACTTGCGCTCTTTACTAGACAACCCAGAAACGTATAAAAACAAATCACATTAGCCAGAAAAACTATCTTCTTAATTTTATTATCAAATAAGTATCTTCGTTTATAAAATCTATAAATCGAAAAAAAATAAAGAAACAAAAATAAACCGACATAATATATATAATGAGCAGGATTTAGTGTTAACAAATAGCTTGACACACCAAAAGCATCACGATCAGACAAAATTAATGCAAAAACAAACACTGCAACACTTAAAAATCCAAGAAATGGAGCAACTAATACGAATAAATAAATAAAATATGGGAAAATAATCATTATAGATAATATCCAGCTCACAATAGTAAAATATTCCAAACTCTAAACTATCAATCAAAAACACAAATTCATAATTAAAAGCACATCGCAATAGCACTGATTTACATTAAAAAATGTTACCTGTTATTCCAAAAAAATTTAGCCACCAATTGTTTTAATAGAGCACTAGCGACATCTAAATTTAGATATTTAATAACAATAATCCTACCGATAAAACCATCTCTTCCATGAAATTGATATTTGATCCAACATCATATAGTGATACATTCTGACAGTCTGGAATTATTAAGTTTATTTAAATTAGCATCAATAAGCATTTTACCTGCCAATCATACTGCAAAATGATGACCACATATCAACAACATTGAATCTTTCTGTAGTAATGCAGAAGACGACTAGCGAAACATACGTCTTAATTTTCACAAAGAAGATCAACTAGATTCCATAAAATTACTATTAAATAGAACCTACTTGCCCATATAAATTAGTCTTTGCATTATTTCAATCATCGCATTACGATGACTATAACACCTCAGAACATTTAAAAGCATTTTCTTAAACACTCCATCTAATAATATTAATTTGACTATAAATCTACCTATCAAGCGCATCAATTTATTTTTTTCATAAAATGGATTTAACATTTCATAATACATATACTCTTTAGATTGCAAGAACTGATGATAACTTGCATCCAATGATTTTTCAGAAGACATTAACAATGCATTATTATGTATTTGATTTATAATCTGATATTTTTGTTCGCCCTCCGCTAAACTGACATCATAACTAGTTTGATCAACGACCGTTGGGTATAAGCTAAAATCAACCTCCAACCCCCCAGAAAGCTTCTTAAACTCCAGCTGAAGTAATAGTCCTTCATACCAGTCAGGATTAGCACTTTTCATTGTAAATTGAAAATTACCCAAGCCATAAAATATTGGGTAATTTTCCCAAATTTCAAATCCAGATATAACATGAGCATGATGCACGACAACGGCACAAGCCCCTTCTTCAATATAAAAACGACATTTTTTCATCAACTTCGGCGAAGGTAAACTATTATACTCATTATTAGCATGTAATATAATAACCACACCATCAACTTCATTTTTACATCGAGAAATGTCCTTCAATATATCAATATCATCTATTAAAGATATGCTGATGTCAGCCCCCGCAGAACCACACCACTCCTCTTCTGCATAAGCCAACACAGCCAACTTTATATTACCTTTTTCTATGACAAACTCTTTACTTTTCCGCTCTTCCTTATAACCCAAAGAACTGATATTGTTGACTTCCAAGTGATCTAGAGTCGATTTTAAAGCAGAAAAACCATAATCATAAAAGTGATTATTAGCCACAGATAATGCAGTTACTCCTCGATCTCTCAAATACGAAATACTATCAGGATTTTGAGACAAATTTGGTCCTGTTTTCTGATTTTTTAAACCATCTGAAGTAAAGATTGGACCCTCATAATTTAGAATAGTTGAGTCAGCATTCAAAAATATACTATCAATACCACCTGAGATAAGAGGTATATCATTAGTATTGGAAACATAGTAATCCCCCCCTAATATAATTTTCACGACTGACTTTCTCCTTTTAACCACGCATATAGTTCTGCCACTTTTTTCTCTGCGCTAAAATACTCTTTTGCCAAAATTTGTCCTTTTCTACCTACTTCAGCAGCAATATCTAAATTATTAACTATATATGCCATTTTTTCTGCAAAAAGAACTATGTCATTAGGCGGAACTAAAAATGCATTTTTATTATCTATGCAATAACGCCCTATATCACTTGTAATAGTTGTTATAACTGGCTTACCCGTTGCTAAATATTCTGTCAATTTAGTAGAAAATCCCCCTTTAGCTTGCCTACTAAGAGGACGACAATGCAACAATACAGAAGTTTTACTTAATACTGCCCTAAGATAATCTTTAGTTACATAGCCATGTAAAACCACATTTTCATAAATATTTAATGAGATCACTAGTTCTTTAATCTTTTTTAGCTCTTCTGTACTTCCTCCCCCATAAATATTTAACATCATTTTTTTATCTAAAATTTGATTTTTACATATATTAAATGCTTCAATCATATCTAAAACACCATCTTTTTCTTGACTTAGAGAACCCATATAAGTGAAATCAATTAGCAGAGAAACATCTTGTGATTTAATTTCTTCAATTTTAATATTTACAATACTCGGCAATAAAAATACCTTTGAATTACCTCTTGATTTAACATATTCAATTAAGGATCTTGATATAACAATCAATCCATCTAGTTTTTTAATGTAAAATCTTTCAAATAAAAAAACTGTTAACTTCCCACTTATATTACTTCCCACCACCACATCTGGATATTCCGTTACTTCATGAAATATTTTAAAATTAAATATTTTAGCAAATAAAATAGAAGCCCCTAAGACAAAAAAATTCCTATCTAAACAAATTATTATTGTATTTCTTTCACACATCAACAAAGTCATTAAAACCATAGGAATAAAGCAAACCAAAACCTTCATTTTCCAAGGTAAAAAACCAATGAATCTTGGGAAATTTTTTTGATTAAAATCAAAGCTTGTGTTCTTTATATTTTGTAAGTTAATTAAAGAAACCTTATTCTCTTTAGAACTTAATTCACGAAAAATATTTTCGTGCCTGTGTTGAGCCGCACCTCCAACCGTATAATCCATCGAGCTAATAAATAATATATTCATGTCAAATACCTAGCTCTTGATTAAGAAAATCATCAATGGCTCTAACAAAAACTAGCTCCAAATCACAAGACTCAGAAATTCTATGCCATTTATTTTCGACATACTCATATGAATGCTTAGATTTTTCCGCAGTTAATGTACCAAAAGAAACCGCTTGAAACTCTATTAAATATGGCTTTCCATTCGATATCGCGATATCTAATGACAATAGAGGTGTTTTCAATTTAAAAAAACACTCTCTTGCATAATCTAGAACTAAATTTAATTCCGCCTTATTACTGATATCAAATTCAAATAGACCGCTTCCACTAGCCCTAAAATCATTCGGCCTATTAAATCTTTTTAAAATATAGTATTTCTTTCCATAGACTAAAACTTTATAATCTCCATCTAAATCTGGAATAAAATTTTGAACTATAAAAGAATTTCGATGAAGTGAGCGATAAATATAATTTTTCCGCCTTATTCTTGCAATTAATTCATATATAAATTCAGGCCAAAAAAAAGTTCTCGTTAGTCTTTTTGCAATCTTTAGTAATTGAAATTTATCATATGCCAATGCAACACTGTTTGAACCTGCACCGAAAGAAACCTTAAAAACTTTCGGCCAACCCCCAATAAACTTATGCTCATCCAACTCTTCTACACAACCAAAAAAACCAGTATCAAATATAGTTTTTTGCTCTGGAAGCAATCTATTGCGCAATAGCTCCATCCCGACTTTATTATGATGTGCTTTTAGAAACTCGAAACTCGGAATTAATTTAACACTTCCAGATACATCTAAAATAATTGATTCAATATAATTTTTATATACTGAATACTGATCTTCGGAAGAAGTATACAAAACGACACTATTCTTAATATCTTTATTAGCGATTTCTGAAAACCCTAGACTCTCAACCTCATAGTTTAATGCTTTAAATGCATCAACCAAGGCAAACAAACTAAGAGAGCAAAGCCCTCTATTATTACTAACCCTTGAATAAAATGCTTTCCTATAATCGTGCACTAAAAAAACTTTCATAATTAACACCATTAAAACCGCTTAAACTTTAAATGTTTTCTGCAAAATAGACCACAGGAAAAGTAATTAACAAGAAATAACTAATTGTAGAAATTACCAAGCTATCACTTTTCATCAATAAAACTCTAAACATCATGTAACACCAAGCATAAATTTGAAGCCATAGAAATAGCCCCTAAGACCTATATTAACTCCCGAAAGTAGACCTTTATCGTACTCATAGGCATAGGAAACTTGCACCTGCTCCGAGTCAATATTCGACATCTTCTCTTTGTTATGAGAAGTAAACGCACAGACTTGCACATGATGACCCGCCATCAATAAGGCGTCTATCATCCCACTTACACGCAAGGAATTAGCATTGGATGATGGAAAGTCAAAAGGACCAACATAAGCTATTTTCACGTTAATTACTCTGCTAAATTCCGATCAAACCAGCCTTTTGCTTGATAAATTTCCTTTATACGTTCAGCTTTTTCTTCACCTTTCAAATGCCCACACCCTAGAGATTTAGCCTTCATTTTTGCTAAATATTCATCGGTACTGCAGATGTATCGTGCTGGAACTCCAGCGTAAACAGAATTATCAGGAATACTTTTGGATACAATCGAACCTGCCCCAACAATACAACGATTACCAATCTTCACATCAGGCAAAATAATTGTACGCACACCAATATAAACGTCATTTCCAATTTCAATTGGCGCAGTCCACTCCAACGTTGGCTCTTCTTTACGTAAGATCAGAGTCCCGCCATCATGGGTAACAAACTGAACTCCTGCTGTTATATAACAATCATTACCAATTGAAATCATCCAAGGCTCAGATCCAAACATCGCTTTCGAGACCCCATAAAAGCGAACATTATTGCCAACTGCCACACCCAGAGACCGAGCAAAACCAATTGGATCACGCGCAGAACGCATTCGATCCAATACAGCCAAGAATATTGATCGCAAAAATTGAAACATTACTTGACATCCTGATTATTCATAATACTTCTACTGGCCAAAAGAACTATTGGCAGAATACATACCAAATATGTCACGCTATTGATTAATGGCAATATCCATATATCAAAATATGGAAGTAAACAATATTTGAATGAAACTGAAGCGATGAGAAAACACAACCAAGCCTTCGCTTGGAGACCAATTTTTCCAACACTATTGAGTAGCATTTGAGACGGAGAGCTTATCGCCATCAAAACGGAAAGGCTTGATAAAAAAATTAATATTGTAGTCTGAGCGTGAAATGACCGACCCATCCACAACTCAATAAGAATCCCGCTTAAAACCACCATAATAACTGCCGCAATAAGAACAGCCAGCCCACCCAAGAAACTCATCTTCAGAGTAGTACGGCGAATCCATATATAATCTTTTCTTGCGACAGCCTCACCATACGCAGCCCATAAAGGTAGAAACAAGGTTGTTACTACCAGACCAAGTAGAGAAGCCAATTTAGCAGGCACCGCATACTCAGTCACTGCTGCAGGACCTATTTGGTGAACAATTATTAAATTATCTACATTTAAGGATATGGATGTAATAATTGATAAGATGAAAAAATGAGTACCTATATGAAGTAAATTTTTTGTCTTACTACCTGAAAAATTGGATATTTTTGGTCGTAACTCTATATTTTTTCTAAAATAAAATATAGATGATAAAAACATAATAAAAACAGGTGGCAATGAATAAGCTAGAATCACCTGCCACGGCGCTAAACTTAATCGTATCGCCAACAGGCACAATACAACAGATAATATTGCACCGCAAACCTGCCAGACATTACTTAACCAAGCCTGCTGCCGTGCATACATAACTCGCTGAATAACAGAAACAGGCACACCTATAAAAAAAACTGCGAAACAGACTGCAAAAACACTCAAAGAAGCAGAATCCGCATACCTACTCGAGAATAAACCCCATGATAGGCTCAACTCAACGATGCAAAGTACAAATAGTAATAACAATGCTAGTAGAGTTAATGCGACATAAGCACTTGTGATATAACTTCGCATTTCAGCATAATCAGCTCTTCCATTTGCACTAGAAAGCCGAGTTAACAAACCATTTCCAATGCCAAAGTCTACAAACAACGCCATGCTTGTCATGGACACTGCCGTCATCCATATGCCAAACATTGTGCCGCCTAAATAGTGCAGCATCGCAGGCATCACGATAAATGGTGCAAGTAGAGATAAACTTCGACCTAAAAAACCGCCTAGAATCCCTGTTAGGATTCCTCGATCTCTTGCTTTTTCAACTTGACTGATAGTCATTTACTATCTGCAAAAATTAATAGTTTCTTATGGGCTTCAATATCGGCTTCCGACCAGCGCATACGGATCACTTTAGCTGGGTTCCCACCAACGATTGCATACGGTGGTACTGATTTAGTCAC
>Ga0209023_10008584_pt1 | contig 10225 bp, 12 predicted proteins | sample LakOneMetagenome_FD_187468 | JGI IMG/M metagenome (GOLD analysis project Ga0209023, IMG submission 187468) | Freshwater and sediment microbial communities from Lake Erie, Canada (SPAdes) (version 2) | ecosystem: Environmental > Aquatic > Freshwater > Lentic | place: Lake Erie, Canada...
CATACCGATACTTAAACATAAAGCCATCTCCTACAGGGATGGCTTTATGTTTTAAATTATGTAAGGAAAACCTTTAAATCAGTTCACTTAAACGAAAATTTACCTTACCTTTGCACCCCGGCAAGTCTTATACGGCCAGCTCCTGCTGAATCCCCCAGGACAGGAATGTAGCAAGGGCGGGCGGTTGTAGCGGTGCGATGTGAGTAACTTGCCGGTTTTTTTCTTTCTTCTTTTTCTCCCAACTATTCTTTTTCCACAATAGTCTAATTAAATCATCAGGCGGGAGCTAAGGAATGACAACAACGTTCCTAAAGTTTTACCTAACTTTGCAGTCGAAAATCATATATCATGAAGTTTTTTATAGATACAGCAAACCTGGCGCAAATAAAAGAAGCCAACGAATTAGGCATACTTGACGGGGTAACTACCAATCCTACCCTGATGGCAAAAGAAGGCATAAAAGGCCACGACGCTATCACCGCTCACTACAAAACTATCTGCGAAATGGTAGATGGTCCTGTAAGTGCTGAAGTACTGGGTACTACTTTCGAAGGTATTGTAGAAGAAGGTAAAAAGCTGGTGCAGATACATAAGAACATAGTGGTGAAAGTGCCAATGATAAAGGATGGTATCAAGGCGATCAAATGGTTTACTGATAATGGTATCCAGACTAACTGTACATTAGTATTCTCTGCAGGCCAGGCAATACTTGCAGCAAAAGCAGGTGCTACCTATGTATCTCCTTTCATAGGCCGCATTGATGACGGTAGCTGGGATGGAGTTCAACTGATCGAGCAGATCGTGAATATCTACAATTCACAAGGCTTTATGACAGAAGTATTGGCTGCTTCTATCCGCAATCCGTTACACATTGTTCGTTGTGCAGAAGCTGGTGCTGATGTATGTACCTGTCCGCTTACTTCTATCCTTGGCTTGCTGAAACATCCTTTAACAGACATTGGCCTTGAGCAGTTCCTAAAAGACGCACAAGCAATGCAATAACCATATACGCACACTACAGATCCGGCTCCAAAAGGGCCGGATTTTTTATGTAATTTCATATTGAATTCAAACAATGAAGCGCTATACCTTTTTCCTCAGTTTACTGGCAGCACTATCAGCTATCTCCGGCTACCTGATGTCTAAAGCATCGTGGATAGGACGTGTGGGAATGACCTTCTTTTACAAAGAATACAACCTGCTGAAAATATGGTGGCAGGGAGCTATCACCGTCTTTATAATGCTGATACTGCTGTTTGTATTGCACTCCTTCATACATACGAAACTGCGACTAGCCGGAGCAAGAGCGGTACATTTTTTATTGTTATTGCTTGCAGTGGGTGGACTGTACCTCACTTACGATGATTTCACGAATGAACTGTCGCACCGTATGCTGGGCTGGCGGTTCCACTATGGCTTTTATTTGTTTTGGGCAGACTGGATGCTGATCTGTATATTCTTCCTCTTCAAAAAGAAACCGCCTACAGATTTCCCTATAGATCCAAGTAGTAGGGCGACAGCAACGCTGTAAATTCCTGTGTATAAACTCCATCTTGCTTAATAACGAGTGTTTCCTCTTTTGAGGAAAGGGCTTGCCGACCAAATACGCATACTACCCTTTTGGCTGCAGCATCCGGTGTATGTTTTACAAACAAACGATCAAATTCAAACCAACCGGCTTCTTGAATGAGTTTACTCCACACCTGGTATTCCGCAAAAGGCAGTAAGACAGATGCGTAGCCTTCACCGGAAAGGTTTTCCTCTATTACTTTCAGCAAGGCAACATAGCTAAGATACCCCGTATGACGGGCCATATTCTTATTCGTTTTGTCACTGAGTAAGCTATTATTAAAAAACGGCGGGTTGGAAATGATGAGGTCATACTTGTGACTAAAAGGATAATTGCACACATCTCCCTGAACAACGCTCACGCTATGGTCCCATGCGGATGCCGAAACATTCTCATTCGCTTGCGCTGCAGCATCGCTATCCAGTTCTATAGCGTCAATGATCACATCCGGGTTTCTTTGAGCCAGCATAAGCGACAGCAACCCTGTACCCGTGCCAATGTCCAGCACTCGTTTCACCCGTGGTAGCAGCGGCGACCATGCGCCCTGTATGCAGGCATCAGTGGTTACCTTCATGGCGCAACGCTCCTGGTCTATATTGAATTGCTTAAAGCGGAAGTAGGAATTGCTCATAAGTCCGTTATTCCCATGTAGCCCTGGCAGTGGGACTTACCGTAAGGTCTGTGAAAATACCTTTCAGATATTTGTGATACCCGGTTATACCTATCATGGCTGCATTATCTGTGCAATACTCAAATTTGGGTATATACACCTGCCAACCCAACTGCTCACCCGTTTCTTGCAATGCCTTTCTTAACCCGCTGTTTGCGGATACCCCACCGGCTATACCAACGTGCTTAATGTTCAGTTCGCGTGCTGCTTTCTTCAGCTTCGTCATCAGCATATTTATGATCGTATACTGTACTGATGCACAGATGTCTTTCATGTTCTGTTCCGCAAAATCAGGATTCAGCTTCTTTTGTGCCTGCAAAAAATACATCACAGATGTTTTGAGCCCGCTGAAGCTGAATTCATAATCCTTCATTTCACTCATCGGGAACTTGAAGGCAAGCGGATTGCCTTCCCTGGCATACTTGTCTACTAACGGACCACCAGGATATGGCAGACCAAGCATTTTTGCCACCTTGTCAAAGGCTTCACCTGCTGCATCATCAATCGTTTCTCCAAGCACTTCCATATCCAAATAATCCTTGCACAGTACTATCTGCGTATGCCCGCCAGACACCGTAAGGCACAGAAACGGAAACTCAGGCTTTGTATCTATAAAGTGGGCAAGCACATGCGCCTGCATATGGTGTACAGCTATCAGTGGTACATTCAGCGCCTGGGCAAATGCCTTGGCAAAACATGTACCCACAAGTAAGCTACCTATGAGGCCCGGGGCCTGAGTGAAGGCAACCGCAGTAATGTCCTTCTTGTCTATGGCGGCATCCCTGAGGGCTATGTCCACCACCGGCACTATATTCTGCATATGCACCCTGCTGGCAAGCTCCGGCACTACCCCACCATAACGCTCATGGACGTCCTGAGTAGCTATCTTATTACTCAGCACGCGGCCATTAGATATAACAGCAGCGCTTGTTTCATCGCAACTGGACTCTATTGCTAATATGTTTATAGTCTTTGATTGCATTTCAGACTGTAAAGTTAATACACTTAACCTGCATTAAAAACGAAAAGCCCTGTACAATAAAGTACAGGGCTATATAAAACACTATAAATATTACTTGATTCCTAACTTCGCTTTTACCAGCGCAGTCACATCATACTCATCCTTTTGGAAAACAAGAGCGCCGCCGTTTGCTGCTACATCAAATATGTAATCGTAGTTCTTTTCCTTGGCTACTGCTTTCAGCGCTTTGTCCGCCTTATCAAGTATCGGCTGATAAACTTCCTGCTTCTTCATCTGCAGTTTTTCCTGTGCGCTCTGCTGTGTGCTTTCTATGCGGTTCTGGAGATCCTGTATTTCTTTCATTTTCACTTCCTTCATCGCATCAGACATAGTCTTTTCGCTAGCCTGGTAAGCCTGTCCCTTTGTCTGGTAATCCTTCATCATGATATCGATCTGATCCTGGAAAGATTTTGCATACTTTGCAAGGTCAGTATCAGCTTTAGCTTTTTCAGGCATAGAAGAAAGCAATACATTAGAGTTAATGTAAGCGATCTTCAAAGGTGACTGAGCGAAAAGTGTGCTGCCGATCAACAACCCGCAGGCAAGGAACATTACGAACTTTTTCATTATGGATTTTTTGTTTTTGTTTTTTAGTTGTGCAAAGTAAATGCCATTATTTATTAATTCCAAGTATTTTTAGAACATCATCGCTTCTATCAAGCTTAGGATCAGCATAAAACAGCGTTACCCCACCCGCTTTATCGAGTGCCAGATCGTATCCCTTCGATGAAGCCATCTTCTGTACCGCATTAAAAAGACGGTCCTGTATTGGCTTTATATATTCCTGGCGCTTTTTGAACAGGTCACCTTCATACCCAAAGCGCTGCTTTTGCAGGTCTTTAGCAGCCTTTTCTTTTGCCACTATCTCATCCTGGCGCTTGTTCCGCATATCGTCAGATAGCATTGGCTTTTCCGCCTGGTAGCCCTTGTACATCCTGTCTACCTCGGCCATTTGTTTGTCAATCTCTTCCTGCCATGCCTTGGAGATGTTATCCAACCTCGTCTGCGCATCCTTATAATCGGTCATCTTATCCAGTATATACTTGGAGTCAATGATGCAGTACTTCTGTGCCTGCACACCGGTTGCAGCAGCCAGTAAAAACAATACGATCAATACCTTTTTCATAAGCGTTAGTTTAGTTTAAACCTTTGACTTAATTTAAAGTGCAAAGTTAATTCACTATTCCGGCTCAAAGCCTAACATGAATGTAAACTTAGCCATTCCTTTGAACGAATTTGTACCCTTGTCCAATCCAAGGCCATAATCCAAACCTAACAAACCGAACATGGGCAGGAATATCCTCACACCCATACCTGCATCCCTGTTGAGCTTAAACGGATTGAACTGCGAAAAATTATCCCAAGCGTTTGCGGCATCCACAAAAGCAAGTCCGTAAATGGTAGCCGTAGGGCTCAGCGAGAACGGATAGCGCACCTCGGCGGTGTACTTATTAAATATGGTAGCTGCGTTTGCATACACATCATAACCACGCTGGCTGATGATATCCTTACCCACAAAATAAGAGTAACCTGAAAGACCATCACCACCTACCTGGAAACGTTCGAACGGAGAGAAGCCAATACCCTTGTTATAATAACCAAGGAAACCATACTTGGCTGCAAAGCGCATCACAAAGTTGCCATATATCTTCTGGTAAAAATCAGCAGTGAATTTATACTTGTGATACTCTATCCATTTATACTTCTGATCAGGAGTTTCATAGGAATAATCACGTCCCGTAAACGCGCTATATGGCGGAGTCACCTGGAATGTAAATGCCAGGTTTGATCCGGCAGTAGGATACAAAGGCTTGTCAATAGAGTTACGTGACAATACGAACTTGAAGTGAAGGTCATTACTGAACCCATCCGAGAAGTTAGGTACAAGTGAATACTGCTTCAGACGGTAGTTATTATAGTAAAGGCCATAGTTGAATACAAAGAAGTTATCAGGCCAGTTCAGGCGCTTACCCATAGACAGACCGCCGCCTGCCATACGCAGGAAGGAGGTGTTAGGGTTGGAACCAACAGAGGCTGCTGAGTACTTACTGTACACAATGTTCGCAGTAAGTGCATTCGGCCTGCGACCACCCAGCCATGGCTCTGTAAATGAACTGCTCAACGAGTTATAATAAGCACCGTTGGATGCATAGCTGATAGAGAATTTCTGACCATCACCTACAGGCAACGGATCCCAGAATTTAGGTCTGAAGATATTGCGGATAGAGAAGTTGTTGAAGGTGATACCGACGTTGCCGTAGAAGTTTACGCCACCACCAAAACCGGCAGAAAGCTGCAACTGATCACTTGATTTTTCAACAACTGTGTAGTCTATATCCACGGTACCATCTTCAGGGTGTGGCTTAGGCTGAATACCTATTTTCTCCTGATCGAAGAAGCCAAGGTTAGCTATCTCGCGCTGTGAACGGATCAGCAACTGGCGGCTGAACTTGTCGCCCGGCAGTGTACGCAATTCACGGCGTATCACATGCTCGTTAGTTCGCTCATTACCTGCTATGTTCACATCCCTGATCGTAGCCTGTACACCTTCTGTTATACGCATTTCAAAGTTGATCGTATCGCCTACTATTGAAGTTTCTGAAGGATCGATATTAAAGAACAGGTAGCCGTCATCCATATACAGGCTGCTCACATCTTCACCGTTACCATCAGGGCTCAACTGGCGCCCCATGCGTGTCTCCAGCAATTGCTGGTTATATACATCTCCCCTCTTAATAGCAAGTACTTTACCCAGGAACTCGCTGGAGTACTTGGTGTTACCCTTCCAGCTAATGTCACCGAAATAATATTTATGGCCTTCCTTCACCCTGATATCCACATTGATATTGCCGTTCTTTACCGGGTATACAGTATCAGAAACTACAGCGGCATCGCGGAAACCAAGCGTGTTGTAATAAGCGACCATAGTTTGCTTATCATCTTCAAACTTTTTCTGGTTATACTTAGATGCTGCAAAGAACTTGAATCTGAAATAAGGGTCAAGGGCGTCAAGTGTTTTGGATGGTGATAAAAAGCCAAACTGGTTTATATACTTCTTAAAAGACCTCTTTGGCACAGGATATACATTCTGCTCTGCATCGGGGTGCAAAGTGATCCTGCTCATTTCTTTAGTACCTTTCAGGGTACGTTTCAGGCGCGCTTCGCTTGCGTTCTCTTGCCCTACTATGTTCACCTGGTTAATGTGTGTCTTGTTTCCTTTATCAATAACGAAGGTCAGCACCACTTTGTTAGTGGCCGCTGAATCATTCTTCTCTATTACCGCCACCTGCACTCTTCCAAAACCCTTATCTGTATAGAACTTCTTGATACGTACTACGGCTTCTTTCTTTGTAGCTTCCGTTACTACTTTATTAGCTACCAACGTCAGTTTGCCTTTCAGTTCTTTTGCTTCTCCCGGTTTTATGTTACGGAAATTAAACCTGGCCAAACGTGGGCGCTCTTCTACTGCTATGTTGATAAAAACCTTATCGTCAATATATCTTGTGATCGTGATATCAACATTGGAGAACAGCTCTTGTTTCCACAGCGACCTGATCGCCTTTGCAATCCCTTCATCATTAGGCAAATGAATCTTCTGCCCTACGACAAGATTTGTAACCGCTATCAGCAGATCATTGTCCAGGTACTTGGCACCTGAAACGGTTATACCCGCCAATTCATACTCCTTCGGCCTTGTGTTGTCGGTACTACCCTGCCCAAGCTTACTTACACCTGAGCCCGAGCCCCTGCCGATCTGCGCACCCGCATGGATAAAACAGAAAAGACAAAAAAGCAATACACTAAATTTTATGGCGCCTTTATACATGCTGGGGGCTGTTCGTTTGAATTTGTTCACTTGTTTTGCCAAAACGGCGTTCACGCTGCTGGTAATTCAGCAACGCTTCATATAAATTTTGCTTCCTGAAATCAGGCCAATGCACATTTGTAAAATATAGCTCGGAATAAGCCAGCTGATACAGCAGGTAATTGCTGATCCGGAACTCACCACTAGTTCTTATCATCAGTTCCGGATCAGGAAATGCCGCGGTATACAGATGCTGCTGAAAAACTGATTCATTGATATCTTCTGCCTTCAGCTCGCCCTTTGCGACCTTTTCAGCTATACTCTTTGTTGCGGCAACTATCTCCTGGCGAGAACTGTAGCTAAGTGCCAATATCAGGTTCAGCCCGGTATTCATTGCAGTAAGTTCTTTTCCTTCGTTCAGCTCTTTCTGGCATATTGCGGGCAGGCTTGCAAAATCACCGATTATATGCAGCCTCACATTATTTTTCTTCAGCTCATCTATCTCCTTCCTGATAGTATTTACCAGAAGTTCCATCAATGCATCCACTTCCGCTTTCGGGCGGTTCCAGTTCTCGGCAGAGAAAGCGTAAAGTGTAAGGTATTGGATACCTATCTCCGCACTTGCATTTACTATATCACGAACGCTTAGCACGCCTTCATGATGCCCGTATACCCTGTCCTTGCCACGCTCCTTTGCCCAACGCCCGTTGCCATCCATAATAATGGCTACATGCTTTGGCAGCTTGCTGCGGTCAATTGATTCCAATATATCCATCGAAGTCTTTACGAAAGTGTGCGAAGGTACAAAAATAGGCTGTAGGGATTGGTATCAAAATCTCTATATACAGTTTAACTCGATTTTAACTGCACATATATGTAAAATAACGCATCCAATCCCATGAAATGTATATCTGTTAAAAATAAAGCGAGACAAATCGTTGGAAGGAATGTAGTAATCAAAGAAATTTGTATCTTGTATCGCGTTCTCTCTTACCCCTGTCATCAATATGAGCGTGAAATAAATTCATAACAGAGTATGAACCTTTTTGTAGGCAATCTAAATCCGGTAACAACTGCAGCCGGCCTGCGCCAACTGTTTTCAGAATTCGGCGAGGTAGTATCTTCTAAGATCCTTATGGATAATGTTACGGGACAGCCCCGTGGTTTTGGTTTTGTTGAAATGGCGGACAAGTTCCACTCCTTTGACGCGATCGACAATCTCGACGCTACCTTCTTCGAAGGGAATGTAATATCAGTAAAAGAAGCAAAGCAGAATAATGACAGCAGAGGTGGTGGCCGTAAACCAGGCTTCAAGCCGGGCGGTTTCAAACCTGCCGGCGGAGGTTTCAACAAACCTGCATACAGACCGAGACCAGTACAACGTCCTGATCCCAATACGAACGTAAGACGGGATAATAACGACGATGACGACAGGTTCAACAGGCTGTAAGCTTCTTTAATCAGGCAGGCATACTGATCATTTACTTAATGTATAGGCTTACTATGCATATACACTACCACGCTTACTTACCTTTAAAATAATCAACGGTCAGTTTAAGGCCATCAAGAAATTGGTGAGAAGGCTGGTATCCAAGCAACTTTTGCGCTTTGCTTATATCAGCAAGAGAGTTCCTTATATCACCGGAACGCGCTTCCCTGTATGTAGCTTTATGGTCTATTGCCAGTAATTTGCCAATAGCTTCGTACAAAAAGTTAACGGTAAAAGTGGCACCAACAGCCACATTATATGCCTGTCCAAATGCTTCTGTATTGGTCGCCAGCATTGCCTTAATGTTGGCCTGTACGGCATTATCAACAAAGGTAAAATCTCTTGTCTGCTCACCATCCCCGTTTATATATACCGGTGTGCCGTTCATGATGCCACTAATGAATAAAGGTATTACTGCTGCATAAGGCCCGTTTGGGTCCTGCCGTGGCCCGAATACATTAAAGTAACGCAACCCCACTACCTTCATTCCATAAAGGTCAGCGAATACTGCTGCATATAATTCATTCGTCTTTTTAGTAACCGCATATGGCGACAACAGATTGCCGGTTTTGGTTTCCACCTTTGGAAGGCCTGGCTCATCACCATAGACAGAAGAGGAAGATGCGTAAACAAATGTTTGTACCCCCGCATCCTTAGCAGCCGTGATCATGTTCACAAACCCGTTGATATTTACTTCATTGGTGGTAACAGGATCTTTCACTGAACGTGGCACCGAGCCCAACGCTGCCTGATGTGTTACATGGCGTATACCTTCGCAAGCCCGGGCACATGTAGCAAAGTCGCGGATGTCGCCATCCATAAATTCATACTGTGCATACTTCGAGAACAGGGCAACATTATCTGCAGAGCCGGTAGCCAGGTTATCAAGCACGCGCACTTTACCCGCACCGTTAGTAAGCAGGTACTCCACTATATGAGAACCTATAAATCCGGCACCGCCTGTAACAAGAAAACTCTTCCCTGATATATCTGTTGTATGAAAAGCAGCCATTGTTTTTTTAGTCGAACGTCGTGAGTTGAAAAGTTGTGCACAGTTGAATGTGCAGGAACAAGAGTATTAACAGAAAAAGACCGTTCCCAATACAGGAACGGTCAGAATTTCTTCAAGATATCAACTTAAGCTTTTTTCTCAGCCTTTGCTGTCTTTTTCCTGATGGTACGTGCAAGGCGTGTTTTGCCAAAGCTGCCCATAGATATTTTTCCGCGTTTTGTACGTTTATCACCTCTTCCCATAATAACTGTTTTTAAGAATTGTTTATTTAATATGCAAAGAAACAAAAAAGCAGGGAACTTTCAGCCCCTGCCCTTTTGTTTCTTTTACTAAAAAGATTATTTCTTTCCAGAAGCGATCCTTGTAGCGAATTCTTTACCTGCTTTAAACTTAGGAACTTTACGAGCTTTGATCTTAATAACCGCTCCTGTTTGTGGGTTACGGCCATTACGTGCAGCGCGCTCAGATACAGAGAATGTACCAAAACCAACCAGAGTTACACGGTCACCTTTCTTCAAGGTTGTAACTACTGCGCTTGTAAATGCATCCAGTGCTGCGTTTGCCTGAACTTTAGTTACGTCTGCGTCTTTTGCAATTTTGTCGATTAATTCTGCTTTGTTCATGTTCTTGTTTTTTGTAGTTAAATGAATTATCTTTT
>Ga0209023_10008585_pt1 | contig 10223 bp, 8 predicted proteins | sample LakOneMetagenome_FD_187468 | JGI IMG/M metagenome (GOLD analysis project Ga0209023, IMG submission 187468) | Freshwater and sediment microbial communities from Lake Erie, Canada (SPAdes) (version 2) | ecosystem: Environmental > Aquatic > Freshwater > Lentic | place: Lake Erie, Canada | collected...
GTGCAGGTGGATCCGCTGCTGGCGCCGCTGGCGGGTATCGAAGCATTTCGCACGTTATTGGCGCGGTTTGGTCTGACGGCGCGGCAGGCTGCGACGCGTTGAGTCGATGCGCGTAAGGAATCAGCTTTTCGTTGGAACGACTACTGCATTGGGGCCAAAACTTGAAAATTACAAAAGTCGACTAGCAACCATATTGGCTGTCAGCCCCGATTAAATGGGCGATTATCGAAAAAGCTGTAGCGCCACATCAGGCCACGCGTCGGCACAGGTCATCACGCCGCTAACATCGGCTGCATTGCGGACTAACTTTCCGCCTGAAGGATGTATCGATGCTGCGAATTACCGAACTCAAACTCCCCCTCAACCACGCCGAAGCTGAGCTTCCCGCTGCGATCATTGCGCGGCTGGAAATCAAGCCGGAGGCCTTGCTGCGCTTCGTCGTTTTCCGTCGCGGCTATGACTCGCGAAAAAAGGCGGACATTCAGCTCGTCTACACGATTGACGTTGAGGTCGCGCCGGCGCACGAGATCTACCTGCTCAAGAAATTCCGCAAGGATCTGCACATCGGCGCGACGCCGGATACGTCGTACAAATTTGTCGCGAAGCCCGGCGCGTTTGCGAGCGTTGCGCATCGGCCCGTCGTCATCGGTTTCGGCCCCTGCGGCATGCTGGCCGCGCTGGTCCTCGCGCAGATGGGCCTCAAGCCAATCATTCTCGAACGTGGCAAGGTCGTGCGCGAGCGCACCAAGGACACCTGGGGCTTCTGGCGCGAGCGAAAACTCAACACCGAGTCGAACGTACAGTTCGGCGAGGGTGGCGCGGGCACGTTCTCCGACGGCAAGCTGTGGACACAGGTGAAGGACCCGAAGCACTATGGCCGCAAGGTGCTTGAAGAGTTCGTCAAGGCCGGCGCACCAGACGAGATTCTTTATGTGAGCAAGCCGCACATCGGCACCTTCCGTCTCGTGAAGATGGTCGAACACATGCGTGCGACCATCGAGTCGCTCGGGGGCGAATTTCGCTTCCAGAGCCGCGTCGTCGATCTCGACATCGAAGCGGGCGCAGGCCCGGATGGGCTCAATCAGGTCCGCGCCGTGCTGCTCGACAACGGCGATCGTATTCGTACTGACCACGTGGTCCTCGCCGTCGGTCACAGTGCGCGTGACACCTTCAAGATGCTGTTTGACCGCGGCGTCTACATCGAGCCCAAACCGTTCTCGATCGGCTTCCGCATTGAGCACCCGCAGGGCCTGATCGACCGCGCAAGGTTCGGCCCGGCTGCGGGCAATCCCATCCTTGGTGCGGCGGATTACAAACTCGTGCATCACGCCAGCAATGGTCGCTCCGTGTACAGCTTCTGCATGTGTCCCGGTGGAACGGTCGTTGCGGCGACCTCAGAAGAGGGGCGAGTGGTCACTAACGGCATGAGCCAGTATTCGCGTAACGAACGCAACGCCAATGCCGGTATTGTTGTTGGTGTCACACCCGAGGACTTCCCCGGACACGTGCTCGCCGGGATCGATTTCCAGCGACAGTGGGAGAGTCGGGCCTATGAACTGGGCGGCAGCAACTACAGCGCGCCGGTGCAACTGGTCGGTGATTTCGTCGCAGGCAAGCCGTCGACCGCGTTTGGCAATGTCCTGCCGAGCTTCACGCCGGGCGTTCACCTGACCGATCTGGCCACGGCCTTGCCGGATTACGCGATCGCTGCACTGCGCGAAGCGCTGCCCGCGTTTGACAAGACGATCCCGGGCTTCTTCATGGCCGACGCGCTGCTCACGGCCGTTGAGACACGCACCAGCTCGCCGATCCGTATCAAGCGGCACGACGAGGACCTGCAAAGTCTCAATACGGCGGGTCTCTTCCCCGCTGGAGAAGGCGCAGGCTACGCCGGCGGCATTATGTCTGCGGGCATTGATGGAATTCGCGTCGCCGAGGCGGTCGCGCTGAGTTTCGGCCAGAACATCTAGGCGTCTGCGCGACCGAAGAAAACCTGCCGCAGGCAGCGAGTATCGGGCGCGTTTCTCCGCAGGTTCGATAGCCGTAGCTGTGCCCTGGTCTGGCGTTGCACTTCGGTTCGTCCGGGGCAATCGCCCGGCTTACAGCTTTTCGACGAAATGACCACTGCGCGGGGGCAAGCACTGGTAATGCGCTGAAGTCGACTGCAGCCAATATCAGCCACTACCCCTCATTCAATAAACGTTTGGTAAAAAAGCTGTTTCGCGCGAACCGCTTCATTGGTTTATGCGCCGCACATTCTTACAATCGGCGAAACGCGATGTGGTGCTCCTGCGAGCGCCGTGACGGCTCTCGCGAAGTCTTGCCAAAGGCGAAAAATGGACGGCTGGTGTCTGGAAGGTGTGTCTGGCAACAGCGCAAACGCGTTGGTGCATATCGCACGTTTTCCCTTCGTCGTGGGCCGCGATGCGGCCTGCGATCTATCGATTCCATCGGCCGAGACCTCCCGCCAGCACGCACGCATCGAGCAGGATATCGGCGGCCTGTTGCGACTGACTGATCTCAACAGCGGCAACGGCAGTTTCGTCAATCGTGCCCAGATTCACGGCTCCGTGCTCATTGATGACGGCGATGTCGTGCATTTCGGCGTCACCGAGTTTCGCGTGCGCCGCGCCGATGCGGACATGCTCGCCCAGATCGCGCCGCCGGAAGATACGAAAACGGTGCTGTTCGGCCGTGCGCCGTTGCTGAGCGAACACTTTGTCGTGGAAGAGCGCGCGTTCGTCGAAATGCTGCGCGGACGCACTGTCGCTGCGGCTTTTCAGCCGATCGTGCGGGTGACCGACGGACGCCTGCGGGCGTTTGAGCTACTCGGGCGCGGTTGTGTCGCCGGCCTGCCGGAATCACCGATGGGCCTGTTCGCGCTGGCGATGCGGCTGGGCAAGGAAGTTGAGCTGAGCGAAGCCTTTCGCTGGGCCGGTCTGTCTGCGGCTGCGACCCTTGCGCCGGAAGGAACACTGTTCGTCAATGTTCATCCCAGAGAGATGTTCTCGGAGGCGTTCTACCGTTCGATTGCGCTGCTGCGTGCCATGGTTCCGACGGCCAGTCTCGTCGCGGAAGTACATGAAAGCGCGGTGACCCGCATCGAGGATGTGAAAACAATGGGCGACCGCCTCGCGGGCATGAACGTGCAGTTTGCCTATGACGATTTCGGTGCGGGTCAGGCGCGCCTCATCGAGCTGGCAGAGGTGCCGCCGCACTTCGTCAAGTTCGACATGGGGCTGATTCGCGGTATCGACAGCGCGAGCAGCAAGAAGCAGCAGCTCGTCTCGCAACTCGTTCATATCGTGCACGACGTCGGTTCGACTGCGCTGGCAGAAGGTGTCGAAACGCGCGAGGAGGCAGCGTGCTGCGCGCAGATGAACTTTGACCTGATCCAGGGCTTCTGGACCGGGAAGCCTGCGCTTCCGCCAGATGCACGGCCCTATCACGCACATTACGTCGCGCCGGGGATGGCCGAGGTATCAGCGGCCCGCTTCGCGCGGTACTGACCGCGCGGTTCTATGCCATCGCGTTTTGGCTCGCGATGACTTCGGCGCGGACCTGTTCCGTCAGATCGGCCTTGAGCTCGGCAAATACCGGCGTCGTCTTCACCGAATAATGCCGCGGATGCGCTAGCGGAACTTCGCGATTGAGCTTGATGCGGCCGGGACGCGCGCTCATGACAACGACGCGACTACCCATGAACACGGCCTCGTCAATGTCGTGCGTGACGAAGAGCACGGTTTTCTGCTCGGCTTCCCAGATGCCGAGCAACAGCTCCTGCATGAGTTCACGTGTCTGATGATCGAGCGCACCAAACGGCTCGTCCATCAGCAGCATGCGCGGATTGTTCGCGAGTGCACGCGCGAGTGCGGTGCGCTGCTGCATGCCGCCGGAGAGCTGTTTCGGGAAGTGATTATCGAACCCGCGGAGCCCCACTTTCTGGATGAAGGCATTGGCAATTTCCAGTTGCTGGGGGCGCGGCAGGTTGCGCTCGCGCAAGCCAAAGCAGACGTTGTCCAGCACAGTGAGCCAGGGGAACAGGGTGTAACTCTGAAACACCATGCCGCGATCAGCGCCTGGCCCGACGATGCGCTTGCCGTCGAGCAGCACTTCGCCCGACGACTGCTGATCAAGGCCGGCGACGATGCGCAGCAAGGTGCTTTTGCCGCAGCCTGATGGACCGAGGATGGTGATGAAGTCGTTTTCTTCGACGTCGAGATCGGTCGCCTGCAGCGCCACCGTTGGCGCGCGACCTGCCGTCAGGAAGCTGCGGGAAACACCGCGAACGGAAAGGATACTCATGGCGTCACTTTCCCAGCGCTGCCCAGGGGAAAAACGTGCGGTTCGCAAGCTTGAAGCAGAGGTCGCTGACCAGCCCGATGAGCCCGATGACAATGATGCCGAAGATGATCTGATCGGTCGCGAGCAGCGCCTGACTGTCGGTGATCATGTGGCCGATACCGCTGGATGCGCCAATCAGTTCAGCGACGATGACGTAGGTCCACGCCCAGCCCAGCACCATACGCAGAATCTCGGCGATTTCGGGCGCGGCACCGGGTATGAGCACGCGTCTGACCAGACTCGCGTCCGACGCGCCCAGCGTGTAGGCAGCTTCAACGAGATCGCGCCGCGTGTTGCCAACAGCGACCGCAATCATCAGTACCAGCTGGAAAAACGAGCCAATGAATATCACCGCGAGCTTTTGCGCCTCACCGATGCCGGCCCAGAGAATCAGCAGCGGAATGAACGCCGACGCGGGAAGGTATCGGGCGAACGAAACGAAGGGCTCGAAGAACGCCTCGATCGGCTTGTAGGCACCCATCATCACGCCGAGCGGCAGGGCCAGCACTGCGGCCAGCAGAAACCCGCCCAGCACACGCCACACCGTCATCCCGATGTCTGCGGCAAATCCCATTTCGGTCAGCAGCGCGTAGCCGCTCTTAACCATCGTGACGGGGTCGGCGAGAAACGTTTTCGACACGAATCCCCCGAACGTCGCCGCAGCCCAGACCGCGACGAACAGCACAAAGAACGAGATGCCGAGCGCGATGCGTGCGCCCGGCGTGACTGGTGTGAGCGGGCGCACTGGATCGGGTTACTTGATGAAGCGCGTGTCTGCCAGTTTTGACAGATCAGGGATCGCCTTGATGATGCCGGCCTCAAGCAAGAGATCGGCCGCTTCCTTGCTGAACTGCGCGTGTTCGCCGGCGAAGAATTTCTGGTTCGCTGCCTTGTCCTGCCAGCGCAGGAACGCCTGACTCTTTTCAAAGGCGTCGCCGCTCTGTTTCACGTCGGCACCCATGATTTCAAAGCTCTTTTTCGGATCGGACTTGATCATCGCCAGCGCGTCAAAGTAGCCATCGGCAAGCGCTTGTGCGGCCTTTGGGTTTTCCGTGAGGAATTTCGGGGTGCAACCAAAGGTGTCCATGACCATCGGGTAGTCGAGCGTCGTGGCAATGATCTTGCCTGCTTCCGGTTTGGCGCGAACCGTCGACAGATACGGCTCATAGGTCATGCCGGCATCAACGTCACTGTTGCCCGCGATCATCGCGTTTGCCGCGGCTTGAGGTTCAAGGTTTACGACTTTCACGTCCTTTACCGACATGCCGTTTTTCTTGAGCATCCAGGCGAGTGCAAAGTAGGGCGACGTGCCCGGTGCACTTGCGGCAACCGTTTTGCCCTTGAGATCGGTGATCTTCGCGATGCTGGGCTTGACTACCATGCCGTCCGCGCCGTAGCTCTTGTCGAGCTGGAATATCTGTGTTGTCGCAACACCGGCCGCATTCCAGCCGATCCAGGTTTCAACGGTCGTGGCTGCACATTGCACGTCGCCCGATGCAATCGCGAGGTGGCGATCTTTCTGCGGAATTTTCTTGACGGAAACGTCCAGGCCATACTTCTTGAAAAGCCCGGCTTCCTTTGCCAGTGTCAACGGCGCGAAGCCAGTCCAGCCGGAGATGCCGATGGCAACTTTGGTTTCCTGTGCGAGCGTCGGTGCGGCGGCCAATGAGGCGAGCGCAAGCGCGATGAGAGTTTTTTTCACGGTCTGTTCCTTTCGTTGAAAACTTTAGCTAGACGGGGATCCATAAGGCGGGCAGCTCAAGCTGCGTCGGCAGCGCACGAAACACCCGCGATAACGCGCCGTTGCGGACAAGCAGTGTCGCACGTTCGATCTCGGGTGCCATGTAGCGGTCTCGCTCGATGGATTTGCACTCTGAGCGTAGCAAACCGTGTGCCTCTTCGAGGGCCGCCGATGACTTGAGCGGACGCAGGAACTCGATGCCCTGCGCGCTCGCCAGCAGCTCGATACCGAGAATGTGCGAAGTGTTCGCGATCATGGCTTGCAGGCGTCTCGCCGCGAACGTCGCCATTGATACATGGTCCTCCTGATTGGCGGAAGTCGGCAGGCTGTCCACGCTCGCTGGATGCGCGAGCGATTTGTTCTCACTGGCCAGTGATGCAGCGGTGACGTGGGCAATCATGAAGCCCGAGTTCAGACCAGCATCTGCGGTGAGAAAGGGGGGGAGTCGCGACACGCTGGCATCAATGAGCATCGCGATGCGGCGTTCTGCGATGGCGCCCACTTCAGCTATGGCAACGGCCATGGCATCGCAAGCAAGTGCAACGGGCTCGGCGTGGAAGTTGCCGCCCGAGATCATTTCCTTTGTGTCGCCGAAAACGAGCGGATTGTCGGTGACCGCGTTCGCTTCGCGCAGCAGCACAAGCGCCGCGTGACGTAGTTGATCCAGGCAGGCGCCGACCACCTGTGGCTGACAGCGCAGGCAATAGGGATCCTGCACACGGTCGTCGTTTTCTTCGTGCGAATGGCGGATCTCGCTGCCTGCCAGCAGCGCGCGGTAGTACTTCGCCACGTCAATCTGCCCCGGCTGTCCACGCACCGCATGAATCCGTGGATCGAACGGGCCATCGCTGCCGCGCGCCGCATCCACCGTGAGCGCACCAATCACGAGCGCCGCTTCGAGCACCGGTTCAAACGTGAGCAGGGCATGCAGCGCGAGCGCGGTTGAAGTCTGTGTGCCGTTGATGAGGGCGAGGCCTTCCTTCGCGGCGAGCCGCAGCGGTGCGATGCCGGCGTTGGCAAGCGCTGCGGCCGCTGGAACACGCAGTCCGTTTTCCAGCATTTCACCTTCGCCCAAAAGTGCCAGCGTCATGTGCGAGAGCGGAGCCAGATCGCCTGACGCCCCCACCGAACCCTGGCTCGGCACGTAAGGAATCAGACCTGCGTTGTAAACCGCCAGCAGCGTGTCGACGACGATCTCGCGAACGCCTGAGTACCCGCGCGCCAGGCTCGCGGCCTTGAGTGCCAGCATCAAACGCACGACCGGGGGAGCAAGTGGTTCGCCCACACCGACCGAATGCGAACGGATGAGATTAAGTTGCAGGGTGTCGAGATCGGCTGCACTGATGCGCTTGTTGGCAAGCTTGCCGAAACCGGTATTGACGCCGTATACGGGCACGTCACCCGCTGCTGCGTCGGCAACGACTTTGTGACTTGCCAGAATGGCGTCGCGAGCTGAGGCGGGTAGTTGGAGTGACGCGCCACCGGTGTGCAGCGTCAACAGGTCATCAAGTGCGAGCGCACCGACATTGAGCGTGAAATCAGCCAAGGGGAATCCTGTCCTGAGTGAGTTAGGCGACGAGCATCGGCAGCTTGAGGCCCCATTCCCGGGCGCTCTGTTTCGCAATCTCGTAACCAGCATCGGCGTGGCGCATTACGCCCGTCGCCGGGTCATTCCAGAGCACGCGCTCGATGCGCTTCGCGGCAGCATCGGTGCCGTCGCACACGATCACTACGCCCGAATGCTGCGAGTAGCCCATGCCGACACCACCGCCGTGATGCAGCGATACCCAGGTCGCGCCGCCCGCCGTGTTGAGCAGCGCATTGAGCAACGGCCAGTCCGACACCGCATCGGAGCCGTCCATCATCGATTCGGTCTCGCGATTGGGCGAAGCGACAGAACCTGAATCAAGATGATCGCGACCGATAACAATCGGCGCTTTCAGTTCGCCGGATTTCACCATTTCATTGAACGCGAGTCCGGCGCGGTGGCGCTCACCGAGGCCGATCCAGCAGATGCGAGCTGGCAGGCCCTGGAACGCGATTCGTTCCGCCGCCATGTCCAGCCAGCGATGCAGATGCGCGTCCTCGGGGAACAGCTCTTTCATCTTGGCGTCCGTCTTCGCGATATCTTCCGGATCGCCAGAGAGTGCGACCCAGCGGAATGGCCCCTTGCCGCGGCAGAAGAGCGGACGGATGTAGGCGGGCACAAAACCGGGGAAGTCGAATGCGTTTTTAACGCCCCGGTCAAACGCGACCTGACGGATGTTGTTGCCATAGTCAACGGTAGGAATGCCCATCGCCGAGAAGTCGAGCATTGCCTGTACATGGACCGCGCAGGACGCTGCCGCGTCGTCACGCAGGCGGGCGTACTGGTTCTCATCGGCGCGCGCATCCTGCCACTGTTGCAACGTCCAGCCAGAGGGCAGGTATCCGTTAATGAGGTCATGGGCGGACGTCTGGTCGGTCACGAGGTCCGGCTTCAACCCACCGGCCTTCGCGCGACGCACCAGCTCGGGCAGGATGTCAGCGGCATTGCCGAGTAGTCCGATGGAAACTGCGCGTTTCTCTGCGGTGTATCTGGCGATGCGGGCCAACGCGTCGTCAAGATCGTGCGCCTGTTCATCAAGGTAGCGTGTCTTGATGCGGAATTCGATGCGCGATTGCTGGCATTCAATATTGAGGGAGCACGCACCGGCGAACGTTGCCGCGAGCGGCTGCGCACCGCCCATTCCGCCGAGTCCCGCTGTCAAAATCCATTTGCCAGCGAGGCTGCCGCCGAAGTGCTGGCGACCCGCCTCGACGAAGGTTTCATACGTGCCCTGCACGATGCCCTGACTGCCGATATAGATCCAGGAACCGGCCGTCATCTGGCCGTACATCATGAGACCCTTGCGATCGAGCTCGTTGAAGTGCTCCCAGGTTGCCCACTTTGGCACCAGATTCGAGTTGGCGAGCAGTACGCGCGGCGCATCGGCGTGCGTGCGGAAAACTCCTACCGGTTTGCCCGACTGGATGAGCAGGGTTTCGTCTTCATTCAGCTCGCGCAGGCTCTTGAGAATCGCCTCAAAGCAATCCCAGTTGCGCGCTGCCTTGCCGATGCCACCATAGACAACCAGTGCATCCGGATTCTCGGCGACCTCGGGGTCGAGGTTGTTTTGCAGCATGCGGTAGGCCGCTTCAGTCAGCCAGTTCTTGCAGCTCAATGTGGTGCCACGCGGCGCACGGACGGCACGCGGCAGTGCATGGACTGGAGGGTGATTGGGATGAGTCATATCGGCACCTCGGGCATGAGTCGGATAATCGAAGTGGACGAAATATACTTGTCTAGACAAGTTTGTGCAAGTGGCTAAATTTTGCAGTAGCATTGGCGCATGAAAATACGGTCTGGAAGTCAAAGAACTGAAAGAAAGCTCAAGATGGCAGGTAGGGCTGTTGCGCCTGTCGCGCCATTCGAACGGATCAAGCAGCACCTGAAGGGCCGCCTTGAATCGGGCGACTGGACGCCAGGAGCTCTCATGCCATCCGAGGCCGAGTTGGTGGCCGAATTCGGCGTCAGCCGCATGACCGTGAACCGCGCGTTGCGCGAACTGCAACTGGAAGGACTGGTCGACCGCGTGCAGGGCGTCGGCACATTCGCCGCACAGTTGCATCGCGTCTCTTCGTCATTGACGATTCGTGATATTCACGAAGAAATTCTCGCGCGCGGACATGCTCATCACGCAACGATTCACCTTGCCCGGGAAGAAATTGCCAGCGCGACAGTCGCGCAGCGTATTGGCCTCGCCCCGGGCTCGCGCGTTTTTCACACACTTATCGTGCATTACGAGAACAGTTTGCCCCTGCAATCGGAGGATCGCTATGTCAATCCCGAGTGCGCGCCAGACTATCTGTCAGTGGATTTCACCCAGGTTACGCCCACGCACTATCTGCTGGATGTCGCTCCGTTGTGGGAAGCCCACTTTTCGGTGCAGGCCGGTTTGCCGTCCGCACGTGAGGCAAAACTGTTGGGCCTCAAGGCAAGCGATCCCTGCCTGATCGTGTCCCGCCGTACTACCAATCGCGGCGTACCGATCACGCAGGCAAGACTGGTGCATCCGGCGGGGCGCTATCAGATCGAAGGGGCGTACAAGCCATGACC
>Ga0209023_10008587_pt1 | contig 10223 bp, 7 predicted proteins | sample LakOneMetagenome_FD_187468 | JGI IMG/M metagenome (GOLD analysis project Ga0209023, IMG submission 187468) | Freshwater and sediment microbial communities from Lake Erie, Canada (SPAdes) (version 2) | ecosystem: Environmental > Aquatic > Freshwater > Lentic | place: Lake Erie, Canada | collected...
GTGTAACCACAGTTGGAACCACTCGCTCAACCTGGGCAGCCAGCCGGTCGCCAGCATCCGCGCCGACCTGGTCCGCACCAACGCCGCCATCCGACGGGCAGTGCCCGGCGCGGCCATCCCGTTCTTCCGCCAACCCGGCGGCAACTGGACCCCACAGGCCGTCGCCGTGACCCGCCAGCTCGACATGACGCCGCTGGGTTGGACCGTCGACCCCACCGACTGGCAACGCCCCAGCGCCTCGGTCATCACCTCCCGGGTGATCGCCGGCAGCCGCAAGCACTCCATCGTCCTCATGCACGACGGCGGCGGCGATCGCAGCAACACCGTGGCCGCCAACCGCGTCCTCATCCCCCACCTCAAGCGGCGGCTCGGCATCGTTCCACTGCGCTGACCAGCGAATTTGCCGAGTTGACCCAGCCGATTGGCCTAGCCTGCGGGCATCACGTATGCTTTCGGAGCCTCCGGCGGCGCCGGACGGGAGCAAGGCCCTAACAGCGTTCCGGGCTTCGGACCGGGTAGCCGCTGGGGAACATCGCCAGAGTCGCATATGCGATGATGTCGAGGCCGCCCTCATCGTCTAGTGGCCTAGGACGCCGCCCTTTCAAGGCGGTAGCACGGGTTCGAATCCCGTTGGGGGCACTGCCGAGTAAGTTATCGGTGCGCAAGGTCCTGTGGAGCAGTTGGAGTGCTCGCCGCCCTGTCAAGGCGGAGGTCGCGGGTTCAAGTCCCGTCAGGACCGCTCGAAGTCGTAGCGTTCAGCGCTACGACCACTCGGCCACATTACTCAGGTAGCACCTCTGAGATTCGGGAACCTGGCCGCTTCCCTTCTTCCTCACATGATTTCAGGGATGCCACCCTGCGCGGATCCGGAAGTGACCGGTTCGGCGGTCGCCAGCGGCCAGCGCCGTTAGCCTGAGGATCTGTCGGGCTTTTACCACATAGCCAAGATCCTCTCGATATGGCTGAGCGATGAAACCGCGCATCCTTCTCTTCCGAGCCGGCGACCTCCTGTGTGGGTTACCGCTGGAAGACGTGGTCGAGACCATGCGTCCACTGCCGATCCGGCCACTGGCCGGCCTGCCGGTATACGCCCAGGGCATCAGCGTGGTCCGCGGCCAGGCCACGGCGGTGGTGGATGTCGCCCTACTGCTGACCGGGGCACCGGGACCGACCAGCCGGTTCGTGGCAATCCGGGACACCCCCACGCCGGCCGTCCTGGCAACCGGGGACGTACTGGGCGTGGCAGACCTGCCGGACCACACCACCGCCGAGCCCACGCCGCACGGGCCGCATCGCGTCGCCGCGCTCGGCGTCCGGGGAGACGAACCGATACTGCTGGTACGCGGCGGCACCGTCGTACCCGCTGAGCTGTGGACGGCGCTGAGTGTGGGGGCCGGACGGTGAACGCCCGGTTGGACATCGCCAGCGTGCGGCGCTTCCAGGACCTCGTCGCCCACCTCCTCGGGCTGCACTTCGACAGCGGACGCCTGGACGAACTGGAACGGGTACTGGAGCGCCGGGCCGCCGCCTGCGGCGTCCCGGTGGTGGCCTACCTGGAGCAGCTGGCCCGCCTGGCAACACGGGCCGAACTGGCGGCGTTGGTCGAGGAACTCACCATCACCGAGACGTACTTCTACCGGCACAGCGAGCAGATTCAGGCGCTGGCCGAAGCCGCGCTGCCCGCCCGCCGGACCCACCCGGCCATCCCCGGTGAGTGGCACCTGCTGTCCGTGGGCTGCTCCAGCGGCGAGGAGGCGTACACCCTGGCCATGGTCGCGCTCGGCGCCCGGCCCACGCCGCAGTGGCAGGTGTTCGTCCACGGCGTGGACGCCAACGGAGCGGCCCTGCGCAAGGCAGCGGCGGCCCGCTACTCGGCCTGGGCCCTGCGCGAGACGCCCCCGCGGATACGGCAGGAATGTTTCCAGCGGCGGGGCAACGAATTCCAGGTCAGCCAGGCGGTCCGGGAACGGGTGACGTTCACCCAGCACAACCTGGCCGAGGACGATCCGCGGCTGTGGCGCCCCGGCCAGTACGACGTCATCTTCTGCCGCAACCTGCTGATGTACCTGCGCCAGGATGTCGCGGCCCAGCTGGTGGCCCGGATGACCGGCGCGCTCGCGCCCGGCGGGGCGTTGTTCCTGGGCCACACCGACACGCTCGGCGCCAGGCCGGCCGGGCTGGCGGTGAAGCACAGCCACGACGCGTTCTACTACGAGCGGCTCCCGGCGGACCAAGGGGCGGCCGCAGCGGCGGGGCCGGGGCGCACCGAACCGCCCGTGACCGCGCCAGCAGCTACGGTGCTGCCGCCGCCATCCGACCGTCACCTGTGCGACTACCGGTTGCCGCCCGGCGCGAACTCCGCAGTGGTTCAGGCCAGCACTGCGCCCCCGCGTCCGGGTGCGCACTGGCGTCAGGTGATCGAACTGATCCAGCGCGAGCGGTTCGCCGAAGCGTTGACCGCGATAGCCGCGGTCACCACCGCCGAACGGGCGGTCCCGCTGGTGCGGGCGCTGCTGCTGTTGCAGACCGGCCAGCAGGCCGAGGCGACCAGCGCGGTGCGGGAACTGCTGGTGACCGACGGGGGCTACGCCGACGCCCACCACCTGCTCGCCATGTGCCTGGAGGACAGCGACCCGGCCGCCGCCGAGCAGCGGTACCGGCTCGCGACCGGCCTGGACCCCGACTTTGCGATGCCGTGGCTCCGGCTGGGCCTGCTGTCCCGCCAGCGCGGAAGCCTGGGCGCGGAACGGTGGGACCTCGAACGGGCCATCACGCTACTGCCCGCCGAGAGTGACCAACGCATCCTGTTCTTCGGCGGCGGCTTCGGCCGACACGCGCTCCTGACCCTGTGCCGGTCCGAGCTGGATGCCTGCGGGAGCCGTCGATGACCAACGGCGACGGGCTGACCGCACTGCGCGCGGCGTTCGACCGTTCCTTCATGGAGGCTCCCCGCCCGCCGGATACCGGCGGCGCACACCTGCTGACCTTCCGGGCCGCCGACCGCCGATACGCGCTGCGGCTGGAGGAGACCGCCGGCGTCTTCGCCGACCGTCCCATCACGGCACTGCCCGGCCCCCGGCCGGAGCTGCTGGGCGTGGCCACCTTCCGCGGACAGGTAACGCCGGTGTATGACCTGGCCGCCCTGTTGGGACACCAGGCGGGGACCCCGGGGCGGTGGCTGGTGCTGGTGGCCGGCTCGCCGACCCTGGCAGTCGCCTTCGACGAGCTGGACGGCCACGTACTGGTGCCCGCCGAGGCGCTGTCCCGGTACCCGGCCGGGGCCGGGCGCCGCGGCCTCAGCGGCATGGTGCAGCTCGATGAGCAGGCGCTGGGCATCGTCGACCTGGCCGCGGTCCGGGCCACCATTCACGCCAATTCTGGGCATGGGGAAGAGAGCACAAGCCGATGATGATGAACCGCAACTGGACCTTCGGCCAGAAGCTGGGCAGCGGATTCGCCCTGATGGCCGTGCTGACCCTGATCGTCGGAGCCATGGCCATCGCCGGGGTGTCGATCGTACGGTCCAGCAAGGACAGGGTGATCAACTCCGGGCTGCAGCGGACAGTCAACGTGGAGCGCCTCTACAGCAGTGCCATCGAGCAGTCCGCCAGCGTCCGCGGTTACCTGCTGCTCGGCAGTGAGGAGAGCCTGACCAGCGCGAGCGACTCGGCGACCCAGTTCGGCCGGCTCCTGTCCGCACTGCAGTCCAGCTCGTCCGGACCGGAGGACGACCGCCAGTTGGCGGCGGTGGGTCGCGCGATGGCGGACTACCAGGCGGGCGTCAACAAAGTGATCACGCTTCGCCGTGGGGGTGCAGCTCCGGCCGAGGTGGGGCGGCTGTTCGAGGCCGAGACGCTGCCGCGCCGGGCGGCGCTGGAGGCGGAGATCAACACGCTGCGGGAGCGGTTGCGGGTGGAGCTGGCCAAGGAGCGCGACGCCGCCAGCGCCCAAGCGTCCCGGACCATGACCGCCGTCATCGTCGGGACCGTGCTGGCCGTACCGCTCGGGCTGGTGCTGGCCGTGGCACTGACCCGCATGCTGGCGCGCCAGATCGGCGGTGTGGTCGGGCACATCCAGAGCTCGTCGGCCGAGCTGGAGGCGGTGGCCAGCCAGCAGGCCATCGGGTCCGGCGAACAGGCCACCGCGATGAACGAGATCACCACCACCACCAACGAGCTGACCATCACCTCACGGCAGATCGTGGAGACGGCGCAGCGGGTGTCCCGGATGGCCGAACAGACCGCGGAGGCCGCCCGCGGCGGCGACGCCACCATCGACCAGACCCGCGCCTCCATCTCGGCCATCCGCAGCCAGGTGGACCTGATCGTGGCGCACATGCTCGAACTCGGGGAGAAGTCCCAGCAGATCGGCCTGATCGTAGAGCTGGTCTCCGAGCTGGCCGAACAGACCAACATCCTGGCCATCAACGCCACCATCGAGGCCAGCGGCGCCGGCGAGTGGGGGCGCCGGTTCGCCGTCGTCGCCGACGAGATCCGCAAACTGGCCGACCGCACCGCCGGCTCCGCCAAGGAGATCCGCACGCTGGTGGACGACGTACGCGGCTCGGTCAACACCACCGTGATGGCCACCGAAACCGGGGCCAAGGCGGTTGACGCCGGCTCGCAGCGCTTCGACGAGGTGACCGAGTCATTCGGACGGATCTCCACCCTGGTCGCCACCACCACCGACGCCGCCCGGGAGATCGAGCTGTCCACCCGGCAGCAGAGCACCGCCGTCGAGCAGACCAACCTGGCCGTGGCCGACACCGCGCGGGTGACCAGGGAGATCGAGGTCAGCGCCACCCAGACCAAGCAGACCGCCGCCCAGCTGGCCGGCCTCGGCCGGGAGCTGCTGCGCCTGGTCAGCGCCAAGTCGGGCGCATAGCGTGACCGAAGACCCGCTGCGGTACTTCCGGATCGAGGCCCGGGAGCTGGTGGACCAGCTCAGTCAGGGAGTGCTCGATCTGGAGCGCACCCCGGCCGACCCCGAGCCGGTACGGGCCATGCTGCGGGCCGCGCACACCTTCAAGGGCGCTGCCCGGGTGGTCCGCCAGACCGCGCTGGCCGACCAGGCCCACGCCGTCGAGGAACTCCTGGTGCCGTACCGCCAGGGTGACGAACCGGTGCCACCGCAGACCGTGTCCGGGGTAATGGCGTTGGTGGACCGGATGGCCGGGGCGGTCGATGAGCTGTCCCCCGCCACACCACCCGGCACCGCCGAGCCCAGCACGGCGCAGTCCGCAGGGGCGCCCGGCCGTGCCCCCGCCGCGACGCTGCCGACGGTACGCGCCGATGTGCGCGACGTGGACGAGCTGCTCGACGTGGTCGGTGAGGCGCACGCTCAGCTGGCGCCGCTGCGCCGGCAGGTCAACGCGGTGGAACGGACCCGACGCTCGGCCGAACTGCTAGCGGACCGGCTGCGGGCCCGCGCCGCCCACGGCAGCGGCGAACTGGATCGCACGCCGGAGCCCAGCTACGCGATGGCCGACCGGCTCGCCGGCGAACTGGGTGCACTGGCCCGCTACCTGGGTGACTCGGTCACCTACGTCCAGCGTGAACTCGACGAGGTACGGCGGCACTCCGAGCGGCTCCGGCTGGCCCCGGCCAGCAGCATCTTCGGTCCGCTGCGCCGGGCCGTACGGGATGTCGCCGACGCCGAGGCCAAGCAGGTCACCTTCGCCACCGACGGCGGCGACCTCCGGCTGGACCCGCAGGTGTTGACCCTGGTCGGCAACGGATTGCTGCACGTGGTGCGCAACGCCGTGGCCCACGGCATCGAGCCCCCGGCCGCCCGCCTGGCTGCCGGTAAGCCCGCCGAAGGTCAGGTACGGCTCGAAGTACAGCGACGTGGCCGGCACGCCTCGTTCCGCTGCCACGACGACGGCCGCGGCCTGGACCTGGCCGCACTGCGCCGGGCCGCCGAAGCGACCGGCTGGCAGGGCACCGGAGTGGACGAACAGGATCTACCCGCCCTGGTAGGGCTGCTGCTGCATGGCGGGATCAGCACCGCGGCCAACGTGACCGTGGCCGCCGGCCGGGGGATCGGCCTGGACGTGCTGCGCGACATCAGCGAACAACTCGGCGGTGAGATCACTGTGGACACGGCACCGGGCCTCGGCACGACGGTGGAGGTGGTCGTTCCGCTGATGGTGGTGTCCATGCAGGGCCTGTCGGTGCGGGTCGGCAGCACCAGTGCCACTATCCCACTGGACGCCGTACGGGGCTGTGTGCGGCTGGACGGTGCACAGACGGCGCGGGCGGTGACCGCCGGCGCCCTGACGTACGACGGGCATCTGGTGCCCTACCTGCCGTTGGCCGATCTGCTCGCCCGGTCCGGCCCGGCCGGCGGGGTCAGCCATACGGTGGCGGTGCTGGTCGCCGACGGCGAACTCACCGTGGCCATCGGCGCCGAGGAGCTGCTGGGCATGTCGACCCTGGTCGCCCGCCCGCTGCCCGACCTGGCCCCGGCCGCGCCGATCGTGGACAGCGTCACGCTGGACATCGAAGGTGTTCCGCGGATTGTGCTGGACCCGCAGGCGCTGGTGGCCGCGGCGGCGAGCCGCACTCCCCACGCCGACCGGAGCGACCGCGCCGACGCTGATGCCACCCGGTCCATCCTGGTCGTGGACGACTCGCTGACGACCCGCATGCTGGAGCGCAGCATTCTGGAGTCGGCCGGCTACCGCGTGGATGTCGCCGCCTCCGGTGAGCAGGGGCTGAGCATGGCCCACGGCGGTTACGCGCTGTTCCTGGTCGACATCGACATGCCGGGGATTGACGGCTTCACCTTCGTCGAGCGGGTCCGGGCCGACCCGGACCTGGCCGAAACCCCGGTGGTCCTGGTCAGCTCCCGCAACAGCCCCGAGGATCGGCGCCGCGGCGCCCAGGCCGGCGCCGACGGGTACATGGCCAAGGGTGAGTTCGACCAAGGCGAGCTGCTCGACCGGATCAGCCGGCTGGTGGCCCGATGAGCGAATCCCCGGTACGGGTGCTGATCGTCGAGGACTCCCCGACGGTCCGCCACCGCCTGCGCAGCGCACTGACCGCCGACCCCGGGATTGCCGTGGTGGCCGAGGCCGAGGACGGGGTGACGGCGGTGGAGCTGTGTCGCCGGCTGCGCCCGCACGTGGTGACGATGGACGTCGTACTGCCGGGGATCAGTGGCCTGGAGGCAACAGCGCAGATCATGGCCCAGGCGCCCACCCCGATTCTGGTGGTGTCGGCGGCCGAACGCGACGAGGTCTTCACCACCTACGACGCGCTCGCGGCCGGCGCGGTGGAGGTGATGGAGAAGCCGCGCGGAGACGCCACCGACGACCAGTGGGGCGAGCGCCTCTGCGCGACGGTGAAGCTGCTGGCCCGGGTCCCGGTCGTCACCCGACACCAACGCGACGTGCGCACCGAACCTGTCGTGGCGACCCCGGCGGACCCGACGCCGACCGGCCGGGCCGGGACGATCGACGTCGTCGCGCTGGGTGCCTCGACCGGTGGGCCGGGCGCGGTGGTGGACCTCCTCCAGGCACTACCGGCCACCTTCACCGTGCCGATTCTGCTGGTGCAGCACATCCCGCACGATCCGTTCGTCTACGCCTACGCCGACTGGCTCAGCGGCCGCGCCGGCCGACCGGTCAGCTACGCCCGCGGCGGTGACCCGGTCGGGTCGCTGGCCGGCCAGGTACTGATGGCCCCGCCCGACCGGCACATGATCATCGGCAACGGCACGGTGTGGCTGACCCGCGACCCGCCGCGGCACTCCTGCCGGCCGTCGGTGGACAGCCTGTTCGAGAGCGTCGCCGCCGGCTACGGCCGGCACGCCGCCGCCTGTCTACTCAGCGGCATGGGCCGCGACGGGGCATCAGGGCTGCTGACCATTCGGCAGGCCAACGGCCGCACCTTCGCCCAGGACGAGGCGTCCTGCGTCGTTTTCGGCATGCCGAAGGCGGCAGCGGAGCTGGGGGCGGTGGAGTTCTCACTGCCGCCGGCCGAGATCGGTCGACGACTCTGCGCGCTCGCCGGCGTCGCCAACCCGACGGGGGGCAGATGGCGCACTCAGTCCTGATCGTTGACGACAGCCTCACCGTCCGGATGGACCTGGACCAGGCCTTCCGGGCCGGCGGGCTGACCCCGACCCTGGCCGCCACCGGCGCGCAGGCCCGGGCGGCGCTGGCCGACCAACCCTGGGACGTCGTGGTGCTCGACGTGCGCCTGCCCGACGCCGACGGGGTCGAGCTACTGGCGGAGATCCGGGCGGAGCCCCGGCACCAGAACACCATCGTGCTGCTGCTGTCCACCGAGGCCGAGGTGCAGGATCGGGTGCTGGGCCTGCGTACCGGCGCCGACGAGTACGTCGGTAAGCCCTACGACGTCGGCTACCTGGTCTCCCGGACCCGGCAACTGCTGCGCGGCCCGTCGACGCCGACGCCCGAGCCGACCACCGTACTGGTGATCGACGACAGCCGGACGTTCCGGGAGCACCTGCGCGAGGCGTTGGAGCGGGAGGGTTACCCCGTACTGACCGCCGCCAGCGGCGAGGAGGGGCTGCGGCTGGCCGCCGACCGCCGACCGAGCGCCATCATCGTGGACGGGGTGATGCCGGGCATCGACGGCGCCACGGTGATCCGCCGGGTACGGCTGGATGTCGCGCTGCGGGACATCCCGTGCCTGCTGCTCACCGCGGACGACGACGACAGCACCGAGCTGAAGATGCTGGAGGCCGGCGCGGACGCGTTCGTCCGCAAGCAGGACGACCTGTCGGTGGTGCTGGCGAAGCTGGCCACCGCCCTGCGGCACCGGGCCGGCGCGCTGCCGATCAGCTCCGCCGGCAGCATGCACGGACCGACCAAGGTGCTGGTGATCGACCACGACGGTGGCCGGCGGGACGAGACCGTCACTGCGCTGCAGACCGACGGCCACGAGGTCGTCCCGGCCACCAGCGTCGCCGATGGACTGTCCCTGCTGGGCGCACAGCCGGTCGACTGCATCCTGCTCGACCGTGACCTGCCGCACCTCGACCTGGCGAAGGTCATCGACCAGACCCGCGAGCTGCCCGACCTGCAGGACGTACCGATCGTGGTGTTGGGCGACCACAGTGACCCGCACGCGCTGGTGAGCTGCCTGGCCGCCGGCGCGGACCACTTTCTGGCCCGTACGGACGGGGTGGCGATCCTGCGCGCCAACGTTCGCAGTCAGATCCGCCGCAAGCAGTCCCAGGATCGGGCCCGGCGGATCCGCGAGGAGCTGCTGCGGGGGGAGCTGGAGGCGATCGAGGCGCAGGCCGCCAAGAAGCTCGCCGCCGCCCGCGCGGAGCTGGTGGCCGAGCTGCAGTGGCGCAATGAGGAGCTGGACGCCTTCACCGGGTCGGTCACGCACGACCTGCGCACGCCGCTCGCCGTGATCGGTGGGCTGGCCGAGGCGATGCTCGACGAGGACGCCGGCGCGCTCGGCCCGCGCGGCACGCACCGGATCGAGCGCATCCGGGCGGCGATCTTCCGGATGTCCGACCTGGTGGACAGCCTGCTGCTGCTGTCCCGGGCGAGCCGCAGCGAGCTGCGGATCGAACCGACGGACCTGTCCGCACTGGCGTGGGACGTGGCCGACGAGCTGCGGCGCCGCGACCCGGACCGGCAGGTCGAAGTCGAGGTGGAGCCGGACATGGTGGCAGCCGGCGACCCGGGTCTGCTGCGGGTGGTGTTGGCCAACCTGGTGGGCAACTCGTGGAAGTTCACCGGTGTGGAGGGCGCGGGACGGATCACGATCGGCAGCGCCGCCCAGGGCGACGAGACCGCCTACTTCATCCGCGACAACGGCGTCGGTTTCGCCCCCAGCGACGCCGAACGGATCTTCCGGCCTTTCCAGCGGGTCCACAAAGCCACCGAGTTCCCGGGCACGGGCATCGGCCTGACCACGGTCCAGCGGATCGTGGAGCGGCACGGCGGCCGGGTCTGGGCCGAGAGCGAGATCGGCCGGGGCGCGGTCTTCACCTTCACCCTGCCGGCCGGACCAGTGGACTGACCGCGCGGGCGCAGGTCAGGCGGTAACGCCGCCACCGTCGTACTCCGGCAGCGACCTGCGTCGTGCCGGCCGGACCGGTATCCGGGAACGAATCGCCTGCGCCAGCGGCGAACCAGCCAGCCGTAGGGCGGTGTTGAGGGTGGACACACCCAGCTTGCTGGACGGATTGACCAGACGTGGGGCGCCCGGCGGTAGCTGCTGGGCCCGCCGAGA
>Ga0209023_10008588_pt1 | contig 10223 bp, 8 predicted proteins | sample LakOneMetagenome_FD_187468 | JGI IMG/M metagenome (GOLD analysis project Ga0209023, IMG submission 187468) | Freshwater and sediment microbial communities from Lake Erie, Canada (SPAdes) (version 2) | ecosystem: Environmental > Aquatic > Freshwater > Lentic | place: Lake Erie, Canada | collected...
GGCCCCGAACACGTGATCGAGTTCCTGCACGGCTACACGTACTCGGCGCACCCGCTGGCGTGCGCCGCGGCGCTCGGCACGCTCGACACCTATGCCGAAGAAGGCCTGCTGACGCGTGCCGCGAAGATGGCGCCGACATTCGAGAGCGCACTGCATTCGCTGAAGGGCGCGCCGCACGTCATCGACGTGCGCAACATCGGGCTCGTCGGCGGCATCGAACTCGAATCGATCCCCGGCAATCCCGGCCGCCGCGCCTTCGACATCTTCCTCGAGTGCTGGCAGCGCGGCCTGCTGATCCGCACCACCGGCGACACGATCGCGCTGTCGCCACCGCTGATCGTCGAGAGCTCGCACATCGAGCAGATGGTGAGCACCATCGGCGATGTGCTGAAGCGCCAGGGCTGACAAGGCCGCTCCCGAGCCCCCGAACCACCAAGAAAAGGCTTGCCTAGCGCCTACCGTTTATGACCCTGCTCAGCGCCGACCAGCAACTGACGAAACACTCCTACTACGTGGCCACCGCGCCGCGTGGCGCCGGGTATGCGGCACTGGAATCGGCGGTGGAGTGCGATGTCGCGATCGTCGGTGCGGGTCTGGCGGGCTTGTCGGCCGCGGTGGAGTTGGCGCAGCGCGGCTACAGCGTCGTCGTGCTGGAAGCGCAGCAGGTCGGCTGGGGCGCCTCCGGCCGCAACGGCGGCCAGGTGATCGCCGGCCTCGCCTGTGATCAGTCGGTGATCGAGCAGCAGCTGGGTGCGACCGCATCGCGTGCCGTCTGGGACATGACACTGGAAGCGTTGCGTCTGATCGGCGAGCGGCGCGAACGGTTCGACATCGATTGCGACTGGCGCAGCGGGTTTCTGAGCGTGGCGGTCAACGCACGCAAAGCCGACGAGTTGCGCGTGTGGCAGGCGCAGATGCAGCGCAGCTACGGCTACGAGACGACGTGGATCGCACCGTCGGAGATCTCCCGCTGGATCGCGAGCCCGCGCTTTCACAGCGGCGTGCACGATCCGCTCGGCGGGCACCTCCATCCGCTGAAGTACAGCCTCGGCCTCGCGCGCGCCGCGGCGTCGCTCGGTGTACGGATCCATGAAGGCTCGGCGGTCGTGTCGCTGGAGCCGGGCGCGACCGCGAAGCTGCGCACCGCGCGCGGCTCGGTGCGCGCGTCGCACGTGCTGCTCGCCGGCAATGTCTACCTGCACGGCGTCGCGCCGACGCTGGAGAAGCGGATCATGCCGGTCGGCACCTACATCGTCGCCTCCGAGCCGCTGGCCCCGTCGCTCGCGCGGTCGCTGATCCCCTCGGGCTCGGCGGTGTGCGACACCAATTTCGTGCTCGACTACTTCCGGCCGACCGCGGACCACCGCATGCTCTACGGCGGCCGCGTCAGCTACAGCACCGCGACGCCGGTCAACCTGGCCGCGAGCATGCAGCGGCGCATGGCGACCACCTTCCCGCAGCTCGCGGACACGAAGGTCGAATATTCGTGGGGCGGCTTCGTCGACATCTCGATGAACCGCGCGCCGGACTTCGGCCGCCTGCCAGGCGAGCACGCCAACGTCTACTACCTGCAAGGGTTCTCCGGCCATGGCCTGGCGCTGACCGGCCTGGCGGGCCGACTCGTCGCCGAGGCGATCGCCGGTGACGCCGAGCGCTTCGACACCTTCGCGCGCATCCGCCATCGGCCCTTCCCCGGCGGCCGGCTGCTGCGCACGCCGGCGCTGGTGATGGGGATGGCGTACTACCGGCTGAGGGATATGCTGTGACGATGGCATCGCCGTCCGCCAAGCCCGTCGTGCGAGACTCCAACAAGCCCGTCGTGCTTGTGCCCGCGTGCAACCGGATGATGGGGCAGCATCCGTTTCATGTCGCCGGCAAGAAGTACATCGATGCCGTCCGTCTGGCGGGCTGCCAGCCGCTGATCGTGCCGACCGCCGAACGCGACGAACTCGACGCACTGCTCGATCTCGCGCACGGGGTGTTCCTGACCGGCTCGGCGTCGAACGTGCACCCGAGCCACTTCGACGAGGCAGTGCACGACCCGTCACTGCCGCTCGACCCGGACCGCGACGCCTGGACCCTGCCGCTGATCCCGCGCGTGCTCGAACGCGGCATGCCGCTGTTCGCGATCTGCCGCGGCTTTCAGGAGACCAACGTCGCGCTCGGCGGCTCGCTGTACCAGGCGGTGCAGGAGGTCGACGGCCGGCACGACCACCGCGCGCCGAAAGACGCGTCGGCCGAAGTGCAGTACGACCTCGCGCACGACATCCTGGTGCAACCCGGCGGCGTGCTCGCCGAGGTGCTTGACCAGCAGCACGTGCGTGTCAATTCCGTTCACGGCCAGGGCGTGAATCGACTGGCGCCCGGGCTGCGCGTGGAAGCGCGTGCGCCGGACGGATTGGTCGAGGCGTTCTCGGTCGGCGATGCGCGCGGCTTCAACCTGTGCGTGCAGTGGCACCCCGAGTGGCAGGCCGCCCGGAACCCGGTGTCGGTGCGACTGTTCCACGCCTTCGGCGCGGCCTGCGAAGCCTACCGCGACCGGCACCGCGTGCCCCCGGACCCGGATCGATAGGTGCGCTTCTTGCGGGCGAGCCCGCAATGAAAGACCCGACGAACTCCGGCGCAGCGTGTCCTCACGGGACGAGCGCGCTCCACGCATCAGGTGCCCCATGCTAGACAAGAGCAATTTCACGTTCACCGATCTCGAGAACTGGTTCAACGAACGCCGCGTCACCGAGATCGAATGCCTCGTCCCCGACCTCACCGGCGTCGCGCGCGGCAAGATCCTGCCGCGCGAGAAGTTCACCGAAGACCGCGGCATGCGACTGCCCGAGGCGATCGTCGGCATCGGCGTGACGGGCAACTTCCCGGAAGACGGCCCGTACTACGACGTCATCCACCCCACCGATCGCGACATGCACCTGCGGCCCGACCCGAGCACCGTGCGCATCGTGCCTTGGGCGACCGACCCGACCGCGCAGGTGATCCACGACTGCTTCGACCGCGACGGCAACATGATCCCGTACGCGCCGCGCTCGGTGCTGCGCCGCATCTGCGACCTGTACGCGGCCGAGGGCTGGAAGCCGGTGGTCGCGCCGGAGCTCGAGTTCTACCTGATCGAGCGCAACTCCGATCCGAACACGCCGCTGCGCCCGCCGGCCGGGCGCAGCGGGCGCGCCGAGACGTCGCGGCAGGCGTACTCGATCGATGCGGTCAACGAGTTCGACCCGCTGTTCGAGGACATCTACGAATACTGCGAGAAGATGGAGCTCAACGTGGACACGCTGATCCACGAGGTCGGTGCAGGCCAGATGGAGATCAACTTCTTCCACGACCATCCGCTCGGGCTGGCCGACGAGGTCTTCTTCTTCAAGCGCACGATCCGCGAGGCGGCGCTGCGCCACGAGATGTACGCGACCTTCATGGCCAAGCCGATGGCCAACGAGCCCGGCAGCGCGATGCACGTGCACCAGAGCATCGTGAATGCGCTGACCGGCAAGAACATCTTCAGCAACGAAGACGGCTCGCCGAGCAAGGAGTTCTACTGGTACATCGGCGGGCTGCAGAAGTACACGCCGGCGGCAATGGCGCTGTTCGCCCCCTACGTCAACTCGTACCGCCGACTGGCGCGCTCGACGGCGGCGCCGATCAACATCCAGTGGGGCACCGACAACCGCACCGTCGGCATCCGCTCGCCGGTGGCCAGCGCCGCGGCGCGGCGCATCGAGAACCGCGTGATCGGCGCCGACGCGAACCCGTACGTCGCGCTCGCCGCGACGCTGGCCTGCGGCTACCTCGGCATCAAGAACAAGATCGATCCGGCGCCCGAATGCAAGGGCGACGCGTACCTGTCCGAGTACCAGCTGCCGCGCTCGCTGAGCGAGGCGCTCGGCTGGCTCGACGACGAGAAGGACCTGCACGACGTGCTCGGCAAGGAGTTCATCACCGTGTACTCCGAGGTCAAGGAGATCGAGCACGACGAGTTCATGAAGGTGATCTCGCCGTGGGAGCGCGAACACCTGCTGCTGCACGTCTGACCGGAACCGATGGAGTCCACCGCATGAACGCCGTACTGAACACCACCTCACGCAGCACCCAGGACTGGCAGGCCGCGGACGCGGCCCACTACCTGCATCCGTTCACCGACTTCAAGTCGCTCGCGAACAAGGGCTCGCGCGTGATCACGAAGGCCGACAATATCTACCTGTGGGACAGCGACGGCCACAAGATCCTCGACGCGATGTCGGGCCTGTGGTGCGTCAACGTCGGCTACGGGCGTCGCGAATTGATCGACGCGGCGACGAAGCAGATGACCGAGCTGCCGTTCTACAACAGCTTCTTCCAGACCGCCACGCCGCCGGCGATCGAGCTCGCCGAACTGCTTGCTCAGGTGACGCCGCCGCAGTTCAAGCACGTGTTTTTCTCCGGCTCCGGCTCGGAGGGCAACGACACCGTCGTGCGCATGGTGCGCCGCTATTGGGACGTGCTCGGCCAACCCGAGCGCAGCGTGATCATCAGCCGCAAGAACGCGTACCACGGCTCGACGATGGCCGGCGCCTCGCTCGGCGGGATGAGCGGCATGCACGCGCAGGGCGGCCTGCCGATCCCGGGCATCACGCACATCGAGCAGCCGTTCTGGTTCGAGCTCGGGCGCGACATGAGCCGCGACGACTTCGGCCTGAAAGCCGCGCGCTGGCTCGAAGCGAAGATCCTCGAGGTCGGGGCCGACAAGGTCGCCGCGTTCATCGGCGAGCCGGTCCAAGGCGCCGGCGGCGTGATCGTGCCGCCCGAAACCTACTGGCCGGAGATCCAGCGCATCTGCGACAAGTACGGCGTGCTGCTCGTCTCCGACGAGGTCATCTGCGGCTTCGGCCGCACCGGTCACTGGTTCGGCTGCGAGCGCTTCGGTTCCCGACCCGACCTGATGACCTTCGCGAAGGGCGTGACCTCGGGCTACGTACCGCTCGGCGGCGTGATGGTCGGCGAGCGCATCGCCAAGGTGCTGATCGAGCAAGGCGGCGAGTTCAACCACGGCTACACCTACTCCGGCCATCCGGTGGCGTGCGCGGTCGCGCTCGCCAACATCCGGGTGCTGCAGCGCGAGCGCATCGTCGAGCGCGTGCACGACGATCTCGGGCCCTACCTCGCGCAGCAGTTCGCGACGCTCGTCGGGCATCCGCTGGTCGGCGAGGTCCAGACCTGCGGGCTGATGGGCGCGGTGCAGCTCGTGAAGGATCCCGCCAAAGGCACGCTATTCGACGGCGCGCTCGAAGTCGGCATGGTCTGCCGCGGCCATTGCTTCGGCAACGGCCTGATCATGCGCGCGGTCGGCGATCGGATGATCGTGGCGCCGCCGCTCGTGATCACGCGCGCACAGATCGACGAGATGATGGCGCTGATCCGCCGCTGCCTGGATCTGACGCTCGCCGATGCGCGCCGCCATGGCTGGATCTGACGTCACGACTCAGCATGGCACGGGGTTTGCCTGTAGCGGCCCCGGGCCGGCGGCTGGCTAGACTGCCCGGCGCACACCTCCCACTCCAACCCGCCCTCGCCTTCGACCACCAAGGACCCACCATGAAACGGATCATCAATGCCCTGCTCTCGCTGGCCTCGATCACAGCCGCGGCGACGCTGCTGTTCGCCGGACCGGCCCGAGCGCAGGAGGAAGAGAAGGTCCTGAATGTCTACAACTGGTCCGACTACATCGCTGACGACACGATCGCGAACTTCGAGAAAGAGACCGGCATCAAGGTCCGCTACGACGTCTTCGACAGCAACGAGATCCTGCACGCCAAGCTGGTCGCCGGCAAGACCGGCTACGACATCGTCGTGCCGTCGTCGTACTGGGCCAAGATCCAGGCCGACGGCGGGCTGCTGAAGAAGCTCGACAAGGCGCAGCTGCCCAACCTCAAGAACATGGACCCGGCGATCCAGGCGCAGCTCGCCGCGCTCGATCCGGGCAACCAGTTCCTCGTCAACTGGCTGTGGGGCTACACCACCGTCGGCATCAACGTCGACAAGGTCAAGGCCGCGCTCGGCGGCATGCCGATGCCCGACAACGCCTGGGACCTGGTGTTCAAGCCCGAATACATCAGCAAGCTGAAGTCATGCGGCGTGTCGTTCCTCGACTCGCCGACCGACATCATTCCGGCCGCGCTGCACTACCTCGGCAAGCCGGCGTTCAGTCGCAACCAGGGCGACTACACCGGCGTCGGTCCGCTGCTGAAGTCGATCCGCCCGAGCGTGACGCTGTTCAGCTCGTCGGGCTACATCAACGACATGGCCAGCGGCTCGATCTGCGTCGCGCTCGGCTGGTCCGGCGACATCAACATCGCCAAGCAGCGCGCGATCGACGGCAAGACCGGGCAGAACATCCAGGCGCTGATCCCGTCCACGGGCGGCGTGCTGTTCTTCGACACGATGGCGATACCGACCGATGCGCCGCACCCGAACAACGCGCTGAAGTGGATCAACTACATCGCGCGCCCCGAAGTCGCGGCGAGCCTGACCAACAAGGTCTTCTACGCCAACCCGAACAAGGAGTCGAGGAAGCTCGTCAAGCCCGAGGTCGCCAACAACCCGAGCGTCTTCCTGAGCGATGCCGACCTGAAGAAGATGGCCAATCCCGACGCGCTGACCAACGACATCCGGCGCACGATGACGCGTCTGTACACCTCGTTCAAGACCGGACTCTGAGCATCGTGGCGACTGCTGCAGCGGCATCCTCGAATGCCACGTACCTCCAGATCCAGGACGTGGTCAAGGACTTCAGCGGCTACAAGGCCGTCAACCACGTCAGCATCGACATTGCCAAGGGCGAGATCTTTGCGCTGCTCGGCTCGTCGGGCTGCGGCAAGACGACGCTGCTGCGCATGCTCGCCGGCTTCGAGACGCCGACCTCGGGCCGCATCGTGCTGAACGGCCAGGACCTGGCGGGCATGCCGCCGTACGAGCGGCCGATCAACATGATGTTCCAGTCGTACGCGCTGTTCCCGCACCTGACGGTGTGGGAGAACATCGCGTTCGGCCTGAAGCGCGACGGCATGGCCGCGGCCCAGGTCGCCGAGCGCGTCGAGGCGATGCTCAAGCTCGTACAGCTCGGCAAGTTCGCCAAGCGCAAGCCGCACCAGCTCTCCGGCGGCCAGCAGCAGCGCGTCGCGCTCGCGCGCAGCCTGGCGAAGCGGCCGCAGTTGCTGCTGCTCGACGAGCCGCTCGGCGCGCTCGACAAGAAGCTGCGCGAGGAGACGCAGATCGAGCTCGTCAACATCATCGAGGAGGTCGGCGTGACCTGCGTGATGGTCACGCACGACCAGGAAGAGGCGATGACGATGGCCTCGCGCATCGCGGTGATGAGCGAAGGCCGCATCCTGCAGGTCGGCGCGCCGAGCGACATCTACGAGACGCCGGCGACACGCTTCGTCGCCGACTTCATCGGCAACGTCAACCTGATGGACGGCATGTTGAAGTCGGACGAGCCTGATCACGTTGTGATCCAGTGCCAGGACTGCAGCCACTACGTCGGCCACGGCATCACCGGGACCGAGGGCATGCCGGTCAGCGTGGCGGTGCGGCCCGAGAAGATCGCGCTGCAGCGCGAGGCGCCGCAGCTCGAGCACGCGCCGCACAACCGCGTCCAGGGCACGATCAAGGACCTGGCCTACTTCGGCAGCTTCACCGTCTACCACCTGCAGCTCGCCAGCGGCGCGATGCTGAAGGTGAGCCAAAGCAACGTCGCGCGGCATCGCGACCACGAACTGACCTGGGGCGACACGGCCTGGGCCTCGTGGGCGCCGACCTCGCAGGTGGTGTTGACGCAATGACCCGCCTGGCCGATCTGCTGCGGCGCGGGCGCGCGTACGTCATCGGCGTGCCGTTCGTCTGGCTGCTGATCTTCTTCCTGATCCCGTTCCTCGTGGTGCTGAAGATCAGCGTCTCGGAGATGGGCACGGTCAGCGTCAACGACGTCGTGACCTTCAGCGAAGGCTCGATGCAGATCAAGCTGCGCGGCGCGAGCTACGCCTTCCTCACCGAGGACAGTCTGTACTTTCGCACCTATCTCTCGAGCATCAAGTACGCCGCGATCACGACGATCTTCTGCCTCGCGATCGGCTACCCGTTCGCCTACTTCATGGCGCGCGCCAAGGCCTCGGTGCAGCCGGCCCTGCTGATGCTCGTGATGCTGCCGTTCTGGACCTCGTTCCTGCTGCGCGTGTACGCCTGGAAGGGGCTGCTCGACGAGAACGGCTGGGTCTGGCGCATCCTGACGGCGCTGCACATCGATGAGCTGCTCGCCCGCGCCGACCTGATCAGCGCGGCCGGCAAGCTGATGAACACGCCCTTCTCGCTCGTGATCGGCATGGTCTACACGTATTTGCCGTTCATGATCCTGCCGCTGTACTCGAACCTCGCGAAGATGGACCTGCGGCTGCTCGAAGCGGCGTCCGATCTGGGCGCGACGCCGTGGAAGGCGTTCTGGCTCATCACCGTGCCGCTGTCCAAGGCCGGCATCATCGCCGGCTCGATGCTGGTGTTCATCCCGTGCGTCGGCGAGTTCGTGATCCCCGAGCTGCTCGGCGGACCGCAGACGCTGATGATCGGCCGCGTGCTGTGGGACGAGTTCTTCAGCAACAACGACTGGCCGATGGCCTCGACGGTCGCCGTCGTGATGATCCTGCTGATCATCGTGCCGCTGGCGATCTTCAACCGCTACCAGGCCGAAACGCAGGAGAAGTCGCGATGAGTGCGACGACCCCGGGCACCAGCACCCGCAAGGGCACGCCGTTCGGCGTCGGCTTCGCGCGCGGCTTCGGCCGGGCGTGGCTGGTCGCGGGCTATGTGTTCCTGTACCTGCCGATCGTCGCGCTGATCGTCTACTCGTTCAACGACTCGCCGGTGCCCAACCTGTGGAAGGGCTTCACGCTGAAGTGGTACGCGAAGCTCGCGGACGATGGCGAGATGCTCGGCGGCCTGTGGCTGTCGCTGAAGGTCGCGTTCTTCACCGCATCGAGCTCGCTGGTGCTGGGCACGCTCGCCGCGTTCGCGCTCGTCAAGTACAAGCGCTTCTTCGGCCGCACCGTGTTCTCCGGCATGATCAACGCGCCGCTGGTGATGCCCGAGGTGATCATCGGGCTGTCGCTGCTGCTGATGCTGGTGTCGGTGCAGAAGGCCTTCGGCTTCCCGGAGCGCGGCGCGATGACGATCTGGCTCGGCCACCTGCTGGTGGGCATGGCCTACGCGACCGTCGTCGTGCAGGCGCGGCTGCAGGGGCTGAACCCGCAGCTCGAGGAGGCCGCGCTCGACCTCGGCGCCAAGCCGTTCCAGGTCTTCACGCTGGTGACGCTGCCGATGATCTCGCAGGCGCTGATGTCGGCCTGGTTGCTGACCTTCACGCTGTCGCTCGACGACGTCGTGATGTCGGCCTTCCTGAACGGACCGGGCTCGACGACGATGCCGCTGGTGATCTTCTCGCGCGCGCGGCTCGGATTGAACCCGAGCGTCAACGCGGTCGCGACGGTGATCGTCACGCTGGTGGCCATCGGCACCGTGGTCGCGAGCTACATGATCGCTCGCGCCGAACGCAAACGCGCCGCAGAGATCGCGCAGGCCCAGCGCGACGACGGCTGACCTCACCACGACTTCACAACGAGGAGAATACGCATGATTTCCTGGAAGCCCGCCGCGCTGGCGCTCGCCCTGGCCGCGGCCTATCCCGGCACCGCGCTCGCGCAGTCGAATGAAGAGCTGTTGAAGGAGCTCAAGGCGCTGAAGGATCGCGTCGGCGAACTCGAGAAGAAGCTTGCCGACAAGGACAAGGCGCCCGCCGGCGACAAACAGTGGGGCATGACGCCCGAGCAGTCGGCCGAGTTCAACCGCATCGCGGTCAAGACCGAGGCGCTCGAGGACAACCAGGAGGCGATGGGCTACAAGGGCCTGAAGATCGGCGGCTTCTTCGACCCGGCCTACATCTACAACCAGCGCCAGAACCGCGCCGGCTTCCAGTTCCTGAACCGCGTCAACGACGACGGCTACAACTACGACAACGGCTATTTCGGCACCGCCGCGATCGACTTCCAGAAGGAGATGGAGGGCGGCACCAAGTGGCGCCTCACGCTGATGCCCAACCGCGGCGCCGGCTCGATCGCCGACACCGGCGGCAGCAGCATCGTCCACGAGGCATCGGTCTCGGTGCCGCTCGGCGATCTGCAGACGCGCCTGATCGC
>Ga0209023_10008589_pt1 | contig 10221 bp, 5 predicted proteins | sample LakOneMetagenome_FD_187468 | JGI IMG/M metagenome (GOLD analysis project Ga0209023, IMG submission 187468) | Freshwater and sediment microbial communities from Lake Erie, Canada (SPAdes) (version 2) | ecosystem: Environmental > Aquatic > Freshwater > Lentic | place: Lake Erie, Canada | collected...
AAGAATCTGGTGGCCGTTGTGCTTGCTGATGTTGTCGAGACGAATCATGACGAGCTTTGCGTTGATAAGTGCTGAGTTGGATTTGGAGACGTTTGGCAGTGGAAGGCCCGATTTGCAAGGGCCGCGAGGCACGCAAGAGGTGCCAATTTGCAGCGTTTTTAGGCCAACGCTGTCGTGTAAATCGTCATGGTGCCGATACCGACGGTGATGACGCCGACTAAAATCTGAAGGCCGCGATTGGCCCAGGTCAGCCCTCGCGCCGAGATAGCCAGTGGCACGGCAATGACGGTCGAGAGTGCGCCCATGCCGAGCATCGAGCCAACGCCGAACAGAGCGACGTAGAGCAATCCATAAAAAGGATTCGCCACCTGCGATACGGCGAGCACCAATAGCGCGGCGGAACCGGCCATGCCGTGCATCAATCCGACCAACAGCGTGCGCCAGCGAAATCCATGTTCGTGGACATGGGCATCCCGCCTATGCGGCGTCGTTTCATTCGCATGGCTGTGAAGATGGATATGCTGCGTCCCGTCGCCGTGCGCGTGCTGATGAAAATGCACGCGATCGTGCCACACGCGCCACAACACATGAGCGCCGAGACCGACCAGCATGACGCCGACAGCCGTCTCAAGCGGCTGCGCGAGATGTTCAGGGATGGCGCGGCCAAGCAGGATCGCGGCGCCCGCAAAAACGAATAAAGTAAGCGTGTGGCCCAACCCCCACGTGAGACCGTGCTTGACGATGTCCGCAACATTGCTACGCCGCGCGGCAATGCTGGAAACCGCGGCGATGTGATCGACCTCGAGCGCGTGTTGCATTCCCAGCAGAAAGCCAAGCCCCAGAACTCCGAACATCAGTCATCCTTGATAAGCTGGAAAGCACGCACCGCATCTCTCATCTTGTTAGCATCTGTGCTGCAGCGGACGCCACCGCCGTCGGGAAGCGATAACTTACACCCGCAAGCACGACGAGTTCTGGCTGAGCGCTGACGAAAATATCAGCGGGACTTGCGCCGGTCGGATCTCCGAAGTTGATGGCAATCTCGCTCAAGCGGTTGCCCGGATACCATGAGGCCTGTGTGAAAGCCGTCCACCCATCGGGCCATGAATAAGCGAGCTTGCCCGTGACGCGCGAATATGGACTCGTCGTGAGAAGGCCATCCTGCGTGAGATTTTTCTTACCCACGAAGGTGACATAAGCCGTTCCCGATAGCCGCTCCGCGTTCTTGGTAGCGATATCGAAATCGACACCGACATTGGCGACGTAGTTCGGCACGTTCGGCACGTAAAATGACGGCGCGGCATCGAGAAGCCGCGCGCGGACGCCGCTGGTGTTGGCGAAGACTGCCACCATGCTCGCGGGATCTTTCACGACAAAATATCTGCCGTCGAGATCGAAGCCATCCCGTCGTGCCTTTCCGAGAAACGTCACCGGCAGGCCCGGCGCAGGCTGAAAACTCTCGTTGGCAGAGTCGGTCGTCCAATAATCCGCGAGAAACTTGAAGCGGTCGAAGGTGAATTGCACGCCACCCTCCGCGCTAACGATCTTGAACGGCTTCAAACCGGGATTGCCGATCAATTCCAGCGGCACGTCGATGCTGCGAAAACCCTGTCCGTAATTCGCGAAGAACTCGATCCATTTCGCGGGCGTAATCGCGACACCGAATTTCGGACTCGTAATTCCCGGCGAAATGTTCGGCGTGGCACCCGGCGCGAGCCGGTCGTTGATGTCATAGTAAAACTGGTCGAACCGTCCTCCGCCCGTCAGCTTGAGCCAAGGCAGCGGCTTGACCTGAACCTGACCGAAAGCAGCGATATTGTGCTGAGTGACGCCGAGATCGACCACCGGCGCGCCCGTCACAGTGCGCGCCGTCGTTGGCGCCTGAAATGCCTCGATCATGTCGGACCGCCAGTTGCTGCCGATCAGAACCTGCACCGGGACTTGATCGTTGATCGCGCCAGTCCACACCTTGCTGATGCGGCCGCCCACCATGGTGCGGTCATCGTGCTGCCAGCGCTGACCACCGCCGAAATCGGCATAGCGGTTGAAATAATCGTGGCTGACGAACAGTGCGCCCTTCAACTCTTGATCTTTGGGACCGGAAGAGTAGTTCATCACGAAGTTTTCAAGCTGCTTGTTGCCGCCATCCGTTGGGTTCGTCGCGGATCGTTCGGAGACCGTGCCCGCTTCGATCGCACTGCGGCTCGCATAGCCCGGCGCGCCAAACGTGGTTCCGTAAGCCTGCGCGCGAAACGAAACGGTCGCGCCATCAGGCAGCGTCGTCGTGATTTTGTTGAACGAGTTGTATCGCTCGATAAAGCTGTTATCGCGGTAGCCGTCGGTGCGATACCCTTCCAGCGCAAGATAAGGACTGTAAGTGCCTTGCGTCGTGCTGTAGGTCGCGACGCCGCGCACCGTTCCCTGCGTGCCACCCGAAAGGGACGCCGTTCCGAAAGGTTCGGACTCCTTTGTGGTGATGTTGACCGAGCCGCCGAGATTGGAATCGCCGTATTCGACCGAGAACGGTCCGCGCACGACCTCGATGCTTTTCACGGTTTCCGGCAGCAGAATGTTCAGGTCTGCATAGTTGGGCGTGTGAAGCGACGACACCTCATTCACAGGAACGCCATCGATGTGATAGGCGATGTCGCGCCCGTGTTCGGCTTCGGTGTAGCCGCGCAGCGACAGGCCGTAACCGATCCCACCCTGCCCGAAATTCGAGACATTAAAGCCGGGCAGCGACCGAAACAGATCGCCATAAGTCGCAACCGGCGTACGCGTGATCGCGGCGGCATCGACCACCGTGGTAGCGGCAGGGAGAGAGGTGACCGCGGATGATACGTCGCCTCTGCCGGGCGCTGATTGTGAAACATTTGGTTGAGCAGGAGGCAGAGCGACCGGCCGCTGGATGAGCACGGTCCTTGCACGTGCCCGCGGCGGCTTCGGAGCCGTTACCCTTACTTCAGGAAGTTCGGAAGCGCTGGTCCCGGTCTGAGCCGATTGCGCAAAGCACGAGCCGCCCAGTGCAGTCGTAAGCGCCGTCGCCAACGGGAGCGCCGCGCGCGAAGACATCCGAATACGAACCAACTCATGCCCCCGCATGATCGTAGGCGCGGCCCGAAAGCTGCGCCCTTAAACCGGCGCGGGGAAGTTAACATCGACAGTTATGACGTTACAACAAAAACATCATACTGGCGCATCAAACCGTACGTCCGCCATCCACCGGCAAGATCACGCCGGTCATGAACGCCGCATCATCGGACGCGAGATAGAGACATGCCTTGGCGATGTCGTCGGGCCGAGACATGCGGCCAAGCGGAATCGTGCTGACGAACTTCGCACGATTTTCGGGCGTGTCCGGAACGCCCATGAACGATTCGAGAAGCGCGGTTTCACCGATCACGGGCGCGATACAGTTGACGCGGATATTGTCGGGCGCGAGTTCGACAGCCATCGACTTCGACAAAAGATTCACGGCACCCTTCGAGCCGTTATACCACGTCAGTCCCGGACGCGGCCTGATGCCTGCGGTCGATCCGATATTGATGATGGAGCCGCCTCCCTGCTTCCACATCACCGGGACAACGGCGTTGGTCATGTGGAAGATGGACTTCACATTGATCGCATAAACTTTGTCGAATTCGTCTTCGGACACGTCGAGCATGGGCTTGTTGCGATGCGTCCAGCCCGCATTGTTGACCACGACATCGAGACGTTTGAAGCGATCGATTGCGGATGCGACGGAGGCATCGACATTCTCACGCTTCGTGACGTCACCGCCAACCGCGACGGCGCCCTCGCCCGCTTCCGCCGCAACCTTGCGGGCACCTTCCAGATTCAAATCGAGGATGACGACTTTCGCGCCCTCGCGAGCGAAAAGTCTCACGATCTCCGCGCCAAAACCCGATGCACCGCCGGTGACAAGAGCAACTTTACCCTGAAGGCGCATTGGCGTTTCCTATCGTTGTTTTGTTTGAGCCGGATCGTCGGATCAAACAAACAGACTGACAAGTGGAAAAAACTCATAGGGCAGATGCAGAGACGGCAACGAGCTTGAGTTTGACGGACGTCCCCCACTCTTCGAGGCCGACAGGCAATTTCCGACGCCAGTTCGGATTTTCGTCGACCGTGCCGGGAATGTTCGGCTGATCCAGAACGTCCAGCAGGTCTTCCGCTGCGACCGCAAGGATGCGGGATTTCGTCTTCGACAAGTAGTGCAGCATGGAAGCGAAGCTGGCGTCGTTAAGATCAAGCCGACGCAAAGCCTCCTCGAGCATCGTGACAGCATGCGCACGGCTTTCCTGCGTCTCGCCCGGATCGAGACCGAGCGCAGTTTTCGCGCGCACGTCGTGGCCGGTTTTCCAACCTTCGTATGTCGCAAGATCGTGTGTGTTGAAGGTCACAAGCGCGTTCTGCGAATAATGATCGATGGGATGAAACGCGCCAACGTGGTCGCGCTCAAACATCATCACCTTGTACGACCAGATTCCCCAATCAGCGAGCCGTTCGCGGAAACCGTCCGGCACGGTGCCGAGATCTTCGCCGATCACGACACAGCGATGCGTGACGCTTTCCAGCGCCGTAACAGCAAGCAGCGCCTCGAACGGCATCTGCACATAGGCTCCTTGAGTTGGCAGATAACCGTGTGGCACAAGATAAATTCTGTTCAATCCCAGCACGTGATCGATGCGTATCGCTCCTGCATATTTCATGGAGGCTCCCAGCATCGCGCGATACGGTCGATAAGATGTTTGCTCGAGACCGGATGCGTTGAAACCGGCAAGCCCCCAATCCTGACCAGCCGTATTCAAGAGATCGGGCGGCGCGCCAACGGACAACTGACGCGAGATTGCAAGCTGCTCGTTCCAAGCGTCGAAGCCATCGCATTTCACGCCAACCGCAATATCGAGGTAAAGTCCGATTGGCAGCTTCAACTCGTGCGCGAGTTGCTTGCAGCCTTCAAGCTGCTCATGCGCGCACCATTGCTGAAATTCGACAAACTCAATTTCGATCGCGTCCGGGCTCTGCCGTAGCTCATCGATTGCTGCGTCCGATGGCTGATTCCAATTGTCCGGCCAATCCCACCACGGACCTTGATATTTCCGGCGCAAGACTTCGAAGCAGCCGAAGCGATGGAGTTGTGTCGACGTACTGCGAAACTCATCGAAAGCCGTCCGGCGCTTGAGCGTCGTGCGTGACTTGAAAGCATCGAACGCTTTACGAAGCGCTACGAGTTTCAGCCGCGCGACGTCGCGGTATTCGACCAACTCGGCCGATCGCGCTGACGCGATTGCGTCGTCAGGTGCGAAGGCTGCATCCCATTCGGGCAATGCGGACACATCGATATAAAGCGGATTGAGAAACAGCCGGCTGCTGGGAGAGTAAGGACTGCATTGCTCCGGATGATCGACGAACAAGGCATGAAGAGGATTGAGGCCGATCCCGGCTGCACCGATGCTCGCTGCCCATCGAAGAAGCCAGGCGAGATCGCCAAAATCTCCCATTCCCCAATTGCGCGCCGATCTCACACCGTAAAGTTGAACAGCCAAAATCCATACGCGGTCGAAATCGCCGCTATACGCGCGTTGAGGGACGGACAAAAAATTGACCCGATCCTTTAGCCCCTGCGCGTCCATCGCTTGCAGTGCGTAAACGCCGTCGTGGAGATTATCGATGGCGATACTCATGCTGGTACCATCGCCTTGCGCAACGGGATGACGTTGCATGTCGCTTAACTGCCAACTCAATGGGCAGACTGCTTTGTTTGAAAGCTTTGGCGTTAAACGCTCACTGCCGCGCCGAATGAGATCGTCGGTGAAAATGTCATGAGTCGGTTTGTTCGGCACACTGTCAAGAAGCCGTCGCAATGCCGTCTCATCTAAAACGCGCTGATGACCAGTTGCGTCGATAAAGGATGTTTCAATTCCAAGTTCGGCAGCCTTGGCACGCACATCCATGATTTCATTGCCTTGTGCCTGTTTGACGGGCGTTAACGCAGCGCCGCATAGCCAGGTTCCATTGGAACAAAACCGCCGAAAAAGGCTTGGTCCCGGGGTCTCACCTGCGCATCCGCGAAGACGGGGAAATCATGTCTGTGCCGCCTTTAGCGAAAGAACGTCTTCACATCCAGAATCGACCGCAGAACGCGCGCGGCGCATTCCACATTGAGGACGTATTTCCAAATGTCGATAACGGGCGCTTCGCAGTTAAGCGCGTTGTCGGTGAACCAATCGAAGTGTGGGCGGACATTTTCCGCGATGGTCATGATGTCGTGTGCGCCGAATTGCTATGGCGGCAGGAGAACGCCCGCGAGTGGAATCGCGCACCATTGAAGCATCACAGCAACGACCGATGGAGCGGACAGTTTCAGGCGACGCGTCCCGGACGATATGTCTACGCCATTGAAGCGTGGACAGATGATTTTGCGACCTGGCGGCACGGCACAGTTCTAAAAAACGATGCAGGGCAGGATATCGCGCTGGACGCTCTCGAAGGTGCGGCCATGATCACGCGCGCGCGGCCGATGGATCGGCCTGCAGCAGCGACATTGACGGCGGCTTGCGAGAAATTCCTTAAAAATGGTGACGCGGCTCCGCTTCTTGCCGATGACGTACTCGCGGCTATGTCAAAAAGCCAGATTCGGGCCGACGTCAGCCGTTCCGAACCATTTCCTCTCGTGATCGACCGTGATCGCGCTGTGGCCGGTGCGTGGTACGAAATGATACCGCGCAGTCAAGGCACCGTGCCCGGACAGCACGGAACGTTTCGCGATTGCATCGATAGATTGCCTGACGTCGCCGCGATGGGTTTCGACGTTTTGTATTTCACGCCGATTCACCCTATCGGTCGCGTGAATCGCAAGGGCCGAAACAACTCCCTCACCGCCGAATCCGGCGATCCCGGAAGTCCCTATGCCATTGGCGCGAAGGAAGGTGGCCACGACGCCATTCATCCCGATCTCGGAACGCTGGAAGATTTCCGCGCGCTGGTTGCCGAAGCCAAAATACACGGACTGGAAATAGCGCTCGATTTCGCCGTCCAGTGTGCGCCAGATCACCCGTGGCTGCAGCAGCATCCGAACTGGTTCAAGCGCCGCCCGGATGGCTCGATCAAGTACGCCGAAAATCCGCCGAAGAAGTATCAGGACATTCACAATCCTGACTTTCACGGCGACGATGCCGGGTCGCTGTGGCTCGCGCTACGCGACGTCATACTGTTCTGGGTGTCGCAGGGCGTGCGAATTTTTCGCGTGGACAACCCTCACACCAAGCCATTTCCATTCTGGGAGTGGCTCATCAAGGAAGTTCAGACCAGCGAACCGGGTGTTATTTTCCTCGCAGAGGCTTTCACGCGCCCGAAGCTGATGAAGGGCTTGGCGAAGCTCGGCTTCACGCAGTCATACACCTACTTCACGTGGCGCACGGAAAAATGGGAAATCGAAGAATACCTGCGCGAGCTGACAGGCTACCCCGAGCGTGAATACTACCGTCCAAATTTCTTTGTCAGCACGCCGGACATCCTGCCGTATCACTTGCAGAGCGGCGAAGCGTGGATGTTCAAGGCGCGCGTGGCCTTGGCCGCAACGCTGTCGGGCACGTACGGAATCTATAATGGCTTCGAGCTTCTGGAGCACGAGGCCATTCCCGGCAAGGAAGAATATCTCAATTCGGAAAAGTACGAGATCAAGGTTCGCGACTGGAATGCTCCCGGTAACATCAAGAACTATATCCGCGATCTCAACTTCGCCCGCAGATCAAACCCTGCGCTGCTGCAGACATCGCGCTTGCAATTCCTGACCATCGATGATGCAGGCGTTATTGGCTTCGTCAAAACCAATGCCGACGAGAGCAACATGGTCGCCGGAGCAATTGCCCTATCGCGCGAACCGCGTGACGTGTGGCTCCCACTCGGCGGTCTTGAAGTCAACGTCGCGGGTACGCGCAAACCTATCGCTGCGCTGGAAAATATCGTCACCGGCGAGCGACACGCGGTCGAATGGGGCGGTGCTCGTTTCCGCATCGATCCGCAGCGCGATCCTGCCCTTCTCTTCAAGTGCCTCGGATAGGTGTTTCGATGAATGTCATGTCACCTATCAGCTCGACAACCGTCGACGATGAGCTCTGGTACAAAGATGCAATCATCTACCAGTTGCACGTCAAGGCCTTCGCCGACAGCAACAATGACGGCATCGGCGATTTCGCCGGATTGACGGAGAAGCTTGGCTACCTTCAGGAGCTGGGCGTCACAACGCTGTGGCTTCTGCCGTTCTATCCATCTCCAGGACGTGACGACGGCTATGACATTGCCGACTATGGCGCGATCAATCCCGATTTCGGAACGATGAAGGAATTCCGCCGCTTTATTGCGGAGGCGAAGCGGCGCGGCCTGCGCGTCATCACAGAACTCGTCATCAATCACACCTCCGATCAGCACGACTGGTTCAAACGTGCGCGCCGCAGTGCGCCGGATTCCAGTGCGCGCAACTGGTATGTCTGGAGCGATACGGACCAGAAGTACCAAGGCACACGCATCATCTTCACCGACACTGAAAAGTCGAACTGGAGCTGGGACGCGGAAGCCGGCGCATTCTATTGGCACCGCTTCTTCTCTCATCAGCCGGATTTGAATTTTGATAATCCGCGCGTGGTCAGCGCGGTGGTTCAGGTGATGAAGCGCTGGCTCGATGCCGGCGTCGATGGATTCCGCCTCGATGCGATCCCCTATCTGTGTGAGCGCGAAGGCACCAACAACGAAAACCTGCCGGAAACGCATCACGTCATCAAAACGCTGCGTGCTGAACTCGATGCTTACGCCAAAGGAAAGGTGTTGCTGGCCGAGGCCAATCAGTGGCCCGAGGACGTGCAGCAATATTTCGGCGACGGCGACGAATGCCACATGGCCTATCACTTCCCGCTGATGCCGCGCATCTATATGGCCATCGCTCAGGAAGATCGCTTTCCGGTGACGGATATTCTGCGCCAGACGCCGGACGTGCCCGGCAGTTGCCAGTGGGCGCTGTTCCTGCGCAACCACGACGAGTTGACGCTCGAAATGGTCACCGATGTCGAGCGCGATTACCTATGGTCGACTTACGCTAACGACCCCCGTGCGCGCATCAATGTCGGCATCCGCCGTCGTCTTGCTCCGCTGATGGACAATGATCGCCGCAAAATCGAATTGATGAACTCGCTGCTGCTGTCGTTTCCCGGAACGCCGATCATTTACTATGGCGACGAAATCGGTATGGGCGACAACATTTATCTCGGCGACCGCAACGGCGTTCGCACGCCGATGCAATGGACTCCCGACCGCAATGGCGGTTTCTCGCGCGCCGACCCTGCGCGCCTCTATGCGCCCACCATTATGGACCCGATCTACGGGTATGAGTCGGTGAATGTCGAAGCGCAGTCGCGCAGTCTGTCGTCCCTGTTGAGCTGGACGAAGCGGCTGATTTCGGTGCGTAAATCGAGCTCTGCTTTTGGCCGTGGCACGATCACGTTCATTCGCCCGGCCAACCGTTCGGTTCTCGCCTATGTGCGCCAATATAATGACGAAGCGATCCTGTGTGTCGCAAACCTGTCGCGCTCGGCTCAGGCCACCGAACTTGATCTCGGCCAGTGGAAAGATCGTATTCCGCAGGAAATGCTCGGACGGACGAATTTTCCACCCATCGGCGCGCTGCCTTATCTCATCACGCTGGCGCCTTACGGATTTTACTGGTTCAGGCTGAACGAGAAACCGACGTCGCTTCCAGAACAGCGCGTTCCAGTTCCTGAATTCGAGACACTTGTCGTTCCCGCGGGCTCGACCTGGATGACGCTTGCGCGCACGCGTTTGATTTTCGAGCGTGACGTGTTGCCATCGCATCTCGCCCGCAGTCGCTGGTTTCCGCAGCACTCCGCGAGCGCAATCGCGACCAAGCTGACTGCCGCCGTTCCTTTCATTGAGGAAGGTGCATTCCGGCCTTGGCTCACTATTTTTGAAACCTCGTTACACGGCAAGACGCAACGCTATGCAATGCCGCTGCGGATCGACTGGGTTCGTTTCGACCGCGAGCGCTATAACTCCAAGGCACTCGCTGCCGTGCGACAAGGTCCGCGCGAGGGAACGCTGTTCGATATCGCTTCCGACAAGAGCTTCATCGCACTGCTACTGGACAACATTCGCGCGTCGAGGACCGTCAAAGGCGACACAGCGACAATCGAATTCAGGCCGAGCGAC
>Ga0209023_10008590_pt1 | contig 10220 bp, 8 predicted proteins | sample LakOneMetagenome_FD_187468 | JGI IMG/M metagenome (GOLD analysis project Ga0209023, IMG submission 187468) | Freshwater and sediment microbial communities from Lake Erie, Canada (SPAdes) (version 2) | ecosystem: Environmental > Aquatic > Freshwater > Lentic | place: Lake Erie, Canada | collected...
GCCTTCACGCCGAAAAATCTGGGCTATGGTGAGGCAAGGGCCGGGGACTCGGCTCAAAGCGCAAGACCGATCAGGGGGAGACCAATTTCATGTCCATTCGCAGTCAATTATTGCTGGCCGCAGGCGCCGTCGCCAGTACCCTGATGCTCACGCCGGCGCAAGCCGAGGATGCCGTCAAGATCGGCCTGATCCTGCCGATGACGGGCGGCCAGGCGTCAACCGGCAAGCAGATCGACAACGCGGTCAAGCTCTACATGCAGCAGAACGGCGATACCGTCGCCGGCAAGAAGATCGAAATTATCCTCCGGGACGACGCGGCGGTTCCCGACAATACCAAGCGCCTCGCGCAGGAACTGATCGTCAACGACAAGGTGAGTTTCATCGCCGGCTTCGGCGTGACGCCGGCGGCGCTGGCCGCCGCGCCACTGGCGACGCAGGCCAAGGTTCCCGAGATCGTGATGGCGGCGGGCACCTCGATCATCACCGAGCGCTCGCCCTACATCGTGCGCACTAGCTTCACGCTGGCGCAGTCCTCGACCATCATCGCCGACTGGGCCGTCAACAACGGCATTAAGAAGGTCGCGACGCTGACGTCCGACTTTGCGCCGGGCAATGACGCGCTGAACTTCTTCAAGCAGAATTTCACCGCCGGTGGCGGCGAGGTCGTCGAAGAGGTAAAGGTGCCGCTGCAAAATCCGGACTTCGCGCCGTTCCTGCAGCGCATGAAGGACTCCAAGCCGGACGCCATGTTCGTGTTCGTGCCGGCCGGCCAGGGCGGCAACTTCATGAAGCAATACGCCGAGCGCGGGCTCGACAAATCAGGCATCAAGGTAATCGGCCCCGGCGACGTGATGGACGACGACCTGCTCGCCGGCATGGGCGATGCGGCGCTCGGCACCGTCACCGCGCATCTCTACTCGGCGGCGCATCCGTCAGCGGCCAACAAGGAGTTCGTCGCCGCTTACAAGAAAGCCTTCAATTCGCGCCCGGGCTTCATGGCGGTGAGCGGCTATGACGGCATCCGCCTGATCTATGAGGCGCTGAAGAAGACCAACGGCGGCACCGATGGCGATCAACTGATCGCGGCGATGAAGGGCATGAAGTGGGAAAGCCCGCGCGGTCCGATCTCGATCGATCCGGAAACCCGCGACATCGTGCAGAACATCTATATCCGCAAGGTCGAGAAGGTCGACGGCGAGCTCTACAACGTCGAATTCGCGACCTTCGAGGCCGTGAAGGACTCTGGCAAGACGAAGAAGTGATACGCGAAAGCGCGTCATCCCGGGGCACGTTTAGCGCGAACCCGGGATCTCGAGATTCCGGGTCTGGTCCTTGGGACCATCCCGGAATGACACGTTCCGATTGAGGTCCGTCCCATCCCATGACCACGCTCTTCACCATCCTGTTCGACGGTGTCGCCTACGGCATGCTGCTGTTCTTGCTGGCCTGCGGCCTTGCCGTGACGCTCGGGCTGATGAACTTCGTCAATCTGGCGCATGGCGCGTTCGCGATGGCCGGCGGCTATGTCTGCGCCGTGCTCGTCAACCAGTCGGGCTGGCCGTTCTTTGTGGCGTTGCCGCTGGCGTTTGTCGCCAGTGCCGCGATCGGCGTGGTGCTGGAGCGATCGCTCTATCGCCATCTCTACACCCGCAGCCATCTCGAGCAGGTGCTGTTCTCGGTCGGCCTCGTGTTCATGTCGGTGGCCGCCGTCGACTACATCATGGGATCGTCGCGGATCTTCATAAGGCTGCCGAGCGTACTGGAGGGGCAGTTTGACTTCCTCGGCGTCGGCATCGGACGCTACCGGCTGATGATCATCGTCATCTGCGGCTTGCTGACATTGGCGTTGCAGTTGATCCTGGCGCGCACCCGTTTCGGCAGTCGGCTGCGCGCGGCGGTCGACGATCCGCGTGCCGCATCCGGCCTCGGCATCAACGTGCCGCAGGTGTTTGCATTCACCTTTGCCTTTGGTTGCGGCCTTGCCGGTCTCGGCGGCGCGCTCAGCGCCGAGATCCTCGGACTCGATCCGTACTTCCCGCTCAAGTTCATGATCTACTTTCTGATCGTGGTGACAGTCGGCGGCTCCTCTAGCATCACCGGGCCGTTCCTCGCCTCGCTGCTGCTCGGCATCGGTGACGTCGCCGGAAAATACTATGTCCCCAAGATGGGGCCGTTCGTGATCTACACCATGATGATTGTAATCCTGATCTGGCGTCCGAACGGCCTGTTCGGCCGCACCGCCGCGCGCTGAGGGCCGTTATGTCCGTGCTTCAGGAAGTGTCGTCACATGCCATGGCCAGTGCCCGCTGGCGCCCGGCCGAGATCGCGTTCTGGGTCCTGGCGGCCGCTTGCGCGTTCGTGTTTCCGTCGCGTTACCTGATCATGACCGACATTGTGCGGCTGGCGCTGTTCGCGCTCTCGCTCGATCTGATCCTCGGCTATGCCGGCATCGTTTCGCTCGGCCATGCGGCATTCTTCGGCGTCGGCGCTTATGCGGCCGGGCTGATGGCGCTGCACGGGATCATCGTCGAACCGGTGCTGGCGCTGATCGTGGCCGGACTCGTCGCCATGCTGCTCGGCTTTCTCACCAGTTTTCTCGTTATCCGGGGCGTCGACCTGACTCGGCTGATGGTAACGCTCGGCATCGCGCTCCTGCTGGAGGCGCTGGGTGAGCGTTTCTCCAACATTACCGGCGGCACCGACGGGCTGCAGGGCATCGAAATGGCGCCGATCTTCGGCGTGTTCGCTTTCGACATGTTCGGCAAGACCGGCTTCTTCTATTCGCTGATCGTGCTGTTTCTGCTGTTCCTCCTGGCGCGCCGCATCGTGCACTCGCCGTTCGGCTTGTCATTGCGCGCGATCAAGAATAATCCGCTGCGCGCCTCGGCGATCGGCGTCCCCGTCAATCGCCGCCTGATCGCGATTTACACCGTGGCGGCTTTCTATGCCGGCATCGCCGGCGCGCTGTTCACCCAGACCACCGCGCTGGCTTCGCTCGATGTGTTTGCGTTCGAAAAGTCCGCCGACCTGATGCTGGTACTGGTGCTCGGCGGCACCGGTTATCTTTATGGCGGGCTGATCGGAGCCGTCGTCTTCAAAATGCTCCAGGAGGTGTTTCAGACGATCACGCCACAATACTGGCTATTCTGGATCGGCCTCGTGCTGGTCGTGATCGTGCTGGTCGGCCGCGAGCGCCTTTACCGCTGGGTGCTTTGGCTGCCGAACTTGCTGATCAGGCAATTCGCCGGACGCAAGGCCGCGCTTGCCGTTCCCGAAGGCGATGCGCCATGACCATTGCACTCGAGACCAGGGGGCTGGAAAAATCCTTCGGCGGCCTTCGCGTCACGCGCGACCTGTCGCTGCGGGTGGAGCAGGGCGCCCGTCATGCGCTGATCGGACCGAACGGCGCCGGGAAGACCACCGTCATCAACCAGCTTACCGGCGTGCTCAAGCCGAATGCCGGACGGATCCTGCTCGAAGGCAACGACATCACCGATCTGCCGGTACACACGCGCGTGCTGCGTGGGTTGTCGCGCACCTTCCAGATCAATCAACTGTACGCCGACCTGACGCCGCTGGAGACCGTCGGTCTCGCTGTCTCCGAACGGCTCGGCCGCGGCGGCGACTGGTGGCGGCGGATGGGAACGCGCAGCGAGGTTAACGGGGAGATCGCGGTAACGCTCGGTCGTTTTCATCTGCTCGACGTCATGAACGAACGCACGGCGACGCTGCCTTATGGCAAGCAGCGGCTGCTCGAGATCGCGGTCGCAATTGCGACCAAACCCCGCGTGCTGCTGCTCGACGAGCCCGCCGCCGGCGTGCCCGAAAGCGAGCGCCATGACATCCTGGCGGCGGTTGCGGCGCTGCCGCGCGACGTCACCGTGCTGCTGATCGAGCACGACATGGATCTGGTGTTCTCGTTCGCGGACCGTATTTCGGTGCTGGTCAACGGCGCCATGCTGGTGGAAGGCCCGCCCGATGAAGTGGCGCGCGATCCCCAGGTCAAGGCGGTCTATCTCGGTGAGGCCGCCGATGCCTGATCTTCTCGCCATCGACAACCTGCGCGCCGGCTATGGCGAAGCCGTGGTGCTGCCTTCGATGTCGCTGACGCTGGCTGAGGGCCAGGTGCTGGCGCTGCTTGGGCGCAACGGCACCGGCAAGACCACGCTGATCAACTCGATCGTCGGCGTCACCAGCCGGTTCGGCGGCACCGTGGCGCTGGGCGGGCTGGACATCACGGCGATGCGGCCCGACCAGCGGGCGCGCGCCGGAATCGGTTGGGTGCCGCAGGAGCGCAATATTTTCCGCTCGCTGACCGTTGAAGAAAACATGACGGCGATCGCCCAGCCGGGGCCGTGGACGGTCGAAAAGGTCTACGAGATGTTTCCGCGGCTGAAGGAGCGACGCAGCAATTTCGGCAACCAGCTCTCCGGCGGCGAGCAACAGATGCTGGCGATCGGCCGGGCGCTGACGCTCAATCCCAAGGTGCTGCTGCTGGACGAGCCGACCGAAGGGCTGGCGCCGATCATCGTCGAGGAGTTGTTGCGGGCGCTCGGCACAATCACCCGGGCCGGCGGCATCTGCTCGATCATCGTCGAGCAGAATGCGCAAAAGATTCTGGGGCTCGCCGACCGTGTTGTGATATTGGAACGCGGCGCAATCGTTCACGATGCAGCAAGTGCCGCGTTGAAGGCAGATCCCGTTGTGCTCGAACGTTACCTCGGCGTTGCGGGTGCCGCCGCACATTGAATAAAATTCTCGGGAGTTGAGACCATGCAGAGAACCAAAGCCCCCTTCCGCGCCGACGAAGTCGGCAGCTTGTTGCGGCCGCCGCGCATCAAGGAGGCGCGCGCCAAGCTGGAGAAGGGCGAGATCACGGCGGATGATCTGCGTAAGGCCGAGGATATGGAGATCGAGAAGGTCGTGCACCGGCAGGCCTCGGTTGGCCTGAAGCTCGCGACCGACGGCGAATTCCGCCGTTCCTGGTGGCATTTCGATTTCCTCAGCCACCTCACGGGGTGCGAGCTTTACCACCCGGACCAGGGCATTCAGTTTGCCGGCGTGCAGACCCGCCATGACGCCATCCGGGTCATCGGCAAGCTCGACTTCCCCGACAACCACCCGATGCTGGATCATTTCCGCTTCCTGAAGAAGCATGCCGATACGGCGCATGTCACGGCGAAGATGACGATCCCGTCGCCGGCGGTTCTCCATTTCCGCGGCGGCCGCAAGGCGATTTCGAACCAGGTTTATCCCGATCTCGAAGCGTTCTACATGGATCTCGGCAAGACCTACCGCAAGGCCGTGAAGGCGTTCTACGACGCCGGCTGCCGCTATCTGCAGTTCGACGATACGGTCTGGGCCTATCTCTGCTCGCAGGAGGAGTTGCACAAGGCGCGCGAGCGTGGCGACAACCCGGATGGCCTGCAGGAGATCTATGCACGCGTCATCAACTACGCACTCGCCGACAAGCCGGCCGACATGGTCGTCACCACGCATGTCTGCCGCGGCAATTTCCGCTCGACCTGGATTTCGTCCGGCGGCTACGAGCCGGTGGCCGAGGTGATGCTGGGCGGCACCAATTACGACGGCTACTTCCTCGAATACGATTCCGACCGCGCTGGCGGCTTCGAGCCGCTGCGCTATCTGCCGAAGGGCAACAAGATCGTCGTGGTCGGCGTCATCACCTCGAAGTTCGGCGAGCTCGAGAAGAAGGACGACATCAAGCGTCGCATCGAGGAAGCATCGAAATTCGCGCCGCTCGATCAACTCGCGGTGTCGCCGCAATGCGGTTTTGCCTCCACCGAGGAAGGCAACATCCTGTCTGAGGAAGAGCAGTGGGCCAAGCTGCGGCTCGCGGTCGAAGTTGCAAGCGAGATCTGGGGCAAGTAACGCCTTCCACTCTTCCGGCTGTCGCTGACGCGCAGGGCGGATAACATGACTGATCCCGATGCGATCATCGTCGGCGCGGGTCCCGCGGGACTTGCCTGCGCCGCGACGATGCGCGCGGCGGGAATATCGGTCACGGTTTTCGAGAAGGCCGACAGCGTCGGCTCCGTCTGGCGGCGCCATTATGACAGGCTGCATCTGCACACCCATCGCGTCCATTCCGGCCTGCCCGGAATGGCGATGCCGTCGGACTATCCGGCCTATCCGTCCCGGCGGCAGATGGTGGCCTATCTCGAAGACTTCGCCGCGCGTTTCGACATCCGGCCGAGATTCAACACGGAAGTGTTGGGCATTCATCGCGACGGCACGCGATGGCGTGCTGAAACAGCCTTTGGATCGATCAGCGCGCCTGCGATAATTATTGCGACCGGCATCGCCGATGCACCCTACCGTCCGTCCTGGCTGGGATCGGAGACGTTTGCCGGCCGCGCGATCCACAGCAGCGAATACCGCAATCCGGATTCATTCGCCGGGCAACGCGTGCTCGTGGTCGGTTTCGGCAATTCCGGCGGCGAAATCGCGCTCGATCTTGCCAACGCCGGCGTCCATGTCGCGCTCGCCGTCCGCGGTCCGGTCCAAATCTTGCCGCGCGATCTGCTGGGATTTCCGATCGTGTCGTGGGCTATTCTTTACCGGCGCCTGCCTGCACGGCTGGTCGACCTCATCAACGCGCCAGTGCTGCGCCTTGCGGTCGGCAACTTCGAACGTCTGGGATTGCGCCGTGCGGCGAAGGGCCCGCTTCAAATGATCGAAGAAGATGGACACGTGCCGTTGATCGACATCGGAACGCTGGCCAAAATCAGGGATGGTTCGATCTCGATACGGAGCGGTATTGAGCGCTTTACCTATGATGGCGTCAAATTCACTGATGCACAGGCCGAACAATTCGACACGGTCATTCTGGCGACCGGATATCGGCCCGATCTGCGCCGTCTGCTGCCTGATGTGCCCGATGTGTTCGATCGACACGGCATGCCGACGCTGACCGGACAGGCGACCGCGGCGCCGGGGCTCTATTTCTGCGGCCAGATTACTGTGCCGACGGGACAGTTGCGCGAGATTGCGATCGAAGCGCAACGCATTGCGGACGACGCGAAAGTATATGTGACGCGCGCGACCTGACCGCGCTTACTTCTCGACCAGATAGACCTCGCCGAGCAGCGACGAGTTCGACCACGGTACCTGCTTCGATTTGGTCGCGGCGACGACTTCGGCGCGAACCCGCGTCAGCATCTGCTGCACTTCTAGCCCGGGCGTGCCGATGTGGCGCGATAGCGCGGTCGAGAACGGGCTGTTAGCGCCTTCGCCGTCGAGCGCGACCTGTCCGGGGGCGGTGGCAAACGCGATCAAGGTTCCCGCGCCGAGCGTGGCGCCTGACCCGAGCGAGGTCGGCGCAGCGAGGCCGGAGCCGGCTTCGATCGCGCCTTCGACGCCGCGGCTCGCCCCCGCAGAGGCGACCTTCGGCGCCATCGGGTTGTTGCGGCAGGCGTCGAGGATCAGGATGTTGGTGCGGACCTGGTCGTCGAGGCCGGCCATGATCGTGTCCATGTCCATCATGGCGGCGGTCACGTCGCTGCCGCCCTGAAACTGGATGTCGACCGGCACCAGATAATTGCGGCCGTCGATCTGCACCCCATGGCCGGCATAGTAGATTACCGCAACCTGCGTCCGCGCCGCTTCGCGCAGGAATTCGCGGGTCATGGACTGCATCGCCGCGCGATCGAGATCGATTCCTTCCGTCACCTTGAAGCCGATGTCGCGCAGGTTGCGGGCGATCGAACGCGCGTCGTTGGTCGGGTTGGGCAGCGCCTTGACATGCGTATAGGCGCCGTTGCCGATCACGAGCGCGACGCGTCGACCTGTCGCCGCGCTTTGCGCCGGAGCCGGAGGCTCTGCCCGATTCGGGGCTGCGCCCACCTGCGAGAGCCCTGCTGCCGGATTTCGCGGCGGCGGAGCGGCGGGGACGTCCGACAGCAGCGACAGCCGGACCTTCGCGGTCGCCTGGTTGGCCTTGCTGCCGGCATCCGAGGCTTTGCCCTCGAGCGCTGCGGCATAATCCTGTTTCGCATTGTCGAAATCACCTTTGGCCTCATAGGCGAGCGCGCGGTGGGTGTAGGCCGCAATCAACACGCTGCCGGGCGGGGTCATGATGTTGGCGGGAGCTTTGGCTTTGGCCAGGCGGATCGCCTCGGTGCCGTCGGCAATGGCGCGGTCGAGGTCGCCCTTGGCGCGCCAGATCACCGTGCGGTCGGTCAGGCCCGAGGGCAGCGAGGGATCGAGCCGGATCGCCGCGTTGATGTCGGCCAGCGCGCCGTCGAGATCGCCGAGGGCCTGCTTCGACAGGCCGCGGTTCTGCAGCGAAAATGCGTTCGGACTGAGCCGGATTGCCTGATCGAAATCGGCGATCGCCTTGACGTAGTCGCCGTTGCCGCGAAACGCGTTGCCGCGGTTGTGAAAGATGGCGCCGCTCGGCGGCCCGAGCCGCAGCGCATCGTTGAAGTCAGCAATCGCGATGTCGTACTCGCCTTTGTCGAAGTAGGCGGAGCCGCGAAGGTTATAGTTGGCCTGGTCGGGCTTGAGCCGGATTGCCTCGGTGGCATCGGCGATCACCTGCGTATAGTTGCCCTTCTTGTTCCAGCCCACCGCGCGCCAGAAATAGACCGTTGCAAGCTGGCCGCCGGAAAACACCTTGAGCGCAATGATCTTGTTGCAGGCGTCGATCTGCTGGTCAGCCGGCGTGGTTTCGGTGGTGCAGAGCGGCCCGAGTTGGGAGCGTGACTGGGCTGACGCAGGCGCGGTCCACAGCGCGGACAGGACCAGGCTGAGGATCAGGATCAAATGGCGCATCTGGATGGCTTTACTTGTTCGCAATGACGGAATGAGGCCCGGATCTTTGTTGCAGGCGAAGGTCCGGCGGTTCAAGTGGCTGCCTTTCCCCGTTGGGCAGTTGGTGGTAGGACAATCCGGCGCGCCGCCGCTGCCCACCCCTGCGCCCCAAGCGGACGTCCTGTTCCCGCCCGATGAAGAACGACCAGATCCTCAGCCAGATTTCCGAGTTCTGCCGCCAGGCCGACATGGCGGAGACCACGTTCGGTCGCCGGGCCGTCAACGACGGCAAGCTGGTGCACCGGCTGCGCGAGGGCAAGCGCATCACCATCGATACGCTGGACCGCATCCAGGCCTATATCGCGACCTCCACCCCGGGCGGGGTGGCGCCGCCGCGGGGCTTGCAGGTGCCGCCCGAGAAGCGCGATCCGCGCGGCAATTTCCGCTTCTTCGAGAACCGGCAAAAGTACCTGCTGTTCGTCCATACTTGCAGCGAGAAGCGGGTGATCGCCGAGCGCGTGGCGCTGGAGCTGTCCAGCCTGCACCCGCGGCCGCCGGCCTTGCGGGTGTTCGACGCCGGCGTCGGCGACGGCACGGTGCTGGCGCGGGTGATGCGTTCGATGCACGGCCGCTTTCCGCACATGCCGTTCTACATCGCCGGCAAGGAGCTCAGTCTCGAGGACGTCCGGCTGACGCTCGACAAGGTCCCGGACCGGTTGTTCGAGCACCCCTCGACGGTGTTCGTACTGACCAACATGTATTACGCCGAGGCCCCCTGGCTGACCCCGGCCTCGCCGGCTGCGGCCGCCGGCATGATCTGGCATGAGGTCGCCCTGCGGGGGTCATCCTCGGGCGAATTCGAGGCCCAGATCGGCGAATTGGGCCCGTTTCTGGAGCAAAACTGGCGGGCCAATATCAGCTCCAGAACCGGCATGCCGATCTACGAGCGCCCGGTGGCGCTGGTGGTCTACCGGGAAGACCACCGTTTCCTGCTTGATTCGATCATCCCCCGGGCCGGCCGGACCGAGGCCAATTTCGACCTTGTGATCGCCTCCCAGCCCTACCGGGCAAAATCCTCTGTGAATTTCCGAGCCAAGCGGATTATCGCCCCTCTGGCCCGGGCGCTGCGGGCAGGAGGCCGTTTGATTGGAATTCACTCCCACGGGCAGGATCCGGGCCTCGAAATCATCCAATCGGTCTGGCCGGGAGAAAATCCTTTCGCTGTGAGCCGACATGAGCTACTCCGCGCGGTGAAATACGAGCTGGGATCGGCCGGGCGGGACCTTAACTTTAATGCCTATGCCGATAACCGTTCCATCTTCCGTTATGATATGGAAGCGCTGCCCAACGAGGTGACCGGCTCGATCGGAACCTCGACGGCTTTTGCGGCGTGGAATGCGGCGGTGTATGTCGCCCAGATCGAAGACGACCGGTTGGCGGAAATG
>Ga0209023_10008591_pt1 | contig 10219 bp, 8 predicted proteins | sample LakOneMetagenome_FD_187468 | JGI IMG/M metagenome (GOLD analysis project Ga0209023, IMG submission 187468) | Freshwater and sediment microbial communities from Lake Erie, Canada (SPAdes) (version 2) | ecosystem: Environmental > Aquatic > Freshwater > Lentic | place: Lake Erie, Canada | collected...
CTCGACGAGGCGACCTCGTCGGTCGACCTGCGAACCGAGGCGCACATCGATGCGGCGATGGAGCGACTTCGCACCGGACGGACGGCCATTGTGATCGCCCATCGCTTGTCCACCGTACGACGTGCGGACAGGATCGTCGTCGTGGAACACGGCCGCATCGTCGAACAGGGCACCCATGACGAACTGCTTGCGCGCAAGGGCCGCTACTTCGCATTGCTCGGCGACTGGGAGTCGATCGGACCGGAACCGACGCCGGCCGCGTGAGCTCGTCCACGGTTCGTCCGCGCAAGGTCTCGCCGGGTGGAAGGACGCGCGTTCGATGTGGTACCCTGCCGGGCGGCCGTACGGGTGCACCGATGGGGGATCGTCTAGCGGTAGGACGCCGGGTTCTGGCCCCGGTAGCGGGGGTTCGAATCCTCCTCCCCCAGCTTGTGGTGCACCATCGCACGGTCATACCAGTGGCTTCTCACGGCGCATTCGTCTAGGGGCCTAGGACGCCGGCCTCTCACGCCGGTAACACGGGTTCGAATCCCGTATGCGCTACTGGCAAGGGCCCCGCAAGGGGCCCTTTTTTGTTGATCCGCACCAGACGAGTCCCGTTTCGTATGACCGCACCTGCGCGCCGTGCGGATGGAACACCCGTCCGTCCCGCTGCACACGCGCCACGATGGTTGGTGCACTCGGTCGACGCACGGGCTGCACGTCGGCCGTCAGGCGAGGTCGTCGTCGTCGGATTCCCGGAACAAGAACTCGTGCATGTCATCGTCCTCGGGCGCGAGCGCCATCGCAAGCTCCCCGGCCAGTCCGGCGTTGGCCACGATCAGTTCCCGGTTGACTGCGAGGGTCCGCCCGTCGGAGTGCTCATGCAGATATCCGAGCACGAACGGCGTCACGTCCTTGCCCGACACGCCTCGGGCGGCTGCCTCGGCGAGCGCGTCGGCGATGAGCGGCTCCACGTCGATCGACGTGTCCGGCGGACGTGTCACAAGGAGGCCGCCACCTTCCAAGTGCCAGTGCGCCTGGGCGATTGCCGCACCATCGGCCGCAGTCTCGACGCGTGCGGTGACCGGCGGTCCGCCCGCTGCCGTGTAGAACAGCGGCATGGTGTCGGTCTGCCACCCGAGCACCGGGACGCCAAGCGTCTCCAGGAGTTCGCAAGTGGCGGGAACGTCCAGAATGGACTTCACACCCGCACTCACCACGACGACTTCGAGGCGCGCGAGCGCACCGAGGTCCGCCGAGACGTCGGGTGGCGCCGGAAAGCCGCGGTGGACCCCGCCGATACCGCCGGTGCCCATCACCGAGATCCCGGCCAGTCGACAGATGGTGATGGTTGCGCCCACGGTCGTCGCGCCGGTCGCGCCCTGCGCAACGCACACGCCCAGATCGCGCGGGCCGAGCTTTCGGACCTCGGCCGCCCGCTCACCAAAGCGTGCGATCTGGTCGGCCGTCAGTCCAACGTGGACCACTCCGTCGATCACCCCGATCGTCGCGGGGACCGCGCCGTGGGCGCGCACGGCCGCCTCCGATTCGAGCGCGACCTGCACACCTTCGGGGTGCGGGAACCCGTGCGAGATGAGCGTCGTCTCGAGCGCCACAACCCCCGTGCCGTCAAACAGCGCGTCGCTCACCTCGTCGCTGACAATCATGCCCTCGTGTTCGATCACCGACCCGGTTCCTTTCGTGGTGGCATCGCCCCCATTGTGGCAAGACAGCTGGCCGCAGCCGCCACCGCGGATGAAATGGCGTCCTCGCGGCGCTCACCGATGAGAAATCCGGCCGAAAACGCATCACCCGCTCCCGTGGTGTCGACGACCGCGACGTCCGGCGCGGCAACCCGCTCGCTTCCGCCTGGCCACGTGACCACGCACCCGTCGGCGCCGCGTTTGGTCACGATCACCGGAGCGCTGACCGGCCCGTCGAGCGCGGCGAACTCCGACGCGGTGCCGAAGATGACCTCGGGGGCGACCGTCTCCAATCGGCGACGGAACGCCGCGCCGCCGAGTGCGCGGATCAGGTGCGCCGCGGAGAGGTCCACACTGACGCGCGCTCCAGCCACGCGCGCCTGGTGTGCGGCCGCCATCGCCGTGTATGCGAAGGGCTCGGCGATCAACGAGTACCCCGTGATGTGCAGCCGATCGACACCGTCGAACCAGGTGCCGTCGAGGGCCTCGGGCAGGAATTCGGGACTCACCCCGCGATCGCTCATCATCGATCGCTCGCCATGCGCATCGAGCAACGCCACCACCGTTCCCGTCGGCCCGGCGATCACCGGTCCACGCACCTCGACGTCCCGTTCGGTCAGCTCGGCGTGCATCAGCTCGCCCACCGCGTCGTCGCCTCTGGCGGCCACGAGACGTGCTTGTGCACCCAGGTGTGAAGCCCATGCCGCCACGTTTGCGGCCTGGCCGCCAACACCGACGGCGATGCGGGCCCGGATGTCGTCGGCCGGTCGCGCAGCCCCGTCGGGTCGTACGACGACGTCCATCAGCAGGTCCCCAATGGTGCAGATTCTCACCTCCACATCCTCGCAGGAGCCGGCGGCCGGGGGACCGCATTGGCCCGTCGGCGAATCCGCATCGGCCGGATCTGGACCCAGGCACCAAATACCGCAATCCGGTGTACAAACCCGTCCAGCCCGTCGTGGCGAGCGCTACCCTGCACCACATGAACATTGGAGTCCTGACCGGCGGGGGCGACTGCCCCGGCCTCAACGCCGTCATCCGTGCAGTGGTTCGCGTCGGAGAAGCCGTCCACGGAAACACCCATGTCGGCATCAGCCACGGGTGGCGCGGCCTGCTCGCCAAGAACACGATCCCGCTTGACCTGTCGACGACCACCGGCATCCTCAATCGCGGCGGCACGATCCTGTGGAGTTCGCGCACCAACCCGTTCAAGGACGACAACGGCGGTGAGATCTGCGCCGCCAACGCGAAGGAGCTCGGTCTCGACGCCATCGTCGCCATCGGCGGCGAGGACACGCTCGGGGTCGCCGCGCGTCTTTCCACGGAATTCGACTTGCCATGTGTGGGCGTGCCGAAGACGATCGACAACGACTTGGACGGGACCGATTACACGTTCGGCTTCTTCACCGCTGTGGACATCGCCACGGAGGCGCTCGACCGGCTGCACACCACGGCCGAGTCGCATGACCGTGTACTCGTCGTCGAGGTGATGGGCCGCCATGCGGGGTGGATCGCCACCTACTCGGGGATCGCCGGCGGGGCGGATTTCATCCTGATCCCAGAGGTGCAGCACTCCATCGACGACGTCTGTCAGGCGGTCACCGCCCGTCACGCACGCGGCAAGCTTTTCTCGATCATCGTGGTGAGTGAAGGCTTCCAGTTCGCCGAGGACGACGGCGACGGCCCCGTTGACGAGTTCGGACACCGCCTCCTCGCCCGCGTCGGCATCGCCGATCGCGTGGCAAGCCTCATCGAACAGCGCACCGGGTTCGAGGCGAGGTCCGTCGTACTCGGCCATGTGCAGCGCGGTGGACCGCCGAACGCATTCGACCGGATTCTCGCAACGCGCTTCGGCAGCCTCGCCGCAAACCTCGTCAACGAGGGCAAGTTCGGTCGCATGGTGGCCTTGCGCGGGGACGAGGTCATCGACATCCCGATCACCGAAGGTGTCGCCCGCCTGAAGACGATTCCACCGGAGCGCTACCAGATCGCGCGACCGTTCTTCGGCAACGAGTTCATCCATCCCAAACTGGCGTGATTTGACGCGATGGGGGGCGTTACTGCTACCTTGGCCCGCCGATGACACGTTCTCTGATCATTTGCGAGAAACCCTCGGTCGCCCGCGACGTCGCGTCGGCGCTCCCCGGGAAGTTCACCAAAAACGGTGACTTCTACGAGAGCCCCGATTCGATCGTCGCCTTCGCGGTCGGTCACCTGGTTGAACAGGTCGACCCAGACGCCTACGACCCGAAGTTCAAGAAATGGGTCTACGACGATCTGCCGATCGTCCCGCCGGCGTTCAAGTATCAGCCCCGGGATGCACGGGCGGCCAAGACGCTGAAGTCGCTGCACACGCTCATGGGCTCCGCCGACGTTGACACGCTGGTAAACGCCTGCGACGCCGGGCGCGAGGGCGAGCTCATCTTCAAACTCATCCTCGAGACCGCGCCGAAGAAGGCTCAGGGCAAGCCGGTCAAGCGGGCGTGGTTTTCGTCGATGACCGCACAGGCGGTGCGCGACGCCTTCGCCCACCTTCGCGACGACGATGAGATGAAGCCGCTCGAGCATGCGGCCCGCGCCCGCAGCGAGGCCGACTGGCTCGTGGGGATGAACGCCACGCGTGCGGCCACCACCAAGGCCGGCTCGGTCCGCAAGGTGCTGTCACTCGGACGCGTCCAGACTCCGACCCTTGCGTTGATCGTCGGCCGCGACCTGCAGATTCAGGCGTTCGTACCCGAGGATTACTGGGAGGTCGAAGCGACATTCCAGACGGCCGCAGGCCCGAGCTATGTCGGGTTGTGGCATGAGACGACGAGCAGCAAGTCCCGGATGAGCTCCGCCGAGGCCGCTGCGGCCATCGTGGCCGCCACCACCGGGCAGCCCGCAGTGGTCGAGCGTCTGGAGACCAAGCCGCAGGTGGAGCAGGCACCGATGCTCTACGACCTCACCACACTGCAGCGGGAGGCGAACCGACGATTCGGTTTCAGTGCGCAGCGGACGCTGTCGACGGCTCAGGCGCTCTATGACCAGCACAAGATGCTGACCTATCCGCGTACGAACTCCCGGTACCTGTCGGGCGACATGATCGCCCAGCTCAAGCCGATCGCATCACGTGTCGGCGCCGCCGCACCGGTCTACGCCGATTCGGCCCGGTACGTCCTGGGTCTCGACAAGTTGCCGCTGAAGCGCGTGGTCAACGACGCTCGCGTCACCGACCACCACGCCATCATTCCAACCGAGGCCGACCACGACATCGGCGCGCTCAACAACGACGAGCGCAGGATCTACGACATGGTGGCCAGGCGATTCCTCGCAGTGTTCCACCCGGAAGCCCGGTTCGAAAACACCACTGTGGAAACCCGCTGCTCGGAGCATCTGTTCCGCAGCAAGGGCAAGGTCATGATCGAGGCCGGCTGGCGCGCGGTGTACGGCGAGGAAGCCGACGAGACCCGCGGTCCGTCGAAGGACGAGGAGGAGCGCGACCAGAAGCTGCCGCAGCTTCGCGAGGGCGAGGCCGTGACGTGCACACAGTCCGAGTCGCTTTCCAAGCGCACCAAGCCGCCTGCGCGCTATTCGGAAGGCACGCTGCTTCGTGCAATGGAGACCGCGGGCAAGCTCGTGGACGACGACGAGGCGGCGGACGCCATGAAGGACGCCGGGCTCGGCACACCTGCCACGCGTGCCGCGACCATCGAGCGCCTGATCGACGCCGAGTATGTCGAGCGCGAGGGCAAGAGCCTCCGTGCCACGGAAAAGGGCGTCGGGCTGATCCAGATGCTTGGTGACCACGTGCTCACCAAGCCGGAGCTCACGGGCCAGTGGGAACAACGCCTCAACCGCATTCAGCGGGCCGAAGAGACCCACGAGGCGTTCCGACGCGATGTCGAGCAGTTCACCACGGACGTCGTCGCATGGTTTGCCGACAAGGATCGCGACGCCTTGCGTGTGGAACGTCGGGAGCTTGCGCCCTGCCCCACGCCGGGCTGTGACGGTCACATCGTCGAATACCCCAAGAGCTACGGCTGCAACAGCTACAAGAGCAAGGACGAGACCGGCTGCGGCTACACGCTGTGGAAGCGCCAAGGCGGCAAGACCATCACCCTCGAAGATGCGCTCGCGTACATCGCCGAGGGCAAGTCGAGCAAGGACCTGGTCGAGGCGCGAGAAACACTCGGCCCCTGCCCCACCCCCGACTGCGGCGGGGAGATCGTCGAGCGCACGCGAAGCTACGGCTGCACCAGCTGGAAGAGTCGCACCGAGACGGGCTGCGGCTTCGTGATCTGGAAGAAGGTGCGCGGCCAGAAGGAGGAGGTCGACGTCGAGACCGCCCGCAAAATGGTCGCCGCCGGTGAGACCAACGCCGCACCGGCGCCTGCCAAGGAGCCGATCGGCGCATGCCCCACACCCGGCTGTGGCGGCAACATCATCGAGAACTCGCGCGCCTACGGGTGCACGAGTTGGAAGAGTCGCAAAAATCCCGGCTGCGGCTTCGTCATTTGGAAGCGTGAGAAGGGCCATGACGTCACGCGTGAAGAGGCCGCCGAGCGCCTTGAGGCGGCGCGTGCAGCGGGAGGCGCCGCTCCGGCCGCCACCTCATGAGTCCGCAGGACGTCACACGCCACCTGCTGGAGCGGTCGCAGGTGCGCTACTCGCGGGCGTCCGGTCCCGGCGGCCAACATCGCGACCACACCGAGTCACGGGCCGAGCTCATCATCGGCCGTGAGGCGCTCGAAGGCCTTCCCGAAGGAGTGGCCGCCCGACTGGTGGATCGGTTGCACCTGACAAAACGTCCGCTGCGCCTGGCGTCGCAAAACGACCGCTCCCGGGAGCGAAACCGTGCGACGGTCGAGCGCGCCCTGCTCGGCCGCGTGGAAGCGGCCCTTCGCCCGCGGGCCACGCGGAAAGCCACCCGTCCAAGCGCCTCCGCCGTCGCGCGGCGCCTCGATCAGAAGGCCGCACGTTCACGCACCAAGAGCCTTCGCCGTCGGCCGGACGCGGACTGACGAGCTCCGACTACCCGATCAGCTGGCCGACGCTGTAGATCACCAGGCCGGCGAGACCACCGACCACGGTGCCGTTGATGCGGATGAACTGCAGGTCGCGACCGACGGCGAGTTCCACTCGTCGTGATGCGTCCTGCGGGTCCCAGCGGGCCACGGTCGATGCGATCAGATCGCCGGCCTGATGGCGGTGTTCGTCCAGCAGGTACAGCACCGCGGACTCGATCCACCCGTCGATTTTGCCGAGCATCTCGTCGTCGCCTTGGATGCGCACCGCGATGATCGCCACTTCCTCGGCGATGCGGCGTCGAAGCTGCGAGGACGGGTCGCCCGCCTGGCGCTGCAGCAGGTTCTTGAAGTCGCTCCACAGCGACATGGTCCACGCGCGTACGGCGGGATGGGCCAGCAGTTGCTCTTTCAGGTCCTCACCGCGCTTCAGCAGATCAGGATCGTTCTGCAGGCGGTCGGCGAGCACGTGGATGCGCTGCTCCAGGTATTGGCGAAATTCGTGATGCGGCGTCGCGCCGACCTCAAGCAGGAAGTCCCGCAGCCCGTCGAACAGCTTGTTGAACACCCGCTCGTCGATCGCCTCGGGAACCCACCACGGCGATTCCTTGCCAAAGCGCCCGCGCAGGTCCTCGCGATGCTCTTCGAGAAACCGCACGCCACCCCGAAAGGCCGCGTCAAGCAGCTCCTCGTGACGCCCGTCCTGCGTCGCAACCGTCAAGGCACGCCCGGCCACGGGTGCGAGCGGGATCCGTCGCACCCACGCGGCCATCGAGTGCTCAAGCGCGCCCTGCACCGCTTCGTCGCGGAGCACGCCGGCGGCACCGGCGAGCACCGCCGACGCGTGGCGGGCCACCGTTGCGGCATTCGCGTCGTCGGCGGCCCAGTGTGCCGCCCGTCGGGCCATCCCGGCGGAGCGCAGCTTGTCGAGCACCACCGTCCCGGTCAGGAAGTTCTCCTCCACGAACTCGCCGATCGCCACGCCCAGTTGGTTCTTGCGCGTGGGAATCAAGGCGGTGTGCGGGATCGGCAGACCCATCGGGTGGCGAAACAGGGCCGTCACGGCGAACCAGTCGGCAAGACCGCCGACCATCGCCCCCTCGGCCGCTGCGAGCACGTAGTCCACCCATCGGTGGCCCGTATGAAAGACCCGTGCCAGCACGAACACCACCGCGGCACCGACCAGCAGGCCCGTGGCCCGCATCTTCATCGCGCGAAGCCCCTCGGCCCGGTGCGCGTCGTCGGAATCGGGAAACGTGAGGCGCTCGGACACCTCACCATCCTGCCAGCTGTCGTCGCCATCCGACGCTGGCGTATGGTTCCACCACCACCACGCGACGCTCGGAGCACCATGAACGCAGACGACGCAATCCGCGGACGCCGAAGCGTCCGGCAGTACACCGATACGCCGGTATCCGACGCCGACATCGACGCATGCCTTCGACTTGCCCTGCTTGCCCCGACGGGCGGCATGGCCCAGGCCTGGAGTTTCATCGTCGTTCGCGACGAGGCCAAACGCACCGCACTCGCGGAGCTCGTCATCCGCGGCGGGGCGAAATACTTCGAAACCGTCCGTCCCGCGGCCCCTGGAATGAGCGCAGAGGACCATGCCGCATGGGCCGTGGAGTACGCGCAGACCGCCCTCGGCAGCTACCGGCACGTACCGGTGTGGATCGCGGCCGTCATCGTTCCACGAAACGTCTTTCCGCCCGATCAGCGCGAGGCCGAGCGAACGGCGGACCTGGAATCCATCTCGTTTGCAATGGAAAACCTGTTCGTCGCGGCTCGTGCGCGGGGTCTCGGCACGGTTCCGACCGTTTTCCACTGGTTCGTCGAGGACGATTTTCGGGCGTTGCTCGATCTGCCCGCGGACCTGGAGGTTCCCCTCATCACACCGCTTGGCTATCCGTTGGAGTTCCCAACCAGTCTTCCGCCTGCGCTGAAGGCCATCAAACGGCCGTGGAAGTCTCTGGTGCATGACGACAGTTGGGGCAATGTCCGACAGCCGCAAAACGGCTCCTGACGCCGCGTACTCAAGTTTGACCGGCTGGGGCCGATGCGAGAGGTAGCGCCGATACGACATCTGCGTTCATTTGAACTCGCATCCCTCCGGAGCACACATGTACCGCAACGCCGTGGTCGCGGCGAGCGTCGAGCTCGGCCTCAGTCGCTTTGACATCGCCGAGATTGTCGGTGCCACTCCCCGCCTGGTCGAAAACTGGCTCGCAGGGACTGCCGAGCCGGGACGGCACTTCGACGAACGGCTGGAGGATTTGGCGGCGGTCGCCGACATCGTTGGCGAGAAAATGAGTCCGCGTGCCGCCCACGCATGGCTTTCCATCCCGTCGGCCGATCTGGACTACTACGCGCCGATCGACGTACTGCGCCGCGGGGAGCTTTACACCGTGCTGAAAGTTGTGGCGTCCATGCCGACCGCGTTTCGCATGGGCACCAGGTCGCTGCTCGACGACATCGAAGGCGACGCACACATCGCCTGACGCGATCGACGATCTCAAGGGCACCGACCTCAGGGCCGATACATCATTGATGGCGACGACCCCCCTGAGAACGCTGGACTCTCCCTTCACCGATGCGTTCGGTGTTGCAGACCGACTCCAGGCGAATCTGAACGGGGTCATCCGCGGCAAGCCCGATGTGGTGCGCCTTGCCGTGGTCACCGTGCTCGCAGGCGGACACCTGCTTCTCGAGGACGTCCCAGGCGTCGGAAAGACGCTGCTCGCAAAGAGCATCGCGCGGTCACTCGGCGGTGTCTTTCGGCGTGTGCAGGCGACGTCGGACCTGCTGCCGGCGGACCTGACCGGTGTCGCCATGTTCGATCAGTCCGACGGCAGCTGGAAATTTCGTCCGGGTCCGCTCTTTGCCAACGTGGTTCTGGTGGACGAAATCAACCGCGCCACGCCGCGAACCCAGTCCGCGCTTCTTGAGGCGATGGAAGAACGCCAAGTCAGCGCCGACGGCGCAACACGACGACTTCCCGAGCCGTTCGTGGTGATCGGGACGCAAAACCCCCAAGAGCACCACGGCACGTTCCCGCTTGTGGAGGGCCAACGCGACCGGTTCACGATGATCCTGCACCTGGGATTGCCGGACCGCGCCGCCGAGCGCGCGATTTTGGCCGGAGATGCCGGGGTCGGCCAGCTGCAGGCGGTTGAACCCGTTGGGGATGTCGGCACCATTCAACGCGCGATTCAAGCGATCAAGAACGTCCACGCCGCGGATGCGGTGACCGACTATCTGCTCGACATCGTCGACGCGACGCGCGACCACGAGGCCATCGCCCTGGGCGCCAGTCCGCGAGCCAGTTTGAGCCTGCTTCGGGCGAGCCAGGCGAACGCCGTCTGTGACGGCCGCACATTCATCACCCCCACCGACGTTAAAGTCGTCGCCCGGGGAGCGCTCGCCCACCGCATCGTCGCCTCGAGCGGCGGCGACGTTCACCATTGCGCGTCGTTGATCGACGGCATCCTTCGCCGCGTGCCGCCTCCGCGCGGATGAGCACGGACGATC
>Ga0209023_10008592_pt1 | contig 10219 bp, 8 predicted proteins | sample LakOneMetagenome_FD_187468 | JGI IMG/M metagenome (GOLD analysis project Ga0209023, IMG submission 187468) | Freshwater and sediment microbial communities from Lake Erie, Canada (SPAdes) (version 2) | ecosystem: Environmental > Aquatic > Freshwater > Lentic | place: Lake Erie, Canada | collected...
GGCATCGACCACCCCGCGGTGCAGCAGGCGGTGAACCGGATCCAGTCGGTGGAGCAGACCCGCGCGGTGGTCGATGCCTGCCGCGACAACGGTTTCCGTTCGGTGAACGTCGACCTGATCTACGGCCTGCCGAACCAGACGCCCGAAGGCTTCGGTCGCACGCTCGACCTCGTGGCCGGCATGCGCCCGGACCGCGTCGCGGTGTACGGCTACGCGCACATGCCGCACCTGTTCAAGCCGCAGAAGCAGCTCGACGCCAGCCTGCTCCCGAGCGGCGAGACCAAACTCGCGTTGCTGCAGCTGGCGATCGAGACACTCACCGCCGCCGGCTACCTCTACATCGGCATGGACCATTTCGCCCTGCCCGACGACGAACTCGCGCTGGCGCAGGCGCGCGGCGGCCTGCACCGCAACTTCATGGGCTACACCACGCACGCGGACAGCGACCTCGTCGGCCTGGGCGTGAGCGCGATCAGCCACATCGGCGACAGCTTCAGCCAGAACCCGCGCGACCTGCCCAGCTGGCAGATCGCGCTGGACGAAGGCCGGCTGCCGGTGTTCCGCGGCATGCGCATGGACGAGGACGACCAGTTGCGCGCGGACCTGATCCAGTCGCTGATGTGCCAGGGCGAAATCCCGGTGGCGGCGCTGGAGCGGCGCTACGCAATCGATTTCGCCGAATATTTCGATGCCTCCCTGGACCGCCTGTTGCCCCTGGCAGAGGACGGCCTGGTGCGCGTCGAGGAGCAGCGGATCGTGGTCACGCCGCGCGGGCGCCTGCTGTTGCGCAATATCGCCATGTGCTTCGACCGCTACCTCGAACGGCCCGCGGTGGTCGAAACCCCGCGTTTTTCGCGCACGGTCTGAACCGCGCGATGGAGCGCTTCGAACCGGCATCGACGCGCATCCGCGCCGGCGTCGACCGCGCCTGGTGCGTCGCGGCGATCGAACAGCTGCACCGCGAGGCAGCGCGCTCGGCCGATACCCACCTCCTGCAGGCGCGCTTTCCCGCGTTTCCCGGCATCGATTTCCATTTCAAGGACGAAGCCTCGCACCCGACCGGCAGCCTCAAGCACCGGCTGGCGCGCTCGCTGTTCCTGTACGCGCTGTGCAATGGCCGCCTGCGCGAAGGCCAGGCGGTGGTCGATGCTTCCTCCGGCAGCACCGCGATTTCCGAAGCGTGGTTCGCGCGGATGCTCGGCCTGCGCTTCGTGGCGGTGATGCCGGCCTGCACAGCGCCGGCCAAGATCGAGGCGGTGCGCGCGCTCGGCGGGATTTGCGAGCTGACCGCAGCGGGCATCGACACCCAGGCGCGGGCGCGCGCGATCGCCGCCGATGGCGCCTGCTTCCTCGATCAGTTCGGGCTGGCCGAACGCGCCACGGACTGGCGCGGCAACAACAACATCGCCGAATCGATCCTGCAGCAACTCGCGCGCGAACCGTGGCCGCAGCCGGCCTGGATCGTGTGCGGCGCCGGCACCGGCGGCACCTCCGCGACCATCGGCCGTTACCTGCGCTATCGCGGGCTGGCGACCCGGCTGTGCGTGGCCGAACCGTCCGGCGGCGCGTTCGCGCGCGGCTGGCGCGAACGCGATCCGCATGCCGCGGCGAGCAAGCCGACAGTGATCGAGGGCATCGGTCGGTCGAAAGTGGAACCGGGCTTCCTCTTCGACGTGGTCGACGACGTGGTCGAAGTCGATGACGCCGATTCCATCGCCGCGATGTGGCTGCTGGAGGAATGGCTGGGCCGGCGCTATGGCGGTTCGTCCGGCACCAATTTTGTCGCCTGCCTGAGGCTGGCGGCGTCGATGCGCGAACGCGGCGAAACCGGCAGCATCGTCACCCTCCTCGGCGACCGCGGCGAACGCTATGCGCAGACCCTGTTCGACCGCGGCTGGCTGGCCGCGCGCGGGCTCGACCCCGAACCGAACCGCGCCGCCCTGGCCGAGCGCCTGCGCACGCCCTGACCGGAATCGACGAAGGAATCGACGGCGATCGCGCTGCACCGCGCTGCCGGTACTCGATCGGGTTCGCCGCGATACCCCCGCGATCGGCGCACGCGTGGCTGCAGCGTTCAGCGGCTGCCGGCGTATTCAACCTGCAGCCAGACCTTGCGCGTGTCGCGCGCGAACGCGTCGGCACGGTAGTCGGCGAACTTGAGCGCGGCGGTCACGCCCTTCGCCAGCGGGATGCCGAGCGATGCGTTCCATTCGCTGCCGTAACGCGCGCCGCCGCGGTCGGCGCGGTAGTCGTGCCAGGCCAGTTGCCAGCTCGCGCGGCCACCTGCGCGCGCCCGGCCGAAGGCGCCGCCGGCGCCGAGGTAGCGATCGTCCAGCCCGGCCGGCGGGGTGGCGTTGAACTTGTCGGCCCAGCCGTTGAAGGCATGCAGGGTGCCGAGCGGCGCCTGCAGCGCATGCGCGCCGTCGCCGCCGAGGTGCTCCCATCCCGCGCGCAGGCTCGTGCCATGCACGCTGTACGCCGGCTCGAGCAGCCAGTAGGCGTGCGAGAACCGCAGTGGGTTGTCCGCATGATCCCGTTGTCGCGCCAGTTCCATCGCCAGGCCGAAACCATTGCCGTCGTGGACCATGTCGAGGACCGCGCGCGCCCCGAAGGTTTGCGTCGAGGCGCTGGCGAGGTCGCGGTCGCGGTGCAGCCAGGCGTAGCCGGAGGCGGCGACGGCACCGCGCTTCCACTGGATTTCGCCCAGGTGCGTACCCAGCGCGCGTTCGCGCGCCAGCGGATCCAGCGCATCGTCGCCGGCGACGCGGTGCACGCGCTCGAGCCAGGCATAGCGCGCGCTCCATTCGCGCGCGAACTTCCATTGCACCGCCACCGCATCGAAGGTCTGTTCGTTCTGGCGCCAGCCGCTGTTGCCGGTCCAGCGCTGGTTGTCGAAGGCGAGCCGTTGCCGGCCGACGGTCGCGGAAAACGCGTCGTCCTTCCATCCGGCGTAGGCCTGGTTCAATTCGATGCCGCGCGGATCGAGGATCGTCGGGCGCGTGGTCTGGCCGTTGGCGCCGCTGTTGTAGCCGCCGGCGGCGGCGATTCCCTCCCCTTCCAGCAAGGCGTTGAAGCCGGATGCCGATTGCAGGCGCAGGCCGGCGCGCAGGCGCAGGGTGGTGGCTTCTGCGCCGCGGGCGAATGCGTCGTCGTCGACCGATTCCACGCGCAGGCGCGCATTCCATTCCCATTGCAGCGACGGGGCACCGGAGTCGGCGGCGTCGGCGGCGACCGCGCCTGGCGGAGCGGCGGCGAGCAGGGCCGCGAGGATCGAGGACAGGGGGGACTGGCGCGCCATGCCGGTGACTCCAGGAGGACTGCGCGCAGCGTTGTCGACCCCCACCGCTTGCGTCTTGACCTGGATCAAGCGACGCCAGCCGCGACCGCGCGAGATCACGCGCAGTTGATCCAGATCAGGAGACGACCCGGGTCGGAGGCGGAGACTCGCGCCGTACCGCATTCATCCGAGGACTCCGACATGCTCCGCAATCTCCGCCGCCACCTCTACATCGCCCCGATCGTCGTCGCCGCGCTGGTCGCGATGCTGACCGCTTATGCTGGGGTCCCGCACGATGGCGGCCATGGCCCGTCGCCCGCTCCCGTCGCGGGCATGTCCGTTCCCTTCTGAAGCGTGAGGAATCGCCCATGACCACGATCCGCGTGCCTCGACTCCTGCCGTTCCTGGCCTGCGCGCTGCTGGCGGCGACCATCGCCGGCTGCCGCGGCGAACCCGAAAGCGCCGCGCCAGCCGCGGCCACCGCGACCGACACCGGCGGATCGCTGAAGGGCGATTTCGGCCCGCCGCAGGGCAAGGACATCGAGGCCGTCCTCACCGACCCGCCCAACGTGCCGCCGCCGATCCACCGCGACCATCCGGCGCGGGTGGTCGTCGAGCTCGACGTGGTCGAGAAGGAAATGCCCATTTCCGAAGGCGTGACCTACACCTTCTGGACCTTCGGCGGCACGGTGCCCGGCAAGTTCATCCGCGTGCGCCAGGGCGACACCGTCGTGTTCCACCTGCGCAACATGCCCGACAGCAAGATGCCGCACAACATCGACCTGCACGGCGTCACCGGGCCGGGCGGCGGCGCGGCCTCGAGCTTCACCGCCCCGGGCCACGTCTCGCGCTTCACCTTCAAGGCGCTCAACGCCGGCCTGTTCGTCTACCACTGCGCGACCGCGCCGGTCGGCATGCACATCGCCAACGGCATGTACGGCCTGATCCTGGTCGAACCGCCGGGCGGGCTGCCGCCGGTGGACCACGAGTACTACGTGATGCAGGGCGATTTCTACACGACCGGCAAGTACCGCGAGAAGGGCCACCAGCCCTTCGACATGGACAAGGCGATCGACGAACATCCGACCTACGTGCTGTTCAACGGCCGCGAGGGTTCGCTCACCGGCGACAACGCGCTCAAGGCCAAGACCGGCGAAACCGTGCGCCTGTTCGTCGGCAACGGCGGACCGAACCTGGTGTCGAGCTTCCACGTGATCGGCGAGATCTTCGACAAGGTGTGGTTCGAGGGCGGCACGCGCTTCCAGGAGAACGTGCAGACCACGCTGATCCCCTCGGGCGGCGCAGCGATCATGGATTTCCACCTGGAGGTGCCGGGCAGCTACGTGCTGGTCGACCATTCGATCTTCCGCGCCTTCAACAAGGGCGCGCTCGCGATCCTCAAGGCCGAGGGCCCCGAGCGCAAGGACATCTATTCGGGCAAGGAAGTCGATGCGATGTACCTGGGCGACCGCGCGCAACCCAACCTGCAGGCGGTCGCAGCTGCGGCTGACGCGCACGCGACCGGCACGCTGACCCAGGAAGACCAGGTCAAGGCCGGCCAGGCGCTGTTCGCCGGCACCTGCTCCACCTGCCACCAGGCCAATGGCGAGGGGCTGTCCGGGGTGTTCCCGCCCCTGGCCGGATCGAGCGTGCTGAAGCAGGACCCGAAGCGCATCGTGCAGATCATGCTGCACGGCCTCAATGGCCCGATCACCGTCAACGGCAAGGACTACAACTCCACGATGCCGCCGATGAGCCAGCTGACGGACGACGAGGTCGCCAACATCGGCACCTACGTGCTCAACAGCTGGGGCAACCCCGGTGGGCGCGTCACCAAGGAAGAGGCCGCCGCCGCGCGCAAGGCGCCGGCACCCGCCGCGGCCGGGGAATGAGGTGCGCCGGTTCGCCGCACTGATGCTGCTCGCGCTCCCGCTCGCCGGCCTCGCCGCCGGCGTGGCGGGTTCGCGCTACGCGGCGATCCCGGGCGGCGTCTTCAAGTCCGCGCTGGATGCGCCGGAGGCGCGCAAGGGCACGCGCATCGCTTCGTTCGCGCTGATGCGCAGGCCGGTGACGAATGCGGAGTTCCTCGACTTCGTGCGGCGTAATCCGCAATGGCGGCGCGACCGCGTCGCCGGCGTGTTCGCCGAATTGCGCTATCTCTCGCACTGGGCCGGGCCCGATGCGCTCGGCGCGAACGCGCTGCCGGACCGCCCGGTGGTGTGGGTGAGCTGGTTCGCCGCGAACGCCTATTGCGAATCGCTGGGCGCGCGCCTGCCGAGCTGGAACGAATGGGAATACGCCGCCGCGGCCGACGAAACCCGGCGCGACGCGCGCGGCGACCCGGCCTGGCGCGAACGCATCCTGGGCTGGTATTCGCGCCCGTCGAACGCGCAGTTGCCTCGCGTGGGCCTGCAGGCGCCGAATGCGTACGGCGTGCAGGACCTGCACGGGCTTGTCTGGGAATGGGCCGGCGATGCGTCCTCCTTGCTGGTCGATGGCGACAACCGCAACCAGGGCGATCCGGACAAGGGCAGGTTCTGCGGTGCCGGCGCGCTCTCGATTTCCGACCGCGAGAACTACGCGGTGCTGATGCGCGTGGCGATGCTGTCGTCGCTGGAAGCGCGCGACGCCACCGCGAACATGGGCTTCCGCTGCGCCAGGAGCGCGCCATGACCGGGATTTCGCGCTTCCTGGCCATGATGGCCGCTGCCTGTTTCGCCACGCTGGCGTTCGCCGCTGCACCGAAGCCGGCGCCGCTGCCGGGCGATTCGGTCTACCAGTTGGCGCTGCCGCTGACCGGTCAGGACGGCCGCACCGCGGACTGGCGCGCGTTGCGCGGCAAGCCGCGCGTGGTGGCGATGTTCTACACCTCGTGCCAGTACATGTGCCCGCTGATCGTCGAATCGGGCAAGGCGGTGGAGCACCAGCTCGATGCCTCGCAGCGTACGCGGATCGGCATGGTGCTGATCAGCATGGACCCGGCGCGCGACACGCCCGCGGCGCTGCGCAAGGTCGCCGGCGCGCGCGGAGTGGACAATGCGCGCTGGCTGCTGGCCGCGCCCCCCGCCGGCAAGGTGCGCGAGGTCGCCGGCGTGCTCGGCGTGCGCTACCGGCAATTGCCGAACGGCGATTTCAACCATACCAGCGCGCTGGTCCTGCTCGATGCCGACGGGCGCATCCTCGCCCGCACCGAGAAGATCGGCAGCGTGCCCGACCCCGATTTCGTCGCGGCGGTGCGCAAGGCGACGTCCCTGTAGCCCAACCGCCCCGGCCCGTGCGGGCGCTTGATCGGGATCAAACCGCACTGCGCGCCCCGGGCGCATGCTCCCGCCATCCCGCCAGGGAACTCGCCATGATGTTGTCGCAGCTACCGTCCTTTCCCGGCTGACGCGCCATGAACGCGGCGGCGGATACACCGCGAAGCGGCCTGGCCGCCGCCGAAGCCGCCGCGCGCCTGCGCCGTGACGGCCCCAACCGTTTGCCGGAACCGGAGCGCCGCAGCCCACTGGCCATCGTCGCCAGGGTGCTGTGCGAACCGATGCTGCTTTTGCTGGTGGCCGCCGCGGCGGTCTACCTGTTGCTCGGCGACGCACGCGAGGCGGCGCTGTTGGGTGCATCGGTGTCCGTGGTGGTCGCGCTGACCGTTTACCAGGAACAGAAGGCCGAACGCGCGCTGCAGGCGCTGCGTGAACTGGGCAGCCCGCAAGCGCACGTGCTGCGCGACGGCGCGCCGCACCTGGTATCGGCTGCAGAGGTCGTGGTCGGCGACGTGCTGCTGGTCGGGGAAGGCGAGCGCCTCGCCGCGGATGCGCGCGTACTCGAGGAAAGCGACCTGCAGGTGGACGAATCGCTGTTGACCGGCGAATCGGAGCCGCAGCGTCGCCCGGCCGGCGGCGACGGCGAGGCGGCCTTGCTGCATGCGGCCACGCTGGTGGTGCGCGGGCGCGGCGTCGCCGAAGTGGTGGCCACCGGCGGGCGCACCGCAGTGGGCCGCATCGGCGCCTCGCTGCGCACCCTCCATCCAGAACCGACGCCGCTGCAGCGCGAGGTGCGACGACTGGTGCTGTTGTTCGCCGTGCTGTCGTTCGCCACCTGCATCGCGATGACCGTGCTGTACGTGGTGCTGCGCGGCGGCTGGCTGGATGCGCTGCTGGCCGGCCTGACCCTGGCCATGGCCAATATCCCGGAGGAGTTCCCGGTGGTGTTGGCGGTGTTCCTCGCGCTGGGCGCATGGCGCATGGCACGCCAGCGGGCGCTGGTGCGGCGCGCGCCAGCGATCGAAGCGCTGGGGGCGACGACCGTGCTGTGCACCGACAAGACCGGCACCCTGACCGAAAACCGCATGCGCGTGGCGGCGCTGGCGACCGCCGATGCGCAATGGCAGGGCGACGGCGTGCCGCCCGCAGCGCTGCATGCGCTGCTGCACGTGGCGGTGTTGGCCAGCCCGGCGCTGTCGCACGATCCGATGGAGCGCGCGCTGCACGCGCTCTGGGGCGACCTGGGCGGCGGGGCGACGACGCTGCGCGGCGTGCGCGACTATGCGTTCACGCCGGCCTGTCCGGCCGTCGCATCCGTATGGAGCGACCCCGACGGCGACTTGCGCGCCGCATGCAAGGGGGCGCCGGAAACCGTGGCCGCGCTGTGCGGCCTCGAGGCAGCGCAATGCGCGGCGCTGCTGGAACGCGTCGGTGCCATGGCCGCACGCGGCCTGCGCGTGCTCGGCGTCGCCGACGCGGAACTCGACGCCGGCACCGCCCTGCCCGACGCACTTGCGGGCCTGCCGTTGCACTGGCGCGGGCTGGTCGCCTTCGCCGATCCGCTCCGCGCGGGCGTCGTCGCGGCGGTGGCGGAGGCGCGGGCGGCCGGCGTTCGCGTGCTCATGCTCACCGGCGACCATCCCGCCACCGCCCGTGCGATCGCGGCCGAAGCGGGTATCGGTGGCGGCGAAGTCGTGGTCGGGGCCGCGCTCGATGGCGGCGACGCGCGCGACGATGCTTCCGCCGATGTCTACGCACGCGTGCGTCCGGAGCACAAACTGCGCCTGGTCGAAGCGCTCAAGCGCCAGGGCGAGGTGGTGGCGATGACCGGCGACGGCGTCAACGACGCGCCCGCGCTGCTGGCCGCGCACGTCGGCATCGCGATGGGCGGCCGCGGCACCGACGTGGCGCGCGAGGCTGCCGCGATCGTCCTCCTCGACGACGACTTCGGCACGATCGTGCGTGCGATCCGCATGGGCCGCACCATCTACGACAACATCCGCCGCGCGGTGCGCTACATCCTCGCGGTGCACGTGCCGATCACCGGCCTCGCGCTGCTGCCGCTGCTGCTCGGCTGGCCGCTGGTGCTGGCTCCGCTGCACGTGGTGGTGCTCGAGCTGATCATAGATCCCGCCTGCTCGATCGTGTTCGAGCGCGAACCGCCGGCAGCCGACGTGATGCGCCGGCCGCCGCGCGCGCGCGGCGAGCGCATGGTGGACCTGCGCCTGCTGGCCACCAGCCTCGTGCAGGGCGCGGTGATGTTCACCGCCGCGGCCGCGGCGCTGGCATGGGCCAGCCATGCCGGCCTGCCGGACGGGCAGCGCGGCGCGCTCGCCTTCACCGCGCTGGTAGCCGGCAACCTGGGCCTGATCCTGCTCTACCGCGGCGACGGCTCGCTGTGGCGCACGCTGGCGAGTGGCAATCGCGCCTTCTGGATCGTGGCCGCGGGCACGTGCGCCCTGCTGGCGGTGGTGAACTGGCTCCCGCCGGTGGCCTCGGCCTTCCGCTTCGCGGCGCCGCCGCCGTTCGCCTGGCTGGGTGCGCTTCTGGCACCGCTGCTGCTCGCCGCCGCGATGAAGGTGGGCGGGGCCGCATTCGACCGATGGAAGCCCGCGCGGCATTGATCCTGGTCAAGTCCCGCGCCGCAGGAAAGGGGTCTACTGCGCGCAGGCCATTCCACGGGAGCACAGCATGGACCGGGTGAAGGGGAAAACCTGCATCGTCACCGGCGCCGCGCTCGGCATCGGCCGCGCGTGCGCGCTGCGGCTGGCGGAGGAAGGCGGCAAGGTCGCGCTGTTCGATCTGCACGACAGCGAGGGCGAGGCGCTCGCCGCCGGCCTGCGCGAACGGGGTTTCGACGCCGGCTACTGGCACGTGGACGTTTCCGACGAGGCGAACGTCGCACGCGCGGTCGGCGAAGTCGAGGCGCGCTTCGGCGGCCCGCACGTGCTGGTCAACAACGCCGGCATCTCCGGCGCCAGCAAGCCGACCCACGAGATCAGCGTCGAGGAATGGGACGCGGTGCAGGCGGTGAACGTCAAGGGCGTGTTCCTGTGCACCAAGCATGCGATCCCGCGCATGCTGCGCGCGGGTGGCGGCAGCATCGTCAACCTGTCGTCGATCTACGGCCTGGTCGGTGCGGCGGACGTGCCGCCCTACCACGCCTCGAAGGGCGCTGTCCGGCTGATGAGCAAGACCGATGCGATCTATTACGCGGCCGACCGCATCCGGGTGAACTCGATCCATCCCGGCTACATCCGCACGCCGATGGTCGAGGACCACCTGCGCGCCACCGGCGCCGCCGACCTCGATGCGGCCTGCGCCGAAGTCGGCAGGCTGCACCCGCTCGGCCACATGGGCGACCCCGACGACATCGCCTGGGGCGTGGTCTACCTGGCCTCGGACGAATCGAAATTCGTGACCGGGAGCGAGCTGGTGATCGACGGCGGTTACACGGCGCGCTGAACGCTCAGGCGCGCGTCCGCAGACCGCGACCTTCGTCGCCGCAGCCCATGGCCGTGGCGCGCAATCGCCCCGGCTGCAGGATCCGGACCCGGCGCCCGCGCACTTCGATCACGCCTTCCTCGTGCAGGCGGCTGAAGCTGCGGCTGACCGTCTCCAGCGCCAGCCCGAGGTAGCGCGCGATCTCGTCGCGGCTCATCGGCAGCTGGAAATCGTCGCCGGG
>Ga0209023_10008593_pt1 | contig 10218 bp, 8 predicted proteins | sample LakOneMetagenome_FD_187468 | JGI IMG/M metagenome (GOLD analysis project Ga0209023, IMG submission 187468) | Freshwater and sediment microbial communities from Lake Erie, Canada (SPAdes) (version 2) | ecosystem: Environmental > Aquatic > Freshwater > Lentic | place: Lake Erie, Canada | collected...
ATCGGTGAAGCCCTCGGTGTGCTGGAACGTGCCCGCGTCTCCGACGAGATGAAAAATCTCGCACAGGATGCCCGCGGCGTGCTCCGCAAGCTCGGTGTGCGCTTCGGCGCCTATCATCTTTATCTGCCCGCGCTGCTGAAGCCGGCGCCCCGCGCGCTTGCCGCCCAGCTCTGGGCCCTCAAGCACGGCGGCATCGACGATGTGAAGGGCCTTGATGAAGTGCCCCACCTCGCCGCCTCTGGCCGCACCTCCTTTGTCGCGGACAAGGACGTCCCCAAGGGTCTCTATCGCGCGGCTGGTTTCCGTGTGTGCGGCGACCGCGCCGTGCGCGTCGATATTCTAGAGCGTTTGGCTGATCTGATTCGCCCGGCCGTTGCCTATCGTCCCGGCACCACTGTGGGTGATGCACCCGCTGGCACCGCCGATGGCGAAGGCTTTGTGGTCACGGTCGCGATGACCTCGCTTGCTGGTTGCTCGGGTGAGGCCTTTGCCTCCATCCTTCGCTCGCTGGGCTATGTCGCCGATCAGCGTAAGGGCCCGGCCATCACCGTTCCTTTGATCCCGAAAGCCTCGACCGAACCGGTTCAGGTGATCGTGGCGGATGAAGCCGCTCCCGCTGCCGAACAGGCCGCAGAAGAAACACCGGCTGAGGCACCTGTTGAAGCCGCAGTAGCAACGGAAGAACCCGTTGCTGTTGAGGCACCTGTTGCCGACGCTGGGACTGAAACCACAGCAGTCGTGGCGACGGAAGCTGTTGCAGAAACCTCCGAAGCCGCCGCTCCGGCAGAGCCTGTTGAAGAGGTTCTGATTGAAGTCTGGCGCCCGCATCGTCAGCAACATCAACAGCGTCGTCCCGATCAGCGCGGCAATCGCAACCCGCGTCCCGCCGCCGTTGCTGGCGAAGCTGGCACCGAAGGCAAGCCTGCCGACGGCCAACGCCGTCACTTCACCCCTCGCCCCGATGGCAAGCGCTTTGAAAAGCGTGAGGGTGGTGAAGGCAAACCACGCTTTGAAGGTCGCAAACCCGAAGGCGGCAAGCCAGAAGGTGGGCGTCCGCGCTTTGATAACAAGCGTGGCCCGCGCGATGACCGTGGGGCTAAGGATGCCAACAAGGCCAACCGCAGCTTTGCCTCAACGGAAAAGCCAGCCTCCCGCGAGCGTCAACCGGATCCCAACTCCCCCTTCGCCAAATTGTTGGCGCTCAAGGCGGAACTTGAGACCAAGGGCAAGAAATAAAATTTTAGGCCGGAGTTTAAAACTCCGGCCTTTTTCTTTTCTTTTGAAATATGCGCCTCATCAAAGGCGCCCTGCTGAGGCGAATAGCATCAGGCTTGGGCACGTAGAATGCGACGAATAATCTTCCCCGTCGTCGTCAACGGCAGTTCTTTCACAAAAGCAATCTCGCGCGGATATTCATGCGCAGATAATTTGGTGCGCACAAAAGCCTGAATATCCGCCGCCAGCTCCGGTGATTCGGCAAAACCATCGCGCAGAACAACAAAGGCTTTCACAATTTCGGTGCGCATCTTGTCTGGTTTTCCGACAACGCCTGCCAAATACACGGCTTTATGACGCAGCAGGCAATCTTCAATCTCACCCGGGCCAATGCGGAAGCCCGATGACGTGATCACATCATCGTCGCGGCCAAGAAAATGAATATAGCCATCGCTGTCACGCGTGCCTTGGTCACCCGTGGTCATCCAGTCCCCGAGAAACTTGTCGGTCGTTGCCGCTTCATTGTCCCAATAGCCGAGGAACATGACCGGGTCCGGACGTTTGACGGCAATCTGCCCCGGCTCATCGACAGCGCAGAGTGAGCCGTCGTTACGGATAATCGCGACATCATGCCCCGGAATAGGTTTGCCGATGGCTCCAGCCCGTGAGACACCATGGGCCGCAGACGAACCCAGCACCAGATTGCATTCCGTCTGGCCATAATATTCATTGATGGTCAGGCCCAGTTGCTCCTGCCCCCACAAAAACGTTTCTGCCCCCAACGCTTCACCGGCCGAGCCGATCGTGCGCAAGTTGAGCTTGAACCGCTCCCGAGGTTGGTCCACCGCGCGCAACATGCGCAAAGCTGTGGGCGGGATGAACACATTGCGCACAGCATGATCGGCCATCAAACGGAACGCCGCTTCAGGATCAAATTTTGTCCACGCACGCGCCACCACAGGCACACCGAAATGCAAAGCGGGGAGCAGCATATTGAGCAGACCACCCGCCCAGGCCCAATCCGCCGGTGTCCATCCAAGATCGCCCGGTTGCGGGAAAAATTCATGCGGAAACTGCACCCCCGGTAGATGCCCAAGCAACACGCGATGCCCGTGCAGCGCACCCTTTGGCTGCCCTGTGGTTCCAGAAGTGTAGATAATCAGCGCCGGATTGTCAGGAGAAGTGTCAACGGCTGTGAAATCGGGCGATGACCCGGCAATCAGTGCGTCATAACCCAGAACCTGCCCATCGGCCCCATCGGTCGAGATGATCGTCTCGACATTGGGTATCAGGTCTCGAATGGCCTTTAACTTGGCGAGACCAGAGGCATTGGTGATGACAACTTTAACGCTCGCATTCCCCAGCCGATAGGCAAGGGCATCAGCCCCAAAAAGAGTCGCAAGCGGAAGGGCGATCGCGCCAAGCTTGTATATCGCAATGTGAGACACTGCGACTTCGCCCATCTGCGGGAGCAAAATCGCCACCCGATCACCGCGCTCGACACCAATGCGCCTGAGGCCATTGGCAAGCCGGTTGGATGAAGAGCTCAGGTCACCAAACGTGATTGTTTTGACGCGACCATCAGCAAAGGTTTCAAAAATGGCCGGACGGTCCGGGGCATGCGCCGCCCACCGATCACTGACATCAACGCCCATATTATAGCGCGACGGGATCTTCCACTGAAACGCGCGCATCAGCGCATCGTAATTCTGAATATCCGGCAGCATCAAACGTGCCCCATTTCAACGAACAGTGAGACCTTTAGGCATGCACGCGACGGAACACAAGCAACACGAAAGATGAGCAACAAAAAAGGCCGCTTGCGCGGCCTTGAATGTCATATTCGGTCAATGTCAGAGCCCAAGAGCTGTCTTGACTTCGCTCAGCTGTGCCAACTTTTCGCTGGCAATAGCCTTGGCAGCATCAGTCGCAGCATCCGCCAAATCTTCTTCAGCATTCTTGATTTCGAGCGCAATCGCAGCCGCATCAAGCTGTTCGACCGGAATGGCTTGTTCAGCCAGAATGGTCAGGCCCGAGGATGCCACATCCGCGAAACCACCGCGCACGAACAAACGTGTCTTCTTAGCATTGCCTTCGACGATTTCAACGACGCCGGGACGAATCGCCGTCATGGTAGGCGCATGATCCTTGAGGACCGTGAACTCACCTTCCGAGCCGGGAACGGCCACGGATTCGACATCGCCCGAAAACAGCAGCTTCTCTGGCGAGACGAGTTCGAAATGGAAAGCGGCCATTGTCATACCCTTGATAAGCACATGGAGACGGATGGCTCAAAAAGCCATCCGGCACATGAATGTTGAGCCTTAAGCGGCTTCAGCAGCCAGCTTGCCAGCCTTTTCGATCGCTTCTTCAATCGAGCCGACCATGTAGAAGGCAGCTTCCGGAAGGTGATCGTACTTGCCTTCAACCAGACCCTTGAAGCCCTTGATGGTGTCGGCGAGCGACACGAGCTTGCCGGGCGAACCGGTGAACACTTCTGCGACGTGGAACGGCTGGCTGAGGAAGCGTTCGATCTTACGAGCGCGCGCAACGGCCATCTTGTCGTCTTCCGACAATTCGTCCATGCCCAGAATGGCGATGATGTCCTGAAGCGCCTTGTAGCGCTGGAGAACCTGCTGCACTTGACGGGCAACGCCATAATGTTCTTCACCCACAACCAGCGGCGACATCATGCGCGAGGTCGAGTCGAGCGGATCCACAGCCGGGTAAATACCCTTTTCTGCGATAGAGCGCGACAACACGGTCGTGGCGTCCAAGTGAGCGAACGAGGTTGCAGGAGCCGGATCGGTCAAATCGTCGGCCGGGACATAAATGGCCTGAACCGAGGTGATCGAACCCTTATTCGTGGTGGTGATGCGTTCCTGCATCTGGCCCATGTCGGTCGCCAGCGTCGGCTGATAGCCCACAGCGGACGGAATACGACCCAGAAGTGCGGATACTTCCGAACCAGCCTGCGTGAAGCGGAAAATGTTGTCGACGAAGAACAGCACGTCCTGGCCCTTGTCGCGGAAATCTTCTGCAACGGTCAGGCCGGTCAAAGCCACACGAGCGCGTGCGCCCGGGGGTTCGTTCATCTGGCCGTACACAAGAGCGCACTTGGAACCTTCGCCGCCGCCGGCCTTGTTCACGCCGCCTTCGATCATTTCATGATAAAGGTCATTGCCTTCACGGGTACGTTCACCGACACCCGCGAACACCGAATAACCACCGTGCGCCTTGGCGACGTTGTTGATCAGTTCCATGATGAGAACGGTCTTGCCGACGCCTGCGCCGCCGAAGAGGCCGATCTTACCGCCCTTGGCGTAAGGAGCGAGAAGGTCGACGACCTTGATGCCCGTTTCAAGGATCTGAGCTTCCGTTGCCTGTTCAGCATAGGAGGGTGCTTCCTGATGGATCGCACGGGTAGCCGTGGTCTTCATCGGGCCTGCTTCGTCAACCGGCTCGCCGATGACGTTCATGATGCGGCCAAGGCAACCATCGCCAACCGGAACCATGATCGGTGCGCCCGTGTCGAAAACTTCCTGACCGCGGGTCAGGCCTTCCGAAACGTCCATGGCGATGCAGCGAACCGAGCTTTCACCCAGATGCTGTGCCACTTCGAGAACGAGGCGGTTACCACCATTGGTGGTTTCAAGCGCGTTCAGAATCTCCGGCAGCTTGCCGTCAAACTTGACGTCAACGACGGCGCCGATGACCTGCGTGACGCGGCCGGTGGACTTGGTGGTGGCTTCAGCCATGGTACGTCCTCACACTTTATCGGATCAGAGCGCTTCAGCGCCCGAGATGATTTCAATAAGCTCTTTGGTGATCATTGCCTGACGCGAGCGGTTATACTTCATCGTCTGCTTCTTGATCATTTCACCCGCGTTGCGGGTCGCATTATCCATGGCGCTCATACGTGCTCCCTGTTCGGAAGCGGCGTTTTCAAGAAGCGCACGGAAGACCTGCACGGAGATATTGCGCGGCAGCAAGGTGGAGAGAATCTCGTCCTGGCCGGGTTCCGATTCGTAGACCGTCGTCGAAGCAGCTTTGCCAACAGGCAATTCGGCCGGGACGATCTGCTGAGCGGTCGGGATTTGCGCAATCACCGAGCGGAATTTCGAGAAGAACAACGTAGCGACATCATATTCGCCAGCGTCAAACATCGCGATGATCTTTTTGCCGATAGCATCAGCATTGGCGAAAGCGAGATTGCGCACGGAGCGCAGATCAACGACTTCGATAATGTTGTTGGCAAACTGACGACGCAGAAGGTCATAGCCCTTCTTGCCGACGCAAATGATCTTGACCGTTTTACCTTCCGCAAGAAGAGAAGTTGCCTTGTCACGGGCAAGACGGGCAATGGATGAATTGAACGCACCGCAAAGGCCGCGCTCTGCCGTGCAGACCACGAGCAGATGCACGTTGTCCTTGCCATTGCCAGCCAAAAGAGCCGGACCCTGGCCAGCGCCAATGCCACCACCCAGATTGGCCAGAACCGTCTCCATGCGCTCGGCATAGGGACGCGCGGCTTCGGCAGCGCTCTGGGCGCGGCGAAGCTTCGCAGCGGCGACCATCTGCATGGCCTTGGTGATCTTCTGCGTCGCTTTGACGGAGGAGATCCTATTTCGCAGATCCTTCAACGAGGGCATGTGTTTCCACTCGGATGTGTCTTTGAGGGAAGGACCTGCGCGCCACTAAGGCGCGCAGACGTGTGACGAATGTCAGGCAAACGACTTCGTGAAGCTTTCAACGATGTCCTTCAGCTTTGCAGCCGAGTCATCCGAGAGATCCTTCGACGAACGGATCGCGTCAAGCAGACCGGCATGGGTCGTGCGCAGCAGCGACAGCAGGCCATCTTCGTAAGCCTTGATGCGGTTCAGCGGCAGACCGTCGAGATAGCCGTTCACGCCTGTGTAGATCACACAAACCTGTTCTTCCATCTTCAGCGGCGAGAACTGAGCCTGCTTCAGGAGTTCCGTCAGACGCGAACCACGGTTCAGCAAGCGCTGGGTCGTGGCGTCGAGATCCGAACCGAACTGCGCGAAGGCAGCCATTTCACGATACTGGGCGAGCTCGCCCTTGATCTTACCGGCAACCTTTTTCATGGCCTTGGTCTGCGCGGACGAACCGACGCGCGACACGGACAGACCAACGTTCACAGCCGGGCGGATGCCCTGATAGAACAGATCGGTTTCCAGGAAGATCTGACCGTCGGTGATCGAAATCACGTTGGTCGGAATATAGGCCGACACGTCGTTGGCCTGGGTTTCGATGACCGGCAGAGCGGTCAGCGAACCGGCGCCATTGGCGTCGTTCAGCTTTGCAGCGCGTTCCAGCAGACGGCTGTGGAGATAGAACACGTCGCCGGGATAAGCTTCGCGGCCCGGCGGGCGACGCAGCAGCAGCGACATCTGACGATAGGCCACAGCCTGCTTCGACAGATCGTCATAAATGATCAGCGCATGAGCCGCGTTGTCGCGGAAATATTCGCCCATGGCGCAACCAGCGAACGGTGCAAGGAACTGCATCGGAGCCGGATCGGAAGCGGTAGCCGCCACAACGATCGAATATTCGAGAGCACCCTGTTCTTCCAGAACCTTCACGAACTGAGCAACAGTCGAGCGCTTCTGGCCGATTGCGACGTAAACGCAATACAGCTTGGCTGATTCGTCGGTGCCCGAGTTGAGCGACTTCTGGTTCAGGATGGCGTCGAGAGCGACGGCCGTCTTGCCGGTCTGACGGTCACCAATGATCAGCTCGCGCTGACCGCGGCCGACCGGGATGAGGGCGTCAATGGCCTTGAGGCCCGTTGCCATCGGCTCATGAACCGATTTGCGCGGAATGATGCCGGGAGCCTTGACGTCCACGCGAGCGCGCTTGGTCGCCTTGATCGGGCCCTTGCCGTCGATCGGATTGCCGAGAGCGTCAACGACGCGACCAAGCATTTCCGGACCAACCGGAACGTCCACGATGGCGCCTGTGCGCTTGACCGTCTGACCTTCCTTAATGTCACGATCGGAACCGAAAATAACGATACCGACGTTGTCGCTTTCGAGATTGAGGGCCATCCCGCGGATGCCGTTCTCGAACTCAACCATTTCACCGGCCTGAACATTGTCAAGGCCGTAGACGCGGGCAATGCCGTCGCCAACGGACAGAACCTGTCCAACTTCGGTGACTTCTGCTTCGTTACCGAAGTTCGCGATCTCATTCTTCAGGATCGCGGAAATCTCTGCGGCGCGGATATCCATCAGCCGACCTCTTTCATACGTGTGCGGATCGAGTTGAGTTTGGTCTTGAGCGAGCCGTCGACCATGCGCGACCCGAGCTTGACGATGAGACCGCCGATGATCGACGAATCGACCTTGACGGCAACTTCGACGGACTTACCGCCGGATACTTGCGCGAGGGACGCCTTGAGAGCCTCCACCTGCGCGTCACTTAAAGCTTCTGCCACAGTCACCTCTGCACGGGCAACACCCTTGGCAGCGTCATTGAGCACGTTGAAACCACGGATCATGTCCGAGATTGCAAACAAGCGACGCTTTGAAGCCACAAGCTTGATAAAATCTGCTGCCAGACCGGAAATACCGACCTTGGCCAGAACCGCACCAATCGCCTTGGTCTGCGATTCGATGGAAAACACCGGGCTTTTCACCAAGCGCTGAAGGTCTGCCGATTCGGCAAGTAGTCCAGCGAAGGATTGAAGATCGCCTGCCACCTTGTCGGTCGCATTCGATTCCTGCGCCAGCGCGAACAGGGCCGAGGCATATCGCCCCGCCATCCCGGATACGAGCGTTTCTTCCTGAGCCACTCTCGAGCCTTCCGAATTCGGCGTCTGAATACCTGTTTGCACCATATCCGCCCGAAGAGCGGAAATTAAGCGAAGCAGGCGGTGATTGGGAACCGGATCAAACAGGCGATAAACGCTTGCTCAATTCCAAGAACGGGGGTGACGTAACATATGGATTTTGGCCGCGCAACCCTGCCCTCACACGTTAATGATAGGCTTTGGGATGAGATGCCAAACCCCGCATAAAACATCCTGAGGCGATGCAGGCCCTCTGCCCCCGGGCAAGGGTCCCGCAAAATCAACGAAAAGCGGCTGATCCCCTCTTTTTACAAAGGGCTGATTCGTCTTCACACAGGCCAGCACCAGAGAAGAGGCCTAATCCTAACGGACATAAGACCGAGGTGGCTTAAGGTCTGAACCTTTAGGATATCCCCAGATGGAAAGTTGCGGCATGACCAATCAGTGTCAAGCTTCAGCCTTGGGCGGGCGCGCCAACAATTGCTCAATCACTTCCGCAACGCCAATCCGGCCACCCAGCACATCATTCACGGCATGTGAAATCGGCATGTCGATCGCGTGAGCACGCGCCATGCGCACCAGCACATCGGCGGTAAAAGCCCCTTCCGCGAGCTTTCCCCCACTGGCTTCCTCAAGGCTCAAACCCCGCCCAAGGCCAAGACCGAGGGAGAAATTGCGCGATTGCGCCGATCCGCAGGTCAACACCAGATCCCCGAGGCCCGAAAGTCCCATCAGGGTCGAAGGCTGCGCGCCAAACGCCCGGCCAAAGCGTGACAATTCTGCAAAACCGCGTGCAATCAACGCGGCACCCGCACTCGCACCCAAGCCGCGCCCGGCAGCTATGCCAGAGGCAATCGCCAAAACATTCTTGGCCGCCCCGCCAATCTCGACGCCGCGCACATCACGCGAATGATAGAGCCGGAACCACGGCGCGGCCAAAGCCACGGCCAACCGTTCCGCCAAAGCACCATCCTCCGCCGCCAAGGTCACGGCGGTTGGAAGTTTCTTGCCCACATCATCCGCAAAGCTCGGCCCCGAGAGAATCACGGGAGGATTTTTCGGCAGAACCGCCCGCACCACATCGCTCATGAACAATTCGGTTTTTTGCTCAATACCCTTGGCGCAAACGACAATCGGTATTCCGGCCGGAATATGGGAAGCCAGGTCCGTCAGCACACCGCGCATCGCTTGGGCCGGAACCACAGCCAGGATCGCCGAGGCACCTGCCAGATCATCCTGATTTGAGGACGCTCGCAAATTGGCGGCAAAAGCCACACCCGGCAAACGCCGCCGATTTGTCTTTTCGGCCTGCATTTCAGCCACATGATCGGCGTTGCGCGCCCAGAGCACGACATCGTTTGCGCCGCGCGCTGCGACATTGGCGAGCGCAGTGCCCCAAGCTCCGGCTCCAAGAACAACGATTCTCATGGCACAACGACTTTCTGATTCCCCGGGCGCACCCAGATCTCTTCAAAATTCTTGATAAAATCCGCCACCGCCGTGCGATTTTCAATCAGAATGATGTCGTTATCCTGCCGATGCGTTCCCGCATAAGAGAAATTTGCTGATCCCGAACGCAAAATGCGCCCGTCCACCTGAAAGGCTTTCAGGTGCATCATGTCCTGCTTGGCATCCTTGGTCAGCAGCTCGATATTGGGCTTGTTGATCAACCGCTCAATCGGCATTGATCCATCATTGCGCTTGCGCGACATCTGCACGGAATCAAGATAAATCCGCACCTTCACACCCCGTGCGGCCACATCATCCAAAGCATCGATGATCTCGCGCTCGGTCAGCACATAGGCCGCCATATCGATGCGGGTTTTAGCGGTGCGGATGAGGTCGGGGTCAAGGCGCGCAAAACCCTCATGCGGCCCATAATAGACACGCACCCCGGCCATCAAAGGCTCCCGGGAGAGGGACATGACGTGAGGGCCAACGGCGACGAGGCTCAAGGCCCCGGCGAGCAGCCAGGAATAAGAGGCTCTCATGCTTTTCCGTGGTGCATCTTTTCGGCATTGGCATCAAGCGGCCAACGCGGACGCGCGGCAAAGCTCAAATCATCGACAAGGCCAAGGCGCAAACGCTCAATCCCCGTCCAGGCAATCATTGCGCCATTGTCCGTGCACAAATGCGGTGGCGGCAGACACAAGCGAATGCCGGTTTCACCACAAAAGCGCATAAGAGCG